>Ga0180437_10011287_pt1 | contig 10744 bp, 8 predicted proteins | sample SS_ome_4_FD_132410 | JGI IMG/M metagenome (GOLD analysis project Ga0180437, IMG submission 132410) | Hypersaline lake sediment archaeal communities from the Salton Sea, California, USA - SS_3_D_1 metaG | ecosystem: Environmental > Aquatic > Non-marine Saline and Alkaline > Hypersaline > Sediment... | reverse complement strand
GACCGTACACGAAGCATCTCCATAGGAGGCACCGCGATGCGGATCAGACCCTTGTTGTCCATTGCGCTGCTGGCCGTTTTCTTGACGCTGTTGGCCAGCCCAGGTGTGGCGGCACCGACGCTACAAACGCCAGAACCTCCCGCCGAATCCTCGAAAGGATACCCGGCCGACCTGCAGCCCGAAGAATCCCCGTTTGACCTCAAGCAGGCAGTGAGCCGATCGATGAGCACCGTCGCCCCACAAGGCCCCAAGATCAACGTCGCCGTCACCAACGACGATGAATCGGATCCAGCGGTGGCCCTGTGCGCCTACGATCAGTACCTGGTGGTGTACGTGCTGGATCACGAAATCTACGGCCAGCGGTTGACCAGCGAGGGCGACCTGCTGGGAGGCGCGTTCCTCATATCGGGCGATCAGTACCAGGACAGCGAGCCCGACGTGGCCTGCGATTGGCTGTTTAACCGGTTCGTCGTCGTGTAGAGGCACGACTTTGGGGATTCGGGTGATTACGACATCTATGCCCGGGGGGTGTCCGGCGGCCATCAGACGTCCGGTTCCCAGTTGTACGGGAGCCAGATCACGGTTTCAGGTGACGGCGTAAACGAGGAAAGCCCGGCCATCGCCTGCAACGGCGACGATCACACTTGCCTGGTCGCCTTCGACTACAGCGGCACCGGCAGCGGCGACATCTACGCTCAGCGGGTGTCCGTCGGCGGTTCGGATATCAGCAAGGACGGGGATCGCTTTATCGTCAGTGAATTCGGCGCTACAGAGCACAATCCTGCCGTTGCCCGAGGCGGGCACGACAGCAATTACCTGGTAGCGTGGCAGTATCTGCACGACGACCCTTCCAGCCACTACCGGATCGTGGTCAGCCACGTCTACGACACGGAGCAGGGCACCGGCGCTGAGGAGCGCCAGCACGGGGGGGCCTGGCTGATCAATCCCGATGAAGGGTCAAATAGGCACCAGTCCGTGCCCGCCGTGGCCTACAGCCGCGACGATCAGACCTATCTGGTGGCGTTTCAGTACGACTATAACGGAGATGGCAGCGACTATGACATCAGAGCGAGACGATATGCCGGGACAGGGAGCAGTACTGCAAGCGGTCTCATCTACGTAGCCTCGAGCTTTGACAATGAGAGCAGCCCGGCCGTGGCCTACAGTGGGGGTCCCGAAATCTGGACCGGAGGTTTCGGCGCCGATCAGTTTTTCGTCACCTATGTCCGCGAAGAGGCCAACGCCAGGGCCCTCTATGGGCAGGCTATCAAAGGCAGCGAGGGAGGCGGCGGCAGCCAACTGGAGCTAGACAGACAGTTGCTTCACTCCACCTTCAAGGCGCTGGGCTGGGGCATAATGTCTCCCGACGCCACCGGGTCGATCAACAACGGCCGCTATATGGTCGTGTGGCAATACAACACCGGGGGCACGGTCTGGGATGAGGATATCTTGGGTCAGTTGGTAGCACCCTATGCGACGCATTTACCCCTCATCCTCCGCGACTAGTGACTCGGCACAATAAACAGCAGGTACCCACCTACCCACTACGGGCGTATTGACGGTGCAGGTCAATCAGGCTGTGCATATCAACGTCTCGGCTGAAGAAGCTCAACGGAGAGTCTGGCCAAGGCTAATTTGATTTCTTCCCCCGGCGTGGGTGGCACGCGCTACGGCGCCAATTCAAACTGGACGGAGCACCAGGCGTCCATCGTACCGGCGTACTGGCAGTCGGTGATCTCGATCGCTCCCGGCAGGCCCTCTTTGTCCACGTCGCTGCAGTGCAACAACACGTTGCTGTAGATGTCATCGTCACCGTCCAGGAGCTCCCACTTCAGGCCGGGCGCTGCCTGGACAGGGGGCGCGAACTCGAAGGTGATCCGCCACGGGACCTCCATCGGCGTCTCTGTCCCAGCGGCCACCGGCTCGCTGGTCGCGGTGGCCTCACGATCGCCCAGGATTAACCGCAGCCTGGAGGGGCCGGCCTTCACGCGGGTGTAGTAGCTGTCCTCCCGGCTGGACGTCAGGTAGAAGGTGACGGCGCCGACGGGACCGGCGGGGAAGCCGGCCGGGAGCTGGCCGTAGGCCCGAATCCCGCAGCCGCAGCAGGTGGTGCCCCCCGCCCCCGGATAGAACCCCTCGCTCCGCTGGCCGGACGAGGTGTAGAGTTGGGCGGTGGGGGCTGGTGGTGACGTGGTCGTTGCCGTCGCTGCCAGTTGGTCTTCGTTGATCTGCACCCAAAGCGGCCCGCGGCCCAGGATGAGGACGATGGCCACCAGGGCGACCAGGCCCACACCCGCCCAGGCCGCCACGCGGGCCCATCGGATGCGCCGAGCGCCGCGCGGGCCGGCGACCGGCCGGGGCGCCGCGGCTTCCGTTGAGGCGGGCTCCCCCCCTGCCGCCACCTGCGTTCGGACCGCCGCCTCCGTGGCCCGAACCGCCGCGTCCAGCGCCCGCACCATCTCTCCCGCCGTCTGGAAGCGATCGCCGGGCTCCTTGGCCAGCGCGCGCAGGATCACCCGCTCCACCTCCTCCGGCAGCTCGGGCCGGATCGAGCGGGGCAGCGGCAGTGGCTCCTGGATGTGCTTTAGCACCACGGCCAGGGGCGTCTCGGCCTCGTAGGGCGGGCGCCCCGTCACCATCTCGTACAGCATCACGCCCAGGCTGTAGATGTCGGAGCGCGCGTCCGCTTTGGCTCCTTTCCCCTGCTCGGGGCTCACGTAGGCCGGCGTCCCGATCCCGACGCCTGTCTCGGTCAACTGGGCCGACGCATCCATCATCCGGGCCAGGCCAAAGTCGGTCAGGAAGGTGTTCTCCTCGGCGTCGAGCAGGACGTTGGTGGGCTTGACGTCCCGGTGGACGACGCCCATGCGGTGGGCGTAATCCAACGCGCTGCCGACCTGGCCGACGATGCGGTTGACCTCGCGCAGGGGCAGGGGGCCCTCGGCCACGCGATCCTTCAACGTCCCGGCCTCCAGGTAGCGCATGACCAGGTAGGGCCGGCCCTCCGCCTCCCCGTAGTCGTGGACGGGGAGGATGTGGGCGTGTTCCAGTTGGGCCACCGCCCGGGCCTCGCGCCGGAACCGCCGGAGGAAGGTCTCGTCCTGGGCGAAGTGGGAGGAGATCACCTTGACCGCCACGTAGCGGTCCATCGCCGGCTGGTAGGCCTTGTACACGGTCGCCATCCCGCCGGCGCCGATCTGTTCGACGATCCGGTAGGGTCCCAGTTGTCCGCCGATCAACCCGTTCATCGCTCACCCCCAACGCGGAGATGGATTGCGGGGTGGGGAAGCATGGGGACGATGGGCAGTGGGAAGCAGGATGTGTTCTACATGTGTGCACGCACCGTGCCACCCCTGTGCCAGTACGCGCTTATGGTAGCATGGTCTGGTTTCGAAGTCAACTATGTGAGGGGCTTTGCCGCTCGGGACTCCCACAGATCGAGAATTACCCCGCGCAACACGCTCACCATCTTGTCGATCTCCCCCTCGGTGATCACGAAAGGCGGCGCGATCAACAGGTGGTCACCGCGCACCCCGTCCACGCTGCCGTGCCCCGGGTAGACAATCAGGCCGCGCTCGAAGGCCAGATCGCCCACGCGCCGCCCGAAACGTACGTCGGGCGGGAACGGGGCCTTCGTCTCACGATCGGCCACGAACTCCACGCCCCACAGCATCCCCAGCCCGCGCACATCCCCGACACAGGCGATCGGTCCCAACGTCTCGTTCAACCGCCGGCCCAGGTAGGCCCCCCGCGCGGCCGCCGCGGCCACCAGGTCCCGCTCCTCCAGATAGCGCAGGGTCGCCAGCGCCACCGCCCCGCCGACGGCGTGGTGGGAGAACGTACCGCCGTGGACGAAGTCGCCCTGAACGTCACCAACCGTCTCCACGTCTTCCCCCCGCACCGCCGTGACGGACAGGGGGAAGTATCCGCCGGTGACTCCCTTGCCCATGGTCATCACGTCCGGGCGCACGCCGAAGTGATCGATGGCGAACCAACGCCCGGTGCGCCCGAAGCCGGCCATGACCTCATCGTCGATGAGCAACAAACCATACTGGTCGCAGATCTCGGCGATCCGCGACCAGTATCCCTCCGGCGGAACCACCGCCCCCAGCGTCGCGCCGCCCACCGACTCGGCGATGAAGGCCGCCACTCGCCCTGATCCCTGGCGCAGGATCTCCGACTCCAGCGCCTGCGCGCAGGCCAGGTCGCAGGCCGGATAGGTCGCCCCGAAGGGACAGCGGTAGCAATAGGGAGGCGGGATGTGGGGCTGGTCGCGGAAGAGCGGGGCGAACAGCGTGCGCATCCCGGGCTTGCCGGTGACGGCCAGCGCACCCATCGTCGCGCCATGGTAGGATCCCCAGCGGGAGATGATCACCTCCCGGGCCGGTTCCCCGCGGGCCATCTGCACCTGGCGGACGAACTTGATCGCCGTCTCCACCGCCTCGGAGCCGCTGGCCATGTAGTAGAAGCGAGGTTCCGGCATCGGCACGAGCGCGGCGAGCCGCTCGCCGTGCGTCTCCAGCGCAGCCGTGGTGAACATGGTCCCATGGGCGTAGGCCACGGCGGCGGCCTGCTCGGCCATCGCCTGGGCGATCTCGCTCACCCCGTGCCCGAGGTTGACGACAGCCGCGCCGCCGGAGCCATCGATGTAGCGCCGGCCGCCGGCGTCCCACAGGTAGACCCCCTCCCCCCGCTCGGCCACGGGGTGGCGGTGGGCCATCCGGCGGTGGAGGATATGACTGGGGTGTGTCATCACTCGCCCTCCTCCTCCCACGTCTCGACGACCCCCTGGTCGCGGAGACGGTCGACGTCATCCGAGCCGTAGCCCAGCAAGCCCTGCAGAACGGGGCGGGTGTGTTCTCCCAACCGCGGAGCGGTCTGGGTGGGGATCTCCGGCGCGCTGGAGAGATGGATGGGGCTGCGGGCATACGTGCGCGGCCCGGCGACGGGGTCGTCGACGGTCACCAGCATGTGACGGGCGGCGATGTGCGGGTCACGAAACACGTCCTCGGCGGTGTAGACCGGGCCGGAGGGCACGCCGTGCTCGCCCAGGAGCGCCACGGCCTCCGCCCGGGTCTTGCCGGCCAGCCAGTCCTCGATGATCGGGCGCACGAAGTCGGCGTGGCCGGCGCGCGCTGTCCCGTCCGCGGTGCGGGGATCGTCCTTCAGGTCCTCGCGCCCGATGCAATCGCACAACCGGCCCCACTGACCGTCGTCGGGCACGTTGAGCGCCAGGTAGCCATCCTGGCAGCGAAAGGCGCCGCGGGGATAGAGGTGCTTCAACCGCCCGCGCTCCGGCGATTCACCGGTGAAGGAATACAGCGCCACCATGCGCTCGTTCAAGGCCAGCATGTTGTCGAGCATGGCGCTGTCCACGAACTGGCCCTCCCCGGTGCGCTCCCGCATGAAGAGGGCCAGCATCACGCCGTAGGCCGTGACCTGCCCGGAATAGACGTCGGCCATGCCGTAGATGGTCCACGAAGGCGGCTTGTCGGCGAAGCCAACCAGGTTCATGATGCCCCCCATCGCCTCCGCCACGATGTCAAAGGCGGGCCGGCGGGCGTAAGGACCGACGTGGCCCTCCAGCCGCCCAAACCCGGAGATCGCGGCGTAGATCAACCGGGGATTGATGGCCTGCAACTGCTCGTAGCCCACGCCCATCTTGTCGGTGGCGCCGGGGCGCAGGTTCTCCACCACCACGTCCGACACCCTCACCAGGTCGCGGTAGATGCGGCGGCCCGCCTCCTCCCGCAGGTCCAGGACCACGCTTTTCTTGTTCCGGTTGTAGCCGATGAAGCTCCCGGCCACGCGCCGGCCGCGCTCATCGGTGGCGTAGGGCGGAATGGAGCGGCGCGGGTCGCCCCGGCCGGGGCGCTCGATCTTGATCACTTCAGCGCCGGCGTCGGCCAGGAGCATGGTGCAGTAGGGCGCGCTCATATATTGCTCCAGGCCGATGACGCGCACGCCGGTCAGCGGGCGTCGTACCGTCTTCATCGTCCCACCTCCCCATCCCCATCCAACCACTCGACGACCGTGGACACTCCCATGCCGACGCCCACGCACAGGGTGGCCAGGCCGTAGTAGGGGCGTGCCTCGTGTGGAGCGCGGCGCTTCATCTCGTGCAAGAGGGTGGTGAGGATGCGCGCACCGGAGCACCCGGTGGGATGGCCCAGGGCCACGGCGCCGCCGTTGACGTTGGTGATCTGGGGATCCAGACCCAACCGGCGCATCACCCCGATGGTCTGGGCTGCGAAGGCTTCGTTCAACTCCACGAGGCCCAGGTCCTCCACGGTAAGCCCCAGCCGCTTGAGGAGCTTCCGCGTGGCCGGCACCGGGCCATAGCCCATCACGCCGGGATCCACGCCCGCCACGGCCGAGCCGACCCAGCGCGCCATCGGCGTCAGCCCCAGCTCGCCGGCTTTCTGGGCGCTCATCAGCAGCAGGGCGGCCGCGCCGTCGTTGATGCCGCTGGAATTGCCGGCCGTCACCGTGCCTCCTGCACGGAAGGCGGGCCGCAGCCGGGCCAGGCGCTCCATGCTGGTGGTGAGCACGTACTCGCCGTCCACGACGTTGTAGCGCGGATGTTCGTCCGTGTCGACGACGACGGGGGGGCCTTTGCGCTGCGGCACCTCGATGGGCACGATCTCGTCCCTGAATCGGCCCGCCTGGATCGCCGCCACCGCCCGCCGGTGGCTCTCGAGCGCAAAGGCGTCCTGTTCCTCGCGCGTGATCCCCATCTCATCGGCGATGTTCTCCGCGGTCTCGCCCAGGCTGACGATGGGGTACAGCGCGTCCATCCTGGGGTTGTCGTAGCGCCAGCCGACGGTGGTGTCCCACACTTGAGGGTGTCCCACCGGCTGGGGACGCTCCGGCTTGGGCATGGACCAGGGGGCACGACTCATGCACTCCACGCCAGCGCCGATGAAGACGTCGGCCTCGCCGGCGATGATGGATTTGGCGGCCAGGTTCACCGCCTCCAGGCCCGAAGAGCAGTTGCGGTTTACGGTAATACCGCTGACCGCCACCGGGAATCCGGCCAGCAGGGCGGACATCCGCGCCACGTCCCGATTGTCCTCGCCAGCCTGGTTCCCGCAGCCGGAATAGACGTCCTCGACCAGCGCGGGATCCACCCCGGTGCGCTCCATCAGCGCCCTAAGGACCAGGGCCAGCAAATCATCCGGCCGCACACTCGACAGTGCACCGTTGTGTCTGCCGACCGGAGACCGTACAGCATCAACAATGACCACCTGTTTCATAATGAACGCCTCCTCGAAGTTTCTACTGCCTGAAACACACCCGTATCATACCCCGTTGTCCCCAATCAGCCAACCTCCGCAGGCACCCACTCGACGCACGTATCGCCCCCCATCTCCAGCGCCAACCTCACGCAGCACGCAACACATTTCACAATGCACGTCCTACGCCCGGCCCACCAACCAACCTGAAACCTGAAACCTTGAACCTGCAACCCGCCTATTCTTTGCCTTGACCCTTTCGTATGATATAATCGATCCATCACACGTCTGACGACCGATTCCTCACGGAGCACAGGAGCAGCCATGCACAGATTCAACATGAGCACCATCCGCGCCCGATTGCTCGTTGGCTTCGTCGTGATCGCTCTGCTCCCGGTGATCGGTGTTGGGATCGGCACCTGTGTCGTCAACTATCAAAACGGACGCCAACAGGCGATCGATCGCCTGGGATCGGTAGCCGCATTGAAGGAACTGGCGGTCGATGACTGGATCCGCTCCTTGCACCAGGAATTGGTCATGGCCTCCCAGACCGACTGCTCCCCGAAGTACATCCACGTGGTGCTGCGCCTGGCCCGGGACAACAAGGTCTACGTCTTCTACAACCGGTGGATGCGGAAGCGCCTGCTGGCGTTTGTCGAACAATCCCCGCACCTCGAAGAGCTGTTCCTGCTCGATCTTCAGGGCGTCGTCGTCCTCTCCACCGATCCGGCCCGGGAGGGCAAAACCTACGACGACCAGGCCTTTTTCCAACAGGGGTTGACGGGCGCCTATACCCGACTTCCCTTCTCCGCCGGTGAGCAGCCCTCCAGAGAGGACGATTTTCTGGCCCGGGATCGGACGTCGGTGATCGCTGCGATACCGGTCGTCGACCAGCAGGGGCAGGTGCTGGGCGTGATCGCCGGGTGCACGGGTGTAGATGCACTGCAGAACTTGCTGCGCGAACGGACCGGTCTGGGCCAGACCGGGAAGGCGTATCTGGTTGACTTGGACTGCGCGCTGCTGGCGGAATCCCATCTGAACCCGGACGGCTCGAACTCCTCGGGAGAAGAACCGCTCTCCATCCGCACCGACGGCATTGAAATGGCGATAGATAGGAGAACAAATGGTTTCGGCGTATACGATGACTACCGCGGCACCAGCGTCATCGGCGTCTATCGCTGGCTGCCAGACCTGCAGGGTGTGCTCTCGGTAGAGCAGGACCTGTCCGAGGCATTCCGCGCGATCCTCACGACGCTGGGGGTCAATCTGAGCATTGCGCTGCTCACCGTGTTGGTCGCCGCAGTAGCGTCGCTTTTTATCACCCGCAGCATCGCGGACCCCGTCGTCGATCTCGCCGAGACAGCCGCACGAATCGCCGACGGGGATCTCAAACGCGTGGCCAAGGTAGAGCGCGACGACGAGATTGGCGTCCTGGCGCGCGCGTTCAACAGCATGACCGCCCAACTCCGGGACCTGATTGACTCCCTGGAGCGCCGGGTGGAGGAGCGCACCCGAGCGCTGCGGGAGGCCAACCAGGTCCTCCAGCGCCGGGCGCTGCAACTGGAGACCAACGCCCAGTTGGGCCGGGAGATCACGTCGATTCTGGACATTGACGATCTCCTGCCCCAGGTGGTGCAGATGATTCGCGACGCGTTCGGATATTACCACGTGCACATCTACCTGCTGGATCAGGAGGCCGGGGAGTTGGTCCTGCGAGCCTTCACCAGCCAGGCAATCGGCCTGCAGCATCAACGCCTGGAGATTGGGAAGACGAGCATCAACAGCAAGGTGATCCACACAGGGAAACCACTCCTCGTAAACGACGTGACGCAGGACCCTCACTACCTGCCCGATGAGCAGTTGCCGGACACGCGAGCAGAACTGGTGATCCCTCTGCGATTGGGGGACCAGGTGATCGGTACGTTGGACGTGCATAGTGCACAGGAAAATGCCTTCACAGAGGAGGACCTGCTCGTCATTCAAAGCCTGGGCGACCAGATTGCCATCGCCATCGAGAATGCTCGCCTGTATGACCGCAGCCGCGAATTGGCCGTCCTGGAGGAGCGCACGCGCCTGGCGCGGGAACTGCACGATTCTGTCACCCAATCGCTGTACAGCCTCGTGCTGCTCGCCGAAGGATGGCGGCGGATGGTCAACGGGGGGGACAGCACACAGATCGAGGACTATCTCGGCCGGATCGGCGAGATCGCCCAGCAATCCCTCAAGGAAATGCGCCTGCTGATCCACGAGTTGCACCCACCCGTCCTGGAACGGGAGGGCCTGGTCGGCGCGCTGCGCCAACGCATCGATGCCGTCGAAGAACGGGTGGGCATCGAGGCCCGGGTCCTGATGGAAGAGCTGATCGAACTGCCTGACACGGTGGAGCAGGGGCTCTATCGCATCGCCCAGGAGGCGCTGAACAACGCCCTGAAGCACGCCGATTCCACCGCGGTGACCGTACGCATTCGCCCTGAGGGCGAACACATGGTGCTGGAAGTGACCGACGACGGCAAGGGGTTTGATCCGCAGTCGGTACAGCATACGGGGGGCATGGGACTGGGCAGCATGCGGGAGCGGGCAAGACAGATGGGGGGCACCCTGACCATCCTGTCGGCGCCGGGGAAGGGCACCACCGTACGGGCGACCGTGCCGGCTTCCCAGGCAAGCTAACAGGGGCACAAATATAGTTTCAGGCCGGCATCCCAGAGGGAGGAGCATGGAAACCATCCGCATTCTCATCGCCGACGACCACGCCATCGTGCGCGAGGGGTTGCGCACCCTCATCGCCAGCGAGCCGGGAATGGAACTGGTCGGTGAGGCCGCCGATGGGATCGAAGCCGTCTCCCTGGCCCGGTCCCTGGAACCAGACGTCGTCTTGATGGATCTGGTTATGCCCCGTAAGGATGGCCTGGAGGCCATCAGCGAGATCAAGCAACAGAATCCGGAGATGTGCATCTTGGTCCTCACGAGCTTCGCCGAGGAGGACAAGGTCTTTCCCGCCATCCGGGCCGGAGCGCTGGGGTACTTGCTGAAAGACTCCTCCCCCCAGCAGCTACTCCAGGCCATCTACGACGTCCATCGCGGCGAGTCCTCCCTGCACCCCACCGTGGCGCTCAAGCTGGTCCGCGAGATCAGCCAGCCATCGGACCTGCCGCCGGCCGAGCACCCATTGACCGAACGGGAGGTGGACGTGCTCGAACTGGTGGCCCAGGGGCTGTCCAACCAGGAAATCGCGGACCAACTGGTGATCAGCGAATGGACGGTGCGCACGCACGTGCGCAACATCCTGGGCAAGCTGCACCTGGCCAACCGCACGCAGGCGGCGCTGTACGCCCTGCGCGAGGGGCTGGCCGAGCTGGACCGGAAGTGAGAACCACCCAAGCTGATCTGTCTTGACGCCCCAGGACGGGGGCTGGCGGGCAGGATGCCCGCGGTCCGAAGTGCGCCCCCCCAGGACGGGGGCTGGCGGGCAGGATGCCCGCGGTCCGAAGTGCGCCCCAGGACGGGGG
>Ga0180437_10011285_pt1 | contig 10745 bp, 16 predicted proteins | sample SS_ome_4_FD_132410 | JGI IMG/M metagenome (GOLD analysis project Ga0180437, IMG submission 132410) | Hypersaline lake sediment archaeal communities from the Salton Sea, California, USA - SS_3_D_1 metaG | ecosystem: Environmental > Aquatic > Non-marine Saline and Alkaline > Hypersaline >... | reverse complement strand
GACGGCCCATATCAGCCAGTCAAGCTCCTCGCAGGCATCAAAAGCTTCTGCGAGTGTGGCGTACTGCTCTGCCCACTCGACCGCCTCGCTGCACGCATCATGCTTGCGCAGCCAAATCTTGCCAGACTCATTCATCGGTCACCTCGTCCACTTCGCTTGCCCTGACTCCGGGTCACGAACTACTCTTGACAAAACTTGCCGGTAACCTCGGCACAAGGCACATGGCTTGCAAGACACAGATATAGTTGCAACAGTGGTCCGCGCGTCACCTGTCTCAATGTAATCAACGTAGCGCGCGACCTTACACCGTGGACATTGTCTATATATCATGCGGCGGGCCTGATTTGCACAAGCGGGGAGCACCCGACTCGATACATGACCTCGTAGGTCCGGCGCGTCACCCGGACCAGTACCGCCTGGGTTATCCGGTCGCTGTTTAATGACTTCTGCCCAGTCATGTACGTTCCCAACGTATGTCACGCTGCGCACTCTATCGCACGCCGCCGCCGCAAATTGTCAAATATTGCCGGTCTCTCCCGGCTGTCACGCCTTTCAGCTTAAACGCCATTGTGCGCAAGCCTAGAATTTTGGTCAAAAACATGGCTGTTAAACCAAGAACATTACCAGGGTGTGGTAATTTCATTTTTCACTCTCCACGATTGCATTTCTTCCGCCAATGCCTCGACATCATAGTTGGCGTACTGGGGATGTCGGCAACAGAATTCAGTGAAACCCATTGTGTGATAATCCAAAAGCAAGCGTAAGACTTGCTGATTCTTTTGATATACCCATGCCTGCTTCTGCAACCTCCGCACCTCGGCGACAAACCGTAGAATAATTTCGTCCTCGTAAGACGATTCGTCAATCGGTTTCGTGTGGGCCTCTTCAATCTGTTTCAATTCGGGTTCGGTCATGCCTCCGTTATCTCCACGTTTACACGCACTGGGCCCTCGCCGGGCTTGAGGCGGATACTAGGAAAACGCTTGTGGAACAATCTAGTCGACATCTCAATTATCCAGCTCCCCGGCCGCACGTCCCACACTGCACCGCCCCAACTAAGAGTATGCCATCGCGGTTTTTGTGTTGATAACACATAACATTTGTCACCACTTGGCTCTCTACTAAGCCACATCTTCGCCATGTCACTCCTCGCGGTTGTTGTGCTGGGCTACGTCGTTTTTCGCCTCATGTTTCGGGGGAAACGTGTTTATGTTATCCACCAACTGGTTGACGTCGTCGATAATCGGCCGAAAGAAATTGAGCCACTTTTCTCGTTCCGCTTGCTGGCCAGCCTTATAACCTCCGTGCCATGCCCAGTCGGCAATTTGCCGAACAGAAGACCTGGACTCTGTTGCACCCTGCGACTTCCACCATTGGTCGAATGTCATGCTTCACCTCAGTCCAAATACCCACAATGCCGCTGCTTCCTTGGTGCGTCTTCTGGTTCACGCTTTGCGAGTCTACGCAACCACCGATTCATTTGCCGCTTAGCCCACTTGCCGAAGCCAGCGGCTCGGGAGCCCTTGTTTTGGTGTTGGATGTTCTCCCTATAGGTGCCCATGTCACGCCTTTCAGTCCAAGAAACGGCCTTATGTGGCGCTCAGCAACTCCCATGCTGCTCTAACCACTGCCGGAACTTGTCCGTTGCCAATGGCTCTAAGTCTGTCCACCCCGCCGGCCACCAATTCAGCTCTTCGACAAACGTCGGTTGGCACACAACTGTCTTGCCGTAAGGCAGGCCGAGCGCTTCGGCTACAGCATCGGGGAGCGTGTCGCACGAAGCGTTGCTGCGCCGCCACGACGCTGAGCTGGTGCCCCGATAATCCCGAGCAGTGGGCGTCGGCCATAATCCACAATCGATCCCGTCTATGATCGGCGCCAAGGGCTGTAGCTGGTATGCAGTCCCAGCGTGTACAAAGCCCGCTCTCGGCCATGTCCCCAAAAACGGTTCCGGCGTATTTGTGAACAAGCAGCGCTGGAACGTTCTCCAGCAAACAGAACCGTGGTTCCACTTCGCGAATGATTCGTATGGTATCTGGCCACAAGTTTCGGTCGTCTGCTTCGCCTGGCTGCTGCCCTGCGCCAATAGACCAAGGCTGGCAAGGAAACCCTGCGGTAACGACATCGACTCGACCTCGCCACTCTCGGCCATTGAAGGTGTGGATGTCGTCCCAGATCGGGAACAAGTCAAGGCACCCGTCTCGCTGTCGCTGGAGAAGCACTTTGCGGCAGTACTCATCGATTTCGACGGCGCAGACTGTTCGCCAACCGAGCAATCGGCTTCCGAGCAACCCTCCTCCAGCGCCTGCAAATAGTGCCAACTCATTCATAAGGTCCGATACTAAGTCTTATGTATCGCACGCGCTTGGCTTCTTCATGGGCTTCACTAAACCCTCAATGTCGCCACGAACAAAACGCAAGGCTGCATCCTCTGCGATACTTAGCGGCCCGTACAAGTCAGCCCCAAGGTCGTCGATACGCCGCAATAAGTCATCAGCCAACAGCCACCGCCCTACTTTAACTCCTATTCTGACTGGTTCACGACCAAGCCCGGCGCACTCGTCACAAGAACACCCACAGCAGTGAGAGCCAAAGCCACTACAGCAAGGGCATTCCACATACTCTTCTTCAGGCAGGGCAGGAACACTTATTGGATCTGAGTCATATAACGACGCCGACCAGGGAAACCCATCGTCACAAGGCAACTTCCCCTCGGTCGCTGCACCTGTCACCCCTTCTGGTGGGCAGGGCATTCGGACCATCATCGTTCCATCGGTTGCGTAAACATAACCATTCTGAATGTAGGGCTTGCCGATAGAATATGTGTGGACTTCTGGTGCCACGGCCTCTCGAAATATCTCTGGTAGTTCGCTTACAAGCATCGAATCACCTCAACGTCCGGTATACGGCCTTATGCTGCGCTTAGCTTCCTCACGCTATCGCGTCAGCCAGTGTGCGCAATATTTGGGCCATACGCTTTGATGCCTCTGACCCCTGCTCTAGTCCACCTATTGGCACGTTGCCAAACGCTGCCTCAACTGCCCTACGCGCCACCGGTGAACTCATCACGTCGCCTTCGTTACCTTCGTGATAGCTCCACGCGGCATAGATCACTGCCTGTGCCTGCTTGCGTTCCATTTTTGTTGCCCTTTCTTAGTCTGAGAATGCACATTATGCTGCGCGTCTTATCAGTCTTGCACGTCACGCGCTTCTTCTTTGCCTTTTGCTCTGGCGTTAATTCTGTAATCACCGTGTCCCTTCTATGATTTCTTTCTTCCACTCGCTGCCGTCACGCTTTAGTATATGTAACGCTAATGGTCCATACATTTCCCAGAGCTGACGCACCTTCCTAAACATTGCCGTCTCGGTGCCCTTCACCTCCTCAACCCAGATATATCCCTTGTTGTCACAGACAACGAAATCTGCTTTGTAGAGAAATTCTGGCACGCCAAGTCGAAACAGAACTTGACGAGCGAACCAAAGATAAAGCCCGTCTTTCACATACCACCGTAACTGCCTTGCTCGTCTTGCCTCGGCCCTGCTGGGATACCGCACACCGTCCTCAACCGTCGGCTTGGCGTTGTACTTGTGAGCACGCTTGCCGCTCAACGCCTTGAACTCTTCTGGGGTTATGGTGTCGGGCACAAGCTCTCTCTCTTCAGACCGAGCCCCTTTAAGCTGACCCTTTGGGCGTAGGGGCCGTTTGGTGCTCTAGAACCTAATAACTCTAACTGTGCTGCTGGTCAGCACCAGGTCGTCAGGGGTCGGACGTTGCCTGGCTTTGGTTGTTATTGCTCACAGCACAGAACCCGTTATTGTCGGCGCCCGCCGCCTCGTTACGGCGGTAGCTATTCCCGATCTGCGCCGGTTGAGTTCCACGGTTTTCTTGCCTTCCTTGGGAAACCGTTTGGGACATTAACCCGTTCTTGCGCCAAGGCTTCGCCTTGACGATTGTTGTCTCTATGTCTTCTTGTGACGCACCAGCTTGGACCCATGCCCGAGCGTCCTTGGCAGGCGGTACTATCACCTTGACGACGGGGACAATAGCGGCGAGTTGGTTAGCTAGTACACGGGCACCTGCCATACCAGGCCCGTCTTTATCGGCGAGAACTATCGTTAAGGGACGCAACGGCGAAGCCTGTAGTATGTCCACGATAATATCGCCACCGCCTGTGCAGCTTGGTCTGCCTAATGTGGGAAAGGAGAGCCCAAGCATTGCCGCCGTGTCGGTTGGCCCTTCGCAGATTAGCAGTGGGCCCCGCATAATAAGGTTCGGCATGAATAGTCCATTTCGACTACCTCGTACCGCCCACTTTCTGCCGTCCAAGTTTCGTAGCCGTATACCTATGGTTGCTCCGTCTGCGGCCCGCATTGGGAATGCGTAAGCTTCGTGCTCGTCCGCCCAACCGATACCCAACTGATGAAGGCTGACGGGACTAAGGCCAAGCTGTCTTGCCAGTTGCCTGACGTGGTGACTACCAATTGCAGTTCGATACCGGTTCATAAGAGGTGCAATATCAGCGGCAGGTAGCTTCGGCTGCTTCGGTGGCAACTTGGCTGGTGAGAGCTTGTCGGTTAAGTCATGTACCCACCCCGCTTCGCCCAAGTAGCGTTTAGCCCCGTCGCCTATGCGGGCACAGATAGCCGCTTCGCCGTCCTGCTTAACCATACACCAATCCGGCTTCTCACAAATAGGGCACGGTTGCCGCTTCGTTACTCGTCGCCAATCACCCTTCATTGGTTCGCTCTTGACTTATGCGTCTCCAGGCTGGCTTCAGCAGTCTCGCTAGAGTAATAACAAGTACTCGCCCCAACCCAGCAATCACCAAGTCCGTCACCCCAGTTGACGCTCGGAAGAAAAAACCAAGAAGGCGAAAATTCCATTATGGCATAATGGTCTAACGTCCTCTCCTGCCGCACTGTTGTTTGATCACCGATGCCATCTCCCAGATCCGCTTGAACATCATTTACTAGTGTGGCAATAAGTACAACGGGGTGGGGGCCACTTACAAATATGTCTTCAACGTTCTTGGAGTCCTCATTCCACAGAACCCAAACATTAAATGATTTATGAGGCGCCGTTATATCCATTCTGCGAATCAATTGTATATTGCTCATGGTCGTCTCCACCCATTGTTCGCAAGGGCGTCTATTACTTCCGACGCCTGTTGTTTGTTGTGGTTTTCCGGCTTGTAACCGAACCGGCGCAGCACTTTCGCTTGTCCGGCCGTACAGGGCATTTTCTCCGGGTGATTGATTATCTCGCCGATAACTTGCTTGGCGTGCGTATAGTTCAGCTTGGTCGGGTCAAACCCGTTCCGCTGTAGCATGGCCGTCATTTTCTCAGTCAACTGACGGCCTCGGTGCCACCCGCGTTCCCGTTCCGGCTCAATATCGAGTAGTTCAAACGGGTTGATAACCTGGGTGCGGTACTCCGCTTGTGCTATGACGTGTCGGCGTCGTTCGCGTTCCGCCTTACGCTCGGCGTGTATCTGCTCTTTAGCCTTATCCAGCTCCTCCAGCATATCGACTGGGGCGTTCTTTTCTTGTGCGTTACGGGTGGCCCGTTCCACGATATCGTCGTCATAGTTGCCGCCCAGGATATCAGCCGTCGTCATGAGCTTGTGCCGACCAGCGTTACCGACGAAGTCTATTACCTCAAGGCTGGGCTTGTCGCTCTCTCGTATCCCTTCTCGCCGGTCTTCTGCTGTCTCATAGCTGTCGGCTATTCCTGGTAGTGGCCGCGTACCCCGACCTACCATTTGGGCATACAAGGCCCGGCTCTTGGTTGGTCGAGCTATACTGACGACCGCGATAGACGGATCGTCGAACCCTTCAGTAGCAACTCCCACATTCGTCAGGAATTGGAAGCGACCAGCGGCGTAGTCCTCAACAACCTGCCGCCGCTCGTCTTTTGCCGTCTTCCCGCAGACAAACCGGGCACAGCCGCGCTCGTGCCGGTTGAATATCTCGCACAGCCGTTCGGCATGGTGGACTGAAGCAGCAAATACCAATGTCTTACGGCCCTTGGCCAACTCGATAGTCGGTGTAGCTATGCCGTGTAGGGTTTCCTCTTCCTCCATGATCTTGGCTAAGTCGGCACCATTAAGATCGCCGGCAGTCGTTCGGGCATGGGAGAAGTCCAACCCGTCAACGAATACAGAAGTCTGGAGTATGTTGACCAGCCAACCATCTCGAATAGCGTCGTTGATCTCGTAATCGAAGGCGACAGTATCGAATATCTGGCCGAGGGCCGCTTCGTCATGTCGATCCGGTGTTGCGGTGACACCTAGGATCTTGATATCAGGGTTGCGTTTGTACCAGTCGATTACTCGGCGGTAGGTCTTCGCTGGTGCGTGGTGGGCTTCGTCAACGATCACCAAGCCGAAGTCCCAGGGCTTGAACCGAGTCATACGCCCCTTGCCGTTTTTGCCAGCAACCTGGGTTTGGATAGACGAAACGACGATAGGCGACTTTTCCAGGTATTCGTCCGACCACTTATTGGCCATTTCGACAGCGGGTTCCTGGCCTGTGACTGCTTTGATCTTCTGTACAGCTTGCCAGATCAATTCTTCGCGGTGGGCCAGGACAAGGGTCCGTTGGCCTGGGACTTTCCCGATCAGGCTGGCGAAACAGATTGTCTTACCTGTCCCAGTCGGCAGCACAAGAAGCGTAGACGCGGAAGAGTCGAACGCTTCCAGTATCGAACTCACCGACTGCTGCTGATAAGGGCGTAGTTCCACCTTAGCCTTCAAAGGGGAACGCGGCGTGACGGGTGCCAGTGGGTCGAATAAGGTGGTCACTTCTGCTCCTGGGGTAGCCGATCATAGTGGTCTTTGGGCAACCAGCCGTGCTCGCTGTCTGATACTACGGCGTAGGGCAGAGAGAACTTCAGGGCAGCCCATACGTTCTTGAGGTCGATATCGATCTGCTGTAGGCGGATGAACGCCCCGATTGGTTGAGGAGCCAGTTCCTTCACCTGCTTGCGGATCGACTGTATATCCCGTTGCAGGCCTTTCAGTTCGTCTACCCGGCCAAACACCTCGTTGGCGAGAGTCTCGTCCTCAACCACTTGGCCCAAGCCGTCAAGGGTTACAGGCGGTTCCTCTGGCTCTGTTGGGGGTTCCGCCTCTTCGCCGCGTACCGCTGCCAACCGACGCTCCACTACCTCTTGGACAATGGCGGCGGTGACTTCGCCTTCGGGGACGGATTCAGTAGCCTCAACCCAAGCGTCCGCTTGCTCATCTGGATCGAGCTTCGCCAGTTCCCTCGCTTGTGCCTCGTTGGTCGGCGCTTGGTAATCTGGGTAAAAAGTGAGAACAATTGTTCTCACGTTGGCGGCGACAATGAGTTGATCAGCCCGCCGGCGAGTGAATCCCCAGCGCTCCTTACAGAAGGCCTCAAAGGAATCATGCGAAAAGCGATAGAGTGTTTTGTCCCGTATTGCAGCCAATGCCCGTCCAACATCTACAAACGTGGCCAAGCCGTTGTCGATAATCTGGATATGCTTTTCCAGTTCTGTTAGTTCTGTTAGTCTAGCCTTGGTTTTTGACGTTGCGGTCGTCACCTCAGTCTCCTATCGCTTGTCTCACCTGCTCCTCTGCCTCGGCTACAAGTAGGACAGAACGAAGTCGAGCACAGCGGGGAATGAAGTTCTTGAGGGCGGCCCGGAGTCCGTTGGTGATATCCTTGTCGCACAGCTTAGCTAAGGCTTGACCTTCAATGTTGGCCAGTGCTTTCGTGGTGATAATCTCTTCCATGAGTCCTCATCTCCTATTTGATACGCAAATGGGTTCCTCGCTCGCCATACATGGCGAATAGGAGTTTCTCGCCTTTATCTAGGGCGGCACGAATTTTGTCGTTGCTGGGCACGGGCGCCGGTTGCGTGCAATACGCGTCCGGTACTCGGTTTGGATCAGGTACAATGAGCGGCAACTTGCCGCCGTTCTCTGCCACAGTGAGCCGAAACCGCTCTGTTTCTATCTTCCGGACGCCGTGCGCTTCCATGACGCCCTTGAGCCGGCTCTTGAGCCAATTTGCAGCGTTCTCGTCCACAGAGGCAAGCTGAGCCATTCGGCCGGCTTGTTCGCGACGGACCTTGGCCCGCGCACCCATCTCGGTAACGAGAGCGGCGTATCCGTCGGCCTTGTTCTTGAACTCAGTATCAAGGCCGGACAGTAGCTCTTCGATTTCGGCTTGGTGTTCCGATTCGGATATGACCCCATTGCACTCCATGAGTAGTGCATCAAGTCGTATCATATCGTCCGAAATATCAAGTAACGTCCGTGTCATGATTGCGATTCCTTTCTCTTAGAAGGGGACTTGTTGGAGTTCTACAATCTCGTTTCCTTTTAGAGTTTCCCGGTAGACAATGCCGATCTTGCAGTTCTCACCAGCAACCTTGCTGAGTTGGCCTGCTATCTTGTGATCGAACGTCCCAAATCGCCCGAAGTTGGTATCAACGGTATAGACCGTATGTTCCTTTCCGTTGGCCTGCTCCGTTCGGCTTTCCACTGAATGGATCTGGGCATCGACCATCACTTCACCAACTTGGCGAGGCATAACAGGTTCAGCTTCGGCAGCCTTGGCTATAGATTTCAGGTCCAATCCGTCATACTTGTTGGCTTCCGCTGTGATAGTTGCAGGCGCACCACCAATCAGGGATCGAGCCAGGGCGGCATGAGATTCAGAGAACGTAGAGAAAGTCTTACCTTCGGCCGTCTCGATTGCGTACCGTTTCCAAGGCTTGCCATTTTTTGTGGTTCCCTCTTTTGCGATATTGACTGCTGTGATTGTGAATGTGTCGCCTGTTGACTTGGGCTGGGTGGGTGGCGTGGCGGCGACCGGCGGCGCCACTGGCTCTGATGCTGCCTTCTCGCTAACCACCTCACCCATGTCCTCAAGATCCTGCGTAAAGATATCACTTGCCGCCGTGGCGGTGAGAACGGCATCGACAAACGCTCGCTTCTTGGCCATTTTGACGACTGTGTTGTAATGATCAGCGGGGTTTGTGTGCTCAACACGGTGAACGATTACCCACTTGCTATCAATCTTCTTTGGTGAAAAAGTGGGACCACCGAGCAAGTTGGCGTCCCTGTTGTTCCAGTATTCCTGTGGTACTGGCTGACCGGTGTTCTCCGTACGGAATCGGTACTTGGCTTCCATAGTTGAACAATTGCCGACACCTTCACCAACCAGTGAGCCCGTCTTCCGGTGCGTTAGGCGGCAGACAATGGCGTATTCACGGTGATTCTTAGGCAAATCGTTGCGCTCGACCGTGTATTCAGGGGCAAAACCGAAACTCAGTGCGAGCTTCTGTGCTCCTGGTTGTAGCAGTGTCGGCTTGTCGCCGCAGCCAGGGATAGCACCGTAGTGCTGACCTTCCTGCATTACCTTTTGCATGAGTTGCTGAATGGACTGGACTTGCTCGCAGACTTGGTCCACGCTGACAATCGGCTGTGCTTCAATGACGGCCAAGTCTGTAGTTGCGGTTGTCATAATCTTTCGTCTTGATTACCCCCGACCCTGGCGGCTTCAGGTCTACAGCCACCAGCTACGCAACTGGTTTCCAGGGCCGGGGGTAGTTGTCGCCCTATTCCGTGCTTGGTGTGTCCAACTCTGCTTGTAAGTCTTGCGCATGCTGATCTGCTTTCGTAAGCTGTGTTTTGTAATCCTCAAGCTCATTTTCTAAGTCTTCAATTATTGCGCAGGCAGGACACAGACGACCTTCGTAGCAGATTTCCTCATGTTTATCACTGCACAAATTCATGTGATTCCTTTCAAGGGCCCGCTGGCCGGTATCCCCTGATCCGGCTCCGCAATGTGATCGGTTCTCGCTGGCAGGCTTACCCATCACCATGCCTTACCACCATGCGGCCCTTTAGGCCGTCATCCCGGCGCTGCCACGCCGCAGCGGGTTATAACTCCCGGCTGACATGCAATCGGGAGGAGCTAATTCGTTTACCAAAATGGCCCGGGCACTCGTGTCGAAGCACCCGGGCGTTAAAGGCGTAACGCTTGCGTGGCGGCTAGGGTCGTTGCCCGCAACCAGGGAGCCATTACGCCTGTTATTCACTGGCCACCTCTTGAGCTTCCACGAGCCCTAGTTCTACCAAGTTCTTCTCGCCAACAATCGTGCAACGGTGTACGCGGATTTTGCCGTCAGTTGCTATCGGGATCGCCGCTATATCTCCTGCTGTAAATTCGGCAATTAGGATTCGGCAGCCTTCCTGCCAGTCACACATACACCAGTCGAGTGTTGCTAAGTTAATACCGCACGAGTATTGCCTTGTCTCGTCCGTGTCGGCGTCGTCGACTGAGTAGGTTTTTCCGATCTCGTAGACGATTCCGCCGTCATACGGCGCCTTACCCTTACTGTTTACAAGCTTGTGCAGGTGTATCTTGCCGGGCTGATCGTAAAGAAAACGCAAAGGTGTGACACGGTTAGCGTCTATATCCTTAGCCCCGCGAAGGTTGGCCTCGCCAAGGTAGGCCCCGCCAAGGTTGACCCCGCCAAGGTTGACCCCGCGAAGGTTGGCCTCGCCAAGGTAGGCCCCGCCAAGGTTGGCCCCGCGAAGGTAGGCCCCGCCAAGGTAGGCCTCGCCAAGGTAGGCCCCGCCAAGGTTGGCCTCGCCAAGGTTGACCCCGCCAAGGTTGGCCCCGCGAAGGTAGGCCCCGCCAAGGTTGACCCCGCCAAGGTTGGCCCCGCGAAGGTAGGCCCCGCCAAGGTAGGCCCCGCGAAGGTT
>Ga0180437_10011284_pt1 | contig 10745 bp, 3 predicted proteins | sample SS_ome_4_FD_132410 | JGI IMG/M metagenome (GOLD analysis project Ga0180437, IMG submission 132410) | Hypersaline lake sediment archaeal communities from the Salton Sea, California, USA - SS_3_D_1 metaG | ecosystem: Environmental > Aquatic > Non-marine Saline and Alkaline > Hypersaline > Sediment... | reverse complement strand
GTCTGGCCGAAGGCAACAGAAAGCGCCGGCTCCCATTTCTCCTCTGGAAACGGATACCCCTCGACAAACCTTCCCCTTCTGACACGGTACGCGCCCTCGGCAAGCCCCGTAATCTGATAGAAACCTTCTGTGTCAGTGCGGGTCTCCCGCCAACACCCCGCTACGTCCGAATACATCATGACACGAACGTTTGCCACTCCCTGGCCGCTGTCAGCATCATATACACGGCCGGACACCGTTGCGCCTTCCAATACATTTACATCAACGCCGTCTACCGCCGCGTCCTTCTCGACGGCGAATCTTCGAGGGCCTCCGACTATCGCCCAGTAGTCATCGTCAACTCTGAGAGCGTGTCCGCCTGCCGCCAGATGATCAAACTGAAACCGGCCAACATCGTCGGTGATTGTCTCGGATTTGTCCCACTCCTCTCCGCCAGCGTGCTTGATTCTGAGCCCCGGGATAGGCTCCGCCGTATCTGCCTGGATGGCCCTGCCTGTCGCCCTGGCGCCCGGGTTCAGCACGATTCGGACGTCCGCCCCGCCCGTGGGCACGAAACCGGTCGCGTGCGTGGCGTAGCCCTCGGCCCGCACGTTCAACTGCCAGTGGCCTTTCCATAACGCCTCAAACGCAAATACTCCCTGATCGTCCGCTCTCGTGGACAGCACGGATTTTCTGTGCCAATCTACGTTTCCACCTTCGAGGTGATTCGCAGGGTAGACTTCGGCGTATGGCACGGGCGTTCCCCGGGAATTCACGACGACGCCCCCCAAGGGCTCGGCAGACTGCAAGCGTAGTGTTACTGCGCGATCCGGAATATAGTCTTCCAGGCCGATGTGGTCCCAGGCCAGCGTCCCATCGTGGTACGCGAAGACTTCATAGGTTTCCAGAGGGAGTCCCGCAAAAACGAATTCACCGGACTCGTCTGCGACGGACAATTGTTTCCTGTCATTCCACGTGTACACCCAGCGCCCCTGCTCGGTTGCCCGGTGCAAGAACACACGGGCCCCCGCGGCAGCGACGCCATGCGATGTCATGACCTGGCCCCGGACTACGCCAACATCTCTTTCGCTGACTTGTTCGGGGACCGCAGATTCTCTCCCTTTGTCGTCTTCTTCATCGGAGCGTGGCCCGGACTGCGGTCTCTCCCCGGTTGACATCGTCGGCGAAACGCGCTGCTGGTCAACCAGTGCGTTGGCGGCCCGATTGGTCTCTTGCCCAGAAAGGTCGGTTCCTTCATCCCGCCTGAGCGCCCAGACGCCTGCTAGGCCGGCTACCGCCACAGCGCATACAACGAGAACGCTCTTGAGAACTCCGAACGCGCCTGACGTTCCCGCAGTGATGGCCATTGTTGTGCCGCCTGCGCCGACCGACACCTTCCAAGGCACCGGCGCTGCCAGCGCGGCCCCCACAATGCGCGTGGCACGTTTGTCGAGTGCTTGCTGATAGTCGCGTTCTGGGCCGAGTTCGGCCAGGATGCGCGTGCCCAAGGCTTCCCGGGCGCGCTGAAGTCGTTTGCGCACAGCGGCACCGGAGATGTCTAAGAGCCGGGCGATCTCTTTTGTCGAGTGGCCGGCGAAATAATGCAGCAGCAGGATTTCTCGGGGTTCCTCTTCGAGTTCTTCTATCTTCTCACGCACGATGGCCTGCATTTCCCGCCGTGGCATGTCTGGAGCCGTGACCTCTTTCGCAGGCGCCAGTTTCGCCCTGGTCTTGACGTCGCGCTGCCGAACCTTGCGGAAGTCCCCGGCGGCGTTCCTGGCGATGCCCATGATCCAGGCGCCGAACTTGCCGGCCTCGCGCAGCGTGTCCAGCCCTTTCAGCGCCCTGAGAAACGTGTCCTGAGCGATGTCCTCGGCATCCTCGTAATTCCCCGTGCGGGCATAGGCTACGGCGTGAACCGCGGGCAAATACCGCCTGACCAGGACGGCGAAGTCCTCGCGGCGCCCGGCCAGCACTGCTCTGACCAATCGATCGTCTTCGCGCATCGGCTTGCTGAACATCTCTCACCCTTTCTACTCACTATAGTAGCCCGGCGCGACCATTTTGTGACACCTTTATCGCGCACGTAATCAACCTGATCTATGGTACGCGTGGTAGGCATGGCTCGTGCAGAGCCGAGAGGGAGGGCAAGACTCCTGTCGAGCCGGCTCTAGGCCGTTCCGCTCGACGGCAGTCTCGCCCTCCCATGTTGAAGAAGCTCCTCAGCGGAGGGACTCTAAGGTGCCTTTCTTTACTCCTATCTACAGCACCACGATCTCTTGTGGCGCGGCGGTGTTTGCGATTTCGGGGTTGTAGTATTCGTACACGCGCGAACTTGGCGTTTGTGCCCGGAGCGGGAATTTCGCCCGCAGCTTATACGAGAACTCGATGGTCGCGTTGCCGTCGATCTTCTCGAAGTAGGTGATGATCTGCCGGCCTGTCAGTTCGTACTTGTCGAGCACGCCGCGCTCGACGAGTTCCTCGAGGTCGGGCGTCACAACTTGGAATCCCGGCGGGATACCCAAATCGACGATGATCATCTGGGCCGCGGCCCGGCGGTTGTTCTTGACTTTGACGGTGACGGTGACGAGGTCGTCGACGGCGAGTTCGCGTTTGTCGTACGCGATGTCGATGGTCATCAGGTCTTCGGGCTTCGGTTTGACGGCCCACGGCGTGTAGTAGCGCCCGACGATCTGGTACAACATGCTGCCTTCGCCTTGGATGTTCAACTCGACGGTGTTCGCGCCCGACTTGGTGAGTTCACCGAGATCGACCAGCCGCATCACGTCGCTGTTCTCCGGCGTAACGCGCAGTCGCGACGCCTCTTCGCCGTTCAATGCAATCGTGACCGTCGCATCGACTTGCTCGGTCCGCGTGCCCAGCGACAACATCAGGGCTTTCAGCGCTAGGATGGTCGCCTGAGTCGATCCCCAATGGCCGTGGGCGCCCTTTTTGCGGATCAGGTACGTGAGCGCCTTCGAGGTCGTCTCAGGATACTTGCCCGCATTCAAAAACGCGATCGCGGCCAGGGCCGTGGTTTCGACGTCTGCGGCGTCGCCGTGCGTGAATGTCACGGTGCCGGTTCCGCCTTTCCAATGCGCGGCCTCGTCATCTTCCTCGCACAGATCGCGCAGATCGGCGAGGACCTCGAGGGGCCATGCATCCCGCGGATTCCACGAGACGAGCGCGTTCGCGACCAAGGCGAGCGTGTAGGCCTCTTGCGTGTCCTTCCAGTTGGCGCGCAAGTAGTCGATCGCCTTCTCTGCGCCCTCGGTGGTCTGGCCGCCCGAACTGAGCACCGCGTCGAGAATATAGGCGGTCACCAACAGATCGCTATTCTGGATTCCGCCCCACGATTCCGCGTGCAGGTAACTTTCATCCGGTTTCCACGAACCGTTGCCTTCCTGTCGCGCAAGCAGCCACGCCCGCGTGCGATCGATCACGGCCGGGTCGACTTCATGGACTTGGGCCATGTCGAAGAACTCTTTGAGCCCCCAAGCCGTCAAGACTTTGTTTGCGGGGGCGTCGCCGAACCACGAGAAGCCGCCCCCGTCGACCTCATACGCGAGCAGGCGTTGATACCCGGCGTTGATGAACCCCTCGGCCTTCATCTGGATCTCGGGGTTAATTTGATCGGTGGCCTTCATGTACTGGACGACAAGAATGTTCGGATACGTGGCCGAGCTGGTCTGCTCGAAGCATCCGTTCGGCATCCGCAGCATGCTATCCAGTCCGTCGACAATCTGGCTGTACACGCCGGGATAGATGTACACCAGAATTTTGCTGGCGCCCTCGACGGCATTCGCCGGAATCGTGATGGCCTGTTTGACCCTCCCGGATAGGCGGTCGGCATACGTCACATTTTGCTCTTCGCCGTCGGGCAGCACCTCGATCTCGCGCCGGATGGCGTCGCTCATAACGGTGCCGTAGGCGTAGACCGTCAGCCGGTGTCGCCCGAGTTCGACGACCTCGATTGGGAAGTAGATCGAGCGCACTTCTTCGGGCCCGAGTTCAAGCACCACCTCCGGATCGCCGTCGAGCTCAAACCAAGGCTCTTCCTCGAACTCGAGCCGCACGGTTTGCGGCGCGTCGAGGTAGTTGTACGCCACAACCGGAATCGACACTTCGTCATGCTGGGTAAGCGCCACGGGGAGGTCCAGATCGACGAAGAAATCTTGAAACACGCGGATGGGCGTTTCCTTGCTGCCCAACGCGCCAGCGCGCGACGATGCCATCGCCGTCATGCGCCACGTGGTGATGCTGTCCGCCAACGCCACGTCGAGCGTCGCCAAACCCCGGCGATCCGTAATCAGTGCCGGCTCGAACAACAGCGTCTCAGGGAAATACTCGCGCAGCCGGGGCGGTTGGGCGCCCGGCACCGCCTCCTGTTCCATGCCGGCCCCTGCAAATGTCTCAACGACGCCGTTTTGAAACATGGGCATTGCCTCAGCAGCTGCCATGGGCATTTCCACCATTGCGTCAGCTTTCAAAAGCATTCGCCGCACACCGCCGCGACCACCAAGAGCACCCCCTCGAAACATCCGGCGGCCCCAGGTGGTCTCGGGCGACAAGTCGTCCGCAGTGCCCTCAATCTCGTCCGGCCCATAGGACGTCATCGTGAAATACCTGCGCTCGATCTGGGAGAAATCGAATTCGTAGGGGTTTCCCCACGGGTCGAGCAGTTCATTGTCGCGCAGGTACTTCTCGCGCAACAACGTCTTCAGAAGGTCATCCGGCGCCTTCCAATCGTGCCGCTCCATGTACTTGTTGACAATGCGCTGGATGCGTTCGAAGTCCTTCATGTACCGCGCTGCAATGGCTTCATCGGCAGCGGTCTGCTTTTGCGTGAATGTGTTGACCTTAATAGGCGGTTCGGGCGGCGCTGGCGCGGATGCCAGCAACACGCGTGCAGCCTCCTGCTGCTCCTCCGACCACCGCATCATCGGCTCGGGGCCGGGCGCCTTCACGAGGTCGTCCAGCGCGTACCCGTGGATTTCGTACCGGGGCTTCATGATCTCCTTCTCGAGCGTGAAGTACACCTTCTCGAGTCCGGGATGGATCTCCTGCAGCGCGAATACGCTCTCATCGACAATCGCGATGCCAATGGCCGCGGGCGTAGGTCTGCCCGCGTCATCCGTAATCGCGAACTGGATCTGCGCCGTCTCGCCGGGTTTGTAGGTGTCGGCAGCCAAGTCGACGGCAAGGTTAAGCGCATCGGCAGGATTGACGTACAGCAGGCGGGTATCGCGAACCAAGTCCGTGCCCGGCGTGAAGACGTAGGCCTGCAGCACAATGCTGCCCGCCAGGGAAGCGTCGATGTCCATGACCACGGCCGCACGGCCGTCTTCGAGATCGCTCGTGCGCGTCATGACCGTCTGGCCCTCGCGGACCATGTCAAAATACACCGTGCCGCTCTTCTTGGTGGCGAAGACCTGGGCATCGAGCGTGTCCCCCACTTCATACAAGGCCGTGTCCGGGCGCAGGATAAGACTCTCGGCAAGGGCTTTCGACGACAGGTCGATTCGTTTCTCGGCCTCCCTGCCCTGCGCGTCCCGCACAAGCACATCGAGTTGAACGTTGTCGGTGCCCTCAGGCGTAAGACTAATCGTGGCAATGCCGAGCGCATCCGTCCTCGTGTCCGACGCGGCTTCGTTCAAGCCTTTCGCGCGGGCCCGTACGCGCGCGCCGGCCGCTGGCGAACCGTCGGGGTACGAGACAAGCACATAGACCTCGTTCTCGAGGCCTGGCGCCAACGCGCCGCTCTCCGGTACGGCGAAAATGTTCAGCGGCGCCTCGGCAACCGGCTTCATGACCACTTTCTCTTCACGGTGGTCCGCCGTGTCCACGACCACCGCTTCGAGCCGCACCGACGCCCCGCCCTGCTCGATAGGCGTGCCGGCAAAGTAGTCCGGCAGCGGCAGCTCGAACTCCATATGGCCGTCGGAATCCAACAGGCCTTCGATACGGGCAAACTCCGTAAACTCGATCTCGAACTTCGAGGCAACGATCTCGACTTTTCCGCCCGCCACCGGTTTGCCGAAGAAGTAATCCGCCTGCACATCGCCCTCGAGCGTCTCGCCGGGGAGATAGTAGGCGCGATCGGTTTCCACGTCGATTTTGAACTTCGGCAGCACGTAACGATCCACCGTCACCTGCTTCTCCGCCTCGACATCGCCAAGAATGGCGCGAACAATGTACGCCCCGAGGTTCACCTCGCTGGCCAACTGAAACTCCGTTGAGGCAATGCCGAAAGCGTCCGTTTCGGCCTTCTGCTTGAAAACCTTGTTGCCCTTGGGGTCCATGATCTCGAACACGAGCGATGCGTCCGAGGCGGGCTTCAGGTCGGCCGCCGCCAACGCCAGCGATCGCACCTGGATGCATTGGCCGGGCTGATACAGCGGCTTGTCCGTGGTCAGCAGTATCTTCCATTTCCGTTTGATGGTCACCGGCTGAACGATGCTATCCTCGCCCAATTGGCCCGCAGCGACGGTGATGTGCAGTTCCGCCTTACCCTCGATGTCGTCCGGCACGCGGAACTGCGCGTCGAGCGAACCGTCCGCGCCCGTCCTGCCCTCGAGCAGAGGCCGTTCACGCCCTTCCGAGACCAGCCGAATCGCTACGTCCGCCCCGGCAACGGGTTCCTGGGTCGCGTGATCGAGCGCGGCAAGCCGCAAACTGCCCACGCTGCCGGCCATGAGATCGCGGTAGGCGACAAGGCGGCTTTCCAACTGCGCCATGACGGCCATCAAGCTCCGCGCGCCGGCGTCGCGACCCATCGGCGCGCGAAAATCATAGTGGAGCACGCAGGTCGGAACGCGCTCGTCGGGCAACACGCCCAAGAGATCGACCCGGGCCGTATTCTTGCCGGGAGACAACGTCACTTGTTCCCAACGCCGCATCAACACCGAGCCTTCGAGATCCGCGATCCAGACCTCGAGAGGTTGGGAAACGCGGCGGCTTTGCGGATTATTGATGGTGCATCGCACCGTGATGCCGTCGTCGCGCCGTTCGGCGCGAATCGAGGCGCGGTCAAGCCAGGCCCCGTCCACGGCGGCAGTATCCTCGAGAAACACGGTTCCCGCGATCACCAGTGCCGCAACCAAGAGTAACCATACCGTGTTACGCATCGTCCGGTTCCTCCCTTCAACGCTATTCTGCGAGTTCTTGCCCTATGACCGTTGCCGAGGCGGCTGCCAAGACCCGTGCCGGGACGGCCTGCCGTCCCCCGGCTACCTAATCCCTTACGCTTTTCATCAGTTTCACCTCGATCCACCACGGAACCCAGCCTTTGCAGCCTATGACACCAGTTTATCATTTTGGTTCGCGGATGTCCGTAATCGCCTGATCGCCCGGACCGCCGTGTAATACCAAGTTGCATTCAAAGACCCACTAATTCGATGAGGACAATAGTGCTTTCGGTGACAATGCCTTTGGTAACGCGTCATTCTGAGCAACGCGAAGAATCTCGCTCTCACAGGCGCCTTTGACGAGTGCCAGATCCTTCGCTTCACTCAGGACGACAACAAGACCACGACTTGCCTGAAGTCACATAAGTTGATGTCTGAATGCAACTTGGCATGAGAACTCTCAGGTCGAAAACTACTCGCTTAGTAGGCGTCGTATCTTGGCCGTGCGCTGGCCAACGACGACTCGCCAGGTGGGTGGCACCTTCAAGCGGCAGATTGGTGAAATATACATGCGGGACACCTCCAAACACAGTTTGAAGATGCCACCCGGTCGCGCGATTAGGAATTACACGGCAACACCGCCCGATTGACGGCACGGACGAACTGCGCTACACTTAACAATGCCAATAGCAGGTTGAGGCAGGCTACGGACTATGATGGTTCTCAATCTCGTGGTCTTCCTCTAAGGAACCGAGGGAATAGCTGATTGCCCGCAAAACTGGCCCGCAGGCCCAAAACAAGGCAGAGCATAGAAGGGTGGGTTTCGTGGTACGTCCCTGAAACTCTCTCATTCCGTAAGCACACACCCGTAAACGACCATATCGTTGGTTCTTGGGGATGACCACCCAAGGGATGTAGTGGAATGCTGTTCTTGCGTCCTTTCTGCCGTTTGAGAGTTAGGAACGCGGAGCTTTGGGTTCGTCTGTTCCCGGCGCGGTGGTGTCGGATCACAGCCGAAATGATCCAAGGTGTCCATATGTATCCGAGCGGGCACTTGGTCGTCAGGACGGTACAAGGCTGTTTCGCGATCACGCTCTGGAGCCGGCACTTTGCCCGGGTGCTTGAATACGTCCTCAGTAACACTGATTTTGCTATCCATCGCCGTCTGTCTTTTCGCCTCTGGATATGGGCTTGGGCCTTTCACCTGAAAAGACGAGACAGAACGTTGATCAGCTCCGCTATTGAGCGCTATGAGCAGGTGCATCCAGTGGATAAAGAGCAGGACGCGCCGGACGCTCGGGAGAAGAGGTCTGAGGAAAAGCAGGGGAAAGCAGCGACTACGAAATAAGCGCCTTTCGAGCTCATTATTCGTGGATTTCGGGATTCTGGGAACGTTCTGGGATCGTTCAAACACCATATTTAATCAGTGCCATTACGAGTTTGATTCGGCCGGGCGGCTCACGAAGGGCGGGGCGGCCACGGCCGACGCAGTAACGTGCCGATTCAAGAAAGACTACGTTTCGGGACGGCTGTGCGACGGCCCGGCCGAATAGGCTCAGTCGCGTGAATGGCCCCGCCCTCATCCCAAGCGATTTGCATTATCTCGGGTCGAACTGCGGTCATTCCCCCGAAACGCCGGGAGTCCCGTCCCGCTGCTCAGGTACCGGCGGCGCAAGAAACCCAGCCAGAACACGGCCGAGAATCTGCTCGCCCCGTGCGTTGGCATGCACCGGATCGCGTTTGAACCATTCGATGTTCTTGCCAGATCTGCGGACGTATTCGCCCCAATACGCCGTCATATCCAAAAACGCGGCGTTCTGTTCCTTGGCGAGCCGCATCATCCGCGCGCGGTAGGTGCCGCCATCCGGATCAAACCCAGGCGACCACTGCGCATCGTCATGCGGGTCGACGAACCCGAATGCTTGTGTCATCAGTAACACGTCACACTCGCGCGCGGCGCGGACCTGGCCAATCACGTCCTTGATCGACTCAAAATCATCGCGCTGGCTGACGCCTCCGATGATCAGCAAGTCCGGTTTGTGCTCGAGTACATAGCGTTCCACCATCCCGGCCGCCTTGAACCACCAACACCCCGTCGCGCCGCGCACGCTGGTCACCTTCGTGATCGTGCATCGCGGATAGTGCTTGCGCATGAGATGGTCCCAAGACGAGCGACTTGTGTCATTCACAATGCTGTCGCCGAGCATGACAATACGCAACTCGCCGGCGCCTTTCCTCAGAATGGCGGCGGTGCGCGGCAGATTCACCCAACGATCATCGGGCGGCCGGTACTCCAAAGGCGGCATCTCCGCATAGATCTCCGCGATTTCGTGCACGGGGCGCTCGGGTTGAGTGATAACAATCACTTCGTTCTCATCCGGCCCGGTGTCTGCGCGCCCGCAAAGACCTGCTGCCAAGATCCCTACAAGCATCACGTTTCTACGGTCCATGAATTCCACCCCCTCCAACCATCATGCGAGCCCACGCATATAGTGCGGTTTCAGGGACTGCGGTTTCAAGGCGGTTTCAGGGCGGGGCATAAGGGACCTCGGGTTTTGCAGCGGCGATGGGAAGCGTCGTCATGGGATGGGGAGTCTTTGACAAAATAACAGGATGAACGGGATGCTCGGCAGAATGAATCGTGTAAATCACAACCTGGAAGAGGTCTGAGCGATGGCGTACAGGGAAGTTACGCAAAAGATCATCGAATCCGTCTACCGCGTGTACCATACGACGGGCTTCGGCCCATGCTGCCATCCTGTCGAAAGACCCAAAACCTTCAATCGCTCGCGGCGCGGCGGACGAAGATAACGGACCGGACGTGTTGCAGGTTGCGCCAGTGGATGGGTATACTTGGACAAGCAGCGGGCAACACTTGGCGCTTAGGCTATAGGCTTGTGGCGGGTGTCGAGGCCGGCCGCAGGGACCTTACAATCGGTGGGCGGGCTCGCAATGCGACGTCAGACACTGCAACATCGGCCAGTTAACTCACTTTCAAGGAGAGGGGCGTGCTAAGAGGACTGGGCAATTTGGGCCAGCTTTCGGGATTGTTGAAGCAGGCCGTCGAGATGAAAGGCAAAATCGAGGAACTCAAGGAGCAGTTGGCGCAGGAGACCGTCGAGGCGGCGGCCGGCGGCGGCATGGTCAAGGTCGTTATGACCGGCAAGTTCGAGGTGGTTGAACTCCACATCGACCCGGAAGTCATAGACAAAGACAACGCGGAGATGCTCGAGACGCTGGTTCAGGCCGCCCTCAACGAGGGCATCCGACAGGTCCAGGGACTGATCAAATCGAAAATGACCGAACTCACCGGCGGCATCGAGATCCCCGGACTGATGTAAGCCATATCCCGCGTCTATTCGTCAGATTCCTCTTCGTATTCGGATAGCGACTCGAGCGCATCGAGCGATTCCAAGCCCTTGATGAATTCCTCACTCATGGGGAAATGACCCGGATACTTGAGGAACTCGACGTGCCCGTCCATGTAAAGCACATGGGCGCCGTCTTCATGCGCCCCGGGCCGCTCGACAAGCACCGGGATGGTCGACCGTGCAATGAAGCTCGCTTGCACATTGTTGATGTCGGTGATAAAGAAGCGCTCGATGCCTTCTCTTACGCGCCGGATGCGAACGCCTGCGT
>Ga0180437_10011283_pt1 | contig 10746 bp, 8 predicted proteins | sample SS_ome_4_FD_132410 | JGI IMG/M metagenome (GOLD analysis project Ga0180437, IMG submission 132410) | Hypersaline lake sediment archaeal communities from the Salton Sea, California, USA - SS_3_D_1 metaG | ecosystem: Environmental > Aquatic > Non-marine Saline and Alkaline > Hypersaline > Sediment... | reverse complement strand
ATTGATATTGATGATTTTGCTCCTAGATTATCATTCTTTTTTACAACCCATAATTATTTTTTTGAAGAGGTTGCCAAATTGAGAGCTGCTCGAAAATTGTGGGCAATGATTATGAAAGAGCGATTTCAAGCAAAAAGTGAAGAATCTTTACGATTAAGGTTCCATACTCAGACAGCAGGAGTAACTTTAACAGCACAGCAACCTAATATTAATATTATTCGAGTGACACTTCAAGCACTAGCAGCAGTTCTAGGGGGGACCCAATCACTTCATACATGTGGCGCTGATGAAGCCTTAGCAATACCTACTGAGGATTCAGTACGAATTTCATTAAGAACTCAACAGGTATTAGCCCATGAAAGTGGAGTGATCGATGTAGTGGATCCGTTAGGCGGATCCTATTATATTGAATATCTTACCTCACAATTAGTACAAAAAGCACTAGAATATATTGAAAAGATTGATAAAATGGGAGGGATGTCCAAAGCTATAGAACATGCTTTTATCCAACGTGAAATACTTGATAATGCATATCGAGATCAGAAGGAAATAGATGAGGGTAAAAGAAATGTAATTGGAGTGAACCTTTATTGCACTGAAAAAGAGTGCAAAATTGATACCTTTAAACATGATAGTGGTGAAGAGATGCGAATAATTCAAAATCTATCAAAATTCAAAAAGCAACGCAAAATAGGATTGGTGAGAGAGAAGCTAGAAAAGTTAAGAGAGGTCGCTCGATCCTCAGAAAATATTATGCCGATTATGATTGAAACGGTTAAATCCTATGCTACGATTGAGGAAATATGCAATATACTAAGAGAAGAATTTGGAGAATATAAAGCTCCAGAGAATATTTAATAAATTTATTAACTCACAATTATAACTAATTGCAAATTCTTAATTTATGATTTCGAAAACATAAATTTTTTTTTGAATAGTAAATTTGTGATTAATATGGATGCTGTGGAAGAAAAAAAAATAATTGGCGAGATCATTAAAGATAGAAGTTTATCTTACTCAATAGAGATTCTTGAAGTCGAGGGAGATAAATATACTATAAGAAATAATTTCGGTTCCACTATTGTGTACTATAAGAAAGGAAAGAATTATTTTCTTGAAGATGAATTAAAGTAGAATTCATTAATTTTTTTCGCGCTCCTTTTATTTATAAATAAATAAAGTGCTTTTTTATTAAAGAATGAAAATCATCATGTAGCACTTATAAAGATATCAAAATTAATAATTTAATAACGATAAAAATATAAGAAGACAACTTTATTAATTAATCATAAGATCTTAGGTTTTTTAACTATTCAAGGCAATATCATGAGAAAACGGAAACTCCCATCAGTAGCATCTGAAAATGCCCAAAAAGAAAGATTTAGGGCGATTATTGATAATGCAACCTCCCTCTCTATGTATAACGAGAAGAAAAGAGCAATCTGTATAATCAAAAAGAATTTAGCTAAGGATTATGAAATAGAAGTCGATGCTTCTGAGGCTCCTGTTCTCAATAAGTTAATGAATGAACCTGAACCTTACGAAACTTCAATGGCAGATATTAAAATCCTTGAACAAGAAATATTTCCTCTTATAGATTCATTTAAATCAGTATTTGGAGAGGAAAAAGATTTGAAACTCCATTCCATTAAATTAGCGGTTGGAGGAAGCATCAGCGATTATGTAACAATTCAAGAGAAAGATTTAGAGAAATTTGATGTAAATCCTACATTAACTGGTCTAAGGGAATTTGTTAAAGAAAATACTGATAGTATCCTTGGCTTTTTAGATAGTGAATATATTAGTGAGGAAGGGAATGTTATTTACCTAAGTTGCGGAAAGAAAAACGTGAGTGATAATATCTATTCCTTCAAAATAAAAATCCTTGCATCAATGCAACAACGGTCATATTTTCTGCAACAGGAGCATAAATATTATGGACTTCAACTTTTTATAATGATTGATTCAAGAGAGCCAAATGATGACAAACTCCTTGAATTTTTAAAAGAATTAGGTATAGATTGGGAACTAATCTTTTTTCGTAGGCGTTTAGCAATCCATGATTGGACAGAAATCGAGTGTGAAAAAGATTCCGATAATCTTAAAAGTTTTATTCGTGCCAAATATAACAATTTAAATTACTTTGATATCAACAACATTATTCGTTTAATGGATAAAAATGAGTTACCTTTCAAAGTTATAGATAAAATGGGCTTCTTATTATTCAAAATGAAATCAGAGAGAGCCCAACAAATTCAAGAAAAAAAGTTTGATAATAATAGATATCAAGAAGACGCTTATCTAAATAATACTATGAATAATCGGACTAATAATTCACGTGTTATTGATGAGTATTCTCTTACATTGAAGAAAGCAGAAATAGCAGCAGCAGCGAATATCGCATGCGCATATCTTGGTATTCATAAAGAAATTAGTTTCGATAGAGATATTTCTGTTGATGAAGTAATCAAATATCAAGAAGAATTAACTAATTTATGAAATAAAAAAAAGATTATTTTATCTTTGCTAAAGAATTTTATAAGATTGCTTCAATAAATTATGATTGATTTCCCCAACTGTTAAGGTTTTTCCAGTCTTAATATTTGTGACTGTATATTGAGCTGGAGCAAATAATCCCGGATCAATTGCATAGAAATCATATTTTGCTTTCTTAAAAGTTTCTAAAAAGGGTTCACCATAACTCGAGGATGTGTTTGCTGGAGCTTTTCTAAGAAGATCAAACAGCTCACCTTCTTTTTCTTTTTCTACCTCTACGGTATAGTATGTCATTCCAGCAGCACTAATTGAATCATTAGTTCGACCCATTGCCCCAAGATCATCTTTTGCAATTGGAGCTACAGTTGTAGTTCCGAATCCATCTTTCAATACCTCCAGTGGAAAATGAATTTCATGGAGCTTATGAATACCCGTTTCTACAATTCTCGCGGCAACTTGGACCGAGCCTGTTAAACAAGCTGTTGGTGCATAAATAGAATAGGTACTCTTAGCATCTACTCCACATTTATTAGCCACAATTTCCATCACTTCTTCATTCGGCATCTTATTTGTTTCGAATACAATTATTGCACAATCAGAATCGTCTGTATATTCAATTTCTTCAAATAATTTTTCAGTTCTACTTTTTGCTCTTGCTGGTCCTGAACCTAATGATTGAAAAACGACTTTCTTTTTTACCTCTCCATCTTTTTCGACTTCTTTTTTGAGTTTTACATTCCAACCGGCTAATTGGGATGCCATACAAGCTATAATTGGTTCTGAAGTATAAACATCTACACTTGGGAGATAGTGGCCGTCCAAATTATACCAAGAATAATTAACATTACCTAAACCTCCCATACATATTTCTCCGACTAGTTTTCCTCCCTCCCATGATGCATTAGTCATATTTATTACTGTTGAGCCATTGTTTAATTTTTGAATCTCTGCTTTGTATAATTCCTTGTTATTGATAATCTTCTCTACGAGTTTCAAAGTAAGATTATTTATTTTTACATGATGCATTTTAATCACTTTATTCTTAAAATTTGATTGGGTATTTATTTTTAAATTCTTATTTTAATATATTAAACTTAGTTTATATTAAAGTTTTATAAAAATGAATGGGATCAAAGAAAAGATTAGTCTTTTATTGGCTGATTTGGAGAAAACAAGAGACTATTTTCTTCAAAATTATAAAAGAACTAATTCACCTGTCTCAATATATACCCATTTAGATGCTGATGGTTTAAGTTCCGGCGCGATTTTGGGAAAAGCGCTCTACAATGAACAGATTCCCTTTCAGATCACTGTACTCAAGCAACTTGAATTAAGTGAAATCAAAAAAATACTAACCAAAGTAGAGGAATTTCATAATTTTCTCATCTTTTCAGATTTTGGGAGTGGTCAATATCTTGAGTTGTTAAAATATTTAAAGGTGAATGGAAAATCGACACCTTACATTATCCTTGACCATCATCTCCCACAAAAAGTTAAAGATGAAACAGATAAAGATATAAAAAAGATCTATGAAGAAACCAGCCCCTGGCATGTTAATCCTTATTTTTACGGTATAAATGGAAGTTCTGAGGTATCAGGGGCGGGGATATGCTATTATTTTGCCAAAACTTTAAATATAAAAAATGAAAGACTTGCTTCAGTAGCTGTTATAGGAGCTATCGGTGACATACAAAATAAAGGGGAGAATGGATCATTTAATGGTTTGAATTCGCTAATTTTAAAGCACGCTCTAGACCAAGAAGATGTTAAAATCATAAATGATTTAAATTTTTCATCCATAAAGCCGTTAAATGAAGCAATTGCATACTCTTCAAATATAAAATTAGCAGGATTATCTGGAAATCCAAATAAAGTCTTAAAATTTCTTTTAAGATTAGGTATTATTATGGAAAAATCTAATGGTCAAATAAAAACTTTAAATGATTTGACTAAAGAAGAAAAAAGGAAACTTACTTCAACTTTAATAGAGTATGCCACAATTAAACTTGATATCGAACCAAGTGAAATTTATAGAAATCTCATTATCAATCGCTATATTTTGACCAATGAAATCGTTGGTTCAGAATTGCATGACCTTAGTGAATTTTCTAATTTATTGAATTCTTGCGGGCGAACGAATAATAGTTCACTTGGAATTGCTATTGCTATGGGAGATAGACGAATAGCTTATCAGAAAGCTAAGGACAATTTAATTGAATATAAAAAATCGATTATGCAATCCCTTAGATGGTTATCTGAAAATAATATTATCCAAGAAAAGAAATATATACAATTTTTTGATGGAGAGGACGTAATCGATGAAATGATCGTAGGGACTATAGCTTCAATGTTAATTTATGATGAAGCCAGCGGAATTGATAAAAGTAAACCCTTATTTGGATATGCAAAACGCGAAGAAGAGAATGTTTATAAAGTATCAGGAAGAGCTCATCAAAGTTTAGTAGATAAGGGTCTCAATTTGTCGGAAGTTATAAGAGAAGCTTTAAAAATGACGGATCTCGAAGTTCTGGGAGGAGGACATCCTCCTGCAGCAGGAACAAAAATACCTTTTGATAAAATCGAACTATTTCTAGAAAAATGTGATCAAGTAGTGAAAACTCAATTACAAAAAAACTAATAATTATTTTCACTACAATTTATATGCGATATGTCTCTTCTATTTCAGGAGCCACGGCATTATATTTTTTTTGTGCTAATTTTTTCGCAAAGGTCGTAGTAGATTTCTCGTCTCCATGAATACAAAAAACTGCACGATGATTATTAGTAAATTCTAGATCTTCAACATAATCAAGCAATTGAGAAGAATCTGCGTGACTAGAAAAATCAAAATAATCCACATCGCATTTTGCTCTTATTTCCATATCTTGAGTATGAGTCCGCGGTTTTCTATCTTCATGATATTCAAATACACCGCTTTCTAAAAGTTTATTTCCTGGTGTACCTTCTGCTTGATAACCTACCATATATATAGCAGAGTTTTTATCTTCTAACATATCCTTAATATAAAAAAGAGCCGCTCCTCCTTTAAGCATTCCAGAAGGAGTGATCATCACATAATTTGAATTATTCCTAATGTGCTTCCTATTTTTAAAAGTTACAAATTTGGAATTACTAAAAGCTCGTTTATAAAACTGATAGTCTCTCAACTTATTTGGATGATCGAAATATGTAGCAGAGATCTTTTTTGATAACCCATCTAAGTAAACTTTTCCTTGAAAATTATACTTCTTCAACATTAAAAGAATTTCTTGGGAACGTGCTACTCCAAATGCAGGCACAAGTACATTCCCATTATCTTCAGTGACATTGATGACATTCTCCATAAATGTTTTCTCCAATTCTTCTCTCTCGGGATGATTCTTTAATGCATATGTTGATTCGGTTATAAGGCAGTCAATCCTTGGAATTTCTTTAGGATCTGCACCATTTATTAAATTCGTACTTTTGGTATTTATATCGCCTGTATAGAAAATTTTTTTATCATCCACTTCAACAAGGATCGATACACTTCCTGGAATATGTCCCGCATTATAGAATGTAATATAAAAATTATCATCAATTTTATGCCGAACTTTATTTTCTAAAAAGATTGTGTTATTCCTTAATATATCGAGTTCTCTATATCCAAAGGGATAAGAATGTCGTGATACTCTTATAAGATCTCGCAATAATATTTCCGAGACTTGATGAGTTAAAGCATTAGTTAGGAGCGGAACTTTATATTTAGTATATATATAAGGTAGAGCTCCAGAGTGATCAACATGACAATGACTTAAAGCAATAGCTTGAAGATCACCTAATTCCGTATCGATTGGTAATCGATCTTCTTCTGTAAATCTTACACCATAATCTAATAGACAAGATTTACCACTTTTTGATTTTATTAATACAGCAGAACGTCCAACTTCCCTCGTTCCGCCTAAAAATTTAATTACTACCATAAAAAATTACTGATTTTTGCTTTCGTTATAACTAAACAAATGAATAAAAGCATAATAATTTTATTAAATAGAAAAAAAATAATTTTGAATATAATAAATGGAAAAAATAAAGATATTTTTTAGAAAAAAGCTCTAAAAATTATTATTATCACAATCTATTTGCTTTTTTAATCACGGTAGTTAAGAGAGCTATAACATTATTTACATTCTTTCCAAAGATCTCCAAAATTTCATCCCAGGTTACAGGGGCTTCATCCTCTTTCCAACAATCATAATCTGTCGACATGGCTACTGCGGCATAAGGGATTCCTGCTTCATTAGCTAAAATCGCTTCGGGAGCTATACTCATATTTATGACATCAGCACCCCACATTCGAAACATCTCAGACTCAGCTCGAGTTGAAAATCTTGGACCTTCAATGGTGACTACAGTTCCTGTCTCATGAAATTTCAAATTTAATTCTTTAGCGCTCTCTATTAAAATTGCCCTTAAGTCTTCTGAAAAAGGATAAGCCATTGCTGTGTGTTTTGCATCTCCAGGGGGGAATTCTTCAAAAAAGCTAATTTTTCTTAAGCGAGTAAAATCAATAAACTGATCAAGAATTACGAAATCTCCCCTTCCAATTTCTTCCCTAAGGCTCCCACAAGCAGTAGTAGCTAGTATATGAGTACATCCTTCATTTTTCAATGCTTGAATATTTGCTCGATAATTAACTTGTGTGGGCGGTATTGTATGCTCCCTACCATGTCGTGCGATGAGGATCACCTCAAAGTCATATATTTTTCCAGATTTGAGAGGAGATGTTGGATCACCGTATATAGTGGTAATTTGCTTATCACTTACGTTCTTTAATATATCGGGATTATCTAATCCTGAACCACCAATAATTCCTATTTTGACCATTTAAATCACATTTTTAAATTTTAAAATTCCAAATTTATAATATTTAAAATTACTCACGTTTTATTTTATTTTGTTTTAATGAAAATCAAAATAAAAGAATTTGAAAAACTTATGCAAGATAAAATTGAAATTGCAATAATAGGAGGTACTGGTTCCAAGATTTCCCTCGAAGGCCCAAAAGAGGTTAAAGTTTATACTCCTTTTGGAAACACTTCATCACGGATCATAATTGGGAAATTTAAGGGAAAGAGCATTGCTTATATCTCTCGCCATGGAATAGGGCATGTTATTCCACCACATAAAATAAATTATAGAGCTAATTTATGGGCTCTGAAGGAATTAGGCGTAAAATATGTTATCTCCGCATCAGCAGTAGGTTCACTTAAGAAGGAGCATCAAAAAAAAAAGTTTATTATGATTGACCAATATATTGACCGAACTAAAAAACGCATTGATACTTTCTATGAAGGGGGAGAACTTTGTCATATAGGCCAGGCTGAACCATACTGTGCATATTTGAATAATTTATTTTATATCTCAGGTAAGCAAATTGATAATATGGTCATTCAAAATGGAGGAACTTACGTTTGTATTGAAGGTCCTCGCTTCTCAACCCGATCTGAATCTAAAATTTATCGTCAATGGGGTGGAGATATCATTGGTATGACAGCTTATCCAGAAGTTGTTTTAGCCGCAGAAAAAGAATTATGTTATTGCTGTATCGCAATGGTAACAGACTTAGATGTATGGGCAGCGAAATGTCCTAATTGCGGAATAGTAGAAATTGTAGATATTTGCCCTAACTGCGGAGCAAAGATCGAAAATATTGATGTAAACGTTGACGAGGTACTACAAACACAAATTGAAAATGTATCTAATCTTAAAACTTTATTAGAGAAAACTATTCCAAAGATTGATATCGAGAGGGATTGTTCTTGTAGACATCAGCTCGAAGGATCAATCTTATAATTAATATTGTTCTTAGGATTAATCATGTAAAATCGGATTCCGTGCAGCAGTGACTGCATCTAATCTACCCTCTGGAGTATTGTGAGGTGCATTTTTTAATAATTCGGGATTTTTTGCAGCCTCTTCGTAGATCTTTAATAAAATATCGGTATATGCATCTAATGAATCTTTTGATTCAGTTTCTGTTGGTTCAAACATCATTGCTCCATTCACAATAAGGGGGAAATAAATTGTAGGAGTATATACTCCATAATCAAGGATTCTTTTAGCTATGTCTTCTGTAGTAATGCCATTGGGAAGATTTTTATCAGAGAGTATAAATTCATGTTGACAGATCCTATTATATGGAAGATGGTATTTCTCTTGGAGTCTGATTCGTAAATAATTTGCATTTAATACAGCACATTGCCCAACTTTTTTTAAGCCCTCAGCTCCCAAGGATAAGATGTATGCATAAGCCTTTACTAATACTCCAAAATTACCCCAAAATGCTTTAACTCTGCCGATAGAAATCTTAGATTTCTCACGACAAACAATTTTTTTATCATCAGTAATCAGATAAGGCTCTGGAAGATATGGTATTAATTTCTCAACAACTCCAACTGGTCCTGAACCAGGTCCGCCCCCTCCATGGGGTGTAGCGAAGGTTTTATGCAGATTAAGGTGAACTATATCAAAACCCATATCTTTAGGTCGGCATATTCCAAGCATAGGATTTAAATTTGCACCATCATAGTAACATAATCCTCCATTATTATGGACGATTTTTGTGATTTCTTTAATATTTCTATCAAATACTCCTAAAGTATTTGGATTTGTAAGCATTATACCTGCTACATCCTTATCTTTCATGGCAAACTCCAATTGATCAAGTGGTACTTCACCTGATTCATTGGAACTTAGTTCAATGATGGAAAATCCAGCCATTTTCGCGGAAGCAGGATTAGTTCCATGTGCAGAATCAGGTACAATTATTTTTTTCTTCACTATCTTATTGTATTCAAAATACTTTTTCATAATAAGTAATCCTGTTAATTCGCCATGAGCACCTGCTGCGGGTTGAAGAGTGAAACCTTCCATGCCTGTTATTTCAGATAAACATTTAGATAATTCAAAAATAATTTTTAAGGCTCCTTGATTATTTTCTTGTAAGGGATGAAGTTGAGAATAGTGGGGTAATCGGGAAATTAATTCATTTACCTTCGGATTATATTTCATAGTGCATGATCCGAGAGGATAAATTCCAGTATCAACACCATAATTTATTTTACTCAATTCAACATAATGGCGTACAATATCGACTTCAGGAATATTTGGAAGGTCTAAATCATCTCTTCGGTATTTTCGGGGTAAAATTGCATCAATATCATCAGTTTCCTCGATATCTAATTGAGGAATATAATTATTTGATGCAAGATTGTTTTGTTTTGTGAATATTAAAGGTGTTTGGGGCTTCACTTTTTATTTCTCCTCCGAAGTTGAATTTTTTGCTGCTTGAAGAAATAGATCTATTGATTTACGAGAATTCATTTCAGTAATGCACACTAACGCAACATTTATCATATGAGTAAAATATTTAGATATTTTTAAAGGAGGTAACAAATTTAATTCCTCACAGTTCTTGATAAGTGAATCTAAATCAGGACATGATAATAAAAATTCATTATAAGTGGGTTTGTTATTTAATATTTTATAACCTGGAATATTTAGTAGTTTCTTTTTTGTATAATTAGCCTTTTGAATGTTTTGATAAGCAAGATCCTTTAATCCTGTTCTTCCCATACATAATAAATATATCAATGCCGCAAGAGAACATAATGCTTGATTAGTACAAATATTTGAGCTAGCTTTTTCCCTGCGAATGTGTTGCTCTCTGGCTTGAAGAGTGAGTATAAAACCTTCTTTTTCTCCGTTCAATTCTTTTGTTTTTCCTACTAACCTTCCTGGAATTTTGCGCAAATATTCTTTTTTTGTAGCTAAAATACCTAGTCCAGGACCACCAAAAGATGGTGATATTCCAAATGGTTGACCTTCTGCTACAAAAATATCGATATCAAGTTCACCCGGAGGACTTAAAATACCTAAGCATGTTGGATCTGTCATTACTTGAATAACCAGACATTTAGGATATTTATTCTTTACAGCGTTGACTATAGCTTTTAAATCTTCAATATCTCCAAAAAAATTAGGGCTTTGAATTATTATAGCTGCATACTCTTCGTCTAATTTTGAATCTAAGGATTCCAATTCAATTATTTCATAATTAATATTTTGACCCCAGCAGTAAGTTTTCACAACCTCAACATATTCGGGATGAATTCCTTCTATCATTAAGATTTTATTTTTTCTTGTAATACGTGTAGCCATAAGTGCTGCTTCAGCAAGGGCAGTGGATCCATCATACATACTCGCATT
>Ga0180437_10011282_pt1 | contig 10747 bp, 20 predicted proteins | sample SS_ome_4_FD_132410 | JGI IMG/M metagenome (GOLD analysis project Ga0180437, IMG submission 132410) | Hypersaline lake sediment archaeal communities from the Salton Sea, California, USA - SS_3_D_1 metaG | ecosystem: Environmental > Aquatic > Non-marine Saline and Alkaline > Hypersaline >... | reverse complement strand
TGAACCCGCGACCATGGGTTTTCTCCTAGACGTCTATCCGAAGACCCACGCTCTATCCAGGCTGAGCCACGGCCGCAACAGAGTACACAAAATGCTACAGGCTATTTATGTCTGCCTTGATCTTGATGACCCTGATAGTGGTGTAAATATCGCTTATTTGATGTCAACATATTTATTCCGCTTGAATGGAATACCCGCTTGCGGCTGAGATGCATGTCGGTGGAACGTGAGTCCAAGGCGTATCCCTTCAGGGGCGTTGAGATGTCCGTCTTCACGCACGCCACCGAGGATGAGGCCAAGGTCGAGCGGGCCGTCCTCAATCTTTTCCCCCATGAGGCAGCCGACATCAAGAAGAGGTACGATAGCCTCACCGGTTACTACAACGATCCCATCAAGATATTGAAGTTCAGCAGCTCGAAGAGAAGATCCGCCTCTGACCTCTTCGTCGCTATCGTACGTTCCCTCAACTCGATGGACCGTGAGAGGCTCATCGACGAGATCGAAGATCGTGTGGATAAATCTGGAAACCTGTACATCAGGCTCGACAAACAGGGCGCGTTCGCAGGGAAGGCCACGCTGAGGGAGGTCGACTCGATAAGGATCAAGTTCATGATCAGGGTCCCCCACGGGGTCGAACCGGGGGAGGCCGCGCTATCAATTATCACGGATATCATCGACCACGAGGTGGATGCATGATGGAGGTGCTGACTTCTCCATGAGAACGTTCGTCGACCTCCACCTAAAGCCAGGAGCCCCGAGTGAGGTGGCATCGATTCTGGAGACCGCCGAGATATTGGGTTTCAGCGGTGTCGCAATAGCCAATACTGGCGACTCACGGGGGGCTCGACAAGGGATCGACGTGATAAGCCGCATCGATCTGAAACCTAGGAACCAGAGGGACCTGACGTCTTCGCTGAAAAGGGTTCGCAGGCGCTACGAGATAGTCTCCGTCGAGTGCTCCTCAAAATCCGTAGCTCGTCAAGCAGCAAAAGACCACAGGGTGGACATTCTCAATTTTTCACCATCTGCTTCGAATCGCAGAAAGGTTGGGTTCGATCATCAGGAGGCGTCACTGGCGTCAGGAGCCAACTGCGCCTACGAGGTGAACGCCTGCGACATCCTGGGGCAGGGGCCCCTAGCCTTGTCGAGGCTGCTCCCGATCCTGAGGCGTGAGGTCGAGAACGCGAGGCGATATGACGTGCCGGTGGTGCTCTCAAGCGGGGCCATTGAACCCCTCCTAATGAGGGGCCCTAGGGACTTGGCAGCTCTGATGGGCCTCATCGACAAGGAGGTCGACTGGCTGGATGCGGTATCCACGAATCCGTGGAAGATAGTAGAAAGGAACAGGGAGAAGCTGAGCACGGGCTTCGTCGTACCCGGGGTAAAGGTGGTGTGAGTGGTCTATCGCGGGAGAAGGCGACGCAGGTACCTCTGGATAGCCGTGAGGGGAGATACAAGCTTCGCGTACAACGATGTCGTCGAGGCTATCCAGAGGAGCGTGCTCAATCTGTTCGGTGTCGAGGGGCTGTCCCTCGCCGAGCCTAAGCTGATTGACTTCGACGAGGGGGTCCAGTCAGGGATCCTGAGATGCAACCATCTCCAGTTGGACAACTTGAGGGCAGCCCTGGCGCATGTAACCAGCATAGAGGGCTCTGCGGCTGCTATCCATGTACTAAACGCTTCAGGGACTATAAAATCGCTTAAGAAGAAAACGAAGTACTCCAAGGAACTTTCATGAGTTGGGGCAATAGAGTCTGTTACTAATAGCAGTTTTTAGCTACTTTGAGACGGAGTTTGATTGCGGAGGGTTGAAACGCCAGACTTTTAGCCCTTTCTTTTTCAATGAAAGGTTTATATCTGAAGATTAAGTTATATCTCGGAAAGTTTATAAATCCGTTCAACCATTTACCTTTCAGGGAAAGATGAATCCTCTAAAGGACCCCGTGGTGGAGACCTGTCTCGAAAATGTCAGGCTCAACGCCGAGAGCAAGGGCTCCGATCCAACAAGCACTCTAAAAGGATACCGGGCCAGCATAAAGCAGTTCACGACCTTCGTGAACTCAGAGAAGGGGCTCCAAGGGGAGCTCACTCCGACCGACATGGTGGAGGAGGCCCGCCAGGACATCCGTAAGGCGAAGATCAGGATTCAGGAGTTTTTTGTGTGGTTGCAGGGCTCCGACGCCGACGAGAGAGAGCGGGCGCCCATCGATAGAAAGTATAATCCCTGGACTGTGAAGGGTAAGCCGAAGTCGGTTAAGAGGACCTCTGCGGGCATAAAGTCATTCGGCGTGATCAGGGGCTTCTACACCAATAACGGCCTCGATTTCGGGAAGTGGAGCACACCAAACATCAGGGACATGATAAAAACTACCATCGAGAACGACCGTCAGCACCCGATTTTCGTTTACGACGAGACGAAGGGTGAATATCACGTGGACTACTCCCGGCTCAGGTTCTTCGTCGATATGCTGAGCCTCAGAGACCAATCTATCCTCCTTGCCCTCCTCTCGACAGGGCAGGATATCGGCGAGATCTTGGCCCTTAAACTCAGTTGGTTCCGCCAACAGGCCGACCGGCGGCGCCTAAGTTTCCGAGGCTTCAGGAGTAAAACGGGAGTACCCTTCTGGACTTTCTTCAGCAGGGAGGCGACCGACATGGTGAGGAAATACGTCCAGATCAACAGGGCGGACGCCAGAGACGAGGAGGCCATTTACGTTACTCGCCGGTTCTACAATGGCGGCGAGGGAGAAGGGGAGCAGAGGCCACTCAGCTCAGAATACTACGCAAGCATCCTTGCCAGGATCTCCGAGCAGATGGGAATTCTCCCCGAGGGCACCACCCAAAACCCCTTCCGGCCTAAGCGGATGCGTCATATATTCCAGACGGCTTGCGAGAACGCCGGAGTCAGTGATAAACGAAGCAAAGCCTTCCTCGGCCACGCCGGGGGCATCGAGATGGTCTATATCGAGCGCCATCTCGCAGAACATGAATCCCAATATGCGATCGTAGAGCCCTATCTCACCGTCTACAACCCGAATCCTGCCGAGGATCTGAGCGAGCTCAGAGCTCAGCTAGGCGAGGTTGAAGCCCTTAAGACTTTGACTGTTCAACAGGCCACCCGAATCGAGGAGCTCCAAAAAACCGTTACGAATCAGGGCAATGAGATCAAGGATCTCAGGCAGTTATTCGAGAGTCGGGTCGCTCGCCTCGAAAAATTCAGGGAGCGGGCTCAGGGCCCGTAGGGACCCCCCTTCCCGTAATTCTTCAAATCTTTCAAGTCATAGAAACATTTAAATAAGGATAAACCGGGCGAGGTGGGAATTTGCGTTATTTCCCACCTCTCTGTGATACACATGAAACAGCTACGGCTGTATTTCGACGACGCCGTTTACGACCGCCTCGTCGGAATAAAATCGGTTTTCCGGCTCACCTGGGCCGAACTCCTCAGACAGGGTGCCGAGGCACTCATTGAAAGAGAATTAAAAAAAGGTGACGACGCCTGAGCGAACCAGAGCCCGCCGTCACCGAGGAGCCCGCCCCCGAGCCCCCTCAGGAAAAGAGTGGGATCGAAGTCAAGGAGGAGCTCCTCCGCAGACTCGAAGAGGCCGACAGGGAGGTCACCGAATACGAACTGGCCGACGTCCTCGGGACGACGATTAAGGCCGACCAACACAACAAGGTGATTGCCTTCCTCGGGATGCTCTTAAACTACACGAGCGAGGACCAGTTAAACATAGGGTTCAGTGCCGACAGCTCAAGTGGCAAGACCTACATTCCGCTCGAGCTGGCCGCCTATTTCCCCGCCCAGGACGTCATGGACGTCGGATACGCCTCACCCTCCGCATTTTTCCACGAGTTCGGAGAGTGGGACGAGGAGACGAACACGAAGACGCTCAGCCTCGAAAAGAAGATCCTGATATTCCTCGACCAGCCCTCCGACGAGCTCCTCCAACGACTCCGACCACTCCTCAGCCACGACAAACGGGTCCTCAAAATAAAGATAACGGACCGCTCAAAACGGGGAGGACACGCCACCAAGAACGTGATGCTCATAGGATACCCCACAGTCATTTTCTGCTCAACCCGATTCAGCCTCGACGAACAGGAAAGAACCAGACTCCTCCAGCTCAGCCCCGAGACCAGTGACGAGAAAATAACCGCCGCTCTCCAGCTCCTCGCTGAACGACTCAGCAACAGAGACGCCTTCAGACGTCAACTCGAAGAGGACCCTCGCCGCCAATGGCTCGCCGCACGGGTCGAGGCCGTAAAGTCGGCCCGCATAGACCAGGTTACCATAGACTCCAAGGACAGTCAACGGATACTGGACCATTTCAACGGGCGCCACTACTTCAAGATTCCCCGGCTCACCAGGGACCTCCCGAGGCTGATAGCCCTCGCCAAGGCCCACTGCCTCCTCAACTTCGCCCACCGCCAACGCACCGACGACGACACAACCCGAAGCCTCCAAGCCACCGCCGACGACGTCGACGCCGCCATAAAACTCTACGAGGAGATAGCCGAGGCCAACGAGCTCGGCCTCCCGCCCGCAGTCCATGAGTTCTACAAGAAGGTCCTACGGCCCCTCGACCAGGGAGTCACTCGCCGGGAGCTTGCCACCCTCTACTATTCGCATTACCACCGCACGATAGGTGAACGCCGCCTCAAGGCCCTACTCACACTCCTCGAAGCCGCAGGACTCGTCTACGAGGAACCCGACCCCGAGGACAAACGACGCATGAAAATATATGCTACAGGGGGTGTGACTACGCAGGACTACGGACCACTGGACCCCTATAAGAAGGAAGTATACCCCGATGGAACGTTGATCCGGCAAACAAATTTAGCTAATAATAATGATAAGGCGGGTAGTCACACCCCCCGTGTTATTTATTCTTCTAAGGAGGCTCGGACATGAGGCGCCGTCGTCTCCCGGACTTCTACATTGACCTGTCCGAGGGAGAGGTCAGGACCCTCAGCCGGATCGTCGGATGGCTCTGGGTCAACTTTCCCGACGAGTCGCTCCCCATCAGGGAGGTCGTCCTGGAGGCCATGAGGCTCCTCAGTGACGCTTTTGAGAGGCGTAAAAGGAGGCCCGGTGTCTGATGTCAGGGGGTCAAAAGTCGAAAGCCAAATCTCCCCAAAACCGGGGCTCCTACGTTAAATGGAGTCGTCAGCGACTTGAGATGCTCCGGGCTCTCTTCGAAGCGGGTTATGATCCGGTGGGGGCGGCGGCTCGGATGAGTGTGATTCTTGAGCGTCCGGTGTCGGTGGATTCGGTTAAGAAGGCGGCTCTGAGGGCTGGGATCGTAGTCACGGGGGGCCGGGTTCAGCCGGATGCTCCCTTCTCGGTCCTGAGCTCCAGTCCTGACCTCCCGGTCTGCTTCAAGTCGCCCCCCTCGTGAGCCGTCCCCTCGATCCGGGAGGCGGAGGCGAGGGCTCAGGAGACCGAGGTCGGGACCTGGTCCCCGTTCAGGTGCGTGATCGTCGACCAGATCATCGAGTCGGATGCAGTGGTCCCCGACGAGGAGGTTATTCTCCGGGAGCTCTGGGAGGAGTTCGCAGAGCGGGAATTTCAGGCCGGACGGGTCACCCGGGCCGATGCCGACAGGGCCCTCCGGGCGGAGCCCCCTGAGTGGTTCGACAGGTGGGCCAACGTCATCATAATCGTGATCACTTCGACGGACGACCCGGAGGGCCGGCCATGACGGAGCTCATCATCGAGGCTGAGGGACTTATCCCCAGACGAGGGAGGGGCCGCCACCGGCTCCCGGGCCTGTTTCCCCATGAAGTCGCCCTCGCTCTTGATGGACGCCTCGGGGATCGGCTCCAAAGGCTCGGCCGGGTTTTAGCCCTCATGGATTTATCCCGAGGGCTTCCTCGACTCTGTGACGCCTGTGGCGACCCTCTCCGCTATTCCGGCGGACCTGACCTCGTTAGGAGCTATTGTCCCGGTTGTTTCGCCGCCAACAGCTACCAGCCCGGGCCCCTCCCTCGACAGGATCCAAATGACCGGTGCCCGGAGTGCGGCCACGAGCCCCTCCTCATCGACACCCGGCTCGGCCATCGCTTCTGTGACCGGTGCTGGTATTGGGAACCCGTCCTTACCGGGGCCCGAGACGATTTTTAATTTTAGTATATCTTAACGGAGGAGAACTCGTTGAGCGATCCGTGGGATAGGTCCTTCCGTGAGCTTCTGAGCGAGAGCCTTGAGCTCGTCCGAGATTGCGACCCGCCTGTCCCGTCGCAACGCCAGAACTGGTCTGAGATCCAAAAGGAGAGCTTCGAGGTGATCGATAAGTCCGAGCCCCGGGCTCCAAACGAGAAGATCTTGTTCGCCACGGATACCTGCTTCTTCGAGTTCCCCGCCGTTTGGTTGTTTGAAGGTAAGTAACCTTGGAAAACGAGAAAATAGCTGAAATTGAACGCCTCTACGGCGAGTTGGCCCAGGAAAGGGTTAAAAAGATTCAATTCGCCTCAAGCGTTCATCAAATCCAAAAAGAGTCCGGGGGCGAGGGGCCTCGGCTCGGTAAGGCGAGGATGGGACTCGTCCTCGCAGAGACACGGGCCCAGGAAATCGAGGCCGCCATAGAGGGCCTTGAGGTGTCGCTGGTCCGCTTCTACATCACGAGCGACTTCAGGCTCCCCGATGAGGCCCTTGCAGAGGTGAGGGTTTGATGGCAACGAAAAAGCGTCGGCCGTATGACCTTGAGCCCGACCTCCTAAAACCCAAGTTGGACCCCGCCTCAGAAAATTCAGAGTTCAACAAGCAAATAGAGGCGGACCGAGAGAAGGCCACTGCCTTCTGGTTGTCGAAGGCTGAACACGAGGCCCAAGTCAAGGCTCGGGAGGAGAGCCTCCGAGTCCGTTTCGTGGTGCCTTTGGAGGCCGTCCTCCGGGGTTCAGGGATCACGGACGAGACGACGTTCGAGAAGATCAGGAAACTGGTCCGTGAGGTCGACGGGCTCAGGGAGTCGAGGCCGGGCGACTTCGCCTACATAGTTCGCAGTCTCTCATGGTTTGGCAACGTCGACGGCGTGAAGGCCCGGCTAGCGGAATACAGGGCAGTCTACGGCTAAGGGCCCGGAGGGGCGGGGCGACATCGGCGGCGACTCTCATCGTTCATAATCCTCGGGGTTCCGTAGCCGACGCCAAACCGCTAGACGCATTACAAAAAGAACATTAGATCCGTTAATTTTAAGTTAAGTTGAAATATTAATTTATTCGAGAGTATAAAGAATGGAATGTCCTAATTGTAAAATGGAACTTAAACCAGGAATAGCTATCGCACCAATTGAAGATTCTAACGAAAAAATACACCTTAAAATATATACGTGTAATAATGAAAAATGTATCAAGTATCTTCATCCATTCTCTAAAATATTAGGTAAAGAAGAGCCCGCTGAAATATCTGATTATAAAATGATGCCCCTTTAACACCTAAGGACTCTCATTACAAAACATAGATATCAATGATTCTACATCGAACTCAGCATAAATATTATCATATTTGCTATTGCAATTCCTATTGTTATTAGTGTAAATCCTATTATAATTATACGATGATATTTTTCATATTTATAAAGATCTTTATCTTTAACGTAATATGAGCAAAGAGGATGTATTGGGGCTGATCGTGCGCTCGCAACAAAACCCTCACTTGTCCATTTAAGAGACATTTCAGGTCTATTAGAAAAAATAACTAATTCATATATTCCTGTACCTTCTCTATACAACCATTCTTTTTCTAAATCATATTTATTATTTATTGAGTTTGGCTCTACATCAAAAGTTATTATTCTATGTGTAGTTAACTCTCCAAGTCGCCATCTTATTAATATTTTACCTTTTCTGCTGTTTGGAGTATCATTTTCAATAACTAGCTTGAATAATGGAGTTTGACCTGTTAGAAAGAATCCACTTTCAGGTATTTCATCCGATTCGATTGAAATTTGTAAGTCATGGTATTCTATCTTTTCCCTTAATGTGACCATTATTCTCAATTAATTTAACGTCTTAGAAATAATTTATGTTCGAGCATTTAGCCAAAGGAATCCGGAACAAGCCTCTTAAATGAAGGATTTAGAGATTTGAAGGATCCTAGGAAGGGGGGGTAGACCCCAAAAAAAAGAGGTTCTCAGGCTGAGTCGTTGCCGGCCCAGACGATTTTCGGGCTGTAGCTTCCGAAGGCCGCCGAGTCCGTCACTGTCACTATGCTATACCACTCAGCAAAGGCGGCCTCGTCGATGCTGAACGAGGTTTTCTTCCCCGGTGTCAGAGCCTCATAGGATCCGCCATTTTTCCTGATGAAGATCTCAAGTGTTACTCCGGCGGGCCAATCCGTGAGGGTGTAAGACAACCAAAGGCTCCCCTCTTCACTGTCTATGAAGTAGGTCCCAGCGCTTGGAAAGCGGCGGCTATCGCCTCGATGAAATTCGCCGAAGCCGAGGGAGCTCAAAACAGTCGAGTGGTCTGTGTCGAAAACCGTGATTCCGTAGGTGGCAGAGATCGTCATGCTCGTCGAGATCGTGAACGAGCAGACGACGGCCCCGGCCACGATCATCCCGCTCAGTATCAGGCCGATGAGGAGCGGAGAGGGGATAGCGAGTTTCCGGAGGTTCACGGCTCGACATCCTCCAAGCAGTCGAGAGCTGACCTAACTCTCTTTGCGAGCTCCTGACCTTTCCATTCCATCGGCGAGGCGAAGCCGTCCTCACTCTGAGTTTTTAGCCAATCACTCAGGATCCCAATGGCGTAATCCTCCGGGGACTGATTGAAGGCTTCAGCGGCGATTTCGAGAGCTCTGAACAACGGCGAACTAATATCTATTTTCAATTTTCCTTACTCCTTTTTTAGTAGAGGAGGTCGTCAGCGATGAGGTGGTCCTCGTCTGGCTCTGGGAAAAACATCCGGAGAAGCTGAGCCGTGGCTCCGTAGTCACGGGCGATCTCCTCAAGTTCTAGGGCCATGTCCGGCGTGATTGTGTTCGTGAGGAAGATCCTCTCCGAGATCAGGCCCCTGCGGGCCTGGAGCTGGTCGAGCTTCCTTTCGAGGTGTTCCCGATACCCCATTTTTTCGACCATTGATTTCGACCTCCGATTTCTATAGTAGTAATGTGATATACTTAAATATTTCTATGGTTGAAATCTAAGAGTGGTATCTTTGAGAGAATACATTTTGACAGAGCGAGAGAGGAAGATCGTAGAGACCTATCTAGAACAGGGATTCGATTTGAATGGGTTTAATGTCTTGAAGCTCCGAGCCTCAAGAGCCCTCCCTCGCCTTCGTGAGGACCTGTCTCTTATCGAGAGATTTCTCAAAAATATAAAAGGCGAAGCATAATTTTATCTGGTAAAATTTAACTGAAAAAGATATATAAAACTTAAAATTTTCTTATAATGGATTCATATGAGTGAATCTGATCTTAAAGCCGCAATTGAAAGGAAGAGAGGTACAACATCATATGGCATATGGACTATCGGAATTACCAATGACCCCGAAAGACGTAAAAACGAGCATAAAAACGAGGGTAGAAGTGTAACATACTGGAGTCATTGGAAAGCAAACTCTGAGACCATTGCTAGAAATGTAGAGAAATATTTTATCGATAAAGGAATGAAAGGTGGAGGCGGCGGCGGAGAAAATCCAAGATACGTTTACGTTTTTTAATTTTTTTTTGAGATAAGTTTTAATTTTAGTTGGATGATTGTCTATCTCGCCGACTCAGGTCTCAGCGCCCGGTCGGCCGGGCCGCCGCGGACTTAGAACCCCTATCACAGAGCGGGCGGCCCGATTATGATGACGGTTAAAATAAGTATTAGTTTTTAATTATTATTTAGATTGAAATGGTTAAGGATGAAAACAAATTTGAGATGATTTTCAACGAGTTCGGAGAGGATCTAACTGAGAAGGATCTGGATAGGTTACTGGAGTATGTGATCGACATCAACATGAAGATTCTAACTTGGCGATTAGGGGTCTTCATTCCCTTCGGGCTTGCCACATACCAAGCGATAGAACTGTTAGAAAAAACACCTCCGACATATTTTATCATTGGAGGTATTACTTTACTAATAGTGTGGATATTCTTTGGTTATGATTATTTCAGATATGTAAAAGAACTTGATAAAATAGAGTTTTTCAAGCAGTATCTCACAGTGAAAAAGAAGATCGTTAGGCCTGAGAAGTAACAAGGTTTTTATCTTGCCCGAGGATGGGTATCTGGGCTAAACATATCAGGGGTGAGGAATTGAAGATGAGTATAAATCTGTTAGATATATATGCATCTTCATATCTGAATCCCTGATATAGGGTCAGGTACGCTGGCATGAAATGGAGTGAATACCCGAGCCAAGAGACTCGGCTTGGTACCAAATTTAAAGTTAATATTCATCCCAGATCATATTCAGCGTGAGTAACGAGGAAAGAGAATAATGATAATCCCTGTTAGATGCTTCTCCTGCGGGAAGGTGGTGGGCGACAAGTGGGAGGCCTTCTCAAGAAGAGTCGCCGCTGGAGAGCCGCCGAGAGATGTGCTCGACGATTTGGGCGTCGAGAGGTACTGCTGCAGGAGGATGCTCCTCTCCCACGTGGAGCTCGTCGATGAGTTCCTGAAGTTCGACGAGTACAGGGACACTCAGGAGATCAGAGGTGCAAGCTAGTATGGAGTCCCAGGGTTCAGACAACCTGCTACTGCCGCAGGAGGTTCTGCTATCAGCCGGCGTCCACATAGGGACCCGGGTCAAGACGA
>Ga0180437_10011281_pt1 | contig 10747 bp, 8 predicted proteins | sample SS_ome_4_FD_132410 | JGI IMG/M metagenome (GOLD analysis project Ga0180437, IMG submission 132410) | Hypersaline lake sediment archaeal communities from the Salton Sea, California, USA - SS_3_D_1 metaG | ecosystem: Environmental > Aquatic > Non-marine Saline and Alkaline > Hypersaline > Sediment... | reverse complement strand
TTGTACAACCTGTCCATGCTTTAGCTTCTTTATATATTAATTTAGTTAGTTAATGGCAACACTTGCAACTATAAAACAGGATTTCTATGATATAGTTGGTGAACCAACTGATAGTACCGTATATCCTTCTTCAGATGGAGGTGGTACTTATGTTGAAGCGTTAGCAGATAGAGTTCAAGATACAATATGTAGAGAAAATAAATGGTGGTTTTTAAAAAATAAATATTTATTTGCTACTGCTGTTGATACTACTTTAGATGGAGATGTTGCTACTACAGATACAACAATTGATTTAACTTCTGCTTCAGGATATCCTTCATCAGGAGCTATATGGGTAGAAGAAGATGTAATAAATTATACTGGAGTATCTTCTAATCAACTTACTGGTGTTACTAATATTGACCTTGCACACGACGATGGTGATAAAGTAGAGATTATGTATAGTATACCATCGGATTTTTCTCATGAACCTAGGTTGATCCTGAAGGGCGCTGGAGCAAAACCTATGAGATACATACAAGTAGATTCCTTAGATGACAACACAGAATCGGCTGACGATCATAATTTTGATTTTGGAGGTCAAACTCATAGATGGTCATTAATAAGAGATAAAAATGGAAATGAATTTATAAGACTTAAAAATCCTACAGCTTCAAAAACCGCAGTATTTCATTATTATAAAGAAGCTACTACTTTAGATGATGATGCTGATGAAACTACAATACCTGATCCTTTTGCAAGAAAAATCCTTCCTTTCTTTATGGCTGATCTTGCAATGAAAGAAAGAGGAGATAATCCTGACGGATTAGCTGACGATATCCTTTTAGAAGCTGAAAGAGAACTTAAAAAAATGAAAAATTATAATATGAGAAGACAATGGGGAAAAAGACAAAAGGTATTCAATATGTATAGATCAGGTAATGGACGTATTGTAAGACAAATAATCATTAATTAATGGCTAGAACTCAACGTGCTGAAATTGAAAATTTGGGTGGAGGAGTAAATACAGATAAACTTAATCATGAAATTGCTCCTTCAGAAAGTCCTGATAACTTACGAAATGTAAGAATAGATGGTAATTCAAAAAAACCAAGACCTGGTTATGTTACTTTTACAAGTAGTATTGGAAATGAAAATATGAGAGGAATATTTGGTTGGGATCGTGATAGTTCTGATGATGATAAAATAATAACAGCATATCAACAAGATCTATATTTAACTACAGTCTCTACAGAAACTAGAGGCACTGCTATTCAAACTTCTCAAACTGCAGATGCAGAAACTAATTTTACTAAATATAAAGATTGGGCTTTCGTGTTTAATGGAACTGATGAAATTGGAAGACTTTCAGAAACGGCTGTAACATTTAATGGAGCATTTAGTGGTGGTGAAACATCTGGAACCCTTGCAGGAAACTGGACAGGAATTACAGGTGTATATGATACAACTTTTTCTAATGGTGATATACGAGCAGTCACTTTAACGAATGGCGCTACTACAGCTACATGGACTACTGCTTTGAGTGCAGCAGCGACAGCAGATGCAACGACTATAGCTTATGATGAACCTGCCACTAAGCCTGATTCTATAACAAATGCATCTGATTTTACTCCAACTTTTGGAGCTATGTTTCTTAATTCATTAATAGTTGGTGGAGTTCCTACATCTCCTAACGCATTTTATATTTCAAAACCCGCAACTTCTGCAGCACCTGAGGATGTGTATGATTTTTCAGGAGCGGTAGGAGCAGGTAACGCTGATGAAGTTTTAGCTCAATCTCGTGGAACTGCGGTGGTAGAAATGAGTGGTTTTGCTGTAATGTTTACTGAAACAGGAGCTTCTATTATTACTGGATTTAAAGACTTAGGTGCTGCTGTAGTACCTGATCTTCAACCAATTAAAGGAGCTGATGGATGTGTTAACTCAAGAAGTGCAATAGTAGTAGGAAATGATGTTTACTACTTAACTCCTAAAAAAGAAATTAGATCAGTAAAAAAAGGATTTGCTGAATCTATAACTGCTGAAGTAAGACCAGTATCACGAAAAATTAATAAATTTTTAAGAGATAATCTTGATGATGATTTTGGTACAGATTCAAATGGATATTATGATCGTACAAATCAATTAATAAAATTTCATGTAAGATCAGATAATGCTTCATTTCCAGATTTAGTAATAGTAGGAGATATAAATGAATTAGATGAAGAAGGAAATCCTAAATGGACATTTGATGATGGAAAAGCATTTGATGGAGGAATATTTTTTAAAAATAGATCTTTTACTATTTCAGCTACTATTGGTCAATTATTTGAAGATGAAGTAGGATTAGCAGATTATGATAATGTCGCAATTCCTACAATTTGGGACACCAAAAATTTTACTGGTGGAGTTCCAACTACAAGAAAGCGATATAGAAATGTTAACATTTATGGATTTACTACAACTACTACGTCAATAACTGCCATTGTATATGTTAATGATAATGAAGCAGCAAGAGTGACGATAGATTCGAATGATGTAGATAGTGCAGATTTAGGAGGAATTGCAACTCAAGGTATTGGAGAATTTGCTATAGCGGATGATGATGTTGAAGGAGCTTCTGAAGAATTATTAGAATTTGTAAAACGTATTCCATTTAGAAAAACTGGAAGAAAAATAAAAATAAGATATGAAACAGATCAGATTAATGCAAATTATTTAATTTCTCATAATGATTATGATGCTATTACGCTTGGCAAACAAAATGTTCCTATCAGCGAAAAATTATAATTTAATTTAGAATAAGATGGCTTTTACTTCAGAAACAGGATTTAATACAACATTGGCTCAAAAACTAGATGCAGGAACAGCTGATACTGAAATTGCTTTAGCTGCATTACCAATAACTATTACTTCTGGCGTTATGTTGATTGGAAGTGGTAATAGTAAAGAATGGGTTTATTTTGGCACGGTTGATGCTGGTTCTGTAGAAATTAGAACTTGTCAAAGAGGATTAGATAAAGATGCAACTTCAACTTCAGATACTTCTACTGCTAATATTAAATCTCATAGAGTTGGTGATCCGGTAAGATTAGTGCAGCATTCATTAATGCAAAATTCAAAGCCAGATCAAGATGCAACTGAAACTATATCTGGAGCGTGGGATTTTACAGGAGCAAATACAGCTACAAGTACTACGAAAATGGTATGGAGAGGTCAAAATGTTACTACTGCACAAAGAGATGCATTAACTAATGTTGCTGATGGTGGTTGGATATATAATACAACTGACGGAAAATTTCAAGATAGAACTGCAGGATCATGGGTTGATAGAGAATCAGGAGGAACATTCGCAAATGCTTCTACCACAGTTGCTGGTAAAGTTGAAAAAGCCACTTCAGCAGAGTTTATAGCAGAAACTGATACAGGTGGAACTGGAGCTAGTTTATTTGCAAGTCCGGTAGATCTTAAAATGGATTTGCCATTTACTACAGATTATACTTTTGGTGCTACAATTACGCAGGGTGAGGTGGTTTATAATGATTCCGCTGATGCAAAATGGAAACTAGCTGATGCCAATGCTGCTGGCGCTTACGATAATATGATTGGTATTGCTTTAGATGATGGTGTTGATACAGATACAGGAAAACGAGTGGCTTTACCAGGTGCTGTTATAACTGGTCTTTCAGGACTAACAGCAGGCGTACAATATTTAAGTGATACTGCAGGTGCGATTACAAATTCAGCAGGAACAAATCAATTAGTATTAGGTTTTGCTCCAAATGCGACTACATTGTGGTTTTATCCAAGTGTTGCTACAACAACACAAGAACGAAGTCTTGTAGATGGAAGTGATGTAGGTTCTTTACATGCTCACACCGCCGCAGAAAATATTAAAATTGGAAGTGATTCATTTGGTCCAACAGGTGTTTCAGATACTAAAACAATTGCTCATGGATTAGGTAGAACTCCTAAAATAGTAAGAATTTATTGGGGAACTAGTACAGCAGTTAATTTCTTTAATGGGCTTGCAAATGGATATGTTCTTTATGATGGAAGTACAACATCCGCGATTTCAAGAAAAACTACAGTTGCTGGTAGTGCAGCATGGTCTAGTGGTTTTAATGTGAATGACGATAATGATGGTACTGTAGACTGGACAGGTGCAGTTGCAGTTGATGGGACAAATATTACGATAAGCGTAGGTACATTTAACACTACTTGTCCGATTGTATTCACTTGGGAAGTACAATAATTAATTTAATTTTATGGCTTTAACGCCTGCAGAAAAATCAGCAGAGGTAAGAAGAAAAATTGAGGAAGCTCAAAGATTAGCTAAAAGTAGAGAAACTCAATTAAAAATTGAAACTTCGCAAGAAAGAAGAGAAGAACGTAAACTTACTCCTGAAAGACGTCGTCAAATTGAAGCTGCTGAAAGATCTACAAGAGTAAGAGCTCAACAAGTTCAATCTCGTGCTTCAAAATCATCTGCAGCAGAATTAGAAAAAGCAAAACAACTTTCAGAACAAGCAGCAGAATTTAGAGGACAATTAAAATCAGGATATGGAGCTCGTACAGAAACAGATAAATCAGGCACTCTTACTAGAAAGGCTCCTCCTACTGAAGGCAAAAGTTTTACTGATAGATTGACAGGAGAAATAGGAACTATTGATCCTGAAAAAGGAGCTTCAGAAGAACAAAAAAAAGCAATTCAAGCTATAGAAGAATTTAATAAAAGATTCGATATGCAACAAGAACAGGATCAAGCAAAATCAGAAGCCCAACTTAAACGAGGTGACTTTACTGGAGGAACTCCTGCACAAGAATTATTTGGTGGAACAGAAAGTCCTGGAGGAATAAGTGCTTCTATTGGAGAATTACCTGATGAAGCTCCTGATATATATCAACAACAAGGAATGCTTGCTGAAGATGTTCTTGGTACTGAAATGGATGTGGCTATAGCTAATCAAACAGCTAAGGAAACTCTTAGAGAACAAGAATTAAGAGGTTCATTATCTAAATTAAGTTTGGGTGATGAGCAAGGTAATATATTAGAAGCTTTAGAAGGAAATCTTGGTAGACTAAGTCTTCCTCAACTTGAAGCTTTAGCACAACAAAACGGCTTAGAATTAACAGATGATTTAAAAGATTCTCTTACAAGAGATGGTAAAGCTGCTATTGAAAGAGAACAAATAACTAAGAAACAAAGACTTGCTGAAAATGAATATTCTAAAAAACAATTATCTCGACAATTTAATAGAGCGATAACTGATAGAGAAGAATTTAATACTCAGCAAGATGCAAGATTAAGACGTTTAGCTGCTTCGTTTGGAGGAGGAAAATTCGAGAGCATGAGTGCGAATGTATCTATAATGCAAGCTGCAGAGAAAGGGCAAAAAGCAATTGAAGATCTAAGGTCAGAATTTACAGATAAGACAATGCTAGTGTCTTCGCAAGCTGATACTATTATAGATACATATAATAATAATGTCGGAATTATTGAAGGAGAAATGTCAGATGTATTAGAAAATAAATATGCTGAAATTACTAATAATATTGATGATTTATTAACTCAAGGAGTTACTAATGAATTAGAATTAAATAATAGTATATTAAAAGCCAAAAAAGATTATATGAACACATATTTTGAAGTTAGCGAGAAAGCATTTGAAGCAATTGAAAAACAAAATCAACAATTTTTTGATAATACAATTAAATTAAGAGATTTAAGATTAAAAGAACAAAAAGAACGTCAAACTAATAGATTCGTAAATTCATTTGGTAGTGGATATTCTTCTACTCCTACGTCTGATACTACTAGTATGACTCCGCTAGGAAGAGGTGAGCCATTTATTAGAGATGATGGTACGCAAGGATTGTTAGGTGAAAATTGTGTAAAATATTGTCGTACTCAAGTTTCAAATTTGCCATGGGGATTAAATACTAAAGCTGATAAACAACGTGCTGTTGATGAATTCGGATTTAGAGATCCAGGAGCAGTTAAAGTTGGTGATGCTGTACTTACTGCTGAAGGAGATGTTGGTCATGCAGCTATCATAGTAGGAATTGAAGGTAATAATATTATATTAGAAGAAGCTAATTATCAAGCAAATCAAATAACTAGAGGCCGTAAAATAGATGTATTTGATTCTAACATTTATGGATTTATTCCATCAGAGAATATGCCACCACAACAAATAGGTGGTAATATTAGTCTTGAAGGAACTAATGAAGCTATACAATCTCAAACTAATCAAGCCGAATTTGTTCCTAAGACCCCATTAGATCGTGAAGCATTAGCTTATGCTTCAGGAGAACAATCAATTAGTGATATGAAAAATCGAGGATTTAGTGAAGATGAAATTAATACTGTAGTTCAAAGATCTCGTTCACTAGAAGGTAAAATACCAGAACCTACTATTAGATTAGATCCTAAAGAAACATTTAGATTTACAAGAGATCTCAAAAAAGATTTTGAAAGTATTGCTAAAGAACCGAAACAAGCATTGGTTCAAATTGGTCTTATTAGAAAAGCTTTTGATAAAGCTAAAAATGATTTTGATCAAGGTAAAAGTATTAATGCCGTATCTCAAGGTATTTTAGTTCCGTTCCAAAAAATGCTTGATCCTACTTCTGTAGTTAGAGAATCTGAATATGCTCGTTCTGGTGATGGCCAAGCTTTAATACAACAGCTTGAAGGTAAATTCCAAAAACTTAGTAAAGGTGGAGCCGGTGTAACGTTTGAAGGATTAAAAGAATTCGTTGAAACTGCTGAATTATTTATGGGAGGATATGAAGACGCGATAGTAGATGCTAGTGTTCCAATAATAAATTCTGCAGATAGATTTGGATTAGACAAAGATGAAATATTATCTCCAAAAGTAATGGAACTAATACAAAAGAAACAAACACAGAATTTAACTCCTGATCAACTAGTAAAACAAACTGGTTTATCTCCAAGCGCTAGAGCGATAGCGAAAGCATTAATTGAAGTTAGAGGATTTGATGTTTTAGGAGCAATAGATTCGCAGGGGTTAGATGCGACTGAAAAATATTTATTAAGTTTAAGAGTGCAATAACATGGCAGATGCAGATTTTTCTAAATTCTTTGGCTCACCTCAAAATGCAAGTAGTGAACTTACTAATTCTTTTGTAGCTAAAGGTGAATTACCTGAATCTCAACGTGAGAATATTTCTCAACAAGGAGAAGATTTTTCTCAATTTATGAAGCCTCTTAATCCTGATGAAGGTCAATTTGGAACTAAAAGTAAATTATTATTAGGTAATAAACCAAGAAGCAGATTAACTGCAGCCAAAGAAGCGTTTACTGGTACTCTTAAGGCCGGCGGTAAAAGATTAAAAAGAGCTGCCCAAGGTTTTTCGCAAGGAGGTAATATATTCTCTAAACCTGATGCTAGTTTAGCTTTATTAGGAGGATTAGGAGATGTTGCACTTAGTCCGTTTGCTGCAGGATTCGGTTTAGCTGAACCAGAAATAGCTAAAGGAGTTAGTTTTGTATCTAAAAAAATTCCTGAACCTGTTAAGAAAAAAGCAAGTGAATTAATTGCTGCTGTACCACCAGATATGAAGGAAACTTTAGGTGATGCATTTTCTGCTGCTGGTTTATTAGCATTGTCTCCTACAAAATCGTTTGGTAAAGCTGCTTTAAGAAAAGCCCCTCGTCCTGTGATTAGGCAAGTAGGTAAAACTGGTAAAGCTTTAGAAAAAAGTGGAATTAAAGCTGCGCAAGCTCAACAACAAAGTTTTATTAGAGATTTAATTAGACCAGTCCAAACTAAAAAAGTTAAAGAAGCTCAAGTTGCAAGAACTACCGAAACAGGTAGAGGTATATTTAAAAGAAGCATAATAGAACCTACTAAAAAAGAATTAGCAGCAGAAAGAGCCGTATTAGAGATTAAAGATTTAAAACCTGGCGCTACTCAACAACAAAGTTTCAATACAATAAGCAAAGCTAATTTAAAAGAAGCAAGGAATTTAGAACAAGCAATAGCTAAAAATGATTTTATATTTCCTAAAAAAGAACTAAATGCAAGATTAAAAGAGGCTAAAACGAGATTAATGGAAAGCCCAACACTTACTGGTGATGCTCAAAAAACTGCTCAAAAAATTATGGATAAGTTTCAACAATTTGTTGATGAGCAAGGAGCTACAGGTTCTGGTTTATTAAAAGCTAGAAAAAAACTTGATAATTGGATTAAAAGTCAAAAACCAAAAGCATTTGATCCTAATAAAGAAGGAGCATTCGAAATAGCATTAAGAGAAGTAAGACAGACTGCTAATAAATTTTTAGATGAAAAAGCTACTAGTGTTAAAGTAAAAGAATCTTTAGCAAAACAAAGTTCTTTATTTGATGCTCTTGAAAATATTAAACCTAAAGCTGCTATTGAAGCAGATACTGCTGTTGGAAGAGTTTTACAAAGAGCAGGTAAAATATTAGGTACTAAAAATAGAGCTGTTCAAGCTACGGCCGCTGCTGTAGGTATTGGTGGTTTAGGAGCCGCAGCTACATTTGCTCCTACAGCTGCCGCTCTTATAGGCACTGGTTTTGCTTTAAGAGGATTAACGAAGCTTGCACTTAGTCCGGGCGTAAGAAAAGCTTTAGGTAGAATGCTTAAAGAAATTGAACGCCAAGCTCTTACAACTACTAATAAAACTAAATCAGTTCAACTACAATCTCTTAAAAAGAATATTGATAATCTTATTAAAGATAAAAGAGGTGCAGCTCAAATAGGTGGAGGATTTGAAGGTATTCCTAAAAAAGTGCCTAAGAAATTTGATAGTTTTACTCAAGCAAGAATAGATAAAGCAATGACCGCAGCTCCTGACTTAAAAGCATTTAAAGAAACATTTAGTTGGGGTGATCTTGTTCAAGTAAAATTCGGAAAAAAAGGAATAAGCGGAAGAGCTATTCTACATCCTGAACATCAAACGCTACTTAAATCTATGAAAATTGGTGGTAGTTCAAATTTCGTTGATGAACAAGGGATTAAATGGATTGTTGATAAAATATCTAAAGACAAATTTAGTCTCACTGCAGCTTCTCCAGGAAGAGGACACAAAGGAATTGTTAATTTAAAAGATATATTAGAATCTAAAAAACCTAATCTTAAATCTGGAATTGTTTCAACTAAAGTAGCTAAGATTGGTGATAAAGTAAAAAAAGGTAAAAAAGAATTTGAAGTTATAGCTGTAGATTATCCCATAGATGATACTCTTCAAGTAATTTCTAAAAAAGATTATAAATTTGTAAAAGATCAGGCAACAGATAATATATTTGATGCTGCGAATATTGATCCAAAAGTACAAAAATTATTTGACCCAGATGGCCATGGTTTTAAAAGCAAGGCTGCAGAAAAGAAATTTAACAAATTAATAGAAGATGAAACACAAGATTTATTGTTTGATCAATTTGGATATCTTATAGAAGATATGCCAAGATGAGATTAAATCCTTTATAGCTTACTACAGCTATAGTTAAGGCCGCTGCTGTAAAAATTATTTTCATTATATTCATTAATTAAATTATTATGGGTAGAACAGTAAGACGAGAGTCAACATTCGATAGAGCTAAGAGAGGAAAAGGTCTTTTAGCTAGAGTTCCTAAAAAAAGAAAAAAGAAGAAAAAATCGTTATTAAGTATAATGAAGAATAGATTTGTGAAGAGAAGAAAACCAATTAAAGGTAGAAGTACTAAGACGGGAAAAAGAGTTAAGCTGAAGTTCTAATTAAATTATATACTACTTTTTAATAAATGTACACATGATTTTATGTCCTGTAAAAAATCCATCTATATGGCGAAAACCTAGAGTATCTCAAGGTTTTGGTGTTAATAAACAAGTATACTCACAGTTTGGAAACACTGGTGGGCATTCAGGTATTGATATAGCAATTCCTACTGGTACTCTGTTGTATGCACCATTTGATGGTAAAGTTTCAATTCAAATGTTTCATAAAAACTATGGACATAATATTCGAATAAAAAATGATCGATTAGAAGCAATTCTAGCTCATTGTAGTAGTTTTATATGTAAAGATGGAGAAAGTGTCCCTATGGGTGCTCCTATTGCTCTCAGCGGTGGTGATCCATCACAACCAGGCGCAGGATTTAGTAGCGGACCTCATTTGCATTTTGCTGTTAGGCATATAGATTCTAAAGGAATTCCATTAAATCCTGATAATGGAAATTATGGATGGGAGGATTTATTTAAATATACTATATGTTGGTACCATACTTTAACTAATTAACTTTTATATCATGGCTATGAGTTCTAATGTAGTTCGCTACATCAAATCTACAGTGATCACTTTCTTAGCAGGTTTTTTACCAGCACTTTATATTTCGTTAGAAGGATTTAGTAGCATAGGAGATATTAACCCAGCTCTTCTTTCAGGTGCAATATTAGCAGGTATAAGACTTGTTTTGAAAGCATTAATTGAAAAAATAGAAGGTCGAATCTGAGTAGACTTTCCTTTATAATCATTATTTTATTAGCTTTGTTTTTCGCATTAGCTACTTTTATTCAACAAGTAAGTTAATTGGCGGAAAGAACCTCACTCGAAGAGGATGCTTTTACACACACAATCCTTAGCAGGGATGTTCCATGACCTCATGGATTTTCTTTCCTGGCGGAAGAAGAGGGATTTGAACCCATCGGAGCTATGACACTCAACCGTTTTCAAGACGGCCGCCTTAAACCAGACTCAGCCATTCTTCCATGGTGCTGGGGGCTGGATTTGAACCAGCGAC
>Ga0180437_10011279_pt1 | contig 10748 bp, 1 predicted proteins | sample SS_ome_4_FD_132410 | JGI IMG/M metagenome (GOLD analysis project Ga0180437, IMG submission 132410) | Hypersaline lake sediment archaeal communities from the Salton Sea, California, USA - SS_3_D_1 metaG | ecosystem: Environmental > Aquatic > Non-marine Saline and Alkaline > Hypersaline > Sediment... | reverse complement strand
TCTCGTCCACCCCGTCGGTGCCGCAGATGAAATCGTCGTCGGGACCGCCCTCGATGTACTCGCCTTCGGTCGACGTGTTGTCGCCGATCTCGTTGCCGTAGATCACGTCGTTACCCCAGTTACCCAGAAGCGTGTCCTTGCCCGAGTAGCCGATCAGCAGGTCGTTGCCGTCGCCGGCGTCGACCCAGTCTTCGCCGCCGTGACCCTCGATCCAGTCGTGGCCGCTGTCGCCGTAGATCACGTCGGCGCTATCCTCGCCGTAGAGGAAGTCGTCGCCGGAGCCGCCTTCGATGGTGTCGCTGCCGTCGGCGCCGTAGATGGTATCGCGGGCGGAATTGCCGCAGAGGGAATCGGCCCCGTCGGCATCGCCGTCGCCGGGATCGCCCCGATATCCGCCATAGATCAAATCGGTACCGGCATCGCCGAGGATGGTGTCCGCGCCGCTCTGGCCTTCGATCACGTCGGCTCCGGAGCCGGCCTCAATGCTGTCGTTGTCGTTGCCGCCGGTGATGCTGTCGTCGCCCTCGCCGCCGGTGATGGTATCGGCGCCGTCGTCGCCGGTGATGGTGTCGTTGCCGGAGCCGCCGGCGATGGTGTCGTCGCCGCGATACCCGGTCAGCAAATCGCTGCCGCTGCCGCCGTCCAACTCGTCGTCCTCCTGGCCGCCTTCGAGCACGTCGGCGCCGTCGCCGCCGTAGGCGGTCACGGGCACGGACACTTCGTCGGCGCCGTTCAGCCCGACCAGGTCCAGCGTATCGCTGTCGTCGCCGCCGTCGAAGAAGATGCTGGTCACGCCGGAGAAGCTCTGCGTGAGCCCCATGCCGTCGACCTCGAACACGCCCGGGGCGAATTCGGTCACGGTGAAGCTCTCGCTGGTGTCGGTGCTACTGCCGGGCCGCCGCAGTCCGGCGAAGTGGCCGGCGTGGACGATTAGCGTGCCGTCGGGGGCCGCCGAGCCGGTGGTGGGCAAGACGTTGCGGTCGTCCTCGCCGTCGGTGCCGTCGGAGACGTGGGCCGCCTCGAACTTCGGACAGAGCCCCTCGTTGCTGAACGAGAAGATCTCGATGTCGATGATGTCCTTGCTCCCGCTCCAGGCGAGCACTTCCCACACCAGCCGGATGATGGCGCGTACCGCTCCGTGGATGTCGAACAGGCAGTCGATGCCCTGCTGGCTGACGATGTTGCCGATCTCGTCGAGGTACATCTTGCCGTCGTTGTCGGTATCGGCCCAGTTGGCATATACGTCGCCGCGGATCTCGCCCTCGATGCCGGCCGAGGCGATGCCGATGTCCAGCAGCGCGGCCAGCGAGACCCCCAGCCCGAAGCCGAACTCGTCGACGTCGGAGCCCGAAGAGACGTCAGCCAGATCGCCGAAGTAGAAGCCGTCGACGAAGCTGCCGGTCTGCAGTCCCCGGGTGTCGTAGCCGACCGAGAGATCGATAAACGCACTGAGGTTCAGCCCAATTTCGACCGAGATCGGCGGGACCGGCGTGACGCGGAACTTCTGCCCCCATTCAAAGAGGAAATCGAAGCGGGGGATGTCCCAGGTGATGATGTCGGCCGTCTGGCCGATGAGGAACTTGAAGATGTTGGTCGGCTGGAGAAACGCCAGCTCGATGCCCAGGCCGCCGATGCCCGAGGAGCTTGCCTCGCGGGTCAGGCTGGAGACGGCCTGCCCCATGTCCATGTTGCCGGCGGAGTCCATTTGCGAGCTGAGCGACTGGAAGCTGGCCGCCGCGGTGTCGAACACGGCGCTCAGATCGTCGGCGTTCCAGCCCGGGTCGCGCAGATCGACGTCGTTCGACGAGCCGCCGAAGCTCAGATCGCCGAAGCTGATGACCACTTCGTCGCCGGTGCTGGCGTCGTCGATGGCGTCGATCACGTCGGCAATCTGGCTGACGACGTTGACGAACTTGCGGATCGATTCGCCCTTCTCCGGATAGAGCATGGCCACCAGGTCGATGAAGGTCACCTCGCCTCGCCCGGCCATCTCGGAAAGCTGCGAAACGCCGGGGACCTCCGCGGTAAGCAGATCCAGCACAGGGCGGAACGGTTCGAGGATGTCGTTGATCACGTCGATGGCCGGGCCGATGTATTGGCTCAAAAAGCTGCCCAACTCCAGCCGGATATTGCCGAAGTTGACCTCCGGCTCGCCCACGGTCACCTCGATCTTGCCCTTGCTGCCGGTCTCCAGCGCGAAATCCCAGTTGGCCGTCAGGTCGGCGGCCACGCCGGGCAAGTCGGCGCCGAGCGCAGCCTCCAGGGTTAAGTCGACCGTCACGCCGGCCTCCAGCCCCGCGTTGAAGATCTCGCCGAAGCTGCGGCTGCCGAAGTCGGAGATCGGCAGCCGGTTGTCGGCGTTTCCTTCCACGTCCAGCCCCAGCATGCCGTAGAGCTGAGTGCCCGGGTCGGAGCCGTGCAGATTGTCGGTGGCGCTGAGTTCCAGGGCGTAGAGGTCGAGCGTCACGGAGGTCGGGATGGGATCGACGCCGCTGTCGTCGACGTCGAGCCCGGCGAACACGTCGAGTTGGATTTCCGGCTTGGGCGAGCCGTCGGGCAGTTGCACCGAGGGGTCGTTGACGACGAAGTAGAAGCCGGTGAGCCGATCCACGCCCACGCCGAAATCGATATCGTAGGCCCATCCGAGCCGGGCGCCCCCTTCGGCCTCCAGCGGCAGCCCGTCCAGCCCGCTGTCGAAGTCGACCGAGATCTTGTCCTCGCCGGCCAGTTTGACGCGGACCTGGAAGTGGTCGGCGTCGAGTTCCACCTCGACGTCGGAGCGGTCGACCACGGAGTCGTCGTTCAGATCGCCGAGGATGCCGATGCCGTCGGTGTCGTTGAGCGCTTCATAGACCCAATCGCCCACGGTTTCGGCGACCTGCTCGAAGTTCCCGCCCACCTCTTCGAGGAACTCGCGGAAGGGCACGACCATCTCCGTTCGCAATTGCCCGATGAACGTCCCGGCCGTGTCGAGCGAGCCGCCGATCAAGGGCAACTGCGAGACGACTTCGCTGGTGAGCCCGTCTTCGAGGAACTCCAGGAAGGCTTCGATTCCCTCGACGATCGTCAGCAGGTCGAACTCGACGTCCTGGAACATGGTCGTCAGCGCTTCGGTGTCAACGTGCAACTGGGGATCGAGCAGGTGGTCCAGCCCGACGGCCAGGGTCACGGCGTCTTCGGCCCGGCTGCTGAGGAACTCGGCGTCCAGCGCGCCGACGATCATGCCGTCGGTGTCGATTTGCAGCGCAGGCCCGCTGCCGTCGAACAGATCGGCCAGCGGCACCGCCCCGATGGCGTTGTCGGTGATGGTGAAATCGGGATCGTCGAAGTTGATCGAGAGCGTGGCCCGATTGTTCAAGTCGGCCGCCCGATCGCTGCCGCTGCCGGGAACGGTCGACGTCTGATACTCGACGGTGACCTCGCTCCCATCGGCGGGCGGCGAGCCGCCGGTGAAGGTCAACGTGTTGCCGCTGATCTCGAACTCCTCCGCCGGCAATACGTCGGTGCCGTCGTAGACGATCACGAACCGCTCGTCTTCGTTGAGCGGGGTGCCCGCCAGAGCGACCGCGCCGGCGGCCACCACCAGCGTTTCCTTCTCGGCGTCCAGCAGGCTGAGTTCCACGTCGGCGTCGACCAGGTCGAGGCTGCCGAACCCTACGCCCGCACTGAAGCTGCTGTCGAAGCCGGCGTTCAGGTCGAGACTCGTCTTGACCAGCGACGGGTCGGGCGCGTCGGGGTCTTTGACCAGCATGAACGGCGCCCGGTCGGGATCGCCGTCAGTCAGCTCCTCCAGATCGATGCCGAAGCCCAGGTTGATCGACCCGCCGGCATACAGGTCGACGTCGACACCCAGGTCGAGGATTCCGAAGCTGTCGGCCGGCATCTCGGGCGAGAAGGTCTCGGCCACCAGGTCGTCGTCGCCGGCGGTCAGCCCCACGACCACCGCGTTCTGCATCCCGTTGCCCGAGTTGCCGTCGAAATCGACCACGTCGAAATGGAACACCACGCCGGAGGGCAGTTGGTCGTTGACGGCCGCTTCCAGCCGCTCGGCCAGCATGTTGAGCGACGGCACCAGCGCCTGCAGGCCCTCCAAGGCGTCGGCCAGATCCTGCTCCAGCGCGTCATAAGGGCCCGTGCCGATCGTGGCTTCGATGGCCTTTTGCATTTCGCCGGCCGCACTGATCAGCCGCGAGGCCAGCCGCTCGGAGTCGCCCGCGATCACGCCGTCGATGGCCTGCACGGCATCCAACAGTGCTTGCTTCCCGGACGTGCCGTCACACGTAGGACAGATGGGCAGGTTGGCAACCGCGGCGTCGAGCACGTCTCGGGCGTCGCCCAGCGCGTCCAGATCCACCGCCGCCACCACCTGGTCCATGGCGTCGAGCACCCGGTCGGCCAGATCGATCAGGTTGCCCAGCGACACGTCGACCACGGGAATCTCGGCGTTGAGCACGGAGGCCTCGCTGCTTTCGCTCAACTGCTCGAGGAAGCTGCGAATCACCTCCAGCACCTGCTCGGCCGAGAGGTTGCCGAGTTGGCTGATCGCTTCGTCGAAGCCGGTCCCGTCGGCCGTAAACTCGATGGAGGTCAGATCGTTCGGCGCGCCCAGCCCCACCGTGAAGCGGACCAGCTCGCCCGAGTAGACGCCGTCGAACAGGTCGGTCGACAGGGCCAGAGTCGCCGAAAGGTCGGCCGTAAGATCGCTGGTCGCCTCGGACAGATCGATCACCCCGGCGATGTTGCCTTCACGAATGACGTCGTACAGCTCGCCGAGCGTGATTCGCCCGTCCTGGTTGTCGCCGGTGCCCGGATCCGTCAGATTCAACGGCAGGCCCAGGCTCAAGACCAGCGGATCGGGATCGGCGTCGGGGTCGGCGGCCGTGTCGACGTTGGCCACCTCGAAGCCGATCATCCCCAGGCCGGCCCGCAAGTCGACCTGCTCGGCGCGGACGTCCAGGGTGAGGTTGACGTTTTCTTCTCCGGGCTCGGGCTCGACCAGGAACAGCCGGTCGGCCAAGGCGAGTCCGTGCAGCGGGGCTCCTTCCAGGATGCCGTCGTCGGTGCCGTCGCCGTCCTCGCTGACGCCGAGAATCCCCAGCCCCAATCCGGCCAGCGACGTGATGCCGAAGCTGCCGCCGGCGGCAATCACGACCGGATCGCCCGTGTTCGACGCAATCCGCAGCCGATGGCCGTCGTCGGCAATGCTGGCCGTGCTGTTGGTTTCGGCGTTGATCGTGTCGATCACGTCCTGCACGGTTTCGGCGCCGTCGAGGTCGATATAGTAGGGCCCGGCGTCGTCGGTGATGATCAGATCGACGTGGTTGCCCGACTGGCTGCCGCTGAATCCCAGCAGCGTGCCGTCGGAGACCTGCAATGTGTGGACGGAATCGTCGATGGCCAGCAAGGTGATGTAGCGGTCGGTGCCGTCGCTGTAGATGGTGGCTTCGACCTGGCCGCTGAGTCCTTCGGCGTCGAGCTGCTCGTTGATGTCTTCGACCAGATCGAGCAGGTCGAAGTTGTCGGTGATTTCCGGCGACGTGACGTCGAACGACAGCCCATGGGGGCCGCCGCCGTTGACCTCCACGGTCAACGTGTCGTTGGCCGCCGGCCGGCCGTATTCCGGCCCGGGATTGTCGGCCGTCACGGCCACCAGCACGTCGACGCCCGCGCCGTCGTTGAGTTCGGCCAGCGGGGTGGCGCCGGTGATCTCAAAACCTGCTCCCAGCTCGCCCACGTAGATGCCCACGCGGAAGTCGAGATCGACGCCGGCCTCGAACTCGGCGTCGGCCGTGGCGGTAAGCTCCAGCGATCCCAGCGGGCCGAGGTCGAATCCGTCGCCGAAGTCGAGTTCCACCTCTTCGCTGTACGATTCGCTCAGCGCGAGGTTGAACAGCACGGCGTCGGTCTCGGCGTCGTACTCCCAGTCGAGCGCCTCTTCCGCCACACCCAGCTCGTCGGCCAGCACGACCATCAACTCGGGAATCGAATCGAAGGCCGGCCGGGCGATCGCGCGGACGCCCTCGAAGCCGAGCTTCGAGGTGGCCTCCATCGAGCTTTCGTCGGCCGTCTGGTTGTCGGAGAAGCCCAGGGCCGTCTCTTCCGACGCGCTGAGGTCGCTGATCGTCACGTCGGTCATGGCGGGATTCCTCGCGGCGATCACCAGCCGGTCGTCGTCGACCAGCGCCAGCAGGTCGTCGCCCAGATGGTCCAGCGGGGCGGCCGGATCGGGAACGGCCAGCTCGAAGGCCGCGTTGAGATCGTCGGCCAGGTCCTGCAGCGTCACGTTGTCTTCGGTCGACGGCCAATCGCTGGTGGTCGACGGTTCGACCAGCAGCTCGATCGTCACCGGCCCGACGGCCGTGGCCACCTCGACGTCGGACGTCCCGTCCAACCCCATCACGGTAAAGCTCAGGTCGAATTCCAGATCGGAGCCGGGCTGCCCATAGGTCGGGCCGGGATCGTCGGCCGTCATCCGCAAGGTGGTCAGGGTGAGATAGCCGGCCAGGCCGCCTTCGACTGTCGCGATCGACAGCACCGGATCGCCGTCTGCGTTGGTCGTTTGCCCGGCGTCGAGCAGGTCGCCCAGCATCTGCCCGTCGTCCAGCGCGGCGGCGTCCAGCCCGGCGTCGATGTCGTCGACCAGATCGCCGAGGGTGGTGCTGCCGTTGTCGGGAATGCGGACTTCGACCGGATCCTGGCCGTCGAGCAGGATCAGCACGGGGGCTTCGTCGCTGAGCGGCAGCCCGGACGGCGTGTCGACGCCTGCCACCGTCACCGGGCTTAGCAGCCCGTTGGTCAGTTCCTGCATCGACTGGCCCAACGAAACGATCTCGTCCAGCCCCTGGCTGACGTAGGGAATCTCCGTGCCGGCGACCAGTTCCACGGCGCCGTCGCCGATCGACTCGAGCGTCTCGCCCAGCTCCCGCAACATGCTGACAATCGCCAGCATCGAGTCGGATTCGTCGGCGGCGATGGTGGAACTGACGATGGGGGCGGCAAACCCGACCTGCATCAAGTCGATGGCCAAGCCGCTGCTCTGGTCGGCCACCTCGGAAGCGCCCAGCGGCGGCTCGATGGCCGTGTTGATCGCGTCGATGATGTCCGTGTTATTGAGGAAGACCCGGTTCATCACCAGTCCCAGGTCCTCGGCCTTGTCGTGCATGGCCACGACCAGGTCGTAGAGCAACTGCTCGTTGGCCAGGTTCAGCCCGTCGCTGGCGCCCGTCTGGGCGTCGGCCGGCACAGTGAAGTCGACCTCCATGCCGACCTGGTGCAACCGCCCGGGACCACCGGCGTGCAGCGGCTCCGAGCCGTATCCGTCGACGGCACTGATCGTATCGACTTCGATGCCGGCGGCCCCCAGCCCGGCCACCGTGGTGGTGCCGTGATCGATGATTTCATTGAGCCAACTGGTAGCGTAACGCTCGGTAGCCGATCCCAGCGGAGCGTGCTCTTCCCAGCGGGGCGCATCGACCTGGTTGAGCCACCGGGCCGAGTTCAGGTCGATCTGGCCGCCGGTGTCATCCGGCGTGGCCTCGCCCTGAGAATCGACGATCGCCTGAAACAGCTTCAACACGGACGTGGTCTCGGCGTCCGTCGTGCCGGTCAAATCGAGCGGATCGCCGGAGGCGTTGCGCAGTCCGAGGTGGTTCAAGCGATGCTGCAGCCGCAGCACGTCGAGCGTTTCCGAGTTGATCGTGACGGCGTTTTCTCCGGAGCCGCCATGCCCGGCGGCGATCTCGACCGGCTGGACCAAGGGGCTGGCCATCGAGCCGCCGCTATAGTCGAAGGTCAGCTCGAGCGTGCCTTGGAAGCCGGGCTCGCTCGGGTCGTCGTCGTCGCTCAGCGCGGAATCGACCGACGGGACCAGGTACAAACGCCCCGTGTTCTCGAACAGTTCGCCGCCTTCCTCGGCCCGCTGGGAAAGGATCGCCCGGGCTACCGTCTCGTTGCTGCCGTCTTTCAGCAACAGGTCGCCGGTGCCGCCGTCGGTGGCGATGGTGAGCGTGGTAGCCGTGCCGACCACCTCGGCGCCCACCAGATCGTAATCCGATCCGGAGAGCAGCGTGCCGACGTCGACGCCGATCAGGTCTCCCGTGTCGCCTTCGAAAGTGATCGGAGAGATGCTCAGCAAGAGGCGCGATTCGAGCGGTTCGACTCCGGCGAAGCGATGCACGGTGGGCTGTTGGCGTCGGAGTTTCATATTCGACCTCGCTGCCGCAGGCTGCCGCGACGCCGATCGGCGACTGCTCGGGCGGGCAGCCGCGCCGATCCGGCGTAAAACGTCTCCAATGCTCGACATGACGACACACCCTTTCTTGGGAAGATAAGCCGGCCCGGCCAGGTCTTGCCTGGCGACGCCGGAGAATTGCACTTCGGCGACGCAATCACGCTCTGAACGTATTCCAAGAGGTGGTTCGAGATGGCAATCCCGGGCTGCGGCGCCCGCTTGCCAATGCACCCGGTGCCACAGAGTCGGCCCAGGCTGCCAGAGATTCCCATGATCGGTGCGTCCACCTTGTGGGCCGTACCCGTCTCATCAGGCGGTGACTATTATAACGAAAATTGGTCTTAAAATGAATTTGCCGGCTGACCTTTTTTTGGGGGGGATTTGGCCGCCGTCTCGGCTTGCATGCCCTAAGTTCTTACAAGCACTTAGTTTGCCCATCTTCATGGTGGTCCAAAATTCTGCCATTGACCCACCTGACGTGGTGTCTATAATCCGCCCGATTCCGAAGCGGCCTGGGGGCGCCGTTGACCGGGACGTTGGCTCAACCGGAATAGTCGCCCCAATTTGCCGATTTTACGGAAAAGTGATAATCAATCGAACGCCGCGGTTCGATCTAGTCTTAGAGCGCTACTCACGTCTCGTATTCCCTTGTCCATTTCCGAAGGACACTCAAGCCATGCGAACTTCTCTCCTGCACTGCGCGTTCCTTGTATTGACGATCGTGGGGCTGGCCGGCTGCCAGAGCGGCAGCGGCTGGTCGATGTCCGACCTGGCATTCTGGAAGAGCAATCCGTTCAAGTCGTCCGGCGGCGAGGCCCCGCCGGCCGAGACCGAGTTCGCCAAGCCGTCGGCCCTGGCCAGCGCAACCAACCCACCGACCTCGAGCGGCTACACCACGGCCCCGACCTCCGGCTCGTACTACGGCAGCGCGACTCCCGTCTACCCGAGCACGCAGCAGCCTTATCCGTCGACGCAACCGCCGACCTCGTCTTCGAGCTACCTCAGCGGGGCGGGAAGCAGTTCGTATACATCGCCGCAGCAGGGTCAGTACGGCACGGGTAGTTCGATCTCGGCCACGTCCCCGGCTCCGTACCTGAATACAACGCCCTACCCGAACACCGGCGCCTCATCGTACGGTTCGACGAGCGGTTCGGGGTATACCGGCGCCGGTAGTTACGCTGCCAGCGGCACGTCCGGCGCTTATTCGAATTCGACCCCCTCGACGCCATACGGCAGTCCGGCCAATTCGTATTCCTCCGGCGACTCGACCAGTCGCTACGGCACCGCAGGCAGCAGCTATAACGGCGGCTCCAGTTACTACGGCGGAACGTCGGGCTACTATGGCGGCACGTCGGGAAGCTCCGCGTCGCTTGCCTCTCGCGCCGGCACGACCGGATCGAGATTCGACGGGACCTCCGACCGGTACGGGTCGTACGGCGGCGGCCAGACGGCGGGCTCGGCACCGGCCAGCGGCACCGCCCCCTCGTACGCGCCCCTTTCCGGATCGCGGTACGGCAGCGGGACTTCCACGCCCGCTTACGGTTCCGGTGCGACTTCGCCTTACGGCGCCAGCGCCGCCGGCACGGGCAGCACCTCGATGTCTTCTCCGTACACGGCCAGCAACCCGCGTGCCGCGTACGGCGGCGCGTCGGACTCCCGTTACGGCAGCGGATCCGGCGGGTTGGGCGGCTCCTCGTACGGCAGCCAGGCGCAAGGCGGCAGTTCGCTGGGCTCGCCTTCGGCGGCCACGGGTCATACCGGCGCGGGTTTGCCGACGAGCAATTCCGGCCTAAGCAACTACCCGTCCAGCGCAAGCGGCTATACGCCGGGCCAAACGGGCTATCAACCATCGAACATTCCCGAGTACAAGTCGCCGCTGTCGTCTTATCCGCCCTCGACCAGCGGTTCCGGCAGTTCCACCCCATATAACCCGGGCAGTGTTCAGCGGTACGTGCCTCAGGCCCCGGGCTCTTCGGCCCCCGCCAGCAGCACGGCGCCGTCATCCTATCCTTCCCGGTATCCGAGCCAATCGAGTTCTTCGCCCAGCATGGGCTCGGGTGTGGCGCCGGCCAACTACGTGCAACCGGTGGGCAGCGGGTCGGCCTACGGTGCCTACGGCGCCGGAAGCTGAAGCATCGGCCATGCCGCAGGCTGCGGCAGCGGCGGACGAGCCGCCGCCGCCGGCCTGGGCGTTCACTAAACCTCGACACCGTCGAGCACGCCATCGAGTTCGCCGTCGATGGTGTCCACGAAGTACTGCCCGAGGAAGTCGGGGTCGTCTTCGAGGATGGCGTCGATCAGCGCGCCGGTGAGCGGATTGAAGTACTTGATCAGCCGCGTCTTGCCGTCGGTCCCTTGCGCGGTGATGACGCGGTCGGCGATGCCGTCGGCGTCTACGTCCAGCGTGGCGACTCGCACCGGCGCGTGCCGGCTGGGGCCGCTGTAGGCGTTCAGCGCAGTCAGCCGCGTGGCCAAGCGGCCGTCCCAGACTTCCACTGCCGAGTCTCCGCCGTTGCCG
>Ga0180437_10011275_pt1 | contig 10752 bp, 10 predicted proteins | sample SS_ome_4_FD_132410 | JGI IMG/M metagenome (GOLD analysis project Ga0180437, IMG submission 132410) | Hypersaline lake sediment archaeal communities from the Salton Sea, California, USA - SS_3_D_1 metaG | ecosystem: Environmental > Aquatic > Non-marine Saline and Alkaline > Hypersaline >... | reverse complement strand
TATGCTGTCATTCATAATAGCCTGTGTCGCTTCTTCTTCCGAGTCAAAAATCCTGGCTGGTCCCTGATGAGACATCATCTCAGAGACCACTGCCGCCCTCTTTACCACCGCCCCATCCGGTGCTAGATTGCCAAACAGAAGGGCAATGCCCCCTGTAGCTGAGTGCGCAGTAGCAGTAGTGCGGATAACATCTCTATCACTGACCCTGGCGCCGGCGATAATCTCAGCCACCGATTTACCCGATACTGTCTTTGAGTCCAGCTTTAATAATCCCTGTAGCTCTTTCATCACCGCCGGCATGCCACCAGCACGGTCCAGGTCCTCAACATGATAGCTACCGGCAGGGCTCAGCTTACACAGGTAAGGGGTTCGTTCACCTATTTCATTTATCATTGATAGCGGGAAATCAACCCCTGCCTCATGGGCTATCGCTTTAAGGTGTAAAACTGAGTTAGTACTACCGCCTAATGCCATATCAACAGTAAAGGCATTATGGATGGCATCCTTATCTATTATATCCCGGGGGCGAATATTTCCAGCTAGCAGTTCTACAATTCGCTGTCCGGACTCTTTGGCTAACTGCCGCCGCCTGGCATCTACTGCGGGAATGGTACCGTTCCCGGTTAACCCCATTCCCATCACTTCAGTGGCACAATTCATGGTGTTGGCAGTGAACATTCCGGCACAGCAACCACACCCGGGACAGGCAACCTCCGCCAACTGCTCCAGTTCCTCCTCAGTCATCTTCCCCGTGGTAACCTTGCCTACCGCCTCAAAGACGGAGATGAGGTCAACCGGCTTAACCCCGTCATCGCTACTCAGATACCCTGCCAGCATCGGCCCGCCACTAATAAAGATGGCAGGCAGATTCAACCTCACCGCTGCCATCAGCATACCAGGGACTATCTTGTCACAGTTAGGAATAAAGACCAAAGCATCAAAAGCATGAGCCTCAGCAACTGTTTCCACCGAGTCAGCTATCAGCTCCCGGCTGGGCAGGCTGTATTTCATACCAAGGTGGTTCATAGCAATACCATCACAGACGGCAATGGTATTAACCTCAAAGGGGACACCCCCACCACTACGCACCCCGGCCTTAACCGCCTCGGCAATATCTCGCAGGTGTATATGTCCGGGAACAATCTCACTGAAGCTATTGATAATACCTATAAAAGGCTTATCTTCTTCGGCTCGCCTCCAGCCTAAGGCGTGCAGTAAAGCCCGGTGCGGAGCCCGCTCTATACCCTTTTTCACAACATCGCTTTTCATATTTTTAATCCATCCCCGCGGTTAGTAATATTAATAAAAAAGGCCATCCTGTGGAGACGGCCCCTTACCACTGTGGAGACGACCCACGGCCGGTTAAGTATATGTAACTAGTACTACAATAACGAGATTTCTATCCATAGTGATGATAAATTAGCATAGTTCCAGTTCATTGTCAAGTAATTTCTATTTGATTAGCCCTCCATATCCTTTATCTTATTCAACCGCAGTAAATGTCTTCCCCCCTCAAACTCAGAGGTAAGAAAGGCATCAACGATTTCAGATATCGTATCCTGCGCCTGCCCTGCCCCCAAACAAAGGATATTGGCATCATTATGCTGTCGAGCCCGCTGAGCACTGAAGGCATCACAACACAGGGCAGCCCTTATCCCCTTGACCTTATTAGCAGCAATACTCATACCAATGCCGGTGCTGCATATCAGGATACCACATTCAAAATCACCGTTAGCTACTGCCCCGGCTACCTTTCGAGCAATATCAGGATAGTCTACGGGGTCAGCAGTGTAACCGCCAAAGTCCTCACAGTTATGCCCGCCTTCGGTAATCAGCTTAATAATAAATTTCTTAAGACTCAGCCCCCTATGGTCACAGCCAATAGCAACACGCACTACCTTAACCCCCTTTCCTGAAGACGATTTCTCCACATACCTGCCTGAGCTCCTCTAATAATATCGCACCCTCTCGCAAGACTACAGGTATTTCCCCGGTCACATCAACTATAGTAGATTCTATGCCACCGGGGCATCGACCACCATCAATAACCAGATCTATGCTATTACCAAACTGAGAGTTTACCTCGCCCGCAGTCAAGGCACTGGGCTTACCACTCAGATTGGCACTTGTGCCCACAATAGGCGCTCCCAGACCGCGAGCCAGGGCAACGGGAACAGGATGAGCAGGAACGCGAACGGCTACGGTTTTACCCCCAGCGGTGATAATATCGGGGACTGATTTAGCCTTATACAAGACCAGGGTCAGGGCACCAGGTAGAAATTTATCGGCTAAAAGCCAGGCAACCTGGGGCACAAGCTCAGCCACCTCACCTATCTGTGAGATATGAGCTAGAAGCAAAGGCAGTGCCATATTCCGTGGTCGTTCCTTCACCTGATAAACCCGCTCCACACCCTGAAGAATGTTGGCACCAGCACCCACCCCGTAGACAGTATCAGTAGGAAAGGCAACTATCCCTCCCTGCTTCAGGATAAAAATACCCGCCTCCACCTGCCGTTGAGCATCTGAAGCAAGCTTATCTAGCATTGCCCCTGCTCCGGGAAAAAGCAATTAATGCATCAGTCAACTTGTGCCTCATTAAACAGGTAAGCCCCGATAAAAATCATGATAGCGCTGCTTGCCACCAGTACTGCGAGGTCAAGGATAAGCGGCATTTGCGATACTCCTATTAAACAGCCACGCAGACCATCAACACCATAGGTCAAAGGATTAATGTAAACTACATACTGTAACCAATCGGGAAAGGTTTCCAAAGGGAATAAGGCACCGGAGAGGAGAAAGACTGGGAATAAGATGAAATTCCATATAAGCTGAAAACCGTGGAAATCCTTCATCCTGGAGGCAAATGAAACCCCCATGCCAACAAAGGTAAAGCCAATAAGAAGCATAAAACCGATAGAAGCCAGGAAGCCGAGGGAAAATCCCAGAATAGTGAACTGGGGATAAATCCCGGTCAGCTTGAGACCAAGGGGGAGTGCCAGAACCAGTACTACCAACCCCTGGATAAGTGCCGTGGTTACTCCTCCTGCTGTCTTCCCCATGACTATGGTGTGCCTCTTAACCGGAGCCACCATTATTTCTTTTAGAAAGCCGAATTCCTTATCCCACAAAAGGCTGACCCCGGCACCCATTGAGGCAAAGAGAAGTATCATGCCGATAATGCCAGGGGCGAGAAAACTTATGTAGCTGCCTTCCGAGTTACCGGGGATGTTGATGGGTGCCATTCCCAGGAAGATGAGAAAGAACAGCGGCATTCCCAGAGAACCGATAAACCTGCTTTTAAGGCGGAAAAACCTCTTCATCTCTCTCAGCCAAAGGGTATAACCCAGAGAAAACTCCATGACTCTACCTCTTCCTCCTCATTGCCCTTACTATCTGTTTAATGTATTGCTTGTGGTCACCTTCCTCTTCCCTTATCTTGCCTCCGGTAAACTTCAGGAAAACATCCTCTAAATCTGGCTCGTGCAGACTTATCGCTTTTATAGTTATTGCCGCTTCGTGAGCCGCCATCACAATCTCCGGGATTCTTGTCTTTCCATCTTTCACTCCCAGCTTCAGGACCCCGTCTTCCTCTGCCACCCACTCTACCCATCTAAAATTCCGGAGTAAATCTACCAGACCACGGTCAGAATCGGCTTCAATGGAGATGACATCGGCGCCGATCAGTCGTTTCAGGTTCTGTGGTGTATCCAGAGCAATTATTTTGCCTTTATCTATAATGGCTATCTTCCCGCAAAGGTAGTCAGCCTCCTCCATATAATGCGTCATCAGAAACACCGTTACTCCTTCCTTGCGGTTCAGTGTTTCTATGTAATCCCAGATATGCCGCCTGGTCTGGACATCCAGCCCCAGAGTCGGCTCATCCAGAAACAAGACCTTGGGGCGATGCATCAGGCCCCGGGCAATTTCCAACCTCCGCTGCATCCCACCAGAATAGGCTTCAAGCTGGACATTAGCTTTTTCCGATAAATCGACCAGGTCTAATACCTCGGTTATCCTCTTTTCCCTCAGTTCCTTTTTCATGCCATACATCCGGGCATGAAAATCAAGGTTCTCCTTGCCGGTTAACTTGTCATCAATGCTCGGGTCCTGAAAAACGACACCAATACATCTCCTTACCTCATCCTTTTTCAATGTAACATCGTTTCCCCACACCTCGGCATAGCCTGATGTTGGCTTGAGCAGGGTGGAAAGCATCTTAACCAGGGTCGTTTTCCCCGCTCCATTTGGTCCCAGCATACCAAACAACTCCCCCTCCTCTACCTCAATGCTCACCTTGTCCACAGCAACTAAACTGCCAAATCTTCTAGTTAAACCTTCAGTCTTAATGGCTTTCATTCCGCCAGATTCACCTCGCCTTTCCCATCCGTGTGTCAAATGAATTTTAGCATAGACGGGGTGAGATAGCTAATATAATGGGAACGCCCTTTAACTTCGAAGACAGCTTGTCACCTGTTGAAAAAAATCCAGCACAGTGATAACCTTTGACAAATGGATAAAGCCAAGCGCAAATCAAAACCAACCTCAAAGGAGAGTCACCGGGTAACTACCAGTGGTGATATTGAGGTCTCTACCTATCTGGAGATTGCCAAAGAGATAGGCGGTGAACCGCCGGTTACACCCAAGGAAGCTGTTCCCCGCGCTGAACGTGAGGCTATAGTTGTCATCGACTTTGGCTCACAATACAGCATGCTCATCGCCCGACGAGTCCGCGAGTGCCAGGTATACTGTGAGCTGCTACCTTATGATACCCCGTGGGAAAAGATAGCCCCCCTGAATCCCAAGGGATTTATCTTCTCCGGAGGGCCAGGCAGCGTCTACCAAGATGGCGCTCCTCTGGCTCTGCCTAATATTTACGAAAGCCAGTTACCAATACTGGGTATCTGCTACGGGATGCAGGTTCTGACCAAGCAGCTAGGGGGACAGGTTAGACCAGGAGCAAAGCACGAGTATGGTCACGCTATCATTAACTTAAGCGATGTAAATTCGCCTTTATTTACCGATTTACCTCCCTCCTCCCCGGTATGGATGAGCCACGCCGATAGAATTGAAGCAATGCCGCCCGGCTTTACCGCCTTAGCCTGCACTGAAAATTCACCATTCGCCATCATCGGTAACGGTGAGGGGATATTTGGGCTCCAGTTTCATCCCGAGGTAGCCCATACCCCTGAGGGGAAGACAATCCTGAGAAACTTTGTCTACCGGGTATGTGGCTGCAAGGGGAACTGGACTATAGGTAACTTTATAAATGAGAACGTGACGGCAATTAGAAAGCAAGTAGGTAAGGGCAAGGTTATCAGCGCTATTTCCGGTGGCGTTGATTCGTCGGTAGTGGCTACCATCATCCACCGGGCTATCGGTGACCAGCTTACCTGCATCTTTGTCAACCACGGGCTACTGCGTCGTGAAGAAGTGGAAAGAACCTTCAATGTCTTCCGCCTCAACCTGGGGATGAATATCATCTATGTTGACGCCAGTGAGAGGTTCCTCAGCCGCCTGAAAGGGATAACCGACCCCGAGATGAAGCGCAAGATTATAGGCGAGGAATTTATCGCCGTATTTGAGGAGGAGGCTCAAAAAATAGGTAAGGTTGATTTCCTGGCTCAGGGGACCCTTTACCCTGATGTCATTGAGAGTGCGGCTTCAGGAAGCCGGGCTTCAGCCAAGATAAAAACTCACCACAATGTCGGTGGCTTGCCCGCCAAGATGATGCTCCGGCTAATTGAACCGGTGCGTGACCTGTTTAAGGATGAGGTGCGCCAGGTAGGACTGGCACTGGGTCTACCCGAAGAGATGGTGTGGCGTCAGCCCTTCCCCGGTCCTGGACTGGCTATCCGTATCATTGGTGAGGTAACCAAGGAGAAGCTGGAGATACTCCGTGGCGCTGACTGGATTGTAATGAATGAAATCAAAAAGGCAAACCTTTATCGTCAACTTTGGCAGAGCTTCGCCATCCTCACCGATGTCAAGAGTGTGGGGGTGATGGGAGACTACAGGACCTATGGCTATCTGATTGCCATCCGTGCCGTAACCAGCGAGGATGCAATGACAGCTGACTGGTCTCGTCTCCCCTACGACCTGCTGGCCCGGATTTCAAACCGCATCGTTAATGAAGTCCCGGGGATAAACCGGGTGGTCTATGATATAACCTCCAAACCCCCATCAACTATTGAGTGGGAGTAAGTAAAGACCGAAGGGGCGAGAGGAAATGAAGGGGAAACTAGGCTGGTCAATATTCTGGATGCTGGTAGCAACCTTTATTGCGACCACAGGCATATTTGCCGTGGCATCACTTGTTCCCACAATTAGAGGAAATTCGTTTTTATGGTTTCTCATCATCTCGGGTACTCTCCTCTTTTTACTTGGGGTGTCATTGATAGTCTTAACGGTGAAGGGAAAGGTACAGGGAACATTAAAACGATTTTTGATACTAACCGGAGTTTCTTCGGCCGGAATTTTTGTCAGCGTCCTCCTCCACAATGCAATTTATGGTCTGGTCTATGTAGATATACTCAACAGGCCTGATTTAGACGAGTTTTTCTTCTTCATTATGGCCATCTTTGTCTTTCCCCTAGCTTTTCTGGTAGGAGTGGTGGGTAGTATAGTGCTCGCCATCAAAAGCAAACAGGTCAAGTACTCCAGTTAGCACATTTGACGAAGGGGGTAAACTCTGAAGATACTGGTTGTTGGCGGCGGGGCTAGGGAGCATACCCTGGTATGGAAGCTAGCCCAGAGCCCTAAGGTCAAGGAGATATATGTCGCTCCGGGTAATGCCGGCACGTCTCAAATAGCCCATAACCTGAATGTCAAGCCTACCGATATAGAATCGCTGGCTAAAATAGCCGGGGAAAAGAAGATTGACCTCACTGTTGTCGGACCCGAAGCACCTCTGGCCGAGGGTATTGTTGACCACTTCCAAAGTACAGGTATCCCTGTTTTCGGTCCGACCCAACAAGCCACCGAGATAGAATCGAGCAAGGTCTTCGCCAAGGAGCTGATGCAAAAATACAATATTCCCTGCGCACGGAGCGTCAGCTTCTCCGAATATAGCCGGGCAAAAGAGTATATCCAGCAGCAGACACCTCCTATCGTAGTTAAGGCTGACGGGCTGGCGGCAGGCAAGGGGGTAACTGTAGCCGATTCCATCCCCCAAGCTCTGGATACCCTTTCTAATATTATGGAAGCCAGAGCCTTTGGTGCTGCCGGAGACAGGGTACTCATCGAAGAGTGCCTATCGGGAAAGGAAATGAGCGCCTTTGCCTTTACCGATGGCAAATCCGTAGTCCCTATGGTATCAGCCTGTGATTACAAACCGGTATTTGATGACGACCAGGGACCCAACACCGGCGGGATGGGCAGCTACAGCCCCCCGCATTTTTATAGTCCGGCACTGGCTAAAACAGTGAGCGAGACCATTATGGAGCCAGCAGTAAGGGCTATGGGTAAAGAGAAAAGACCTTACCGGGGTGTCCTCTACAGTGGACTAATGATTACCGATGACGGAGCCAAGGTGCTGGAGTTTAATGCCCGCTTTGGCGACCCGGAAGCACAGGTTACCCTGCCCCTGCTCAAAACCGATTTAGTAGATATTTTCCTCGCCGTGATAAATGGTAACCTTGACCAGATAAATGTAGAATGGAGCCAGGATGCCTGTGTCGGGGTAGTAATGGCATCCGCCGGCTATCCCGGTAGCTACCAGACGGGCTTCCTCATAAGCGGGCTGGATAATTTAGATAAAGATATCGTGGTATTTCACGCTGGAACCAGAACAGGCTCGGAGGCGGGACAGGTATTAACCAACGGGGGACGGGTGCTTACCGTAGTCGCTACCGGTAAGACTACCAACGAGGCAAGAGAAAAGGTGTACCGTAATATTCCGCAGATTCACTTTGAGGGTTGCCATTACCGCAAGGATATTGCCGACATAAAAAGAAATCGATAAAGAGAGGTTGAAGGGGCGAAGCCCCTTCAAAAAACTTTCCCCCTCTCCTTTGAAGGAGAGGGGGATTAAGGGGGTAAGGTAGATAATATGCCATTAGTAGCTGTAATTATGGGTTCCAAATCAGATACCGAAGCCATGCAGCCAACGCTGGAGGTATTAACCCGGCTTGGTATTGATTATGAGGTGTCGGTAATATCAGCCCACCGTACTCCGGAGAAGGCAAAACAATACGGGCTGGCGGCACGAAGCCAGGGGATTGAGGTCATAATCGCCGCTGCCGGGGGAGCCGCCCATCTACCCGGGGTCCTGGCTAGTTGGACTACCCTGCCTGTCATCGGTGTGCCCCTAGCCACCAGTGAACTGAAGGGCGTTGATGCCCTGTACTCAATAGTCCAGATGCCAGCGGGGATACCGGTAGCCACTGTGGCTATAGGCAGTGCCGGAGCCAAAAATGCTGCCTACCTGGCTGCCGAAATTCTAGGCATAAAATACGACAAGATACGAGATGCCTACCAAAATTACCGGAGTGAGCTGCAAGGAGACAACAAATGATTGAGCGTTATTCCCGACCTCAAATGAAAAAGGTCTGGTCAGATGAGACCAAGTTTGACAAATGGCTCAAGGTAGAGATTGCTGTTTGTGAGGCATGGGCTGAGCTGGGTGCCATCCCCAGAGAAGCTGTGCCCAAGATAAAGCTAGCCCGGGTCAATATTAAGCGCATGGAGGAGATCCTCAAAGAAACCCACCACGATATGACCGCCTTCCTTGGTTCTGTATCCGAGAGCGTGGGTGATGAATCTCGTTTTATTCACCTTGGGCTCACCTCCTCTGATGTAATGGACACCGCCCTCAGCCTGCAACTGGTCGAGGCTACTGAGTTACTAAGCCAGGATATGAAAGAACTCATTTCAGTATTAGCCGAAAAGGCAATGAAACACAAATACACGGCGATGATGGGGCGCACTCACGGCGTTCATGCCGAACCGATTTCCTTCGGGTTAAAACTGGCGCTCTGGACCCAAGAGATGAGACGCAACATGTTACGGCTCGCTGAAGCCAAAAAAGTAATCGCCGTGGGTAAGATTTCGGGAGCGGTAGGCACCTATGCTACCCTGTCCCCCGAGCTTGAAGAGAAAGCCTGTGCCAAATTAGGGCTTACCCCAGCCCCGGTATCAAGCCAGATTTTACAGCGCGACCGCCACGCTCAATTTGTTACCACCCTGGCTATAATCTCCAGCTCTCTGGAAAAATTCGCTACCGAGATTAGGGGGTTGCAGCGAACGGAGACCCATGAAGTAGAAGAACCCTTTGGCGCGGGGCAGACCGGCTCTTCAGCTATGCCCCATAAACGTAACCCCGAGCTTTGCGAACGGATATGTGGCCTAGCCCGATTGGTAAGGGGCTATGCCCTGACCTCGATGGAAAATATTGCCCTGTGGCATGAGCGGGACATCAGCCACTCCTCCACCGAGCGCATTATCCTGCCCGATTCCTGCCTCCTGCTGGACTACTCCCTTTCTATTTTCACCTCGGTAATGGGAGGGTTACAGGTTTTCCCGCAGAGGATGAAAAAGAATATAGAGATTACCAAGGGTCTAATTTTCTCCCAGCGGGTAATGCTGGCTCTCATCGATAAGGGACTCTCCCGACATAAAGCCTACGAACTGGTGCAGCGAAATGCGATGAAGGCATGGAAGGGGAATAAAAACTTCCTCAGCCTGCTGAAGGTTGACCACGAGGTTACCACCACCCTGCCACCGGGAGAGCTTGAGTCGCTCTTTGACGAGAAATACTACCTGCGTTATATAGACGAGATTTTTAAACGGGTGGGCCTAACCCCAGCCCAATGGAAAAGCACCATAGCTGAGCCTACCGACCTCGCCCCCAGAGCAATATAACCTGAGTTATCAAGGGGGGATATTGAAGGGGTAAAAATCCCCCCTAAATCAGTCCTTGGTGCTGGGAAGTTCGCCAGCAATGCGTTCATCAATTCTGGTGGCGGTATCCAGGGCTCTACCCAAGGCTTTGAACAGGGCTTCTGCCTTGTGATGGTCATTGGTACCATAGACAATCCGGGCATGGAGGTTGAGCCTGGCCTCAATGGCAAAAGACTCAAGGAAGTGGCGGATAAGGTCGCTGGGAAATCCCGCCATATCATTATCACTAAACGGTAGCTCCAATACGGTGTATCCCCTGCCACTGATATCCACTACCACCATGGCTAAAGCATCATCCATAGGCACGGCGGCATCAGCCATTCTAACCATGCCCCGCTTCTCCCCCAGGGCTTCACCCAAGGCTTTGCCCAGACAGATGGCAACATCCTCTATCAGATGATGCTGGTCATTCCCGGTCGCTGAAATTTTTATGTCAAATACGCCGTGGTGGGCAAGCTGAGACAGCAGATGGTCAAACATCTTGAGCCCGGTATCTATTTCCCACTTGCCGCTACCATCAACATTGAGCTCCAGGCTGATATTTGTTTCCTTAGTCTCCCGCTTGACAACGGAAATTCGGTTAGCCACTTATCTACCCTCCTATTTCTAAGGATGTTTAGCAACCTATCCCCCTGACCCCCTTCCCTTGATAAGGGAAGGGGGTGTAGGTTAGAGAGGGGCTTCGCCCCTCTCTACTATCTCTTCCTCCTCATGCAAAGAATGCATCTCCTATTATGGAGAGGGGGATTAAGGGGGTGAGGTTAATAAACAATCTCTATTTCTTTAAGGGCTTTGATTAAGGCGTCGGTATGTTCTGGTTTACCCACGCTAATACGGATAGAATCCCTCAACAGG
>Ga0180437_10011274_pt1 | contig 10753 bp, 6 predicted proteins | sample SS_ome_4_FD_132410 | JGI IMG/M metagenome (GOLD analysis project Ga0180437, IMG submission 132410) | Hypersaline lake sediment archaeal communities from the Salton Sea, California, USA - SS_3_D_1 metaG | ecosystem: Environmental > Aquatic > Non-marine Saline and Alkaline > Hypersaline > Sediment... | reverse complement strand
GGCTCCCCTCGGTCGTAGCCTGAGCCGCCTCCTCGACCGAGAGCCCTCCCGCCCCGGCTCCGTGCAAGATGCTCGCCACGCGGCGGGCTTTGAGGTCACGCGCCCGCTGGATCGCGCGGGCGGCAGCGCGGCGGACGCCATCCGCGGGACCTGCGTCGAACTTTTCGCGCGGCCCCAGCCCAACGACGATCACCCGGCGGGCCGGAATCGCGCCGCGCGGGTACAGCACGGCCACCTGCCCGGCCTTGCCGCTGAAATCGCCACCTTCGATCAGATCGCAGATCGCACCGCCAAGTGACTCATCGACGGCCTTTGTCGCGCCGCCGGGTTCGGCATCCTCAAACAGGTTGACGATGATCGCATCTGCATCGCTCGCCTGGATAGCTCCAGGCACAGTTCGTACATCTACCGTCATTTATCTCCTCTCATATCGGAATCCATCCAGGTGAGTCCTCCAGTTCGAATCCATCACCTCTCCACATTTCGGGCCCGCGTGTCTGAACCAGGTCAGACCTCCAGCGGGATGCTGTGGAGCAGTTCCTCGTTCGTGGGGTATTTCTCCAGGAGGCGAAGCAGCCAGTGCATCGCGTCCCGGGGCGAGCGGTCTGCCAGCCCTCGCCGGAGATGGGCCAGTCGCTCGACGTCTTCGGGGCCATAGAGCAGTTCCTCTTTCCGGGTACCGCTCGCCGACACGTCGACGGCCGGGAAGATGCGCGCCTCGGCCAGCGACCGGTCGAGCACGATCTCGCTGTTGCCGGTGCCCTTGAACTCCTCAAAGATGAGTTGATCCATGCGCGAACCGGTGTCAATCAGCACGGTGGCGATGATCGTGACCGAGCCGCCGCCCTCGACGTTGCGCGCCAGGCCAAAGAAGCGGCGCGGAATCTCCAGGGCACCGGCCTCCAGTCCACCGGAGAGCGTGCGGCCGCGGCCGCGGCCCGACCCCTTGAGATTAAAGGTCCGCCCCATGCGCGTGAGGCTATCGACCAGCACGACTACGTCGCGCCCGCACTCTAGCTCGGTGCGGATGTGCGCGAGCATCAGCTCGGACAGCGCCACGTGCTCCTGCACGCTCTGGTCGTTGGAGCTGGCAATCACCTCTGCATCGACAGCGCGACGAAAGTATGTCACCTCCTCAGGCCGCTCGGCAATCAACAGGGCGACGACGCGCGCCGCGGGGTCGGCAGCACGGATGCCCCGGGCCACTTTTTCCAACAGCATAGTCTTGCCAGCCTTGGGGGGCGCGACGATCAGGCCGCGCGTGCCCTTGCCGATGGGCGCGATCAGATCCACGATGCGCATGCCCGTCTCGCCCGCGGCAGCCAGGTGGAATCGCTCGCACGGGTCAATCGCGGTGAGATGCGTATAGGGCGTGCGCGTCGCAAACGCTTCCGGCGTGAGCCCGCAGATAGAGTCGACCTTGACCAGTTCCGGCCCCTGCCTGCCGCTCCGCACGGGGCCAGTGATGGTCGCCCCTTCAACGAGATGGCCCTGCTGCATGAGCCGGGCCGGCACCAGAACCCCGCTCGTGCCGGGGCCGAACGAGCGCGTCAGATCCAGCAGCACGCCCGCTCCCTTTTTCGTACGTTTGAGAACACCAGTCGTCATTTCTGTCATAGGAGTGAACCGTCCATTCCGGAAAAGACCCCAAGGGTTTTCTGAAACCCTCAGGGTCTGGCCCCATCAATCGCCATCCGCAGCGCCGCCTGCAACAGCACGTTCGCGCCATTGACGCAGTCGGCCCAGCGGGTGAACTCCCTCGGCGAGTGGCTGGCGCCACCCACCGAGGGCACGAAAATCATACCTACCGGGCAGAGACTCGCCAGCGACTGGGCGTCGTGCCCTGCGCCCGAGAAGAGCGAGACGTGCCTCAGCCCCAACGCATCGGCGGCCTCGACAAAGGCCCGCTGGGCGACCTTGCTCATCGGCGCGGGATCGAGCCAGCCGAGCCGCTCCACCTCCAATCCCAGTCCGAACCGCTGCGCCTCGGCCCGCGCCCGCTCCATTAAGACCTCCTCCAATCGGCGAAACAGCGCCGGCTCCGGCGCGCGAAACTCTAGCGCCAGCGCGACCTGCGCCGGGATGATGTTAAAGGCACCCGGTGCAAAGCGCATGTCGCCGACGTTCGCCACGCAGCCGGGGAAATCGTCTATGACCACCTCACGGGCCGCCAGCGCAAACGCGCTGGCCCCCAGCCCCGCATCCCGGCGATCTGCCATCGAGGTCGTGCCCGCGTGATCGGCGCGCCCGACGAACGCCAACCGGTACGAGGCCATGCCCACGATGCCGGTGACGACCCCAATATCGACCTGGGCATCCGCCAGTCGCGGCCCCTGCTCGATGTGCAGCTCGAGATATCCCGCCAACGACGCCGGATCACGGCGGGCCGTCAGCAGCCCAGCCTCGGTCAACCCGGCGCGGGCCAGCCCGGCCTCCAGCGTGGCCCGTCCACCCCGGGATTCGCGCAACGCCTCCGCCGTCAGCGTGCCTGCCAGCGCGGTGCTGCCCAGCTCGCCAAAGAGCGTGCCCTCCTCATCCGTAAAGTCAATCGCCTCAAGGTGAACCGACAGCGAGACACCTGCCTCCTGCACCATGCGCAGCGCTTCCAGCGCCGCCAACACGCCGAGCGGGCCATCGAACCGGCCCCCGTAGGGCACCGAGTCCAGGTGCGAGCCCAGGAGGAGCGTGGGCGCTCCAGCCGGGCCGCAGGCGAGCACGGCCGAATGGTTGCCTGCGCCGTCTGTATGGAACCGGAGCCCTGCCGCCGTGACCCGCTCGCGGAACCACGCCCGCGCCTCCAGGTGTGGTTCGCTCAGCGCGGGCCGATGGACACCGCCATCTCCCGTCGCACCGATCCCGGCCAGCGCTTCAAAGTCGGCCCGAAAACGCTCCCCGTCAATCCGCAGCGCCGTCAGTGCTTCGTCCACAGGCATACCTGCCTACGCGGTCAGGCCCGCCCGTTCCCGGACATAGTCGACCACCGTCGCGATAGTAGCGTCCCGTTCGCAATCGCGGAACATCTCGTGCTCCGTGACCTCAAACCAGACGATGCGCTTCTGATCGGGCGGCGTGGAGATGTGGCGATAGATGATCTCGGCGCTCTTTGGATCGACGCTCGTATCCTTGCGGCTGTGCATGATGAGCGTAGGGACCCGCACCTCCGGCAGGCGACGGCGCGTCACCTTGGCGAACTCCATGAGCGAGGCGACGGCGTCAGTGGGCGCCCAGGCATAGTTGGTGTCATCCTGTGCCAGCGCCGGGTCGGCATAGACAGGGGGCATGTCCGCTTTTTTCTGCAGCCGGATGACCAGCGGCGCGAGAAAATGCAGAGGGCGCCCCGGCGCAAAAGGCGAAGTGAGCTGGATTGCTGCAGCCGCCGCGATCAAGCTATCGACGACGTCCGGGCGATCGGCCGCGAGCGTGAGGGCCACCAATCCCCCCATGCTATGCCCGAAAACGATCACCCGCTCGGCCTCCGTCAGCAGGTCCTCCAGCGCAGCCTCGGCATCGGCCGCCCACTCGTGCCACGTGACGCCACGCAGCGCAGCGGGCGATTCCGCACAGTGACCACGCAAGACCGGCACGCGGGTGGGCAGGCCCAGCGCCTGAATGGGAGGCTCCAGGCCACCCACGCAGTCCAGGCTCGAGGTGAAACCGTGCACGATGAGTACTCCGTAGGGTTCCTTTGACATGGCTCTCCTTGCTTCAACTGGGAAAATTGACGAGCGGTGGCTTGCCGACAGCATAGACGTTGAAGCCAATCGCGTGGAGTTGTTTATGATCCAGGATGTTGCGGCCGTCAAAAATAAAGGCCGGCTTGATCATCGATTCGTGGATGGCCTGATAGTCCAGCTCGACAAACTGAGGCCACTCGGTGAGGACCGCGACCGCGTGCGCGCCCTCCACCGCGACGTAAGGGTCCGGTTCAAAGATCACGCTCTCGGCCAGGTCCCCCAAATCTGCACGCGCGTTATCCAGTGCGTGCGGGTCGGTCAGGACGACGTCGGCTCGCTCCTCCAGCAGCGCCCGGCAGACGGCCATCGCAGGGGACTCGCGGGTATCGCTGGTGTTGGCCTTGAAGGCCGCGCCGAGGAGGGCGATGCGCTTCCCGGCAACCGTGTTGAACATGGCGGTCAACATATTCGAGACGAAGCGTGCCTCCTGATACTCGTTCAGCTTGACGACCTGCTCCCAATAGGCCGCCACCTCATACAGGCTATAGTACTCGCACAGGTAGACCAGGTTCAGAATGTCCTTCTTGAAGCAAGAGCCGCCAAAGCCAACGCTGGCCCGCAAGAAGCGGGGGCCGATGCGGCTATCGGTGCCGATGGCGCGAGCGACCTCAGCGACATCGGCCTCGGTCTTTTCGCACAGCGCAGAGATGGCGTTGATCGAGGAGATACGCTGGGCCAGGAACGCGTTGGCCGCCAGCTTGGAAAGCTCGCTCGACCACAGGTTCGTCGTGATGATGCGCTCGCGGGGCACCCAATGGGCATAGATATCGACGATGGCCTGGATGGCCCTCTGGCCCGAGGATGTCTCTCGCCCGCCGACGAGCACGCGATCCGGGTCCTCCATATCGCTGATGGCGCTGCCCTCGGCCAGAAACTCGGGGTTGGATACAACGTCAAAGTGCAGCCCGTCGTCGTTGGAATTCAGGATACGCTCCATCGCGTGGGCCGTGCGGACGGGCAGCGTGCTCTTTTCGACGACGATCTTGGGCGAAGACGAGTTCTCCAGGATCTGCCGGGCCGTCTTTTCCCAATATTGCAGGTCGGCAGCCTTGCCCGCGCCCTGACCAAAGGTCTTGGTCGGGGTGTTCACGCTGACAAAGATAATGTCCGCCTCTTGAATGTGCCGGTCGATCTCGGTCGAGAAGAAGAGATTCCGACCCCGGCCGCAGCGAACGACCTCCTCCAGGCCTGGCTCGTAAATGGGCAATCGGTCGGATTGCCAGGCGGCGATCCTGGCTGCGTTGATATCGACCACAACGACGCGATGTTCGGGACAGTGCTTTGCGATGACGGACATCGTCGGTCCGCCGACGTAGCCGGCCCCAATGCACAGGATGTTTGCCATAGGACCCTCCTTTTTCTGATCTCGTTCTGACTATCTGAAGCCCTTTGCAGGACTCACGCAAACCTTGCGAAGGTTATCCAGGGCCGCTGTCATTTCGGGATTCTCAGCCAACCTTCGCAAGGTGCGGGTTATCTGTGCTGCCAGACAGGCTTTCGCCCTTCGACGAAGGCATGCACCCCCTCCCGGGCATCCTCGGTCGAGCACAGGGAGGCAAAGAGTTCACCCGCGTAATCCAGCGCCTGGTCGTAGGGCATGCCCTCTATGCCATAGATGCCCGCTTTTCCGATCTGCAGCGCCAGCGGGCTCTTGGCCGCCAGTTTGGAGGCCAGTTCCAGGGTGGCTTCCTCCAGTTGCTCACCCGGCACGACCCGGTTGACCAACCCCAGCCGCTGCGCCTCGGCGGCCGAGATTACGTCCCCTGTCAGAACCATCTCCAGCGCCTTCCTGCGGCCCACGGCGCGTGCCAGTGGGACCGCCGGCCCCAGGCAGATCAGCCCCACGTTGATGGCCGTCGTGCCAAACCTGGCGCTTTCCGCCGCCACGACCAGGTCGCAGGCAAAGGTCAGGCCAGCGCCATTGGCCACCGCGTACCCCTTGACCGAAGCGATGACCGGTTTCTTCATGCGCGCGATGGTATGGTTATGCCGGTCCATCCACTTGACGAGATCTCGATATTCCTCGTGGCTCTTGTTCTTGAACTCGCCCAGGTCGATGCCCGTGGAGAAATGCTTCCCGGCCGCCCGGATCACGACGACGCGCACGTCGAGATCATCCTCCAGCGTCTCCAGCGCGGCGTTGAGCTCCCTGGCCAGGGACACGGTGAACGTGTTCCTGGCCTCTGGACGATTGAGCGTGATCCAGCCAATGCGATCTTGCTTCTCTACGATGATGGTGTCGAAAGACATGGCTCCTCCTCGCTGAACCACTTGGGATAATACTCCCGGCAAATCCCCATCATCTGTTCGTAGGGGACGTCGGCGAACGTGCCGTAGCCACGCAGGTATTCGACATGGCGACGCCCCTGAAGATCGAACTCGTGGAAAACGGCGTCGACCCTGCCGTCAAACTCAACCGGCATTATACCAAAACGCTGACAAAGAGAAAGGTTGTAGGCGGTCGTAGCCTTGACCCACCGGCCATCAATGAACAATTCGGCGTACCCATGCAGGAAGATATCCGTCCCCATCCGCTCGAACAGCCGTGCCGGAATCTGATAGTTCCTCAGGTCAGCGAACCCCAACCGGCTGGGGATCCCCACAGCGCGGGCCAGCGCAGCGAATAGAATCGACTTGGTCACACAGAACCCGGACTTTAGCTCCAAGGTCGAGCTCGCCTTCATCTTTGCCGGATTGAGATCGACGCAATAGGGGTCATAGTAGATACCATCGCGCACGGCGTAGAACAGGCACACGGCCTTGCCGGCGCCCGTCGTCTCAGATTGGACGACAGCCCTGGCGAATTGGATCACCGCCGGCGAGTCGCTATCGATGAATGCAGTGGGTTGCAGATAGGGTCGGATTTCTTCCACCACAGTAGTCTCTATCCTCTCCGGCGATCGCGCCACTGCAAGCAGGCCAAGACCTCGCGCTCTGACACAAGTCACCCTTGTTCCGATACCACTCAATGCGTGCCAGCTCGCCGCGGATGAGCTCGCTTCGCGTGCACTGTAGCACACCCTGGGAATGAACGGCAGTCTCGTCCCAGGGCAGGGCCGCTCCCACCCGGTTGTACATCCGCAGCCCTGGGAACTCGCGCAACACGACGCTCACGGTGACAATAAAGGCCCGCGGTTGGTGAAAGGGCGGAGCGACATCAAGAGCTCAATCAAGGTTTCTCCACGATGCGCGTGGGTCAGCGCCTGTCAAACAGGTGCGCCTGTCAAACAGGTGCGCCTGTCAAACAGGTGCGCCTGTCAAACAGGTGCGCCTGTCAAACAGGTAATGCGAGACCAGATACTCCCGGCCACGACGGAATTTCCAGGTCTCCTGGCACGCGATAAAGAACAGCCGCCAGTTGACGAGCCAACGGGTCTCGTGGTCAGCGCCGTACACCCGCGCCAGTACGCGGCGCACCTCCCCCTCGTGGCGGTCGAGTTTTGCCAGCCAGGCACCGAGCGTGCGGGCGTAATGCGTGCCACTGATGCGCCAGTGATCCACCAGCCTCAAGTCACGCTGAAAGTGCAGCAGCAGATCGTCGGACGGCATCGTGCCCCCGGTGAAAAAGGTCCGGGCCATCCAGTTAGCCGGATCGGCCGCGTCAAACTCGTAGGCGAACTCGCGGTGGCTGAACGTGTGGACAAACAGCAGGCCGTCCGGCTTGAGCATGGCCGCAATCTTGGCCATGAGCATCTCATAGTTCTTCATATGCTCGAACATCTCAACCGAGACGACCCGGTCGAACTGCCGGTCTATGATCAAATCGCTCACGTCGGCCGTGATAACTTTTACGTTCGAGAGCGAGCGCTCGCGGCACCGGTGCTCGATATACGCTTTCTGGGCATGCGAGTTCGAGATTCCCACCACCTGGCTACGCGGGTAGTGCTCCGCGATCCACAGGCACAGCGATCCCCAGCCGCAGCCCAGGTCCAGGATCTGCATGCCATCGGCCAGCCGGGCGCGTTCGCACGTCAGGCGCAGCATGGCCTCCTCGGCCTCGTCGAGCGTCTGGACACCATCCGGCCAGTAGCAACAGCTATACTTGAGCCATCTCCCAAGCACAATCTGGAAGAACTCGGCGGGCACTTCATAGTGCTGCCGGTTGGGCTCATCCGTGTGGATCGCGATCGGGCTTTGCCTGAGCTTTTCGATCAACGCCCGTCGATCTGCACTGCGCTCTTCCAGGTCCGCCCGGTAGCGCCGCCTGAGTCCAGAAGCCAGCACAATGCGGATACCGGTGCGGATCAGCCAGTCGGGTACGGCGTTCGTCTCAACCAGGCGCATATACCACATATGGACAGCTCCGTTGGATGTGCAGGATTCTTGCATACCTTGTGGCCGACCTGGCCCGATGCGCACAAGGAAGCGGACCTACCTCACGGGGTACGGCCCGCCTTGCCAGTCGTCAGCTCGTCATTCCCTCCCGCGAAGAACGGGATCACACAAAACTCGACGCGGTTGTGATGCGTCCGGGGTCATTGTATATCGGAGGCGGGGAAATGTCAAAAGGGGGCGATCACCACACCAGTTGCAGCTCGTAGGTGCTGACCGATTGCTCGCGGCCTTTGACTTTCATCTCCTCGTAAAACCTGGCCTTGACCGAGTCTTTGACGGCCTGATACACGGCCTCGCTCATCAGCACCTTGCCACCGGGCGTGTTCTCCTGAATACGCTTGGCCAGGTTGACCGTATCGCCGATCGCCGTGTAATCCATGCGGGCGGACATGCCCACGTTGCCCACCACGACATCTCCCACGTGCACGCCGACGCCAAAGCTCAGGTATTGCTCACGGCCGGTAGCGCGGTGATAGTCCGAGATCACCTGCTGCATGGCATATGCGGCCCGCACGGCTTGCAGCGCGTGATCTTTTTGCTCCAGCGGGGCATTAAAGATGCCCATCACGGCATCCCCCATGAACTTGTCCAGCGTCCCCTCGTACATCAGAATTGACGAGGCGGCCATCGATAGATACTCGTTCAGCATGTCGACCAGTTGTTCGGGCTCCAGCATCTCGCTGATCGTGGTAAAGCCGCGGATATCGGCAAAGAGGATGGTTGCCTCCTGGCGATGTCCACCCAGCCGCAGCTCTGAGGGATCAGCCGGCAGGCGATCGACGACGGCAGGCGATACGTAGCGCCGGAACATGTCCTGGACGGCGCGCAGCCGCTTGGTTTCGGTCAGGTCGTCCACGACCATCGTCACGCCCAGCGTCTGGTCGCGGGCGTCTTTCAGCGGCGCCAGGTTCACGTTGAGGTTGACCCTGCCCCGGCCCGGCAACTGGGAGACAACCTCATAATCGGTGTAATGGTCCTCGCTGTTGAGCACGTTGGCGACGAGGTCAGGCACCACGGTATCCACCAGCGAGGGCAACACATTGACAAAGGGCACACCAATGCAGTTGTCCAGCGGCAGGGCGAGGATCGACTCGGCGGCCCTGTTAAAGAGCGTGATCCGGCCGACCGTATCGGTGGTAAGGACACCATCGTCCATGCTGTCAAATACGTTGTCCATCAGGTTTCTCATACGCGTGGTTTCTTCCAGGTTGTGCTGCAACCGATGCACCAGCGCGGCGTTTTCCAGCGCCAGCGCGGTTTGATCGGCGAGCGTCCGCAACAGACGCATGTCCTTGGCACCGTAGCGCCGTCTCGACACCTTGGGACCGAGCGCGAAAACTCCAATCAACTGCCCCTTTTTCAGAATGGGGATGAACCACTCCAGATTCAGCTCCTTCAGAGCCAGACGTTCCTGCTCAGGCACGCATCTGAACTGGGGCGAGATATCGATGGTATACTGAGCCAGCGGTTGGCCCTCGTCCGCCAGGCGCTGGACGAGCGGCGTGCCCTTGCTCAGCAGAATGCTCCCTGGGAAGCCTCGATCATCCGTGCGCGGCAGGGTGCAAAGATGGAGCTTGCCGGAATGCTCGGCGTCGAGAATGAGCAACACCCCCCCATCGACACCCAGCGCCTGCTTGATCTGGAACAGCGCCGCGTCCGCCAATTCATCCAGGTCCAGGATGTTGCTGATGGTCTGGCTGTACCTGTGGATCACCGCCTGATAGTCATAGCGCCGCCCGAACAGCACCCGGCGGGTCAGGCCCTGGCTCACCCGGCGGATCGGCATGGTCACGATGGTGAGGAGCAGAGCACTCATGGCAGCCACCACCCAGGCCGGATCCAACGCGGGAATGACGACGACGGAGGCCACGAAATCACCCAGAAAAAGCCGGATCAGGTAGATACCAGCCAGGTAGACCGCAAACGTCACCAGCGCGACGACCACCATGCTGATGGCGCGGCGTACCGCCGTGCTCAGGTCAAGCAGGTCCTCCTCGACCACGATGTAGGTGTTCAGCACGCCGGCCAGCCAGGACACGATCAGACCAGCCGTCGGGAAAGGTCCCGGCAACGCGAGAACCAACCCGTAACCTGCCGCGAGCAATACCGTCGCGATCAACAGGTATTGGATCCTGTTTCGGTGTGCCGGGCTCCGGGTGCGGAATTGTTGGACCTGGGCCGTAAAGAGGCTCAGCCCCAGAAAGAGCCCGCCCCAGATCACGCTAATTACAGAGCCGCCACCGGTGGTGTTCAGCCAACCATAGCTCCAGGAATCCAGCGCGGGTATATCGGTGGGCCAGGAGATCCTGCGGGTGTCAAGGGCGACCGCCAGACACAATCCCGCCAGGCCGATCCCCCAGGCCCACGGTACAACGCACGTCCGCTGCAGGAACGCACGGGTAAGGCTCCAATACAGCACGCCCAGGAGGATCAGTCCATAGAAGGTAAGCTGCGTCCAGGTCAAATCGGGCAGAAGCGCTGGCACGTCATCTACGATAGCCAGGACCAATCCCACGTTCCAGACGGACGTCAAGAGCAGGTAAGCGAGGAAAAGACGGGGCAGTGCATCGCTGCTAAGCCTGCGCCGAAAGAGGACAAAAAGGCAGAGTGCAAGATAGGCCAGGGCGATGCACACAGGCACCAGAGCCTGGCCTAGTAACAATACAGCGTCGAACACCACGATG
>Ga0180437_10011272_pt1 | contig 10753 bp, 7 predicted proteins | sample SS_ome_4_FD_132410 | JGI IMG/M metagenome (GOLD analysis project Ga0180437, IMG submission 132410) | Hypersaline lake sediment archaeal communities from the Salton Sea, California, USA - SS_3_D_1 metaG | ecosystem: Environmental > Aquatic > Non-marine Saline and Alkaline > Hypersaline > Sediment... | reverse complement strand
AGGGCGGACCTGGCCGCCATGGGCCTGGAGTTCCCGTACTGACGGCGTAATGCTCGGGCTTATCGTCTGGCGGCGTCATGACACCCGCCGGATGAAGAGCATCCCTAGCACCGGGACGGAGGCTGGTTGTCAGGCGCTTCATCATTCGCTGGATGAATAAGCCCTGAGATCCAGCCAGACGACAATCATCCAGCTTCGCAGAGATGTCTCAATGGCGCCTCCACCCCACTCAGAGGCGCGCCAGATAGCTGGTTGATGAGACGGCCTGATTTTCGGTCAACTCATCAGGCAAGATCGGCCCGACTCTTGGGCGGGCGCCAGCCCTGCCTCGCCACCGCGAGGCGGTGAGACAAGGCATGGGTCGTCAAAAGCACCTTTGCGTCGGCTACGCCTATTCAACGAATGGGAGCTCGATTAGTAGCAGAGTTGGTAGACCGTCTGCTCCTTCCCCAACCGCATCGCACTCAATGCCGTCTGTCGCGGTAAACATGATGGTAATTGTGCTTGGATCATCCACTGGATAGTACGGGAGCAACGCCTGCACGATTTGATCCCATTGCACTTCCATCCGAAGCGTGTCACCCTCTATCCAGACTGCTGGTTGCATACCCGGGACCACTTCCCAGTCGCCCTCGCGCCACCCGACGGCCACGCCGAGAGAACCGCTGCATTGGTCTAGAGATTCGCACATGCCCCCAAGGTTGAAGTGTCCCCTTGTGTCAAAATACCAGTTCCAGGGGGATACCTCGATGAGGGGGTACCCAGGGATGTAGCCTTGCATCCCCACGGCGATCGGGAATTGACTTATCTGACCCATCTGCCAAGAAACCGTGTCGGCAGTCACCTCAACGGCGATCAGATTCGCCCACGGCTCCGGCGCTCCGGTAGGCTCACCCGTCTCGCAATTCCGTCCGACGCCTTGGGGAGCTGTCAGAAGGAGCGGCGGTGCTGGCTCAGCCCTAGGCTCCTGCTCGGGTGCGGTGGGCAGGGGTTTGCCGCATCTGGTGAACCAACCCAACTTGCCGTCCTCACGCAGTGCCAGGTGAATCACTTGCTCGGTGGTCTCGCCCAGGACTGTGAAGTTGACATCCACCTCGAACGTGTTCTCCACGGGTATCGACCGCTCGTCGGTCTCCCAAGTCCAGTCCCCTACTTCAATCGCGTCGACGATCTCGATTTGCACGGGGTTCACGATCACTTCCTGTATGTAGTTGGTGCATGCCGCGGGACCGTATAGGTCGACAACCACGGGATGCAGGAGATCCACGACCGATTCGACGTCGGAGGAGTCGAAGGCGGTGTTGTACTTGCCTTCGAAATCCGCCAACATGTCATCTATCACCTGTTCCTCCTCAGGTAGTGGCGCCGTCTCGGGCTCCTCCTCCGGCTCCGGCTGGGGTTCGGCAGCGGTCTCTTCCTCCGGCTCGGGTTCCGGGGCTGGCTCCTCCTTCTTGACGCACTCGTAGGCCTCGCAGTAGTACCCGTCGCGACAGTGGGTGTCATCACAGCAGATGTGGCATGCGTGGTCATCGCAGCAGTGCTGATACGCCGCGTAGCAATCAATGTCTTTTTGGCACCCTGCTTGTTCGGGCTGCCCCTGCGATGCTGGCTCGGGTTCAGCGGGCGGCTCCACCTTCGCGACACACTTGTATTCGACGCTGCATGACTCAACTGCGTCTTCGTCGCAATCATAGTCCTCGCAGCACTCGTGACAGAGGTCGTCTTTGCAGCAGTGAAGTCCCTCATAACAGTCCGCATCGGTAATGCATTCGGAGCCGACGTTTGGGCTGGTCTGAACCACTCCAAGTTCGCATGCCACTAGGATCAGCGCCAGCACAACCATCACTGGCAACACCATGAACATCCGTGGTCTGCCCATCTTCCTTGCCTCCTTTCAGTTGTGTGATCATCGAACACAATGACTACGCTGGCTACAGTAGCGCCCATTCTCTGCTATCGGGCCATCCCCTTGGCGGCCACCCCGATGCTGCTGTCAGCCCCATTCTGAATCATCCTATCACCGCATCTAGGTTCTTGTCAAGTGGTTGCTCATATGACAACTGATTAGGCACGCAGCATTGCCAGGGGACAGCGTAGTCATCGTGCGGCCCCAGCAGTGTGTGATGCACCCGATTCCCCGGGATCACAACGCTCCGTGCGCGAGACCGGGCAGGCCGATTGCGGCTCTTGCATTCGAGAAGACCCTCGTTCTGGCTGCTGGCACTGCCACCGCTTGGTGGTATAATGGAGCATTGCCCAACGCCGCTGTATCCCAGCGCGAGGGGCATCCAGGTATCCCACCACCCAGCGTCTGAGGAATGACCATGGTTCAACGGATAAGAAACACCATAGCCGAATACCCATTCCAGTTCTGGATCCTGTTCTGTGCCCGATTCATCGGGGCCGCGGGGGGTAGTCTGGTCTGGCCTTTCCTCACGGTATACCTGCGTCAGAGGCTGGAGATCCCTTTGACCACCGTCGGTTTCCTCTTCGCCATCAATGCGAGTGTGGGCCTGTTCTCTCAGGTGTTGTGGGGTCCAGTCGTGGACAAGTACGGCCGGAAGACGGCCATGATCGCCGGGCTCACCAACGAAGTCGTGGTCATGTTGGGATTCGCACTGCTGGGTTCGCTACAGGCGTATGCTGTTCTGATCGCCATGAGTGGCCTCATCGAACCTGCGTCCCGCATAGGATCCGATGCCATGATCGCCGATCTGATTGAGAAAGAGAAGCGCGCGGGGGCATATGCCCTGCTGAGGATGATCATGAATGCTGGCATAGCCATTGGGCCCGCCGTGGGAGGCTTCATGGCCGCTACTTCGTACTTGCTTACTTTCACTGTGGCGGCGGTGGCGTCGACCATCGCCCTGCTGCTGGTGGTCTTCCTGGTGCGAGAGACCAAGCCGGAGCTGACCGAAGAAGAGCAGGTTGAGCGATCGGGGGGAGGCTTCGGGCACATCCTTCGGGACTTTCCTTTCTTGGCCTTCTGCCTGGCCTCTATCTTCCTGTGGATGGCTTACGAGCCGTTCATGCAGCTTCTTCCGGTGTACATGAAGGAAGGTTTTGGCATCCTGGAGAGCGGCTTCGGTCTGATTATGACCGTGAACGCTCTGATGGTGGTCTTATTCCAGTTTGCCATGACCAGAATCACGGAGAAGTATCCCGACGCCTACGTGATGGCGGCCGGCGCCTTCTGGACGGGGCTGGGCGCCCTGGCCACAGCTCTATCGCATAACTTCGCCTGGTTCCTTTTCTCCATGATCATCGTGACGGTGGGTGAGCTTATCTGGGCGCCTACATCCATCGCCTTTGTGGCCAAGCTGGCCCCGGTTGACATGCGAGGCAGGTACATGGGCGTCTATGGCATCATGGGGAGCATAGGATGGGGCATCGGACCCATCGCCAGCGGCTACGTCTACGACAATCTAGCCCCAGTGGGGGTGTGGTACCTGGCGGTGGCGTTGGCGATAGCGGGTACGGTGGCCTTTTTCATCATCGGGAAGACCCCCTCGCTGGCGCAGCAGGAGCAGGCGGCCCCTGCGCCCTGGGAGTAGACGATCAACCAGCGAGCCTAGAATCGCCCCGACACCGGCCCTGGTTCCTCTTCCAGGCGGACTATGCGCGAATGCCATCGCACGGCTCGCCCGCTTGAGGGGAGGCTTGCCCGTGCCCTGAGGCCCTGCTAGAATCGTCTCGATAGCTGCCGTAGTGAGAGCGCCATCCTTCGAAGGAGGATCCGACAGATGTGTGCCAGGAAGCGTAGCTGGGAGAAAGAGAGCCTGAGCTTTGGAGATGTCCTGAACTTCTCCAGGAAGATGCTATCTCTGGCCAAGGATGCCCGCGATCTCGGTGAGGCTGCGGGGGTTCCCAGGGGGAGCCTCAGGAACCTGGCGTCCTTGCTGCTGGATATTGAAGACGGAGTGAAGGCCCAGACCGGGACTGGTCTGACGGAGAGTATCCAAGAGTACCTGACCACACTCATCCCCCAGGAGTCCGGCGAGACAACCTCTGGCGGTGACGTGTCCCACGTGGACAGGAGGATCGAGGAGGTCAACGCCACGCTTACGGAGCTGTATGGGGCTGGCTGGCTGCGCGGCTCGGACAGGGTAGGTGACATCTTCAGGGTCTGGGAGAAGCTGGTGGCGGCAGGATACAGCTTGCCTCGGGATCAGTTCGAAGATGGGTCGGAGTACGCGGAGCTGATCGGGGATTTCCACGACAGGCTGAAGCAGCTTCAGCCATCGGTTGAGAGCGCCGAGTCTCTGGCGAGCATGGTGGAGCCCATGGTAGACAGAGCCAGGGAGCTGGTTCGATCTCGCGGAACGGCCGATCTGCCTGATACCGGGTTTTCTGGCGCCGTCCGTGGCGATCCGAACTATGTCAGAGTCCTATTGGAGGCGGTGGCAAATCGGCGCCCGCGGCGGTACTGGTGAGGCAGCTAGCCGGGCGGAGTCACTCTGCCCCATCTACCAGCGCCTTGCAGTAGCATGACATACTTGTTGGCGTAGCGCGCTGGTGGGGTCTGGGTCGCGAGTGATGACGAGACCCACTCAGAGGGCTGCAAGGAGCCGAATGATTCGGGCAGCGGGGTTGGGGTCTCTGATCGAGACGACGGGCTTGGCGCCAGGTTGCGACATACACACTGGGCTGCTTTACGGGGTGGAAGCCCCTGCGGGGCTCGAATTTCGAGACAGAGGCTGAGTGAGCATCGACGCAGAGTATGAGCGTGGGATAGAGGGTCTCTCTGAGAGCGAGGTTACTGCCCGGCGAGAGCGCGGGCAGCAGAACCTGGTCCAGTTCCAGACGAGCCGATCCTATCTTCAGATTCTCCGCAAGAACGCCTTCACTTTCATCAACACGGTCCTCTTCGCCATCGCCCTCGTCCTGGTCCTCATGGGCAACCTCGGCGACGCCCTGGTCACTGCCGGCCTGGTGCTACTCAATGTGCTAGTCGGCGGAGTTCAAGAGGGCAGGGCCAAGCGCAAGCTGGATCGCATCACCCTGCTGACGCGTCCCCAGGCGACTGTGATCCGGGAAGGTCGGGAAAGAACCGTCGACCCGTGCGACGTGGTGCTGGACGACGTGCTCGTGGCTCGTCCCGGGGATCAGATAGTGGTCGACGGAGAAATGATCGGCGAGGGACGGGCAGAGCTGGATGAATCGCTCCTCACTGGTGAATCGGAGCGTATCCCAAAAGCGCTGGGCGATACCGTCTACTCCGGCAGCTTCTGTGTGAGCGGCACCGCGGTATACACCGCGCGTAAGGTGGGTGCGGATTGCGCGGTCAACGAACTCACCGCTGGCGCCAGAGCCTTCCGCCAGGTGCTTACGCCGCTTCAGAGGGAGATCAACTTCGTGATACGGATCCTCGTGCTGGTGGCGGCCACGCTCGGTGTTCTGCTGGGCATCTCCTTCGTCGTGCACGATGTGCCGATGGTGGAGGGTGTACGGGCGGCGGCGGTGATCGTGGCTCTGGTGCCCCAGGGTCTGTTCTTCATGACCACGGTAGCTTACGCCATGGGTGTAGTGCGAGTGGCCGGCAAAGGAGCTCTGATTCAAGAGGCCAATGCTGTGGAGTCCACCAGCCATGTGAACCTGCTATGTTTGGACAAGACGGGCACCTTGACCTCCAACAACATCGCGCTCCACGCGGTGCTCCCCGTAGCCGGGGAGATAAGCCATGACGAGGAACAGTTGGACGCCATCCTCGGGGACTATGCAGCCAGTGCCCTTGGCGTCAACCGCACGACAGAGGCAATCAGGCAAGCCCTTGGCGGGCGGGCGCGCGCTGTTGAGCACGAAGTACCCTTCTCCTCCGAGTACAAATGGAGCGCCTTGGCATTCCGCGATGCTACTCTGCCCGGTGCGTACGTTCTGGGAGCTCCAGAGGTGCTGCTACCGAATGTGAGCACCGGTCTGCACCCCGGCCCACAGATGGATTCCTTGGCCGCCCAGGGGAAACGCGTGCTGCTCTTCGCGCACTTGGAGGGGAGTCTCCCCTTGCGCAATTCTCGTGACGAGCCAGAATTGCCGTCTGGGCTTCGCCCCCTGTGCTTCTTGAGCTTCAGTGAAGAACTACGACCCGAGGCAAAAGAGACGCTGGACCACTTCCGCGAGCTGGGAATCGAACCGAAGATCATTTCCGGCGATAACCCCCACACAGTGGCAGCTCTGGCGAGGCAAGTGGGACTGCCCGAGGGCGGCAAAGTCGTGTCGGGTCTGGAGATGGAAGCGATGAGTGACCGCGAGTTGGATGAGGCGGCGGAAGAGGTGACCATCTTCGGCCGCATCACGCCGCAGCAGAAAGAGAGGCTAGTGCGACTGTTCCGGCGGAAGGGCCACTACGTGGGCATGATCGGCGACGGCGTGAACGACGTGCTCTCTCTCAAACAGGCTCACGTGGGGGTGGCCATGGAGAGTGGCAGCCAGGCCGCGCGGAGCGTCGCCGATATCGTGTTGTTGGGAGATTCCTTCGCGGCCCTGCCCACGGCACTCAGGGAGGGGCAGCGTATTGTCAAGGGCATGGAGGACGTCGTGCGGCTGCTGGTGACGCGTACGCTGTACGTGATGCTGCTCATCGTCGCTACGCAGATGGTGGGCGTGGCTTTTCCGGTGACGCCCAAGCATAATTCCATTCTGGCTTTGCTGACCGTGGGTATCCCCATCCTCGCCATCGCTGCCTGGGCGCGCCCCGGGCCTGCACCGTCCAGCATCATCCGGTCGGCCAGTCGCTTCGTCTGGCCAGCGGCCTTCTCCGTCTCCGTGGTGGCCACGGCGGTCTATTTGTATTATCTGGGAGCCACGGGAGACGTGGATCTGGCCCGGACCGCATTGACCACCGCCATGGTGCTCTGCGGCCTAGTTCTCATTCCCTTCGTGGAGCCTCCAACCCAAGGCTGGGTTGCCGGAGATGAACTGAGTGGCGATTGGCGTCCCAGCGCCTTGGCACTTGGGATGCTGGCCGGCTACTGTGGCGTGATGGCAGTCCCTGCGGTTCGCAGCGCTTTCGAGCTGGCGTCGCTTCCGCTGGCTGACTATGCTCTGATCAGCCTTGTGGTCTTGTTGTGGGCTTTGCTGCTGCGGTTCATCTGGCGCTGGCGGCTGCTAGAGCGCCTGTTGGAGATGGATTGAGAGGGCTCGGCACACCTTGCCGGTTCCTGTGCCTGGGTAAGCCCTTCGTGAGAGCTACCAGACCGACAGGGCGGGGGTGCCGCCCATTGACACGGTTCGGAGGTTTGGATGAACAGTCGGGAGAGGGTACTGCTTGCTCTGGAACACAAAGAGCCTGACCGGGTGCCTATAGACTTCGGTGGGTTGGTTTCCTCACTGCATCACGAGGCGTATCGCAGGCTCTTGGACTACTTGGGACTACCTGCCGGGGAAATCCCCATCATGGACACGTTCCAGCAGATCGTGGACCCCGCACCCGCTCTCAAGAAGATGTTTCATGCGGACGTAGTCGGTCTATTCCCTCACGACAGCGCCGATTACGAGTTCAAGCTCGATCCTGCCACCGATAGCTTCGCGGATGAGTGGGGCGTCGTTTATCGGCGACCTCCGGGAGGGTACTGGTATGACTTGGCGGGGCATCCTCTCCAGGACGGGACCATCGAGGAACTGAACGCATTTCGGTTTCCAGACCCTCGCGATCCCAACCGGGTGAAGGGACTGGCGGATGAAGCCAACGAGCTCATGCAGAACACGGATAAGGCCCTGATGATCCACGCCCCCATCGGCGGAGTGTTCGAGCAGTCGTACTGGATGCGGGGCCTTGAAGCCTTGTTCACGGATATGGCCTTCAACAAGCGGTACGTGGAGGCTCTGTCCGAGAGGGTGCTGGAGTGGCTGCTGGAGTTCTGGGACCTGTTGCTCGATGAGGTGGGACCTTACGTCCACATCGTAGAGCTCAGCGATGACTTGGGAGGTCAACACGGTCCTCTCTTCTCGCCCGACCTGTACCGCGAGGTCTACAAGCCGCGGCACCGGCGTTTGGCGGATCTCATCCACAGCAAGACCGACGCCAAGATCTTCCTGCATTGCTGTGGATCGATCCACTGGGCTCTTCCAGACCTCATCGAATGCGGCATCGACATCATCAACCCCGTGCAGGTCTCGGCGAAGAACATGGAAACGGATAGGCTGAAGCGGGAGTTCGGCCGGGACATAGTCTTCTGGGGCGGTGGTGCGGACGCCTCCAAGGTGCTGCCCCTTGGCACTCCGGAGGACGTGAGGGAGGAGGTGAGGAGACGGATTCATGACCTCGCGCCTGGCGGCGGTTATGTGTTTGCTTCGATCCACAACATCCAGGCCGAGGTGCCTCCGGAGAACGTAGTGGCGTTCTTCGAGGCCGCCTATGACTGCGGTCAGTATCCCATCATCGGATAGGGGGCGGGCGTCGAGACAGTGAAGATCCCAGTCGTGGCGGTGGAGGAATATGCGGATTTCAGTCATACGGATTGTCCGAGAAGACATGAGTTGGCGGGGGTAGCTTGATGGAATTGGGGAGTATCTACGAGGCGGTGGTGGCGGGAGATGAACCCGCCGTGGAGGACCTGGTGCGGCAGGCTCTGGCGGAGGATGTGCAGCCCATGCGGATCATCGCCGAGAGCCTAGTACCGGCCATGGCGGAGGTGGGTGCCCGCTTCGAGCGGGCCGAGTTCTTCGTGCCGGAGATGCTAGTAGCGTCCAGAGCGATGCAAGCAGGACTCAGCGTGTTGAGGCCACTGCTGGTGGGACAAGAGCTTGGGAGCGCGGGGAGCGTAGCGATGGGCACGGTGCAGGGTGATGTACATGACCTGGGGAAGAACCTCGTCTGCACCATGTTGGAGGGAGCGGGTTTCGAGGTTCACGACCTGGGAGCGGACGTGCCCCCGGAGAAGTTTGTGGAGGCCGTGAGAGAAGGCCAGGTCGACATCGTCGGCATGTCGGCATTGATGACGACCACCATGCCAGCCATGAGAGGTACGATAGAGGCGCTCGAGGAGGCGGGCGTGCGCCATAAGGTGAAGGTGCTGGTCGGCGGAGCTCCCTTGACCCAGGAGTACTGCGACGAGATCGGGGCCGACGCTTACGCTCCTGACGCCGCTGCTGCGGTGAGAGGCGCGCAGGCGCTGCTGGGGGCTTAACGTCTTCTTGGTGACAAACGCCAAGAATCAATGGCAACGCTGGCGACCACGTCTGGGCCGGGCAACTGGGGGAGGCGCAACAGGCGATGAAAGATGAGCGGAACGAAGTACTGGCCAGGCAGCTCCTGGAGTACTCGATAGACTTGCAGCCCGGCGAAAAGCTGATCGTAGACGTCGCTGGCACGGAGGCGTTGGAGTTAGCCAAGGTGCTCATCAAACAGGCGACTCGGAAGGGGGCGGTGCCCTATTGGTACTACAACGACGCATCGCTTCAGCGCCAGTGGATCGCGCACGCCACGGAGGAGCAGTTTAGAGCGCAGGCGAACCTCCATCTCAGATTGATGGAGGAGTGTGACGCCTGGCTCGGTCTGGCCGCCAGCGACAACCCCTTCGATCTGGCCGACGTGCGCGCCGAGCAGTTGCGGATGCACCAGACGCTTTTCGTCAAGCCGGTGCACCATGGGGTTCGTGTCAAGCAAACCAAATGGTGCTTGCTTCGTTTTCCCTCGAACTCCGTCGCTCAGCTCTCGGAGATGAGCCGGGAATCCTATGAGGACCTCTACTACGACGTCTGCTGCCTGGACTATGCCAAAATGTCCAGCGCTATGGATCCCCTCGTGGAGCTGTTGGAGAGGACTGCTCTGGTGCGTGTCGTGGCTCCGGGCACCGATCTTACCTTCTCCATCAAGGGTATCCCGGCGATCAAGTGGGACGGCAAGAGCAACATCCCAGATGGCGAGTTGATGACGGCTCCCGTGCGGGACTCCGCCCAGGGGACCATTACGTACAACACCCCAGGAGTGCACGAGGGAGCGGTGTTCCACGACGTTAGATTCGATCTACGGGACGGCAGAATAGTCAATGCCACCTGCCAGGGCAATGACGGGCGACTGAACGAGATCCTCGACACCGATGAGGGCGCCCGCTACATCGGAGAGTTCGCCCTGGGTCTCAACCCCTTCATTCTGCACCCTAGCAGGGACGTGTTGTTCACGGAGAAGATCGCCGGCTCCTTCCATTTCACTCCCGGCAACTGCTACGAAGACGCCTCCAACGGAAATCAGTCGGCGATACACTGGGACCTGGTGCAGATCCAGCGAAAGGAGTACGGCGGCGGGGAGATCTACTTCGACGGTGAGTTGATTCGGAAGGACGGGATCTTCGTCGACGAGGCACTCGAGAGATCGTTCTCGGCAGAGACCCTCGGGGGAGTCTAGCTGGACTCAGGCTGGCTGCGGGGGGATCTTGCCTCTACACGCCTCCAGGGCTTCCCTGCGCGCTTCCTTGGCGTCCTCGCGGGCCAGAGAATCGAGGTCTCCTTCCAGGAGTTGCCAGCAGAAGACCAGACCCTCACTCAGTAGCTTCCTCTTGTCTTCCTGGCTGAGAGACTGCAGGCAGGTTACTGGCAGCAGGCCGCTTTCTTCCACGAGGACTCTGAGGCCCTCCGCGGCGGGGTAGTCCCAGCTCGTGACGCGCATGCCTACGCAGCTGGCATACTCTCTGACTTTGGAGGTGACCTTGGTGTTGGTCACCAGCCAGGCCTGATGGAAATGATCCCTGTGCCCGGCGATCTCCACCCAAGCTTGCTCCACGTCCAGGAACCTGGCGTAGGTGTAGAGGGCATCCTT
>Ga0180437_10011269_pt1 | contig 10754 bp, 10 predicted proteins | sample SS_ome_4_FD_132410 | JGI IMG/M metagenome (GOLD analysis project Ga0180437, IMG submission 132410) | Hypersaline lake sediment archaeal communities from the Salton Sea, California, USA - SS_3_D_1 metaG | ecosystem: Environmental > Aquatic > Non-marine Saline and Alkaline > Hypersaline >... | reverse complement strand
AATAACCTTTCTTAGCGCCTGATAAAGAGCATCCTCCCCATAGTTGGTATAGATGTAATCCATGAACCCCGCCGTCCAGTCTACATAGAGGTCATGCATGGCAGAGAATTCGCGATACATCCGCTTGGCCAGTTTCTTGGCCTGCTCCTTATCACCTGCCTCAATAGCTTCGGTGAGAAGATCCACAGTCCGCTTCCCCATTTCCTCGAGTTCTTCCTGGGTAAATACGCTATTCATTGTCATAAGCCTCCTAATGCTCTTTCATCTGCAAAACATGATCAATCGTAATGAGTTATATATGAAACTCGACTATATCGCCATCCTGAAGTATATGTCCCTTGCTAGCCCTCTGCCCATCATATTTTCCCGAGCCCCAAACGACAGCATACTTCAAATTCTGGCGGAAGTCCTTATGGAGGCTCTCAGCAGCTTCCTCCAATGTGCTGCCTTTCTCCAGTATCATAGGGTCGCTTAGGTCAACCTTGCTGCCGGGGGTTTTGGTATAAACCCGGATGATGTTCAGGGCTTGATAAACTGCTCTTTTGAACTCTTCCAGGCCGCTACCTTCCTTGGCTGAGATAGAGGCCAGGGGAAACAGCTTAGCATATTGCGAACGCAATAACTCCCAATTACCGTTTGAACCTTTCAGGTCATTCTTATTCCCCACAATCAGCATCCTCCTGGGATAACTTCCCGGGGTTACCTGTATAGCACCGTCTGTTAAAGGCTCTATTCTTGCCTCTCTCAAGCCTTGAAGAGCAGCCTCAACCTGGCTTATTGGCTCCCGGGATAAATCTATTATAATGACAATGAGATCTGCATTTCTAAGGGTATTTGCCAGTAGTATTTTCACCTCTTTGTGCCCGATGGGTGGCGTATCAACCAGTTGTATCTGAATGCCTTCAAACTTCATCATCCCCGGAATCGGGGTTTTAGTGGTGAAAGGATACTCAGCTATCTCCGGGATGGCCTCGGTTACCACCGCTAATAGCTGTGATTTTCCCGTATTAGCTGGCCCGACTAGCATTACCTGCCCGGCCCCCTCCGGCCTAATATAGAAGCCTGTTCTCCTGGCTGTGGCGTATTTTCTTTCTGCCTCCTGTGAAAACTTGGCAATCTTCCGTCTTAGCTCGGCATGAAGCTTATCGGTGCCTTTATGCCTGGGCATAATGGCAAGCATTGCTTGCAAGGCCGCAATTTTGTCCTCTGGCTCCTTGGCATCCCTATACCTCTTCTCAGCCTCAAAATACTGCGGTGGCAAATTCGCTGGCATGCTCTTATTTTAGCACCACGTCCTACCCTGTAAGCAAAAGTTGCTATAATGGTTTGGTTGAGTCATTAGAACTAATCAATGGGTGCGGGATTTTTATGGTAAAGCTCACGTTCTACGGTGGCATCAGGGAGATCGGTGGCAATAAGATTCTCCTCGAGGATGATAAGGGAAAGCTTTTCCTGGATTTTGGCTATCCCTACAGTAAATACCGAGACTTCTACGAGGAATATCTGAAGCCCCGCCCCGGAGCAGGACTCCTCGACCTTTTAGTAATGGGGCTGCTTCCACAGCTTGAGGGCATTTACCGTGCTGATTTACAGACAAAAGAGCTATGGCAACAATTTCTACATGCCAAGCACTATCGCAAACTCGAATATATAGATGGAATTCTGCTAACCCACGCCCATCTCGACCACTCCGGCCACATATCTTTCCTGAGAGAGGACATCCCTGTATACGCCACGGCGACCACAGCATTTATCGCCAAGGCAGTACAGGACTCAGGTATATCATCTTTCGACCAGCAGGTATGCTATTTCACCCCCAGGGTTGAGGAATGTCTGAAGGGATGGAAACAGGGAGCTTACGTTGCCAGCAGCAGTGGTGACTGTCAACGTCGCTTCCACGTCGCCAATGCGCCAGGGCTGGGTGAGGAGGCCGAAAATTTTTGGGGAAAAGCTACCCGGCAGAAGAAACTTGTCTCGCAACCGTTGGAGGATATAAGTAAATGTAGCTTTGATCTGCGCTGTTTCTTTGTAGACCACTCCATTCCTGGTGCCTGCTCTTGGGGTATTGAAACGAGTTCTGGTTGGGTGATTTACAGTGGCGACCTAAGACTGCATGGTAAGCGAGGTAGATTTACCGAGTCATTCATAAAGGAAGCAGCTCAATTACATCCCAGAGTACTAATCCTGGAAGGCACTAATGTGAACAAGGAAACAAATGTCAATGAGCAGGAGGTGTATGATAATGGTCTTAAGGCCATTGCCAGCTCACAGGAGCTTGTTATCGCCGATTTCCCTGCCAGAGATGTAGACCGTTTGCTTACCTTTTTGCAGATTGCCAGGGATACGAGGAGAAAATTAACCATACTACCCAGAGATGCTTACCTCTTGAAGACCATGCGCCTTCTCGAACCCCAAATACCTGACATTGCCCAGGAGGATGCCATTGTCATCTATCAAGAGACAACTGCTAGTAAGAGTCCTGCTTCATGGTTGCGAAATATCTACCAGGAATACTCCAGCAAGATTGTATTGGCTAAGGATATCAGTTCTAACCAGAGAGACTTCATCCTCTGCTTTAGCTTCTGGGATTTGAATGAGCTGCCTAGCATACAGCCCAGAGCAGGCAGCCTTTATGTCTTTAGCTCCAGCGAGCCTCACAACGAAGAACAGGAGATGGACTTCTGGCGTTTACACCATTGGCTCGAGCGCTTCCAATTACGAGCATTCGGCCTCCCTATAGAAAGAAATGGCAAATGGGAAATACCCGATGAGGAAAAAGGGCTGCACGCCTCTGGTCATGCCTGTGGCCCAGACCTGCTGAGAATTGCCCGTGAGATTCAACCAGAGCTGCTTATTCCGGTGCACTCTGAGAAGCCCGAATTCTACCTGGATAATCTGAGTAACAGTGGGATAGATGTCATTCTTCCCACCCAAGATGGCACAGTTGAAATATGACCCACCACCCGACCATCGAGGTCAGCTTTGAAGCAGGGAGCTTCCGGTCGTTTTCCATCCGCTATCTCCCCGCTTCATTCAGGGCTTTAGCTCTATCTCCCAAAATGACAATCCTTCTTAAAAACCCTGAGCAATAGCGAAGGGTCTGCATGAATTTCTTCTCCCTTGACGGAAGAAATTCAAAAGCTTGTCCTGAGTCTATCGAAGGATGGAGTACCCTCGGCAAGCCAACCCTATAACTCTCTTCTCAGGGAGTTTAGCTTATCTTTCATATCCTGGGCCCTGTCCCGCCGGTCGTCAATCTTGACTGTAGTTAGCACCCTGACAACTCCCTCCCCAAATGTCCCTTCATGCATCTTCCTCACCACTGCTATAATTTTGTCTAAGTCTCCCTCTATAATCGTCCCCATCGGGGTGATCTCGTACTTTACATCCTTTTCTTGCTGTAGTATTTTAACCGCACGGGCTACATATTTGCTGACCGATGGGGTTTCTGTCCCTAAAGGAACAACGCTTATCTCTGCTATTGCCATTCTTCCACCTCCTTAAAGATTACTATGAATGGCTAACTATAGCGCAGTCTCAGTTCGGTGTCAAAATATTATGTCAACCAAGCATAGGAATCTTTTCGCGGGCCTCGCCAATTATAGGGGGGGCTTTCGTGCTTAGTGCTATTTGTGCAGTAGATGCTAAAATAACTAGAATTAGATGAAGGAATTAATTGAAAGCCTGGCCAGGAACGCAGGCGATGTCCTGATGAAGCACTTCCGCGAAGACTGGTCCTTGCTTAAACAGAGAAGCACAGCCAAAGAGGCGGCCACCAGGTATGACAAAGAGGTGGACAGATTGATTGTCGAGGAAATTAAGAGGCATCATCCTCATCATAGCCTGCTTACGGAGGAAAGCGGCTTTCTTAAGGACGATGCCGATTGGCTCTGGCTCGTGGATTCTTTGGACGGCACAGGTGATTTTGCCAACTTCAACCCTCTCTTTTCCGTCTGCATAGCTTTAATGCACAGAAACGATCTTGTTTTAGGGGCAATTTGCGCTCCGGCTATTGACGAATTCTATTTTGCCGAAAAGGGCAACGGTGCTTATTTAAATGGGGTGAAAATTCAAGTATCAGGTATATCAGACCTTAGCCAGAGCTATGTTTTCTACTGCGAGGGCGGGGAAAAAGACAGGGCAAGAACAGGCAACCTCGTGCAGAGGCTCTATCCCTGGGTTACGGATATGCGCAAGCTTGGCTCGGCAGGGCTGGAAACAGCCTGGGTAGCCACGGGCAAAGGGGAGGCTTACTTTACTACCAGAATCGAGCCCTGGGATGTTGCCCCCGGAGTCTTACTGGTTCAAGAAGCTGGCGGAGAGGTCAGTGATTTTCAGGGCAATCCCTGGAAGCCGGAAACAAACGACTTTTTATTCTCCAACAAGAAGCTTCATCAGAAGATATTGAGCTTGATTTCCCCCAGTGACATAAAGGAGGGGAAATGAACGGGGCAGTAATCTTCATCGCTGCCCAATCCAAGTAAAGAGGCTATGCCAGGCTGTCATCTAAGCCTGGAATTACTGCTGATAAGCTTGAGCTGGAGGGGACAAGGTTTGGACAGTGGCTATTGGAGAATGGCTCAACTTCTTTCCCGAAAGGTCTGCACCAGTTATTTGACGAAGCCGAGATAACCAAAAAGATAGGCTTGGGCTATTAATGGAAAGGTTTTAGATAGCCTTAGCTAGAGTTCCCTTTGTGTTATTATGTCAATAGACAAAGCAAATATAAAGACAATGGAAGGAAAAGAGATTACGATAGCGGAACAAACCCCCATCCCCTGTTTTCGTTGTGGCATCTGCTGCACCGGCTACCAGGCTCCACTTGAGCCTGAAGATATAGAGAACATTGCCTCAGCCCTGGGAATATCAAGCTCAGAGTTCATCTCCAGCTATGCTCTCAGAGTGCCGATAAAGGAAGGCTATTTGCTCAAGCAAACCAAAAAGGGCTGCGTATTTCTCACTTGGGTTGAGGATGAAAAAGCCTGCTGTACCATATACCCTTCCCGCCCTAAAGCCTGCCGGGAATGGACTCCCAGCCTTTCCAGGCCCGAATGCCTTGAAGGCTTAGCTAGACTCAAATCTAAAGGACAGATAACGTTATTGGAGGAGCTTCTCAACTCCCAGAAAGACAGGTAAGACCTTTACTTATCACTCAAAAATCCAACGTGAGCTAGAGAGAGATTAACCTCGTAAAATTACCCGCCACACAAATCTTATAGATTTCCTTATCGTCGCTATTAAAGATCCCCTCCAATTTGCCTTTTTCTGCTGTTTCCCATCGGCTTCGAATCTCAAAGGCGTCCTGCGTTTCCCTGCTTATACCATCACTCCCTCGGTAACCGGACTTAATTGGGAAGGACTACTATTCTACTGCTACCTCAACCCCCCTGCCCAGCTGTTTTTCGGTATTCATTCAAAACTTTCATCATGGCCTGGAAATCTTTAGGTCCTGAGATTTTCTTTCCCTCAAGCCATTGTTCCAGCGCCTCAATAACGATTTCCCGAATCGATTTGCCCTGTTCAACGGCAGCAAATTTTACCGTCTTGAGAAGTTCCTCGCTTCCCAAATCTATAGTTATCCTCGTTCCTTTAGCCATGCTCACCTCCTCTATTTGATTTTACAGCATAAAAACACAAAAACATATAATTTTCCGCTATGGCAGCATAAGCACTTGTGGGCTTTTTGTGGGGCGCTATTCTATAAGCGAAGCGGAAACTATATCATCTGAAAAATGGCTTCAGTTTCCCGGCCACCACCTCTGGCAAGGTATCAATAACCCAGGCGTCACATAACCTCTCAAATGGGCCGGTATCGCCGGTGTAGACTCCACCGGGATAAGGGCGGGAGATAAGTTTGGCATGCAATCTATAATAATCCAAACTCTTGCCTATGGCAGCAGAGAAGGTGATAAGGTTAAATGAGCCAATGCCAATCCTTTTGTACCCCTCCAATACCCTGGTCAAACACTCAGCGAAATCGGATATTTTCCTTTCACCCAGTTCAGCTAGGGAGCTCAGTTCCTTGAAGATAAACTGAACTTCGTTAAAGCCCCGTGGGGCAAAACTTGCTATCAGGGCCAAGGAATCACCCTGGTAAATAAATCTTTCCTTGATTTTTATTTCCTGTTCAATCAGTTCTTCCCAGTAATTTCTGCCATTATGGTCGGAGTATATGCGGCTCTTTTCCATAAGCTCGGCTTGTATGGGAAGCGGCCCGCCTTCCACCAGAATCTGACTATGTGGATGTATTATGCTCCCGGCGCTGGGCGGCATATAGTTCCAGATATAGATAGGCCAAACTGCCTCTTTGTCGCTTCTATACACCGAAAGGATATAATCTCTGCTGGCAAGTAGATTGTCCCGCAGCATCTCCACACTGAATTCATCCAAATCTAAAAAATGCGCCTGGCTGATGATTCCCACGGCATGATTCTCGCCGAAGGGACTTGAGTTAGGGAAAATTAAGCTTTCCCCAAGTTTCATCCTCTCCTCCCTCCACTTCTCCCTGGGCAACCTGGGCGTTTTCTTTTCTACACGTTCCGGACAAAACGGGCATGTCTCCCTGGTTTTGGCAACTATCTCAGCAAGCTCAACCTTATCACCAACCTGTCTGACCCTTCTGGCTCTCTCAGGATTTATTCTGCACTGGTCGTGGGTCAAAGGGTCGAACCTGTATTCCACTCCATTTCTAATGAATTTTCTGAATTCCATAGCCTTTTACAATACTCTATAATATATTGGCAGTAAATGTCATCAGATTTGGCGCAGCGGGTTGAGACTCTAGCCTGGTGGATGTTTGAGGCCAAGTATCTGGTTGTGTTCACGGGCGCCGGCATCAGCACGGAGTCAGGTCTGCCCGACTTCCGAGGCCCGGACGGCATCTGGACGCGGCAGGCCAAGGGGCTTCCCACAAAGTCCAGGCCCTTCGATTCAGCGGAACCTAATACGGGACATATGGCTATCTTTGAGTTGCAGAAGATAGGAAAATTAGCCTTCCTCATCTCACAGAATGTGGATAATCTACACCTGAAGTCAGGAATCTCGCCAGATTTGCTGGCAGAACTGCATGGAAACGTCACCAAGCTGAGGTGTAGCCTCTGTGAATTCGAAATGGATAGCTTTCCCGATTTGGATACCTGCCCTCTCTGCGGTGGGAAACTGGCTTCCAGCGTGGTCAACTTTGGCCAGTCCTTGCCACGCAAGGCACTGGCTGCCTCCTACCAGCACTCGGAAAAATGCGACCTTCTCATAGTCGTCGGCTCAAGCCTTGTAGTTACTCCCGCTGCCGATATGCCTAAAGTAGCTCTGGAATCCAGAGCTCGCCTGATAATCATAAATCAAGGTGAAACCCCTTTCGACAGGCGTGCTCATCTAAGGTTCTGGGAAGGGATAGGAGAAGTCCTGCCCCCAGCAGTAGACCGGCTTAAGGAGCTAATGCAGACATCTTAAAAATGACCACCAAGGAAAAGCTCTACCTAGTGCCAGGTTATTACCAAGAAAACTGCCTTGCCTGTCCCCCCAGAGGGGAATGCTCCAGGTTACCATAACTGGGGCAGGAAGCTGAACAGCCCCCATCCCAGGTAAGCCTCAACGAGACAGCGGATGAGTCGACCAGCCCAGCAGGCGAGAACAAATTTCCATAAAGGAAAACGGAACGAGCCTGCAGCGAGACCCAGGAGATCGAAAACAAGGATGGGCAAAAGGGCAAAAAGGAAAACGGCGAAGCTCCCATAGCGATTCAACCAGGCCTCAGCTCCCTTGTATCTCTCCGAATGTTCGCCCAGGATTATCTTCCTCCCCCAGTAACCGGCAGCATAGCTGCTAAGCTCACCTATGGTAGCCCCGATACTGGCTATAATGCCAACCCATAACGGGTCTAAGATAGTTCCAGCCGCGACAATAACTGCTTCCCAGGGAAGAGGGAAAATGATGGTGACACAGGACAGGCTTACCAGGAAAATGCCAAGATAACCATAACGAAGCAATGACTCCAAATCCAGGTAATAACGGGCGAGGAAAAAAAGACCGATAGAGAGAGCAAAAATCAGGATAAAGGCTGATATTTGAAACCATCTGCGGCCTACAACATTCTCCCTCAAGAATTGGATTTTGGCAGCAAGGCTCATCCCAGCCAAACTATATCATAATCATAAGTTCGTATCCTGACATAAACTTAACCTATGGCGAGCCCCTGGTGAGTCGCACCAGAAATAAGCCGGCTAATATGAGCTCATTGAATACCTTTAATGAAGCGCGACTGAAGACATGAGAGGGCTTGTTTCCAGGACTTTTTTTGTGCTTGATTTCGAAATACCGCAAGGGCTATACTCACCATGCCAAATTCCAGACGGTCATGGGATGTGGGGTGGGGAATTGTTGGCTGATACCTATGCGCGTATTACTCTTGAGCACGCCACACCCCCTGGAGGAAAGCCCGCTTCCTCCACTTTCCCTGAGTTACCTGGCCAGTGCCCTGGATAGTGAGGGCATTGAGGTCAAGATTCTCGATTTTCTGGTGACCCGCTACCATCCCAGGAAGTTGAGACAGGAGCTGGAGGAATACCGACCCCAGCTCGTCGGTGCTACCTGCGTTACCCTGAACTACACCATTGCCGCAAGGATGCTGAGGGCGTGTAAGGCCTTCGACCCCACCATCGTCACCGTCATTGGTGGGCCCCATGTCACTTTCGCCCTGGAGGAGACACTGCTCCAGTCACGATGGATTGACGCCATAGTAATCGGCGAGGGGGAGAAAACTCTAGCTGAGCTATCCAGGGCTGTGGAAGAGGGCAAGGATTTTCACCAAGTAGCCGGTATCGCTTTTACTGACGGAGATAGAGTGGTAAAGACATCACGCCAAACTCGCATTGAGAACCTCGACCATATACCTCTACCAGCGCGCAGGTTACTGCCCATGGCCAGGTACCGCGCCCTGGGAACTCCCTGCACTGTGATAACCAGCCGGGGCTGCCCGTATAGCTGCATCTTCTGCTCCGGACATCGCATGTTTGGCCCTAAGGTCCGTTTCCGCAACCCCGGGCTTGTGGTTGATGAGATTGAGGAGCTTCAACGTGATTTCGGACCTACTCAAATCAATATCGTCGACGATACCTTCACCCTCAACCACCGCCATGCTCGAGCAGTGTGCGAGGAGATGCTCAGGCGTAACCTGAAGATAAAGTGGAGCGTTTTTGCCCGGGTGGATAACGTTACCGAGGACCTGGCCCAGCTAATGAAACGGGCTGGCTGCGAATGGATGCTATTTGGTGTCGAGTCAGCCGATGAGGAAATCCTGAAAACCATAAGGAAGGGAATTACCCCCGATGAGGTGGTACGCGGGGTAAAGATAGCCGCTGAGGCCGGAATCGGGGTATTCAATTCCTTCATTCTCGGCCTGCCCGGGGAAAGCTGGGACACGGCCATGGAGTCCATGGCCTTTGCCGACGAGCTCTACCAAAAATATGGCGCCAAGTATGGCTTCCATATCCTTTCCCCCCTACCCGGGACAGAGCTGTACGACAGAGCCAAAGACTACGGCATTCGCATCCTCAGCCGAAACTGGGCCCGATATAATGCCAACGAGCCCATCACCGAGACAGCAACCATAAGCAAAGAGATGATAAAAGAAGCCATATCCATCTACGATTGGGCGTTAGAATGCGCCTGGGACTACATAAAGCTCCAGGCTAAATACGGAGATGCTCAGTGTGCTGAGATGGTCGAAGGAAAGAACAAAGAGACGTTCGTGTGGACCCTGCTCCAGAGGGATGTCATCGAGGGACTCGGGAGGATGGCGGCAGCCACCACCCTGAATCCCAGCGACGCCGAGGCTGAACTGGCCCGCCGGGTGTCCCATAAGCTGGGCATCCACATCGGGGTAGTCCAGCAGCGATTGGGCGAACTGGTGGCAAATGGCGTTTTACGGCTGGAGCCGGGGGAAGACGGACTACAATGGCAGTGGAGCGAGACTCAAAAGCTCAGGGCGGCTGGCACGCCTGTCCTTGCTACATGTTACGAAGCCTGATGCCCGCTTATCGGAAATTCCAGAGAGCTCCCTGCTCATCAATGGTGAGCCGCCAGGGGAATCGAACCCCGAACCCGTTGATTAAGAGCCATCTGCTCCAATATCGATGCTCCTTCAAACAGCGCCCTTAGGTCCTAGGACTACCTAGGGGCAACCTTAGAGACCGCAAACTCGGTGCCGGGGTAAGAAACCGAACCTCCTGTAGCAGTCCTAGCCTTATCGATTTATTCTCACCCTCCAAAACGTATGCCACTTACTACACAGAATTGGTATAATGGCGAACACATCCCGGCGCAGTTATCTTACAAGGGCAGTTGAACAATGCAGGAAGGAGGGGAGAAATGCAAGGTAAAAGGTCCCAGGACATATATAAGCTGGTAGTAAGTATCGTTGCCTGTCAGTGTGCTGGTCTTATCGGTTCGATATTCACAACGAGTGCAATTTCTACGTGGTACGCAACCCTCGAAAAGCCACCTTTCACACCACCCAACTGGTTATTCTTTCCTGCTTGGATAACACTCTACGTACTAATGGGCGTGTCAGCATTTTTGATATGGCGCAGGGGCTTGGATGACCGGAGGACCAGAGTAGCCCTGCTAATCTTCCTCATACAATTGATTCTAAATGCCCTTTGGTCAGTAGCCTTCTTTGGCCTTAAATCCCCTCTTTACGGAGTCATCGTTATAGTTGCTTTATGGGCTGCGATATTGTTTACCCTGCTGAGGTTTTT
>Ga0180437_10011268_pt1 | contig 10755 bp, 6 predicted proteins | sample SS_ome_4_FD_132410 | JGI IMG/M metagenome (GOLD analysis project Ga0180437, IMG submission 132410) | Hypersaline lake sediment archaeal communities from the Salton Sea, California, USA - SS_3_D_1 metaG | ecosystem: Environmental > Aquatic > Non-marine Saline and Alkaline > Hypersaline > Sediment... | reverse complement strand
CCCGTCAAGGAATACCGGTTGGGCGGAACGGACAAGGTCGTGCCGGGCAATACGCACGCGCTGCGCCCGGAACGGTTCGGGGGCGAGGGCGACGGCGACACGGCGCATGTGTTCTGGTCGCATCCTGTGGATGAGAACGGCGCGCGGTGGGCACCCGGTCGGCCCGCGCACCACGCCCAGTTGTGGCACGCCCAGTTTCATCTGCCCGTCGAGGATTAGTCTAACGCCGCAGGGCTCGGGCCGTTACCGCGCGTCTCGACGCGGCGTATGTCGTCGAAGAAAAGGGCCTTGCCTTTCTCGACGCAGGTTGCCGCGTAGAGGTACATGGCGGCCGACCACGTTTGCCAGTCCTCGCCCTGGGGCGTGCCGTCCTGCGCGCGGAACCACTCGTTGAATCCGTATTGCAGGTTTTCGTCCCTGGCCTGCCGAACAAGCGTCGTCAACGCGGCCAGCGCCTTCTCCGCGGTTTTTTGCATCCCGGCGGCCACCGTGGCCGCGACATAGAACCCGCAAATATAGGGCCACACCCCCCCGTTGTGGTATTCCCCGGGTTGGTTGAAACGCTTGTACCGGGGACGCCAGTCCGGATCCTCCCGGCGGATGTAGGGGAAAAGGCATGGGGGCAAACCGAGGGCAAGTCGGCCGGCTCGCCGCATGGCCGCACACTCCGCCTCAATCCAATGGACCAGGGCTTTTGCGCGCGACGGCGAGGCAAGGCCGGATAGGATCGCAAGGCTGTTGCCAAGCAGGTCGAAACGCTCGCTCCCGTACACCTTGTAGGACCAGAGTGCGTAATAGGGCTTGTGGCGCATCCGGAGTCCCTCGTGGACGTGCCGATGTCTTGCTTCCGCCTGAACGACGAGGCCCGCCATGAGGCCTCGAAGCTGTTCCGCCCGCTCATGTTGGCCAAACAGCCGAAGATACGTGTAGACCACCGCGTTCACGAAAAGTCCGAAACCAAGTACCCATTGCTCGTCGCGCCAGTCGGTCGTCGGAAGCTGGCCGACCATGACGCGGTCCCCGGGCGCCTGGTATTCCATCCAGGTGAGTGCTCTCTGCGCGGCCGCATCAAGAAAGTCTCGCTCCCCCGTGGCGTTCCGGAACATCGCAAGAGCCATGAGAAAGAGCGGCGTGCAATCGCTCGAACCGCGTTCTTCGGGATCGTGCACAAGCGACGGAATATGACCCCGAGCGGTTTGGTTCTTGGCGAGCGTCTCGAACACACGCCGCAGGGAACGCATAAGCCGCTCGTTCCCGGAGGCGAGAATGCCGAGTGAGGCAATCATCAAGTCACGCGTATAGGGCTCCGGATACCCCCAACCGGCCGTGCGCGGCAAACCGCGGTACGGGCCGTGCGCATTGTGCAACAACACGTCGAGCGCGGCCTGCTTGGCCTCATCCACGGACCTGCGGAGCGTGGGATTCATCGTCAGGAAACCCCGAGGCGGTTTGACACAATCTCGAGGAACCGCTTTGCGACGACCCGGTAGTCAAACAACTCGCAGACACGCTTTCTACCGGCCGCTCCCATGCGCTGGCGCAGATCCGCCTCTCTCATCAGCTTCAAGAGGAAATCACCGACGTCGAAGATGCTCGCCCGGTAGTCGGCCGTTCTGGGCGACTCGAATACGACGCGATGGCTTGTCTCGTACCCGGATTCTTCGCCTACAATGGTTTCCCTCAACACGATCTCCTGCGCCACCCCGGCGAGAAAGGCGGTTTCCCCTTCGATCAACGTATCCAGCATCGCCATGGCTTTAATGCCGATGACGGGTTTGCCGCAAGCCCCGGCCTCGACTTGCGGCATCCCGAATCCCTCGAGCCGGGACGGTGCGGCATAGATGTCGCACGCCGCAATCAGGTACGGCATGAAGTTCCGCGAAACCAGGTTTGTCGTGTACACGACGTTCTTCTCAATGCCCAGGTGTGTGGCCAGTTGGAGGTCGTGGAGATTCTGAAGTTCCGTCCTCGGTTGAGGCCAGACCTTACAGACGTATTTCCAGTCAGGCGCTTGGGCGTCAATCAGGGCCAGCGCCTGCATCACCTCCTGCGCCCCCTTGGACGCCGCGTCTCCGCCCACAGTGAGAATAAGAATCTGATCCGGCGCCACGCCGAGCGCTTCACGCACCGCTGCAACCTTCGGGTCATTCATGTCCCGCGGGGCAAAGGCGTCCGTATCGCAACCGACCGGCAGCACCTCGATTAAGTCGCCGTTGATTCCGTCGCGGATATAGGTTTCCTTGACCCAGTTGGACGTCACGAGGATAAGGGGCAGGCTGTTGAGGACCTCGAGGTAGTTGGCAATGTATCCGTCCGCCACCAACCAGGGAACCGGTTGCACACCGTAACGTTGTGGATGCAGTATCAAATGCGGCGTATGGCCCCAGTAGCCCACGCCGAGTACCACGTCCGGCTCGAACCACCGGTAGTACCACTCCTTCTCCTGAGCGGACTCGAAATGAACCGCATGCGTATGCACGCCGAGCTGTTGCAGCCCTTTGTAAAGCAGGTCTCCCTGTGTGGCCAACCCTCCCGGCGATGGCGGGTAGTCATAAAGCACAAGCACTTTCATTCTGCCCCATCTCCTTGTTCACCCAAGATTGGGCTTCCTGGGGGGAACTAAAATACCAAAACGCTTCTTTCCTCGGCGTACTCCGGGCTTCCCAACTGCTTGCATCGAATCCGTAGGTTTCTGTTATGAGTGCATACTTCCGCCGCCAAATCGACTCCGGCAGCGATACGCAATGATGCGCGTTGTCGATGGCTCGCGGCAAGTAGGCGCCGGCCCCGTCCTCGTAAGCAAACAGCCAAAGCGCCCGGGTCGAGATGCGGCCGTTCGCCCACAGGGCCAGCACGGCCCGGCACGCTTCCTCGTGCCGCCGGTGCCGCGTGTACTCGCCGTTCGGGCCGTGCGTGATCACGACGTCGAAAGGCGCGTCCTCGAGCCGCAATCGGATCGCCCGACGGACCGTCATTTCGGGAAGCGGCGTTTGCTCGGGCCCGTCGTCCAGGTCGCCCAACTCGCCCGCCGCGCCGAATACATCGAGGGCCTTCAGAAATCGCGGGGCCCGATCGGCGTCGCCCCCACGACAGAGCGTAACGATGGTGCAATCCCATTCCGGGTGCATCAGCAACGTGCCCCCGGCCCACAGGCTCTCGTCATCGGGATGGGCCACGACGACGGCAACGGTTTTCCGCCCAACGTCCTCAGCGCTACCTAATTGCATAGAGTCTTCCCATCGATAATGTATAATGGCATACTAAAGATGAAACAATATGGAGACGGATTTCATGCGCCCACTTTTCAAGCGCTCGGAAAAGAACCCCATAATCACCTCCCACGACATGCCCATTGCCGCCGCGGCCGTGTTGAATCCCGGCGCGACAATTCAGGGCGACGAAGTCGTCTTGCTGCTGCGCGTCGAGAGTGATGCCGGCTTTTCGGACATTCATGTTGCCCGAAGCAAGAACGGGGTAGATAACTGGCGCATCGCCAGCGAGCCAATCCTGCGCCACGGCCAGAACAGGTGGCGGTATGAACGGTGGGGGTGCGAGGACGCTAGGGTCACGTATCTCGCCGAACAGAACTATTGGTACATTACCTATACGGCCTATTCCTCGGTGGGCGCGGCCGTGGCCATTGCCCGAACGAAGGACCTCGTTCGGGCAGAACGCATCGGCCTCATTTTCTCTCCTAACAACAAAGACGCGGCGCTGTTTCCACAGCGGTTCGCCGGGCGTTGGGCAGTGCTGCACCGCCCCGACGCCGGAGGTGGAAAGGAGAGTATCTGGGCGGCCTATTCGCCTGACCTCGTGCACTGGGGACAGCCCCATCTGGTCCTGCCCGAGGGAGACGGCCCGGCGTGGGACGGCGACAAGGTCGGCGCGGGGCCGCCGCCGATTCTCACGAAACAAGGATGGTTGCTTATCTACCATGGCGTGAAGATCTACGGCGGCGAGCTTATCTACCGCGCGGGCGCCGCCATGTCGAACCGCGAGAAACCGCATAGGCTCATTGCCCGCTCCAAGAACTGCCTCTTTCAGGCGGAATACCCCTATGAAATGACCGGCTTTGTCCCCAACGTCGTGTTCCCAACCGGCCTCCTGCTCCGAGGCGACGAACTCTGGATGTATTACGGCGCCGCGGACACATGCGTCTGCCTTGCCACCGCGAAACTGTCGGACGTTCTAGGCACGCTCGAGGAACCGGAGGCTTACCCGCTCGAGCCTAAAGCGTAGTCGGCTTCGTCTTCGTCGCGGAGCTTAATTCCCTTTTGCGAAGACTACTTCGCTGGTCGAGGGCCTGCTATTGCACGCCAGTCGTTCCAGCGCCGCGTCCAAAATCATTCTGAGCAGTTCGCTGTAACCAATATTCGAGAACCCTGCCATGATGTTCAGTTTCCCGTCCCAGCACCAACCCGGATTCGGATTTACTTCCAGAAGCTTGATTTGGCCTTCCCTGTCGGTGCGATAGTCGAATCGCGCATAGTCCCGGCAGCCCACCCGCTCAAAAAGCAACAACGAGTAGTCCGTCAGCTTGCGCAGCGTTTCCGATTTTACCTGCGCTTTCTTGTACGCTATCTGCGTCCAGTACGGTGAACCCGGGATCCACTTGGATTCGTAACCCAGTATCTTCGGGAGGTCCTCGGGAAGCCCCGAGTAGTCCACCTCGAGCACCGGCAGGACCGTCATATTGAGCCCCGGGTTGCCGATGATGCTCACGCTATACTCGGGGCCATCCAGAAACTCCTGGACCAGTAACGGCCGGTTCGGAAACAGTCTTCGGAGTTCTTCCCAGTAGGCGACAAACTCATCCATCGAGTGCACCACCGCGTTTTTCGTTATGCCCAAGCTGCTGTCCCCGTAATTCGGCTTGAGCAGCGCGGGGAACGCGGACGGCAGCGTGGCGGCCTGGTCCTCGGGACTGAAATAGGTCTCGAGCGGCACGGGGATGTCCAGGGCCTGCGCAATGGCGCGCACGCTCGCCTTGTCGTAGCAAAGCGCGAGGCACGCCGGCCCGGCCCCCGTGTAAGGTATGTCGAGCAGCTCCAGAAGCGCCGGGACGTGAAGCTCCTTAAACGCGTCGTTGTTAAATCCCTCATCACATAGGTTCAACACCAATTGAGGCCGGTGTTCCCTCAATTGGTCGATCAATGACGCATGCCGGTCGACGTATTGAAACGAGTAGTCCCCCAGCGCGTCGAGCGCTTCCGTCATCTGGCGGATAGTCTCCAAATCCTCCTCATTGAACCGGCCCTCGCGCTTGATGTCGTCCGGCAAAGACGGGTCGCCGAGCAGGACGGTCACCTCGGACACCGCGGGCAGCCGCTTCGCCACACGCGCCACAGGCACGGGTTTGCGCGCCGTCAAGAACATCCGGTGCGCCATCATCCCGAGATCCTGGCCCCGTTCCGAATCCGTTACCGGACGGCCGTTGTGATGCACTCCCTCAAACCCGACGCTCTCCAAGAGGCGCTTGATGTCGTCCCAAGAGTAAAGGCGTTCTGCGTAAAACTGGTCCGCGATAACGCCGCGTTCCGCGTGTGTGAACACTTCCCGTGATATGATGCGGGCGCCGTCTTTCGACAACGAGCGCTCCCGGCAGACGAACTGATTCTGATCTACCCATTCCCAGGACCGGCGTTCATAATTGCTCCGCATCCATTCGCCGTCAACAAGGTCCATCACCAGCGTGCCGCCCGGCGTCAAGACGCGCTTAACCCGCTCGAGCACAACCCGGTCGTCCTCTTCCCGTTCAAAGTACCCGAATGAGTTCCCAAAACACGTCACGCACTCGAACGTTTCCTCCGGGAAACGCACTCTTCTGGCATCCCCTTCCCGGAAACTGACATTTAGCCCGGCTTGCTTGGCCCGCCGGCGGGCAAGCCGGACCAGGTACCGCGAACGGTCAACGCCGACCACGTTCCCATACCCCCGACGCACCAGTTCGAGGCAATGACGTCCCTGCCCGCAGCACAGATCGAGAATACGGTGCTCAGGCTTCAGGTCGACGCTCTCGAGCAGCAACGAGACATCCTGCGCGGTGTTTTTCTCGTTCTCGACGACGTCGCCATCGGTTTTCAAATACACCGAATTGAACAGGCTGCGCCACCACTCCGAAGGCAGGTGCCGTTCCAGATCGGATACCGGCCCAAGCGTCTTGGGGGACGTCGTGACCTTGCCGACAGTCTTTGCCATCTTCGCATTCCTTTCTGCTTAGTGGCTCGTTGAAAGGTTCTCGTTACCAACCATGCCGGGTCGGAAAAGGAAATGAAAACCAGTGTGGGGGAGACGCGCACGGGAGATCGCGATGGCAACCGCCTTCGGCGTTCTTTCACAGACGCCGTCAACCGGCCCGGACCCCGTTGCTCTTCGCCGCTGTCCCTGCTCCATTCGCATTGGCAACAGGGTGTTATCCCCCTCCATATGCGATGGGACGCAGAACGCACCCCGTCACCGGAACACCATGCATAACGTTATACAAAACCGACGTGCTAATCAACACGATTCTTTGCCCTCGAACATCGTCCCCGGCGGCCATATTCCTCCATATTGTTCCGCTGGGCACCCAATCCCGACAACCGATTCAAGCCGTCCAAGGAATACCGCCTAAGCGAAACCGCCTCCCCGAGCCAAGTAAACTCCGACCATTGCCGATTCGGGGCCGTCCCCACCGGCGACGCACTGCAGCGCGAGGCCCGTCGCCACGTGAATCAGAAAGGCGAAAACCGGACCCCGGGCCCGAGAGTTCCACCACTTCGAGTTGGGGCGCGTACGCGCCAATCTGTGCCGGGAGCAATAATACGCCGTCACGTGGCGGCGAACGGCGTGGCGGCTGGCGGGGATCACATACGGCAGGAACTTACCTTGGTAGTCCTGGCCGGAAAAGGCGTGGCTTGCCAACGAGAGGCCCAGCGATCGAATTCGGCTTAGAATCCGAGCGCAACGTCACGTTCTTCACCTGGAGACAAGACGACCGCCCGTTCGACCTCGGCCTCGCCCTGCTGGGCGCGCACGGTGTACGTTCCGGCAAGGAGTCCCGTGATCTCAAAGCGCCCGTCCTCCTCACAACGGACGGAGTAATACGGTTCTTCCGGGAGCGTTGGTGATATCACGTGAACGTCCACGGGGGTGTTTTCTGACGAACCCGTCACCTGGCCGATCAGACTGCCGGTGGTCGCGAGCTGGACTTCCAGCTCGAGCGCTTGTCCGGCAGAGATCTCGACCCAATCGAACCATGCTATGTCCGCGTTCCGTTCGTTGACACCCCGAACGCAAGCAACCGTGTAACGTCCTTCGGGCAAGTTTGCCACTTCGAATTCCCCTGACGCAGTCGAGATAGCGCGGGCCATATACTCAAAACTCTCGGGTGTGCTTGCAGGAAGGCTGTGCAACTTAACAAGGAAGATACCGTTCACCAAAGGTTCCGAGCCGTCATAGGCCACGCCTCTCAGCACCCCGCCGCTGCCAAGCTCTAGCGTCACCTCGACGCCAGGTTCTGCCGCAACGCCCATCAGAAACGCCGCTGCGCACCCCTTGTGATAGGCAACTAGATTTACTGCTTGCCCTGGTGAAATGTCGCCGAGGCGGAACCGCCCTTGGGCGTCAGCAATAGCCGCCCGGGGGCCCCACCATGGCTCGTAATCGAACGCGTCTGTCCGGATCCAACCGTCGAACGGTTTGACCCGCGCATCCGGCACTCCTTCCCCGGAACCCGCGTCAATCACAGTGCCGGTAAGCTCGATGCCTTTTAACAAAGCGATTGTGACGCCCTCGACAGTTTCGCCGGGGGGCACTATCAACGGCGTCTTTGCGTAGGCATAGCCCTCAGCGCGCGCCTCGAGTGTGATTTCCTCAAACTCGATGCCGTCGATCGCGAACGTACCGTCCGGCGACTTGAATTCGCGCCATGTGCCCCAGCCGCCGCAGGCGACCTCAAACTTCTGAATCGCCTCGCGCGTGACGCCGTCAACCACACGCCCCTTCACGGCGCCGTTCTTGGCCAAGATGAAGTCCACGTTCTCCGAGTTGACAGGCACTACGCGCGTCTCGCGGCCGTAACCGACTCTGCCCCCTTTCACCTCGATATGTACCGCTTGAACGTTGTCAAGGCCCTTGAGCAGATACGAGCCGTCATCTTTTGTGCGGATTGAACCGCCGGACGTCCCGGAAACGTAGTCAATAATTACGTTTTGTATGGGGTTGCCTTCAGAATCCGTAACAACACCACTGACGAATCCATCCTGTCCAAGCGTAGTAACGATGATAAGGTCATGCAAATCCGAGTCGGCGGGCATAGTGAAGCCGTCCGCCAACTCGATGTTCATTGTGTCCGGCATCAGGACATTGGGCCAGTATTTGCCTGCGGCGACATGCGAGATCGAGAATGAACCGTCCCGGCGGGTCGTAGCAACCAAGTTCGAGGTCGGATCCCAACTCAGGTGTTCGTCATAGCGCGAAAGAAAGACTTGCGCGTCGCCGACGCCGCTTCCGATCAAGTCCAGAACCTTTCCCGACAGGGTATGGCCTTCACCCAAATACACGTCCACGCCAGGCATGTCTTCCACGTTGCGCATCGAGATCGGCTCACTGTCCGTTGTGGCCAAACCGTCATATGCCGCCCGCAGCACATAGACCCACGTGGGCTTGATCCCGCCGAAAAGATACGCGCCTTGCGCGTCGCTCGAGGTCTCGGCTTGTATTCGATAGCTTGATTCGAGAAGGAGGTAGACCTTTGCGCCGGCAAGCGCTTCGCCTCTGGCCTGGTTGTAGATGTGGCCGCTGATCCGCCCCACGGCCTCGAGTGTAATGCCGACATCCGTACTACCCGCTTGGACATTCGCCGCCCTGCCCAACCCGTGGCCCGCTTTGAACGCTTCGATGGCATAGGCGCCCGCGGATAACCCGGAAAGCTCGAACCGCCCTCCAGAGTCAGTCAGTGTTTCGGCAACAGCGCCCAATACGTCGCCGGAGGCTTTGGCCGTGACTGCCGTGCCGACCACCGGACCGCCGTCCGGATCCACGACATGTCCTGCAATACTCAATAAGGTATCGGACGCCTCTTCCGCACTCTCGTCTCCGGAAAGTTTTTCAAGCTCAGCGGGCACTGCCGCGACTTGATCAGGCCCCAAGGACTCATCGTCGCGGGCCTCGGCTTGGGTATCGGTCGTTTGCCGAGAACTCGGGGCGACCTCGCGCGGCGTCGTCTCCGCGGAACGATGCAACGCTCGCGGCAGCACATACACGCCAGCGGCGAGAGCAAGCACAACGACGATGCAGGCAGCGATTTTCTTAGCACTCATGATTACGCCTCCCAGAGAAACGAAAGTCGATATATGTGGCGCCGCTGAGCCAGAGGCGAGCGCGCCATGCCCGGCAGTCAGCGCGATTCTTCCAAGGGCAGCCGTCAGGGCGGCCGGAGCCGCCTCGGCGGCCTCGACGGTCAGCAGCGATGCCAGCGCCGACGTCGTGATGGGTATGCCGCGGCGCTTCAGGGCCTTACGGACTTCTTCGATGCCCTTGGTTATCCGGCTGGTCACGGTTCGGCGTGGGATGCCCAGCGTGTCCGCGATAGCCTGGTGCGACTGGCCCTCGAGGAAATGACTTACGATGGGTTCGCGAAGTTTCTGGGCCAGGCTGGCAATGGCTTCGTCTACGTGCTCCTGCACATCGTCGAAGCTCCCGGGCTCCAAGTTCCCGGGCGTTTCTTCAGCGAACTTGGTTTCCCAACGCCGCCGCCGCTTTTCGGTTTTCAGCCGATCAAGCGCGCGGTGCGTGGCTGCGGTGTGTAACCAGCCGTTAAGCGACGATCGGACTCTACTGCCGCGCGAGGCAAGTTGGGCAAGGCCAATGAAGCACTCCTGAGCGACGTCTTGCGCATCCGCGTCATTGTGCAAAATGCGCTTGCAAGTGGCGTAGACCATCGACGAATGACGCGCGACGAGTTCCGCAAACGCCTCCGCGTCCCGCTGGCCCGCCCACCGATCTAAGAGCGCTGCATCCGAGGCCCTCATGAGACGTCTCCGCCCAATCACTCACCACATGATTCTACCTATATGGCGACACTCGACGCGACATAGGCGAAAAAACCTGAGTGCGAAGGAGAGCCGGGGCGGGGTGCGCGTCTTTGTCAAACGGAGTGCTTTGCCGTAATCGCCGGGTAACCTTTGCCGGGTGGCACCTTCAAACTCTGTTTGGAGGTGTCGCACATGTAGATTCCAAGCTGCCGCTTGAAGGTGCCGCCATCCTGGTGAGTCGTCATCGGCCAGGGCACGGCCAAGACACAAGGCCCACTAAGCGCGTAGTTTTCGACGTCAGATTTCCTACCCGGCGATTAGGGCTCTGCGCAGCCGCGGCCGGCTCAGTAGCCGTTGGCGACAGTGACGCTCGCGGATTGCTCGGCGCGGTTGCCGGCGAAGTCGTAGGCCGTGACAACGATCTCGTATTCGCCGTCAGGGAACTCGGCTCGTCCCTGTTCGTCATACGCGGCCGTTTGCCAACTATGTGCCTGGTCGGCGGGATTGATTTCTCTCGGAGGGGCGTCGCCGGGACAATTGGTTATAACGTAATAGCTCAATGATCGGTTGCCGTCCCGACGGGTATTCTCGAACAAAGCCCAGTGTTTGTAGACCACCTTGGTTGCGTCGGTGTTGAATACCTTGTCCATGACGGCTTTCTTCATGGCAAACGTTGTGAAGTCGAAGCTCCGGAACTCGCGCGCTTGGCTTGCCGGGCCGCCCTTCCGACGAATGGCAT
>Ga0180437_10011267_pt1 | contig 10756 bp, 13 predicted proteins | sample SS_ome_4_FD_132410 | JGI IMG/M metagenome (GOLD analysis project Ga0180437, IMG submission 132410) | Hypersaline lake sediment archaeal communities from the Salton Sea, California, USA - SS_3_D_1 metaG | ecosystem: Environmental > Aquatic > Non-marine Saline and Alkaline > Hypersaline >... | reverse complement strand
GGGACCTGGGCCTTCTTGACGTGGCCGACTTGAGGCTGTTGAGGGCGGATGGGAGCCCAGTGCCTGCCCAGTTTACTCCTCTGGCGCGCTGGGGCGGCGGTCCCGGCGAGGCTATGCCCATCCGTTGGCTCCTGGTGGACTTCCAGGCGGACGTGCTGCCCAGCACAGAGGCCATCTACCGTGTGCAAGCGGCGGGAGGCCAGTCACCGAGTTTCCCCGCCCTGGAGGTCACCGAGACTGAGGATGCGGTTGCTGTGGACACCGGCGCTGCGCTGTTCAGGCTCGGCAAAGACGACGGATGTCTCCACGCACCCGGCACAGCTGGGCCCATCTGTAGCCGCGTGGTGGGGACAGGGGATCAGGAGCGAATGAGTGGCGGCCCAGTCGAGGTGATTGTTCAACTGCATGGTCCCATGCGCGCCTCTGTCAGTGTCGAGGGCACGTACCACGAGGGACTCCAATACACCAACCGGTACTGGTTCTACGCCGGCCAGCCGGCTGTGCGGCTGTTCCATACCCTGGAGAACAACACACTGTGTCCGCTGGACGAGAATGGCCAACCCGTGTGCTACGAAATCGGCTCTCTGGGTAGTGTCAGCTTCAAAGACCTGTCCTTGATCGTCCCGACTGACCTGGGCGGCGATCTGACGTGGGAGGTAGGTGGTGCCGGTGCGCCAGCGTCGGGTGGGCTGCAGGATACGGTGACGCTATATCAGGACTCCAGCGGCAGCGAGCACTGGGACCGGTTCGTCACGGCAACCGACTGGGAGGGGCAACCTCTGGACACCCGACCGCGCATGCAGGCGTACGTCAGCTTCCGGGGGTATCGCCTCACCCTGGGTGAGACAAGCATCGAAGAAGGGGACAAGGCCTCCGGGTGGCTGAGTATCGCGGGTTCTGGTGGGTCCTGGATGGTGGCCGTTCGCGACTCTTGGTGCAACTTCCCCAAGGCACTGCGCGCCAGGCCAAACGGTGTGGTGGAGATAGGGCTGTTCCCCGATGAGTACGGTCCTGATGACTTTGGGTTCACACTGCGGGCGGGGGAGCACAAGACCCACGAGATTCTTCTTGTGCCTTCACCGACCGACGCTGGTCTGAGGGGAGAGACCTTCAGCAGTCCTCTTTTTGCGCAGGCTCCGCCGCCGTGGTACGTGGAAAGCGGTGCCTTGGGCCCCACGGCGCTGCGCGACTTCGACGCGTGGCCCCAGCACGAGGGGTATCTCGATGGGCAGTTGGGGTACGTCGGCGGCGGTGTGGAGATGGGGGACTACTTCCCCAGCCTGCCAGATGCCATAGAGGGGAGCGGCTTCTACGGGCTCTTCGACTACGGTGACTGGCCCATCGACTACGAGGGGTACGAACTCGCTCCGCTGAATCCCAAGTACAACAATGACTACGGTATGTGGCTGCAGTGGCTGCGCGGCGGCGATGCGCGATGGTTTGGCCTCGCCGAGGCTTTGGATCGCCACGCGGCGGACATCGATATTCTGCACAACCTGCACAGCCCCAGGTACTGGTCCGATGGAACGGCCTTTGGTCACAGCGAGCACGACGAAGCAGGTTTCACCAACCCGCACCGCAACACCAACAGCAATCATCCGGATACTATCTACGGCGTGGCGGGCATGTGGTTGACCTATTACCTGACCGGCTACGAGAAGGCCTACGAATCGGCGTTGGAGGTGGCGGATTGCATCGAGTATCGGGTGCGCAATGACATACACCTGATGGCGTACTTTCCGAACTCCAATGGGGAGGGGCACGGTCTGGGTGATCTGGACGGTGTCTACGCGGGCGGCTCCCGACCTGCAGCCAACTGTCTGTTCATCCTGACCGAGGCCTACCGCGCTACGGGGGAGGATCGTTTTCTGACCGCGGCTGATGCTATCGTCGATTGGGCGCGGCCGGATGTGCAGTCGTACATCAATGGGCCGACGGGGGATAGCGAGTGGTACAGCTATGTCAAGCCCCAGTTCGTCAATCAGTACCTGCTGTCACTGGGCAGGTACCTGGAGGTGCGAGAGGAGTTTGGCCTGCCGGACGAGCGCGATGCAGCCGGTTCCCTGGTCGGGTATGCCGACTGGCTGCGGACTTATGCCTGGATAGATCTGGAACCTACAGGCGCGGGCGGCCGGGGAGCTTATCCCTACGAATGGTACTTCGATGGCCGGCAAGGAGACCCCCATGACGAGTGGTCCATGGCCAACAACGTGCCGGTGGTCAGCAACTGGCTTCTGCTGGGCGCCGATGCTATGGCCTACGCCTACCGGTACAGTGGCGACTCCGAGTACATGGAACTGGCCACGCGTCTCTTCCGTACCGGGAGTCTCGATCCGTGGTACGAAGGTGACGACAACGTGTACGGCGAGTCCAAGGAGACGGCCAACAGCGTGGCTTTCGGTCACGTCTTCCTGCGCGAGTGGGCGCATGCCCACGGCTCGCAGCAGTAGGTATGCAAGGGGGTAGAGCATGAGCAGTACCTTGAGGGTGAGCCAGAGAGCCGTCCGACTAGTGGGAATCCTGATCGTGCTTGCCCTGGTGGGAGTAAGTCCAGCAGAGGCTCAGGGGGAGAGAATCATCTTTCTTCACCATTCATGCGGTGCGAACCTGATAGCGGACGGCGGTGTGCGCGAGGGCCTCTCAGCCCGAGGGTACGAGTTCTACGATCATGGCTACAACGATGACGGACTTGTCCTCGCCGACGGCACATGGACGGGCACGAACTTCGACGTGCCGGGCGACAACACAGATCCGGACGGGTACGCCGCGATCTTTGCCCAGGAACTGCACGATCCCCCGGACAACACGTTCAGCCACCTGATGCAGTATGATGTCATCGCCTTCAAGTCGTGCTTCCCGGTGAGCAACATCGAAAGCGACTCCCAGTTGGCCGAATACCGCTCTTACTATCGGTCTATCAGGGATCGGATGGATCAATACCCTGATAAGATCTTCGTCATCGTCACCCAGCCACCGGAGGTGCCAGCGAATAGCAGCCCCGACGCGGCGGCGCGGGCGAGGGCTTTCACCAACTGGCTGCAATCGGATGAGTACCTAGCGGGTCACGCCAACGTCTTCGTCTTCGATTTCTTCGGCGTGCTGGCAGGCAACGACGACTTCTTGCGGCCAGAGTACAGAATGGATGAGTACGACGCCCATCCAAACCAGCGGGCCAACAGCGACATCGGGCCTCTCTTCGTGGAGTTCCTGGACACCAGTATTCGGAGCTACGGCGGAGTGATGCCGCGGCCTCCCGTGGAGGCCACACCAACTCACGGAACCGAAGAGTCACAGCCGCCGGAGCAAGAGGTCCCAGCTCCCTCCGATCGAACAGGTGCTGCCATCATCGACGACTTTGAAACCTACACGGCAGGTGGTGGTTGGGACACCTGGGTGGATGGCGAAGGAAGCACCATCGAGTGCGTGGCAGACCCTGGAGCGGCGGTGAGCGGTAGCGCGGCTCTCCTGGTGCGGTACAGCATCGCGCCGGGGGGTTGGGCTGGCTGCGGTCGCTCCCACGAAACCCCCCAAGACTGGAGCGCTGCAGATGGAATCGCCATGTGGGTGCGCAGTGAGGAGTCTGATGTGCCCGCGGCGGTTACTTTGCATCTCGGCGAAACGCAAGAGCCTACTCCCTTTCAGACTGAGTTGACCACGCCACCGGGTGGTGCTGGGGTTTGGTCTCTGATCCAGTTGCCATGGGATCTATTCGCCAAGCCCGATTGGTTTGGCGAGGGTGGTCTTCCTCAGCTGGACTTGACCAGGGTAGTTGGCGTGAGCTTCGACTTCTCGGGCTCGGGGGCATCCCGTCTAGAGGGTAGTATGTGGGTCGATGACCTCAGCCTCCTTGTTGAAGGCCAAACGACTCCAGAAAGCCCTGCCGTGCCTGCTCCAGAGAGTTCGGTGGGTCCTTCACTGGAGGGGGGCGAGACGCCTCAAGAGGATCGGGGCAGTATCTGCCCATGCTCTGGTTTGGCTTTTCCACTGGCGGGTTTGGGTTTGGTCCTCTGGCGGCGCAGCAGGACGGAGCATCGCGACTAGGTGTGACCAGCGGGGGAAGATACCCGCTGAGACGAGCTTTCGTCGGCGTGGATTCGAGGCTGCCCCGAGGATGGTGGTGTCGGCCCGTGTTGAGGGTCAGTGGCAGAGCTGATTGTGTGTCGTGTGGCAAGGATGCTGAACCTGCGCGGAAGTTGAGCCCGTATTCTGCAGCGTGGACCGAAAGGAGGCGCGCGAACGGGGCCAGGAGGAGCGCACTCCCACGATATTGTATCGTTACTGTAGCGGGAGCCGTACAGAGGTGCGCGCCGCTGGCCGAGGGGGGGCAGAGATGAAGATAGGCCAGGCCGAGTTGGCAGGGTTGATGGACGGTTGGTGCATGGGGAGTCCCTCACCCTTCTACAAGCGTAAGGACAGGCTGCGCAGTGGGGAGCCGATTGCGGTGGCCACCTTTGTGGGCGAGCGCGTGCACTGGATCGGCAAGGTGGACACCGACATGTTCTCCACGCGCGGAAAGACGGACTTTGGAGTCTACGTGGGCATTACGCCTTACCGCGTGATCTTCTACAGGGCGGCCTCTGTGTTCAGCGATCTCTGCCGCTCCTACTGGTTCGAGGTGGACGTCGAGGGTCGAACCTGGCAGCGAGGTCGGGTCAGGAAGAACGAATACAGCGCCGTCGGGCTCGCTCGACCCAGGTTCAAGAAGGGTCTCATCGGGCGACAGATCGTCGTCGCCGGATGCTGGACGCGCGTCACTGGCAGGGAGGAGACTGTCTTCGAGCACGAACTCTCCGGGCTGGAGTGGATGAATCCCATGACTGGGAAGTTTGAGGGTGGTAAGGGACAGGCCCTCTATGACCAGCTGGCGGAGGCTTACGAGAATCGGAGTCCCATCTCTGTGGGCGATCTCTGGCTGATGGACAAGGATACCCATCGTGCGATCGTCACGACGCCAGGTGCAGTCGTGGAAGCCCGGGACATGGCGGCGGCACCAGTGACTGCGGAATCAGTGGAGGGGGCTCTGGTTCGGAAGGACGTAGCCCCGGTGATTGAGGAGGAGGGAGAGGATTGCCCCCAGTGTGGCCACCAGTTGAGGGCCGGGGCAGTCTTCTGTGGCAAGTGTGGGCACCGGCTCGAAGAGGCGCCTCTGGAGGACGAGGCGGTCAAGACGGAGGAAGTAGTGAGAGAAGCAGAGAGTGAACTGTGCCCTGAGTGCAGCCAGCCGGTGAGGCCGGGGGTCCAGTTCTGTGGGAAGTGTGGTTGTCCTTTGGTGGGGGAAGAGGAATCATCGGAGGTGAAGGCAGAGGAGCCGGTGGCCGTGGAGGCTGTGGGCAGCGAGGCCTCTGCAGAAGGAGCGAGTGGGGAAGAGTGTCCACAGTGTGGCAAACCCCAGGAGCAGGGTTGGCAGGTGTGTCCGTACTGTGGTGGGGGACTGATCGCACCGTGTCGAGAGTGCGGCAAGCCGATCGAACGCGGTTGGGTCGTATGCCCTTACTGCGCTACAGCGTTGGACAATCGATAGGCGCGTCTGTGTCTGGTATACGCGCCGGGGAGAAGAGGAGATAGCTAATGTCGGAGATAGGATCGTTGGGTGTCACAGAGGTAGTGATCATATCGTGTGGATGCCTTGTTCCGATAGTGCTGGCGGTGGTTGTGGTGATCGCCTTGCTTCTGTTCGCGGGGCGTAGAAAGCCCAAGACCCCACCACAGAAGCCTGCTGCGACTCCCAAAGCAGAGCCCGCACCGCGTTCCAAACCGGTCACGGTGTCGGACTTGGCCACAAGATCGTGCTCGTCGTGCGGGGCGGACAATCCTGTCGACAACGCATTCTGTGAGTACTGCGGCGCCTCGTTGGCAGATGAGTGAACCTCCTGCATCAAGACGTGGTGGAGTATGGTGTGGCAGAGGTGGGTCGGGCGGTTCGCCGAACCGGGTTCTGACGCCTGTGGCATACCTCGCTGATACTTGGGGCGGCCCGACAACCCTCTAGAACCAGGCGGCGGATGTCCGCAGGAGGAGGCTCGGGTGGTGGAGGAGTATCGTATCTACGAGGTTACCAGCATCAAGATCAAGCCCAACAAGGGCGGCGATGCTGCTGAGTGGTGGCGTCGGAAAGGCAAGGCTGCGTTCGAAGTGGGGCCCGGCACCAAGTCTGTGAGGGCCTACGCCGTGCAGTTCGGATTCGGTGGGGAGTATCAGCTCGAGGTCTGGAGGGGGATCGAAAGCTATGGTACTTACGACCGACTGGATGAGGACTTGGTCTCAAGCCCGGAGAAGTACGCTGCCTTCAGGGAGGTCTCCGACATTCTCGAGTTCGGCCCCACCCGACTGATGGGGGACTGGCCCGAGTCTCAGTTCGACCCGGACGAAGAGTAGGGGGAGTCCGGCGAACTGTCCAAGCCGAAGGGTTCGAGGCTTACTCCGTCTCATCTTTGAACAGAGTGGTCTGCTCTGGCCACAGGCTGCGGGGATCGACGGTCGGAAGATCGAGCAGTTCTGCCAGCCGATTCACCGTGGCCGGGGCATGGCCGGCGTAGTGGTTGTTGACGTAGACATAGATACGCGGGAGCCGGGATGCAAGCTCTTTGGTCGTGCTGGCCCAGTTGGCCAGGTCCTCTGATCGATCCCGTTGTACCTTCCCCAGATACTTGAACTCCCGGTGATAGCCGACGAGGCGCAGGTAGGCCAGATCCGTGGTGATCTGCACTACGGGTGACAGGTCTTGCCAGTCGTTGATGCACCACGCGACGTTGAACTCTCGGAGGAGATCGAAGACCTCATCGTCGTGCCAGGATTCGCTGCGGAACTCAGCGACGAAGCGTACATCCCCCGGCAGGAGGCCCAGGAAGGGAAGCAGGTTCTTCTCGTAGCGCCTGGTGAAGGAACGCGGGAATTGAATCACCACTGGACCCAGCTTCTCTCCTAGATTCCTCATCTGGTCCAGGAATACGTGGAGCCGATCCTCTACTCCCACCAACCGCTGGTCATGGGTAATCTCTTGCGGCATTTTGCAGGCGAAGACGAAGCCGGGCGGCGTGCGCTGGGCCCACGATCTCACGGTGGACGTCGAGGGTATGCCGTAGAAGGTGCTGTTGATCTCGACAGTGTCGAAGACACGTGCGTAGAAGGGCAGGAACTGCTTCGGGGAGAAGCCTGGGGGGTAGAAGGTGCCTACCCAGTCCTGGGGACTGAACCCCTGTACGCCGAGGCGGATAGTGCCAGGTTGGAGGTCCATGTGTGTCGGCCGCCTATCAGATTCTCGTTCTGGCCGGCCAGGCAAGTGAGCAGCCAGGCCAGGCTGCAATAGGGCATGGGCGACTCCACGCTGGTGGGACGGGGCTCCAAGGGCACCGGCCAGAGGGCATCGATGGCGTTGCAGGCTGGCCTGGCGCTTCCGCCCCGATTGGCCCACGCACCGCGGTTGCCCTCAAAGGGTTCCGTCAGGCACTGCGGGCGCTGTCCATAGCCGCGGCATAGCCTATTGCTTTGGTGGCCCCCAGCACCCGACGGAAGCGATCCGCCTATCGGCGGTCTAGGACCCCTTCTTGATGAACCTCATGACCTTGGTGCCGCACTTGGAGCAGGTCCCCTTGATGGCGGGACGCCCGTTCTTGAGCACTACTTCCTGAGGGTTTGCGATCTCATGCTTCTCCTTACATTTCACACAGTATGCTTCCATTGGTCACGTTCTCCTTTCTGTTTCCTTGGTCTGGACCACATATCCCCACATCTGCACCCGGGGACTCACGAGACGAGAGGCACAGGCGAGATCCGGTTCTTCTTGTCGTCGCCAAGCCGTAGGTAGTTGGGCGGGTGTGCACTGGATGGTGCGTGCCGGAAGAGCCTTTAGCTACGCGAAACCGCAGGGCTTTCGCCCTGCGCGAGTCCTAAGCCAATATAGCATACTCGTCATCGGGTGGCAAATGCAATTTCAATGGCGCCAACGACGGGCCCGTGCAATCCAGTGTGCGCTTCACCGAAAGCCAGTGGTCGCGTGGGGCGCCGCTGCGGGGAGGCGTCGTAGGGTCCGCGGAAGGAAGGGGAATAACCGTTCGCCGAGGTGTGATCGCTCGCACCGCGTCTCTCTTCAGCGGCATAGCTTGTCTGTACCGGTGAAAGACCCATGAGATAGCAGCCGCCATGGTCCTTCAAATGCTCCGAGGACAAGTCTATCTCCGTCTCCCTCTCTTCGGGCTATCCTTGTCGCGCCGTCTGGGGCGCGCTGTAGGGTATAGCCGCTTCACCATCGCGTTAGTCAGGGCCATGAGTGTGGCATGGGGAATGACGAGATGCCACAACTGGTCATTTTCGTCTTTCCACTCGAGGCGGAGCTTCCCATCCTTAGAGTCGTAGTCTAGCCCTACCTGGGCCTCCAGCCCATCCTCCGTGTGGGCGATCAGCCCCGATCGTAGCTCTTCTTCTAGCTTCTTCTGCCACTCGGTCATCTCTTCGCCCGCCGTGTCCTCACGCCTTGCTGGCCACCGCGGCTTCCCAATCCTTGGGCATCGTGGTGGAGTGGTCCAGCTTCGCCCCTCTTAGATGCGCGCCTTCGAGGTTGGCCTTCTTGAGATTGGCGCCTTGCAGGTTGGCGCGTTGCAGCATGGCTTCCGCCAGGTTGACACCTTTGAGGTCTGCGCCCTGCAGGTTGGCTTCTTGCAGCCGGGCTGCCCCGAGATTGGCTTTCTTGAGGTTCGCTCCCTGGAGGTCGGTTTGCTGGAGATTGGCCCATTCGAGGTTGGCGCCCTCCAGTAGAGCGTCTACCAGATCGGCGCGCTGTAGTCTGGCGCCTGCCATGCTGGCGTCTTTGAGTACCGCCGAGCGCAAAGTAGCGCCCTCCAGGTCGGCATCCTCCAGCGCTGTCTTGGTGAGATTGGCGCCCGACAGGTTAGCTCCCCGCAGGTCGGCGCCGATGAGGTTGGCCTCCTCCAGGTCGGAGCCGGAGAGATCTGTCGCGCTGAGCGTCGCCCGCTGAAGGTCTGCCCTCTTCAAGTAGACGCCTGACAGGTCCTGCCCGGTGAGGTCGCATGCACGGAGGCTCTGCTTGTTCTGCGCGTACGCCAGCGCTCGCGAGTAGTGCTCGCGCCTGAGACGATCTCTCTCCTGGGCCTTGGCGAACTCGCGGCTCTCTGCCTCGCGACGACGGGCCAACCAGTGGCGGAAGTAGGTGACCAAGGCTCCCGTCAAGGCTCCGGTCGCAAAGCTGACGAGCACCGTTGCCCACTGGATATCCATGTGGCGCTCCTCCGAAAAGGTTGGGCGGCCGGGGGGCTTCGTGCTGCTATTCTAACCCCAGAGAGTGGAGGCGCGCAACTCTATTCGCTGCCTCGGTGAAGCGTGGCGCGCAGTGTCCTCGTCCGGGGGAGATCAGTCTGGCCCGCCGCGGCGTGCTCTTCCTGGACGAAGTGGCCGAGTTCGGCACTCAGGCCCTGGAGGTGATGACGCAACCGATGGAGGATAGCGTGGTGACCGTTGGCCGGGCGCAGGGGACCCTCACGTTTCCTGCCAACTCCACCCTAGTGGCGAGGATGAAACCCTCCCGGTGTGGGATGCAAATACGGCACTCGCGATAAAGAAGGAGCCGTGCCCGATCTGACGAGTCATATAGTACTAAAGTACTATAGCATTTTGTAGAACTTGGGGTATAATAGTGGTAGATTGTGTACAGCAGTGGACAGGGGAAGGGGGGAAAGATGGCTGTAGGATCGCGTGACATCCTGACGCCCAAGCAGACTGCTGAGTATCTACAACTGAGTCCTAAGACGGTCTATCGCATGATCAAGAGTGGGGAGCTAGTCGCGGCACGAGTTGGTGGCCAGTACCGCATCCAAAAGAGTTATGTGGATCTCTTCTTGGCTTCAAGAAGCACAGGCGCGGGGATCCTCGGAGACCTATTCGAACAAGTGGCTAGAGTCGCCTTGCGCCACGACTATGGTCCCGAAGAAATCGAGAGGGACATCGCCCAGGCAGTTGAGGAGGTCCGGAGGAGCAATGAGTGATCCTGGCTGTGTTGGACACCATGTCCTAGTTAGTGCGTTACTCAGCCGCCATGGGCCATCCCGCCATATCCTCAGGTGTTGGGGTCAGGGCAAGTTCGAGTTATTGACGAGCTTGCCCTGTTTGCTAGAGTTGGATGATGTCTTGCACCGTGAGCACATCAAGGGTAAGTATGGATTGACAGAGCAGGACATCGAGAACTACAACACGCTGTTGGCGACAGGTGCAACAGTCGTCGCGGTGCCGGAGAATCCGGAGCCTATGTGCAAAGACCCTGATGATGACAAATTCCTTGTGTGCGCACTTCTGGGTAAGGCCCACGTCGTAGTGAGTGGCGATGCGGATTTGCTGGAGGTGGATGGGATTGCGGGCATCGCTGTAGTCACCCCCAGGGATTTTCCTTTATCGTTTCTTGGGGGCTGGCAACCTACTCTTCCCGGGATCGCCTGACTGGCCCTGGACTCTATGAGGATTGAGGGGACCTACTGGTTGCCCCCGTCCAGCATCCCAATCTGCACAGCAGCTGCGAGAGCGCGCCGAGTTGGCAATGCTCGGTGACATGAGACCCATCCGCCCAACTTCATGGCCGCCCACTTCAATCCTTCCCTCCCCCTCGTGACCCGGGTCTGATTGTGGCTGGCAGCTGGAGCAGACGATATCAAAGAGAAGTGGCACGGCCTCAAGGCCGTGCACCAGCTCGCCCCCGAGACCGAGACTCCAACCCTGACTCCGATGGTCCCGTAAACACCGCACACGCATGCTC
>Ga0180437_10011266_pt1 | contig 10756 bp, 8 predicted proteins | sample SS_ome_4_FD_132410 | JGI IMG/M metagenome (GOLD analysis project Ga0180437, IMG submission 132410) | Hypersaline lake sediment archaeal communities from the Salton Sea, California, USA - SS_3_D_1 metaG | ecosystem: Environmental > Aquatic > Non-marine Saline and Alkaline > Hypersaline > Sediment... | reverse complement strand
GGCGGCGGTCCGGGACGATGGTGCCCGGGGCCGGCTTCGGGACGGTCGGGGCCACGACGTGATCCGCGCTTCGCATCCGGCGGCGGTCCGGGACGATGGTGCCCGGGGCCGGCTTCGGGACGGTCGGGGCCACGACGTGATCCGCGCTTCGCATCGGGCGGTGGTCCGGGACGATGGTGCCCGGGGCCGGCTTCGGGACGGCCGTGGCCACGACGTGGTCCGTGCTTCGCATCAGGCGGTGGTCCGGGACGACGACCGAGAGGCGCCGGCGGCGGATTCCGCAGCGCCCGGCCCAACTCGTCCGGCGTCAGCTTCTTGTCGCCGTTGAGGTCGGCCCGTTTCAGCCGCTCTTTGAGCGGTTCGGGGGCGCCTTCAGGAATCTCGTCCGGCGTCACCTGCCCGTCCTTGTTGGCATCGAGACGCTGAAACAGGATCCTGGGATTACCCTTTTGCGGCCCTTTCTCGGCTTCATCGGCCGCCACGACTTGTGGCAAGACCACGACCGCCAAGGCCGTCAGCAGACTGGGAAAGAATCGGTACATCGACAGAATCTCCTTGTTATCGGGGAAGGGAAACTTGAAAGCCGGCTACATCTCTATTAACCGCCCAGGCCGGTCCGGGTTCCGTTGATCCGGCGCGCGATTTCAAATCGGTCGGCGTTTGCCGTCGCGCCGGCCGGAAAAAGACTGTCGCAGACTGAAGGCCCCTTTCGCCGAATCTCCTCAGCAATGCAAGCACCCACCCCTCCGCAGGGTCATTCTATAGGAGCGAGATCGACCCATTTCCATCGCCGCATACGAGTTTTCCGCCCCGCCACGGCCGCTGCAATCCTACCGGACGTTCGATCTTGTCCAGATTTCGGCAACTGCCTATAATCCCGGGCCCGAGTTCGCCGGCAAGAATCTCTCTGGACCGGCCGGTTTTGGCGAACCGTCGGTAGTGGAAATCCGTATATCAGATCACCTGCCATGCGAGAAATTGGCGAGGATTCGGCTTGGCGGGGCGGGTGCGATGGTACAGAATAGAAGGTGCGGCTGACGCACAACAGGAATATTCGTGAAGACGCGAACGGCCTTTGTTGAGCAAGGAGAAAAAGTCTGACGTGCGAGGTTGCGCGTTGTGCGGCGGCTGCACGTCGCGTGGCAGGTGCGCGAGTTACCGATCGTAGCCGAGCGCCGGAAGATGCCGGCCGGATCGTCGTATTCCGGCGGCGCCGTTTGGTGCGGCGGTACAGTTGGCCAAGCCGGCAAGGAGGCGCCGGCCCAGTCGGCGTCAACCGTCAACGGTGATTCCGGTCGACAAGGTCGCATCCAGTCAACATGCGTCGTGCAGTTTCACCAGCACCGTGTTGTCTGGAAACCTTGTCGCGTTCCGAAACGCACCAGGTTTGCCCGCGGGCGGCCGTATAGGCGTTACAGGTCGTCGAGAAACACGCTTTGATACTAGTGGGACGATTTTGATTTGACTGGAACCGGCGGTGTGGGCCGGCCGATGAAACGGGTGCAAACGTTGACGCGCCCGCTTGTGGAAGCTTGAAGGATCAGCCCAGCGTGGTGCCGGTAGAGTTTATCGTATAGTTGGATGGAGCGAACTCGGCCTTTGTCCTAGTGGAGGAAAAGGATGCACATCTACGGCCCAGCACATTTGCACGGCCCTCAGCCAATCGGCTCGCCGCACAGCCCCCAGCGTTCGCAGGGTGCCTCGCGGCCCGACTCGTCGTCGATTCAAGACGAACTGGAAATCTCCGATGCCGCGCGATTAGTGGAACAGTCTCACCAGGTCGCCGAGGTGCGGCAGGACCGCATCGAGGCTCTCCGCGCCCAGATCGCCGAAGGAACGTACGAAACTCAGGAGAAACTCGACGTCGCGGTCGAGCGGCTCTTGGACGAGATCGGATAAGATATCGGATAAGATGTCGAGAAGCTTTTCGCTCGGGTCGGTCCAGGTCCCGCTGCCGCCGGCAGAACGGTTCGGCCAGTTTCTGCAACGGCGCGGCAAGCGGATCACCAAGCAGCGGCGGATCATCGTCGAGACGGTCTTCAGCCACCACGACCACTTCGACGCCGACGAGTTGATCGACCACCTGCAGGAGCTGATCGGCCAGCGCAAGGTCAGCCGCCCGACCATCTATCGCACGCTTTCCGAGTTGGTGGAGTCGGGGATGCTGCGGAAGATGTCGCTGGGCGGCCGCAGCGTCTACGAACACGACTACGGCTATCCCAGCCACGATCACCTCTACTGCCAGATGTGCAACAAGCTGATCGAGTTCCACAGCACCGAGCTGGAGCGAATCCGCGACGAAGTCGCCCGGGAACACGACTTTCAGGTCAGCGGGCATCGCATGTTCGTCACCGGGCTGTGCCCCGACTGCCGCGGCGATTAGACTTCGACCTCGGCTTCCGTCTCCAGCGCATCGCCGTACTTCGCCCGAATCGGTTCGATCACCTCGGCGACGAACTCGTCCACCTGTTGCGGGGCGCGACCGACGAACTGTGACGGTTCCAGCACAGCGGCCAGGTCGACGCCGGCGAACGCCTCGTCGGCCGCCAACCGCTCCAGCAGGTCGTTTTGCCCGCCTTGCTCCTTGACCGTCGACGCGGCGGCCTGGCTGTGGCGGCGGATCCGTTCATGCAGCTCCTGGCGGTCGCCTCCGGCGGCCACGGCGGCCATCAGGATGTTCTCGCTGGCCATAAAGGGCAACTCGGCGTTGAGGTGCTTGGCAATCACTTTCGGGTAAACGACCAGCCCGGACGCCACGTTCTGGTACAGAATCAGCACGGCGTCGACGGCCAGGAAGGCCTGGGGCAGCACCAGCCGGCGATTGGCGCTGTCGTCGAGCGTGCGTTCCAGCCACTGCGTGGCCAGCGTGTTGGCGGCGCTCGATTCGAGACTGATGGCATATCGGGCCAGGGAGCAAATCCGCTCGCTCCGCATCGGGTTCCGCTTGTAGGCCATCGCGGACGAGCCGATTTGCTCCTTCGCGAAAGGCTCCTCGACCTCCTTGCGATGGGCCAGCAGCCGCAGGTCGGTGGCCGCCTTGTGGGCGCTTTGCGCGATGCCCGACAGGACGCCGAGCACCTGCGAGTCGAGCTTCCGCGGATACGTCTGGCCGGTCACGGCATAGCTCGCTTCGAAGCCGATCTTGTGGCAGACCAGCTCCTCCAGCCGGCGGACTTTGGCGTGATCGCCGTCGAAGAGCTTCAGGAAGCTGGCCTGGGTGCCGGTGGTGCCTTTGGGGCCCCGGGCCTTGAGCGCCGCCAGCCGATGTTCGATCTCCTCCAGGTCCAGGACCAGATCGTACGCCCAGAGGCACGCGCGTTTACCCATCGTGGTCGGCTGCGCCGGCTGCATATGGGTGAAGCCCAGACAGGGCAGATCGCGATAGTCGGTAGCGAAGTTGGCCAGCCGATCGATCACGGCCACCAGCCGGCGGCGGATCTGCTGAAGCGCCTCCCGCAACAGCAGTAGATCGGCGTTGTCGGTGACGAAGCAACTGGTGGCCCCGAGGTGGATGATCGCCCGGGCGTCGGGACAGGCGTCGCCGTAGGCGTACACGTGGGCCATCACGTCGTGCCTTAGCCGCTGCTCGTAGCGCCGGGCGGCGTCGAAGTCGACGTCGTCGACGTGCTGCTTCAACTGCTCGATCTGTTCGGCCGAGATGGACAGCCCCAACTCCGCTTCCGCTTCGGCCAAGGCGACCCAAAGCCGTCGCCAAGTGCTGAACTTCCGCTGCGGGCTCCACAGCTCGCTCATTTCCCGCGAAGCGTAACGGGCGATCAGGGGGTTCTGGTACTGTCTGAGATGATCGAGCATGGTTCGTCTTATCCTGAGTCCTTGGGCCATGGCGCTGCGGCTTACCCGGCGGAGCGGCCGAATCGCAACGTTTCATGACGTGACATGGTTCCGTACTGGAGAGTCGAAGTCTAGCCGGTAGGATGTGGATCGGTCAACCACCCCCCTTTTCACGGCAACTGCCTCCGCGACTGCATGGCCGAGACGGCCGTCTGCTTGACCGCGTCGACCAGGGCCGGCAACTCCGACTTCGTACACACGATGAACTGGGTGAACAAACGGTGCAGCCAATAGGGATCGCCGGCGATCAGCGACTCGATGATCGCGTACGGAAGCTCCCGCTCCGTCTTGAAGTGCCGGGCCCGACGGTCTTCGATCGTGGTGAACTTGTCGCTGCGGGCCAGCGGCTCCAACTGGCGAAACTCCCGGGTGCAGTGGGCCTGAAGACCGGGGCTGTAGCCCGAATAGAAGATCGCGTAAGGGACGGCCGTGGCCAACTCGCCGAGATCGGACGCACCGGCCACGTCCATTTCGCTCAATCCCTTGTCGGCCACGAATAATTCCGCCGAAGTGAGCAGGATCGGACAGAACAGCAGAGGCACGCTCTGCTGGATCCCGCCGTTGAGACAGCGGCGGACGTTCTCGATCAGCAGCCGGGGCAAGGCGTAGCGAAGCTGTTCGAGTCCACGAGTCAACTCTGTCTCCGAGACGTCGCCGGTCGCGACGTCGATTTCCAGCCCCTTGTGACAGATCGACTGCCCGACGTCGAAGGCCACCGCGGCTTTCGCATCGACCGAGAACAGAGAGAACGCGTCGACCATGCGAATCGTGTGCCCCAAGGTTGCGGGAGAACGGTCGGGCGGGTTGGGATCGGGCAGGAACAGCCAGCCGGCGCCGGGCGGTCGGTAGCGGCATTGCAGCAGCAGGTCAAGCGTTCCGGTGGCTTGCTCGGGGTCGGCGAAGGGAGGAAGCCCCGTGGCCCGAATCCCGATCGCCGCCTCGCGGCCCGCCTCGGCATCGACCCAGGTATAACGGAAATCGGAATCGACGGTGAAGCCCGCCGACACCAACACCCCGGCCGCCTCGAACTCCAGAGGCAGGTTCGAGGCCAGCAATTCGGTTTTCCAGTTCGCTTCGTCGGCCAAGGCTGCTCGGTATCCTGATCGGTCTAGCTGTGGAGGACGGCCGCGCGGATCTTCTCGCCGAGTTCCTTCGCCCGCTGCAGCAGCGCCTCGTTCTCTTCGAAGGTCTGTACGCCCACCGATTCGACGGTGGCCGCGGGGCCATGGATCATCTTGATGCCGCTGGCCGGGCAGGAATCGCCGCGTCCGCAGCGGATGCAGGGCACGTTGCCCTCGACGACCATCGAGCCGAGGTCCTTGATGCCTTCTTCCATCATCCAGAAGGCGATCTGCGAGGTTGCCGTTTCGGCCGCCGGCGGCAGGTTGGCCGCGCCCGGCCGGCAAGCGGTGGTAATCACCGACACGCCCACCTTGCCCGCGTTGCCGCCGGTCATGTGCCGGAAACAGTACATCCGCTCCATGAACGCCTTGGTGCGGGCGTCTAGACTGCTGTAGGGGGTGTATCCGCCTAGCACAAACGCCGGGGCGTCGCGGAACTGCAGGGCGAGTTGCCGGGCGTCGTCAAGCAACACGCACTCGTTGCTGTTGATGCAGCCCAGGCACGCCCGGCACGGCGAGAACTCCAACTCGCTGAGTTTGACGAACTGCGTCCTCAGCCCGGTGTGTTCGAGGATTTGTTTCACGGCCCGATCCGTGTTGCTGTCGAGGATCGGGCTGCCGCTGATGCCGAGGACTTGGATGGTGGTCATGGGTCGAGGCTCGTTTGTCGCGTGGGGGCGTAGCGGAACAACTGCCGATGCTTGGGCTCGTAAAGGAACAACCTCCGGTGTGCGGAGAGGGACAGTCCCATTTTCGCTTCGCGAAAATCGGGACAGTCCCCGGCCGTCGCAGCGGACCAGTCCGCTGGGTGATTATATCCCTCCGCCGGGCCGCGGTTAACCCGTGTTGTATCACGAGTTCACTCGTCACCGACGTCGGTCGCTTCGAGAAACACCTCCACCAGCTTTTCCAGGCCGGCCTGGTCCTCGGCGTCGAATCGATCGAAGGCCGTGCTGTCGAGGTCCAGCACGCCGATCAGACGGCCCTCCGTGATGATCGGCACCACGATCTCCGAGTTCGAGGCGCTGTCGCAAGCGATGTGCCCGGGGAACTCGTGGACGTTTTCGACCACGATCGTTTCGAGCCGGTTGGCGGCCTTGCCGCAGACGCCCTTTTCGGGGGGGATTCTCGTGCAGGCCGGCTTCCCCTGAAACGGCCCCAGCAGCAACTCCCCTTCCCGGAAGCGATACACTCCGGCCCAACTCACGTCCGGCAGCGCGTGGAAGACCAACGCGGCGAAGTTGGCGGCGTTGGCGATGAAATCCCGTTCGCCCTCGAGCAGTCCGCGAAGCTGGGCCAGGAGTTCCTCGTACTGCAAGGCCTTTTCCGTCTCCGGCGGGCGCTTGACCTTCAGCGCCGGCTTACAGTCGTCGACGTACGGAATCTCGTTCGCTTCACACCACGCGACGGCGATTTCCTTCAGCGCCTGATCCCGATACGCGTACCATTGCTCGGCGATTCCGAATTGATGGATCTTGTCCTTGAATCGCCGGAAGGCGCCGCGTCCCTTGATGGAGGAGCACAACGCCCGGGAAGTCTCCTCGTCCTCCACCGAGAAGCAGAACCGCTCCATGATATCGTATTCGTGAACGTCGAACTGCGAGGGGAGATCGACGAAGTCTTCTTCGTTTTCGAGCATCTCTTGGGCCAGCTTGATGCTGGTGCGCTGCCAATCGGGATAGTCCTCGAGCGGCTCGTCGTCTTCGGCCGCCCGGATCTCCTCCTCCATCAAGGTGACCACTTCTCCGGTCTTCCTGTTGAGCAAGGAGCGATGCTCGTGGGTCTGGAAGTCCATCGCGTCGAGGACTTCGCTCAGTTTGGCTTTGGTATTCATGGCTTCATCCTTCCGGCTGATCGAGGTGTCCTTCGCGGATCACGCGATATTCGCCCGTTTCGACGTCAAGATCGTAGATGTGGAAGTTCGTCCGGATATCGAAGCCGTCGTAGTGCACCGCGAAATTGACGGATGCGGAACCTTCCCGCGGGCAGCTTCGGATGCGATGAAAGACGCCCCGAGGCCACACCAGCATGGCGGGCCCGTTAAACACCTCAACGCCGTCGCTTTTCTCGACGGAATGGGAGGTGACGATGAAATCCTCGATTCGGCCGTGCTGGGGGGTGTAGATCTGCACGTAGCGCGTCCCGTGCAGCACGAGCAGATTGTCGTCCTGAGACGTGTGCATGTACCACGGCCGCTCGACATCATCCACCGGGCCGGGCGAAACGGTGCCGGGCTCGTGAATCACGCGATCGATCGAATCGATGCGCGGGAATGCGTTGCGTGGAACCAGGTCGAAAAACGCCCCCCGCGTGCGGCGAAGCGTTCGCAAGGGAATGAGCCGGTATAGCCCGGGGACTTCTCGAACGATCTGAGGGTCTTGTGGCATCACTGGAGGCTCGCATCTGCCAGTGGAAATTGGCAATGGACTCGGTTCACATGTTGGTCACGTCGTCGGCGCCGCCGGTTCCCGTGAGTTGATCCATGGCGGCGGCCAACTCGGTGTTGTGGCGATTGTCTTGGGCATAGACCCGGCAAATCCGGTAGCTGATGGCGATCTGCCGGAACAGCGCGCGGTCGTCGAGGCTCCGGATCTTTCCAGTGGCCGGCTCGAAGAGGAAGTTCTGGCCGGCGGCCGGGGTGCGGGTGCCGGGGCGGTGGACGTGCCGGGCCGTGTCCACGCGTAACGGCATGTCCCTCAACTCCGGCGGCAGGTTGTCGCGCACCGCCGCCTCGAAGACTTTCTCGTTGCTGAACACGCTGCTCCGCTCCGGTTCCCCCGGCGCGAAGAAAATCGTCCGCTCGCCGGCCATCTTCCAGCGGACCTCGCGATTGAGGAACCGCTGCCATCGCTCGCCCAAGCCGCGCAACTGGGGATCGTCGCTCTGGTACCAGCGGCCCACCTCGGCCAGCAGCGACCATTCGGTTAGACGCTGGTACTGCTGGAGGTGTTCGAGCGGATTGCCGGGAAACAGGTGGTGCTTGCTCTCGGAGAACAACTCCTGCAGGGCCAGGTCGATGGCCCGGACCGTGCGATGAAAATAGATGGCCCCAAACAACTCGGCCCGGACCGAAATGAACCGCACCAGCGCCGAGAGCCCCCGCTCGTGGATCGTCAATCCGCGATCGGTAAACACGCTGTACTGGAGCAGACGCTGCAGATCGAACGCCCGGGTGCTGTAGCCCGACATGTACGCATCGCGAAGCACGAAGTCCATATTGTCGACGGTGTACAGTCCGCTGAACAAAGTCCGCAGCAACCACAACCAGCGCGGGACTTGATCGTCGGCGTCCTCCTTGGGCCGGGAGATCAGAAACGCGATTTGTTCCGGGTCGAGCGTCTCGTCCTCTCGAAGCCGGCCGTTGGGATTGCGGCGGACACGGCGGATCAGCGGGCCCAGCTCCCGGCGGATGATCTCGCCGCCCAGCGTCTCGTGGTTCAACCCATAGTCAGCCAGAAAGTGCGCGTCGAAAAAGTGCCCGAACGGGCCGTGGCCCACGTCGTGCAGCAGAGCGGCCAGTCGCATCAACGATTCGACGTAGCCGCGGCTGGGAACGTCGGGGCAAACGTCTCGGAGGCTGTCGAAGAGCACTTCCATCGCCCGACCGGCGAGGTGCATGGCCCCCAGAACGTGCTGGAATCGCGTGTGCTCGGCGGTAGGAAAGACCCACCAGGCGGTCTGCAACTGGTGGATTTGCCGCAGCCGCTGCAGCCACGGGTGGTCGATGATCTGCTGTTCCGAGACTTCGCCATCGGGAAGCCCCACGGAGGAGGTGAACGGTATGTATCCGTGGACTGGGTCGTGGCTAAGACTTTCGTGCTCGAAATCTCGCATGAGGGTCATTATCGGCGGCAGGGGATGCGATGTCCATAACCTAACGCGGCGTAGCCGCAGCCAAAGTTATCAGTGGTCAGTCATCAGTGGTCAGTCGCCAGGCTCTTGCGGCTTCGAGGGCATCTTTGGAGCAAAAGACTGAAGACTGACTACTGACAGCTGAGTACCACACTTGTTGTGAAGAAACAGGTTACGACTTCGCAACACAAGACTTCCAGGACGTCTTCTCAATCATGAAAACTAATGGCATAACGCCGCTGCTGGCACCAACCAAAGGAGGGTTCAGGGTTCGGGGTTCAGGACTTCGGGGTAACGATTGGAAGTGGAGTGCTGAACCCTGAACCCTGACCACTGAACCCCAACTGTTCCTCATAAAAGGACTTACAGACACCCGCGTACCGTACGCAGAAGCCGTGACGTAATATTCCATCCCCCGCCCCGTGCAGAGTACGTGAATGGCGGAAAAGTCGCACTCTTCCCCCTAAACGCGCCATTCTATCTAGCATAAATCGTCCCAGCCGACTAAACTTCATTATCTTCACCCCTGCTCGTTGGACGAGCTAAGATACTTTGGGCCCGATCTGAGCCTCTTGGAAGGAGTTGTGCCGTGCCGCGGACTTGGACTTGCGTAGTGTTCTGGATTGCCGCTCTGATGCTGAGTGCCCGGGGAGTGCAGGCAGCCGCCCGACCGAGCGAGAAGCTGTTCCCCAACACGACCAAGGGCTTCGCCGTATTGGCCGACGTCAAGCAGTTGGTCGAGCAGTGGAAGCAGACCCAACTCGGGCAACTGATGGCCGACCCGGTGATGGAGCCGTTCGCCGCCGATCTGCGGGCACGTTTCGAGGGTCGCCTATCCGGGCTCCGCGAGCGGTTGGGGCTGACGCTGGACGACTTGCGGGACGTGGCCGGGGGCGAAGTCGCCGCGGGAGTGATTCTGTCGTCACCCGACAAAGCTTCCCTGGCACTTGTGGTCGACGTGACCGATCACGTCCCCAACGCCGACGCCTTGCTGCAGAAGATTGCCAAGACCTTGGCGGAACGTGGAGCGAAGCAGACGGCGCTGCGGGTTGCCGAATGCGCCGATCCGGTCGTCCGCTTCGACGTCCCCAAGCCGAGAAACGAGCCGGAGGGGCAACCGCGGCAAGTGTACTACTGCCGAACCGGCAATATGCTGGCCTCGGCAAGCGATTTAGACGTGTTGCGGGGCATTTTGCTGCGTCTGCAGGCCGATCGGGGGGACAGCCTGGCCGACGTACCGGCGTTTCGGACCGTGATCGGCCGCTGCGCGAAGGACGCCGGCGGCGCGATGCCGCAGATCCGCTGGTTCATCGATCCGCTGGGTTACGCCGAGACCATCCGGATTGCGACACCTCCGCAAGACCGACGCAAGGGAAAATCGATCGTCGAGGTGCTGCACAACCAGGGCTTGGGGGCCGTTCGCGGCGTGGGCGGATTTGTCAGCTTCGCTTCCGAAGGCTACGAGTTGATCCACCGCACCTCCGTGTTCGCGCCGCCGCCTTACAAGAAGGCGATGAAGATGGCCGTGTTCCCCACCGGCCACAAGGACGCGGCCGGCACGTGGATCCCCAACGATTTCACACCCCAGCCTTGGGTCCCCCGCGACGTCGCCACCTACGCCACGTTTTACCTCGACGTGCTTAACGCCTTCGACAATTTCGGCCCCCTGTTCGACGAACTGTTCGGAGGCGAAGAGTTGCTGTTTCGCTGCGGCGTGGAAGGGCAGCGCGAGCTTCAAGCGGGCAACTTCCCGACGGTGTTTCGCGAAGAGTTCAAGAAGCTGCGAATCGCGCTCTCCCCGCAACCCGCCCTGGCGACCAGAAAGGCGGACAGCATCTGGGAAATCAAGGACGGCGGCGAGACCTACGTGGCCAGGAAGAAGGACGGAGAGCTGAGAGTGTACCTGGAGTACACCGGGATCTGGGATGAAG
>Ga0180437_10011265_pt1 | contig 10759 bp, 14 predicted proteins | sample SS_ome_4_FD_132410 | JGI IMG/M metagenome (GOLD analysis project Ga0180437, IMG submission 132410) | Hypersaline lake sediment archaeal communities from the Salton Sea, California, USA - SS_3_D_1 metaG | ecosystem: Environmental > Aquatic > Non-marine Saline and Alkaline > Hypersaline >... | reverse complement strand
TAAGGACTATCCACAGTGGTACCAGAAGAGGCCGGCTACCTCCTTTACTGTAACTAAGGAGCTACTGACCCTTGTGAGTGACTGGCAACCTGACGTAGTAGGTATGAGTATTATGACCCATGATGCATGGCCCTTGGCTAGTGAGATGCTAGTAGGCCTTATGCATACCTATGGTACCAGGCACAAGGCACTGGTAGTTACTGGGGGAGTAGTGCCTACGATTACTCCCAGGAAGCTGGAGGGGCTGTGTCATGTAGCCATAAGGGGAGAAGGGGAGCTGATGATGGTGGGAATAGCTACCCACCCCAGTGTTCACTTCCCGGATAGTGGCACTAACTACTACGATGGGGTACCCATTGAAGCAGAGAGGACTGGGCGCTATCCCTCCCTTGATAACCTCCTCTATCCAGACTGGGACCTTATGGACTGGAATCTATATGGCTATTGGCCTTTTGGTAGTAAGGTATATAGATGGGGCAGGTTCGATAGGACCAGAGGGTGCCCCAATTCATGTCAGTATTGCATTTATAGTTCCAGGGAGTACCCCAGGAGTATGAAGAGAGTCAGGAGGAAGAACAATAGGAGAATGATAGCCGAACTCCAGCACTATAAGAGACAGTATAGCCTGGAGAGGATAACCTTCAATGACGATAACTTCCTTCTGGGAGACCATAGTGACAATTATGAGTTCCTGGTACTATATCGGGAGCATGTAGGCCTACCCTTTATAGTTACCCTTCATGCTGCTACCATTCAAAAGAAATGGATAGTAGAGGCGCTAAAGGAGGCAGGCTGCGTCCATGCCTCAGTAGGGATAGAGAGTGGTAGTCCCTACATTAGGGATGGGATACTCAAGAGGAAGGTATCAGAGGACACCATGCTTACTGCCTTTGATAACTTAAGGGAAGTAGGGATTCACACCTCATCCCTTAATATGATAGGCCTTCCTTATGAGACTCTTTCCCTCTTCAGGGAGACTATAGACCTTAATAGAAGACTAAGACCGGATAAGGGCATGTGCTTCTTCTTCTATCCCTATGAGGGTACTCCCATCAGGCAAAGGGCACTGGACGCTGGCTTCATTGATGGTGACGTGGGGGAAGTTAACTTCAGTAACCAGTCTGTTATGAAGCTACCCCACTTCCCTCCTGGTGTAATGAAGAGATACAAGGAACAATTTAACATAATGATAAGGTATCCCAGGTATGTGGACAGGGTAGTAGGGTGGCTATGTAGTAAGAGTGCTTTACTGAGGAGGGTATTCAGCAAATACAGGGAGGATAAGCAGTGATAATAGCAACCAATGTTACGACTAGGAGAGGCCTTGGTAGTATTCTACCACTCCTGCAGGAGCTAGAGGGTAGGGGCCATGACGTGAGGGTGTTGGTGACTACCCAACCGAGTGATGGCCTTAAGGTGCCCTATCAGTTCATGATAGGAGAGAACAAGCAGGTTTACTCAATACTGCAGGAGAATGATATAAGGTATGAGGTAGACCCCAACTTCCAGCCTGGGGCGATAGTGGGCTATCTTAAGCAGTGGAGCCCTGACGTTTATATCACCAAGCAGGATAGTGGCAGCCCCAGGGATAACGTCATATGTCAGCTGGTTAGGAGACACTTACCCCATACTATGTTGGTGGCATGTCAGTGTGACTATCATATGAGAATTAATCATCCATCATACTCCTCAAGGTGGATGGTGATGGGACCAAGGTGGAGGAGGCACCTGGTGGAGGAGGGCATTGATGATGATGCAATAGAAGCAGTAGGATTTATCCGGGGGGATTACCTCCTTTCCTTGAATAAGAGGAGTACCAGGCTGATAACCTTTTTCAGCCAGATGCTCTATACAGATGAGCAGAAGAGGGGGATATTAGGGGCACTCTATGATGTGGCAAGAGATACCAATCATGAGCTTGTCATAAAGCTTCATCCTGCCTGGGCACAATGGGGAACTGGGGATGAGCCAGGTTGGTGGACCAATGAGGTTAGCCTTCTTGAGCCAAGTATCCCCGTCCATATATCTGAATTTGATGATCCCTATGAATTAATGCTGGACTCAGCATGCATAGTAACTGGCTTTAGCAATACAGGTTTTGAGGCTATGTACATGGGAATACCAGCAGTACTCATTAACATAACAGGGGACACTGCCTTCTACAATGGGTGTGGCATTGATGTCTATCATCCGGATGAGATAGAGCCTATGGTATTGTCAGTATTGAATAAAGATCCAGGACTCTACCCCACAACCAGGAGTTGGCTCCTTGACCAGGTAACTACCATAGGGAATGGTGCTTCCAGGAGGGCAGCAGATTTAATAGAAGGGTGGGCAGCCAATTGATAGTATCTATTATACCAGCCAGGGGGGGTAGTAAGAGCATACCCAGGAAGAACCTGGTTAAAATACTGGGCCGGCCCCTTATCTACTACAGCATAGCCTCATCATTAGCATCCGGGGTTGACAGGACAATAGTTAGCACTGAGGATGGGGAGATAGCCTCAGTAGCCAGGCAGTTTGGTGCTGAGGTAGTTAATAGGCCCCCTGAATTAGCTGAGGACCTAACCCCTACGGAGCCAGTTATAGCACATGCTATTAATGAACTGGGACTGGGGGACGATGATACTGTATTGCTGCTACAGCCTACCTCCCCCATCAGGCCATCTGGTCTTATAGACTCTGCCATTGAACTGTATCTGGATGACCTGGAGGATGGATATAATGCCCTCTTTACTGCCCATAGGGAAAAGTACTTCTACTGGAGAGGTGGTTATGGTGAGGACGAATGGTGGAGTGGAATTGGCTTTAACTATCTTGAGACCAGGCAGCCCAGGCAATCCCTGATGGATAAGAAACCCCTGAGGGAGAATGGTAATATCTACATAACCTCCGCCTACATCTGGACCCACTATAACAGGTTTGGCACCAGGCCTGTTCCTCTCATTACAGAGTCCTGGATGGGCATTGAGATAGATGAGCCATATGAGATAGTGGTGGTAGAGGCACTTATGCAATACTTAATAAACAGGGGGGATATAGATGCTTAGGGAAGTAGTAATAGGGGAGAGGAAGCTGGCAACAGGGGCTATGCCTCTCATAGTGGCTGAGCTAGGCATTAACCACAATGGTGATGTCGATACAGCAGAAGAGATGATACTGGCTGCTAAGCTGGCTGGCGCGGATGCGGTTAAATTCCAGAAGAGAACAGTAGATAAACTATATACAGAGGAGGAGCTGGCCCGGCCCAAGGCTTCCCCCTTTGGCACCACCTATGGGGATTACAAGTGGGGAGTGGAGTTCACCGTGGCAGAGTATGATGCCATGGATGCCATCTGCATGGAGGAGGGGATAATGTGGTTTGCCTCCTGCTGGGACGTGGAGGCTATCAATTTTATGGTGCAGTATGACATTCCCTGCATTAAAGTAGCCAGCCCATCTCTCACTGATCTGGAGCTGGTAAGGTATGCATCCAGGCATGGAAAGCCCCTGATCATTTCAACTGGCATGAGCACCATGAGACAGATAGAGGCATGTCTGGCAACCATAGAGGAACAGCATGATACAGATTGGGTGCAGGATAATGTCATTCTCCTTCAGTGTACTAACATTTACCCTGTAGAGGATCCAGGTGACATAGATCTGGCAGTAATAGCTACCATGAGGGAAGAGTTGGACTTACTAACTGGCTTCAGCGGCCACCAATTGGCATGGCCCGCTTCAGTGATGGCCATGGCCATGGGGGCTGTCTACATTGAGATGCACTTCACCCTTGACAGAGGTATGTGGGGGTCAGACCAGAAGAGCAGCCTTACCCCGGAGGAATTCGGGGATATGGTGGACTGGATACACTACATGCACGCGGCCATAGGGAATGGAGTTAAGAAGGTCCATGAGCCGCCTGAGGCCTTCAGGAGACTGAGGAGGGTAGGATGAATTGGGAAAAGGTAGGACTACTTTGCCTGGACTTTGATGGCGTTGTAACCGACTCTACCAAGTGGTATGATGAAGGTGGGATGGCCCTTAAGAGGGCAGATGGCAGGGATGGTATGGGCTGCTTCATGGTCAATAAGCTACTGGGTATACCCATTTGTGTAGTTAGCAATGAGGACAGTCCTATTACCAGGCAGTGGTGCCAGAAGCAGTATGCCGACTTCAGGCACGCCGGGTATGAGGTGGGTAAGGATAAGATAGTGGTGGATCTCACCACTGAACTTAACATCCCCTTAGACCATGTCTGCTTCATAGGGGATGATATAACTGACTTGTGTGCCCTCAATGTTGTGGGCTTCCCTGTAGTGGTGGCAGATGCCCACCCTTTCCTCCTCAATAGGGGTTTCTACACTACCACTAAGGGGGGAGGTAGGGGGGCTATTAGAGAAGTATGTGATCTTATATACTTCAACAGGAAGTGTATAGAGCTTGCTGGCCTGGTTCCGTATGGAAGTAGAAGGTGCCCTCTATGGAACAGGGATCATAGTAGCACCATTGACGGCTTCCATGAGTGTTGCAGGGAGTGCCCTCTTAGTAATGACATAGGTAGGGTAATGGCAGTGGATATGGAAGGTAGGGTAAGAGGTGCGTATAAGGATGGTGCCTAATGGATATATTATATGACTATCTTGATATTCTTAAAAAGAAGGTAGGAGAGCACCTCATCTGTATGGAGGATACTGTGGAGGAGGTGGTAGACATCACCCTCAGTAGTAAGCTCCTCCTCTTCTGTGGGAATGGTGGGGCCGGCGCGGTTGCCTCTCATATGGCAGGGGAGATGATGAAGGGGGCTGGTATCAGATCAGTATGTCTGACGGATAATACCCATATCCTTACCAGCTATGTCAATGATGGGGATCCCACTGAGGCTCTGGCCAGGATATATGATGACCTTCGCCTGGAGGATGGTAGTGCCCTGATATTAATGTCTGGCTCCGGGGATAGTCCCAATATACTAAGGGCAGCTGAAGTGGCTATGCACTATGGGGACACAGTAGTAGCTAGTACTGGATACATCAACAGCAAGCTCCATGAGATGCTGGAGGATTATACCTGGGGTATATCAATCAACTTCAGGCTCTACCCGGCTGACCCTCTATCAATGCACATATCAGAGGAATTGATGAGTGCCCTATGGCACATTGTATATAGGGAAGTGCATGGTAGGGTTGGATATGGGAGAAGATACCCCAGGAAAATACCTGGGTAGGAGGAGGGGGCAGACCCACACGGATGGCATGGAGTAATGCAGGTCGCCCCCATAAGCTAGATAGTGATTAGTATTGAATGGGTGATTAGTATTGAATGGAAGGATAGAGGAATTGATTAATATATACCAGGATGATGGTAGTAATGTGGAGGATGCGGTCACTGAGCTGATAGACCTCTTCAGGCCATACCTCAGTAAGTGGCATTCACTTCTCCGTGGGGGCTGGATCAATGTCCAGAATGAGGAGGTAGGAAAGTTTGTAGCATCCTTCGGTGTAGACTCTATCCTAGCGGTTAAAGGCATCCTCTCTGGCGCCACCGGGGGTATGGATGATCAGGAGGTGTGGGATCATCTATTACTCCTGTTCCTTAATAAGGTATCATTATATAAGAGGGTTGAGAATGGGCCCAACTTTCCCGGCTACCTTACTAACTCCTTCTACCATGATGTCAGAAGGTGGATAGTAGCCATGTCCGACCCAGAAGTGGTGTATGATGAGGAGCTGTATGAAGAAGCAGTAAGGACTATACCCTCTGCCAGTCCGGGGATACCGGCGGATTCAGTACTCCTTGACAGAACAATAGTGCCTTCCATGACTGCCAGGGAAAGGAATATGGTCTACCTCAGGTATGTATCAGAGGTTAGTACTAAGAAGATAGCTGAGATAATGGGTTGTTCCGCCCAGACAGTAAGGAATACTATCAAGGCTGCCAGGAGGAAGATAGCTGCCTGGGCCAGGGAGGAGGGTTACAAAGTAGAGTAGTTCCTTCCCGTTACCCCACCCTTGCTGGTATATACTATACCCCCCACATAGCCCTGTACCTCCTGCAGTTGTTCCTGTAACACTATGTAGTTAATGGGACTACCAATGACTGGAGGGTGTTGGGTACTGACAATCATCTCACCATCTCTTTCTTCTACTACTATTCCTACCATCAGTATTTTGGTCTGGGGCAACCTCCACTTTATTCTAGTTCCTGGTACTACTATAAACTTCATACTTTGACTTAGGCCTATCCACATGGTATAGCTCCTTCACTCAGCATTAGCTGTGCTATCTCCCCAGCCCTATCTACTCCTATCATATGCCCGGGGGATACGCACAGTCCCTCTACCACCATGCCTACTACTCTGGGATAGACCTTACTACTGGGGGCAAGGCCCAGGTCAATGGCAGTAGTAGCTGCCTCCTCACTCCACTCTATCCTCTCTTCATTCATTATTATGTACTTACCTTCTACATGGGCCTCCGGGGGCAGAGTCCCTGCTACCCCTATGGTTGGGACCTCCAGCAGGACACCAAGATGGGCGGCAATTCCCAACCTCCTCTGGTGGCATATTCCATGGTAGCCATATACTACCACTATATCTACTTCCCCTACTACACAACTAAGAAGCCCAAGGAGGTTAGGAACTACACGGAAGGCCTGGAGGGTATCTTTGGCAGGGTAGGCATCCAGGCTCTTCAAATCGACCATGGAATTGCCTATTGGTGTGATGGGTGGGTACCTGACCAATACTAGCTCAGTATACAGGTGAAAGGTATCCTCAAAGCCTACTGATAAGACACCAACTACCCCTGGATCCACCCTGTCATACGGGCCACGCATCTGGACCCTTCCCCGGAGCCATTCCTGGATCCATATCATTTCCTTCTCAGATAAGTTCCAGGGATGCAGCTCTCTCATATCAATATACACCTCTCCTCATTACTACTGGGAGCATGGTAATGGACATTCCGATAATCAGTGGTACTGGTATCAGAGTTTTGGTACATGATAAGCTTCCACCTGTGCACTACAATGTCCAGCAAGTAACTCTTTAGCTGGTCCAGATATATGTATGGTTTGCAGGAGTCTTCCATTTCCTCCACATCCACCAGATATGCTCTAGCCCAGTCTACCTCTACTGTTCTTTTCATTACGTTATCCCACCAGCCATCAAGAGTCTGACCTGCCAACCACATGGTCACTCCCTCCTAAGGTCTACCTCCAGGTCTACATCAATGATAGGGGCATGCTCTGTGTATATCCTATCTCTGGCCTTCCTCTCCACTTCATCCAATCCTATCCATGGATACCCGGACTTTCTCTTTAGATGGACCTCAACCAGGGTTTGCCTGGCATGTGCAAGGTCAGTCAGGGGCCATGTCCTCTGCCATAGGTATTGAATTGAAACTCCGCCTATCCACATGATTACTACTCCTCTGGTGGCTTATTAGCTATGGTATCAGGGTTAACCCTGAGGACCCATACCCCACAGTCTATGTCTTCCCATTCAAAAGTTCCAGGGCTGTGTATCAAGCCGCACTCACAATGGAGTATTGGGTCTTCATCCTGTTCCCAGTCTACGCACTCAAACTCTGTTCCCTCATACCACTCTATCCCTATTGCGAACCTTGCATAGAGCCTCATTTGTCTCACTTGTCTACCACACCTGGTGCATACCAGGTCTCCATCCTCATCATACCTAAAGGGTTTGGCTGAGGGTGTTGCCCCTCCAATCTTCTTGTTTACCATATCTCTATCGTCCTGGAGCATTACTCACTTTCCTCCTCATCTAGTGCATTAATAAGCGTCACATGGTTACTGGGGCTGTTGAATAGGTCAAGTTGATGTACCTCAGCCAGACCGAAGATATCCAATACCTTATCTATCTCATTCTCGTAGTAGGTGGTATCTATTTCCCCAGTAGAGCTGACAAGGCTGGCTATAGTATACTGTCTCCCCCTGGCTACTACGTAGTCAATGTTGTCCCCTTCCCCTATCTCGGTATCAAGCCTGTCCATTGCCTGCCTGGCCAGCCTGGGCTGGAGGGCATTGGGGTTAGCATACTCATTGGTGGGTTGCTTAACTGAGGCCGACATAATGTAATCATCCAACCTGTAGCTGCTGAAGTCCTTTAGTCCCTTGACTATGGGCCAGACGTCCTCTACTCCATCCATTACTGCCCGGCTTATTTCCTTCATAGCCCTATTATATACTCCACTATAGCGGGAGGACTTGAAGATTGCCCCCTTCAGAGTCATTTCACCTTCATCCTCCAGGATATAGTTCTTAGCCTTGAGGAAGAAGCCCTTGCCCAGGTATTCTAGCTCTAATTCCATACTAGATTTCAATTTGAAGGTATCCATGATTAGCTGGTTGAGGAAGGAATTGATAGCGTCTATGTCAGGCTCTTCACTCACCATGAGCCCATCAGTATCAATTTCAATAACTGACTTACCCAGATATTCCCACGTCCTCTCTACCAGCCATCTACATAGTCCTACAGTAGCAATAGCTACTGACAGCTCACCCCATCTCACATTGTTACCGTGCCGGCTTTTTATCCAGCACTTCTACATGTTACCATGTAGGTCAGCATACATCTTTAGGTCCAAGACCTACTGGGCGCTCTTGGGTGGGTTATTGTTGGGACTCACCACCTATGCGTTACACCTTCCATAGAACCAATGCCCTCTATGGCTTGGCTCGGTATTGTCCCCCTAGTGGGGAGTTCCACCGAGTTCACCCAGTGCACTGCATAAATTACTCTATGCAGGAGCAGTGTTGACTTTATCAAATATTGTTTTCTTCCTGTTAAGATACACCGTTGCATCACTGTACAGGAAATCATGTATTAGTTTGATATCAGAGAACTTGCATTTATACCACCTATATGTGGTACTATGAGGGATAACCTTATTTGATCTGTGATGTCAACCTTTACTAGACTCAAGGCCTTCGTAGCCATACTCAGTGTTCATCTCCACTTTCAACGCCCAATTCCTGCTATATATTCCTTTGTCATCAGGATTTTGCTTACTCAATTCCTTCAGCTTCTTCCTTTCCAGCCTCCTTTCCCTCTGCTGGATCCTCATGAAGCCTTCCTTCCTCAAGTCTATCTGTATTACTATGTCCTTCTGGCAATTCTTGTCAGGTATATTGAGGTATAGCTGCTTTCCCCTCCTCCTGAATTTATACTCGCCACTATATTCCCTTACTTCCCTGAAGAAGGTGGTCTCTGGAGATAAGTTAAATGTCTCCATGGCTGTGGGGTATTGGGATGAGAAGTCTACCTTCCACACCCGGGGAAAGAACTCCCTTAGTGGAGTATTCTTCTCCAGCTGGACGCCATCCTTGTAGATACCTACCTTGGCGGCCTCATACCTTACTGTACCAAGGAGCCCTTCATACCTTTCCCTGTTGGTCTTGATGCCTATGTGAGTTCTATGTAAGTTCCGGACATGATTGACCTTACTGACCATAGAGGAATAGGCATTAATGGTCTCCCTCAATGGGAAGCCCATCAGTTCTGAGATAGCTATATGGTTACCCAGGTAGACGTCAGTAAGTTGCTCAGTCAGCCTGATATCACTGCTAAGGTATTCCTCCAACTCCGGAGTACCAACAAGGGGAGTGGTATTGCTAAGGGCTTCCCTTCCCAGGTCAATAATATCAGACCACCCAAAGTGGTTGGCTACTGTCTTCAGCCTCCTATTGGGAAGACCCAGGAGAGTCTGGTCATTATCCACGTCCCTCCACATATCCCAGTGGATCCTCAGGCCCAGATCCCTGGGATCCTCTACCTCATAGCCAACCCCCCTACAGAGGGTGGCACTTGATATTTCATACTCACCCATCCTGCCAAGGAGGAAGGGAATATCAAACTTAATGGAATTATAGCCGGCCACTATGTCCGGGTCTAACTCAGCCAGGTCCTCAAGGAACTCATATATTATTCCCTCGTCAGGCATTCCTGAGTCCAGCTCTGCCCTGGTGATTGCCCTGATGTAGGTCCTATCAGTACCTACTATCTTATACCCTATAGCTACTATAGGCTGTGTAGTGGGCCTGGGGAAGATGCCACTCCCGTCAGTCAATACCTCCAGGTCAACTACCATTACCTTAAGTGGATCCTCATTAGGATAGGAGTAGAAGAATTGAGGCCTATAGCAGTAGATCTGCTCCTGGTAGTCCATGATATTGGCCCCCGTCCTGGCCCTCAGTACCTTCATTCCCTCTATATCATCTGCCTCCAGGCTTTCCAGTAGGACTCTATCCTTACTACCAATGAGGTACCTACTTATGGTCCCACTGGCCGATGGAACGTAGGTAAAGGGCTTAAAGGGAAGAGGAACCGTCTCTCCCACTCCATTCCTTACTATAGTAAGGCTATCATTGTTAACATTACATAGGAGGGGTATCTTCACCGTTTCTTCCCTCCCTTCAATAGATATGGAAGTAGTATGAGGATCGGACCAAAGATAACAGCTATAACCAGTATCTGGACTAAGCTATCAACTACTCTATCCATTTTCTTCCCCCCTACCCCTGAAGACTCTTTTCTTGGTTACCCCCTGCTTCCTGGCTTCGTCCTGGATATCCTTCTTACTAAGGCCCCTCCTGCCAGGGTAAGCTTCAAAGAACCCCCTCCATCCCTTAGTGGGGTAAGTGTCTACGATGGTCTCTATCTCCCTGGGGGTAAGAGACTTCCGCCCCATTAAAGCAGGGGGTTTAGTGGGTAGGTAGATACCATCTGTATCCTCAGTTACCTCCTCTATCTCATCCTCCT
>Ga0180437_10011263_pt1 | contig 10759 bp, 3 predicted proteins | sample SS_ome_4_FD_132410 | JGI IMG/M metagenome (GOLD analysis project Ga0180437, IMG submission 132410) | Hypersaline lake sediment archaeal communities from the Salton Sea, California, USA - SS_3_D_1 metaG | ecosystem: Environmental > Aquatic > Non-marine Saline and Alkaline > Hypersaline > Sediment... | reverse complement strand
CCGGGTGACGGCTCAATTTTTTCGAAAGGCGGTGTAAAGAGCAGCACCACTCCGTCATCCTCCCGCACCAGATGTTTCCACGCTGATTCCAAAGCCCTGTCCGCGCGATCCGGGTCGGCGGCGCCGCTCAACCACGCCCAGGACTGGGGTATGGAAGCAATCCTCGCCTCCTCAGCCGCAGCGCAGCCGAGTGGAGTGCCGTCGTCAAAGGCGGCCCGAAGATACCACTCGCCATCCCATGCCGTCCGTTCTATGCAACGAATAAGCCCCTCCCTTTTTTGGCGGTAAGCCCGGCTCAGATCCGGCTGATCCATCAGGTCAGACAACGCGGCCATTCCATCAATCACCTCCACCAGGAACCAGGCCAGCCAGACGCTCTCCCCCTTTCCCCCGGCGCCTACGAGATTCATGCCGTCGTTCCAATCCCCTGTCCCCATCAATGGCAAGCCTTGGGGTCCGACGGTCAGCCCCTTCGTGATCGCGCGCTTGCAATGCTCAAACAGAGTGGCACGTTCGAGCGTGACCTCCGGGATAGAAAAGACCTCGTGTTGAACGTCTTGCAGTGCGGGAGCGTTCAGGAACGGTATCTCCGTGTGCAGGATATCTGAATCGCCGGTGGTCCGGATATAATGAGCAACGGCGTAGGGAAGCCACAGCAGGTCGTCGGAAATACGCGAGCGGACACCGGCGCCGCCGGGCGGGTGCCACCAATGCTGGACATCACCTTCCTTGAACTGGCGGCTGGCCGCTAGCAGGATGTGCTGTCGCGCCAGCTCGGGGTAGGTGTACAGGAAAGCCATAATATCCTGCAATTGATCGCGGAAGCCGAATGCGCCTCCGGACTGATAGAAGGCGGAACGTCCCCATATCCTACAGCTGAGGCTTTGGTACTGAAGCCACCGGTTTATCAGGAAGTCCGCTGCGGGCTCGGGGGTGTGTACCTCGATCGTGCCCAGCAGGTCATCCCACCATGATTTCGCACTGGTCAGCGCAGTTTCAAGCTTTAGGTCTTCCCGATAGGATAGAACCCGCTCGCGGGCTTCTTTCATCGAAGCGTCTTGGCCCAGCATGCAGGTGATCTCCGTCTTCTCGCCGGGGGCCAGATCAACCATGGTCTGCAGCGCGGCGCACGGGTCGAACCCGGCCCCCGTCCGCCTTGAAAGCCCGAGGCGCTCCATCGCGGCCGGGTTGCGCATCGAACGGTTGCGCCCAAGGAAAGACGTACGGTCTGCGCTGTATGACTGCGCCGGCGGACTGATGGCCGCGAAGGACACCCGGTCCCCGTAATCGGGGTGGTAGTTATTTCGAGCGAACAGGGCTTGGACTTCCTCATCCCAGCTGGTCACGACATGCATCTGGGAAGATTCGCGGTCCTCACCCAATGTCCATTCCACATAATAGGTGACCGTCAGCGTGCGATGCCTGGCGGAGTCATTCTTCAACCGCAGCCTCTGCAGCTTGATCGGTTCTCCCCCCTTTTCATCTACGGGAACGAAGACAGTCAGCTCCTGCTCTATCCCACGACTGTTGTGCTCGAAAACCGTGTAACCCGCCCCATGTCTGGTACGATAAGGTGTCTGTTCCCGAATCGGCGATGGGGTAGGCGTCCAGAACACGCCGGTATCCTCATCCCGAATGTACAGCGCCTCAGACGGGGGATTCACCACCGGATCGTTCGACCATTGGGTCAGGCGATTGCGTTGGCTGTTACCATACCAGGTATAGCCGGACCCTGTTTCGCTGATCAGCGTTCCGAAGGTCGGGTTGGCGATGACGTTCACCCAGGGCGCAGGCGTGTTCGTGTCGGGACCGAGATAGATCACGTATTCACGTCCATCCGGGGTAAACCCGCCCAGGCTGTTGAAGTAGGGCAGCTCCATGAAAGGCAGCGAAGCCGAAGGCTCCTGGCGGGGAGCCTGTATCTTTGCGAAGGTTTCAGGAAACTCGGGTGAGACTACAGAGACGCCCTGAAGAAGGGTGCCGCGTGCCGCCACCAGTACCATACTTGAGGCGGCCTTGAGCAGCCTGAGATCTTCCTCCGGAACAAGATCCGCGCTGCGCAAGTGAACTCCCCCCGGCTGGTCGACCCCTGTATGCATCGCGTGGCTCTGGATCAGGCGCTTGAGTCTTTCGCGAAGCGGGTGCTCATAACCGCTCGCTTCCTCGTTGAGGATTACCAGATCGGCCGTCAACCCGTGCCTTCGCCAATAAGCGTGCGCCTGGAGCATTTGACGGACCAGGGAGATGTCCCTCTCCTCGCCGATGGTGATCAGGGCTATGGGAACGTCGCCGGAAATCCCGTAGGGCCATAATCCGCTTTGGCCCTTCCCGGTCTCTTCGATGAGGTCGCCGGGTGGGCGCAAGTGGGGGTTGGGAAACAGCAGGTGGCTCGCGAGGTACTGAAAGCGTCGAGCTTCGTCGGGCTGGATATGAAGCAATCGCAGCTCGAGCTGGGCGGAAGCCCATGAGAAATCCATTGCCCGATCGATCGCATGGGGATCGCTGTACTTACTCATCACCTCCAGGACCCGCAGGCGGGTTTCTCCGGCCGCGAGGACCATCGAAACCTGGATACGCTGGCCTGGACCAAGAGTCACACTCCGGCGCAGGCTGAGGATCGGGTCTAGGACAAAACCCTCGCTGTTGCTGAGCTCTTGCCTGACCCCCATCGGATCTTCGAGGGTATGGCCGCGTCCGATGAAACGGCGCCTGTCGGTTTCGAACTGGAAGTTTTCATCCTCACTCCGTTCAGCCGTAAAACGGTGCGCGACGTAGATTGGTCGGTCGTTTTGATTACGGGGCCGGCGGTAGGCGAGGAGTGATTGAAGTTCAGGTAAGCTTTCAGTTTGAATGAACAGTTTGTTGAAGGCCGGGTGCTGCCGGTCGGCATTGTGCGGCGCCATCGAAAGCTCAACGTAGCTGGTGAGATCGAGGCGGCGAGTCCGAATTGATCGATTGGTCAGAACAATCCGCCGGATCTCAACGTCATCTTCAGGCGAAACTATAACCTCGGTTTCGGTTTGGATACCGTTGTCGGTGCGACGGAACTCAGCCCGGCCAAGAGCAAAATGGGCGGTATACGCCTTTGCCTTTCCGCCGGTCGGGTGATAGGTATTGGACCACAATCGATCCGAATCAGGCTCACGGATGTAGCAAAAGGTTCCCCACGGATCCCTGGTCCTATCCGAAATCCAGCGCGTGATTTCACGGTCACCCCAATGGCTGTATCCGCCGCCCGCGTTCGTGACCATCACGCTGTATCGACCGTTACTGAGTATCTGGGTCTTGGGTGTGACGGTATGAGGCGTGTCGAACTTGCTCACCGACGGCGCAGTTTCACCGATGCTCATCTGCGAAGGAGTTCTCTCCTGCGTTGAGATTAGGTGCAGCGGAGGTAGAACTGGGACGCGTTCCTGGAGCACCGGTTCAACCGCGATCACCCGAGCGTCGGCGTGGAATAACCGCTGGAACATGTTGCCATGGAAGAAGTTGGCGAGTGAGAGGAAACCCATGCCCTGATGATGGGCCATGTAGGACTGTACCAACAGTCCGCGCTCGCCTGTAATACTTGGTTGACGGCTGAAGTCCATCGATTCGTAATAACCGTAATCGCCCAGCAGTCCAAGACCGACCAATCGGTGTAGATTCCTTATCGCCTGCCGCGGGGCCACACTAACCGCCAGAAGAGAGGCATAGGGCGCCACGACCAGCTCTTTCTCCAAACCGCGTTTCAATCCCAAATCCGGTACACCGAAAGCTTTGTACTGATACGTCTGGTTGAAATCCAGATCCCCAAAAGCGGACTCCGAGAAACCCCACGGCACACGGCGCGTGCGGCCATAGGCAATTTGGATCGTCACTGCTTCCTTAGCCGCTTTATCCAGGAGCGAGTTTCCATATGAATGGTGAAAGATCAGCGGCATCAGGTATTCGAACATGGTCCCGGTCCAGCTGAGGAGCACCCGGTTCCGGCCGATCGCTCTGTAGGGTCGGCTCATGGAAAACCAATGTTCTATGGGCACGTCCCCCCGGGCCATGGCAACAAGACTCCCGAGCCTCGCCTCACTCGCCAATAGATCATAGTAGGCCCTGTCCAAGCGGCCTTCGGAGACATTGAAGCCAATCGAGAACAGCCGTCGCTCGGGGTCATACAAGAAGCGCAAGTCCGCCGATGCGGACAGCTCCCTTACGTTCCCGACGAGCTGCTTTTCCAAGCCCAGCTCTTCGCCGGCCAGCCATTTCGACTTTTCGAACATCCGTATCAGGCGATTGCGCCATTCCAAAAGGGAACCTGGTACTGAATGAACCTCCCCACCCATCGCCCGGAGCGCCTCAATGAAATCAACGTGCCCGTTGGCCAGGTCTAAAAGCGAAGGCGCATGGCGAAGAGCATGGTGGAAAGAAACCAGGGCATTCTGGCCAAGCCCGGCAACCTCCTCTTCGGTCTTCTCATTGAGGACGTCGACCCAGGCAAGGTACCGTTCGGCTATATCCAACCAAGCCGATACCTGCCCCTCCACCTGCAGAGCCCAATAGAGCGCCTCCGCAGCGGCGCCGGCAGTCTCACGCACCTCATTCGCGAGTGATGATGCGATGCCTTTCGTCCGCCGCAGCAGATGAAGCGAATCGGCAACACGCTCCGACGGGGATTCCCACGCATGCAGCAGCTCATCAAGGGCCTGAGCATTGAAACCTGTAAAGCCTTCTCGTTCGACAACCAGTTTCAGAGTCTTCCCCGTATCGCACAGGCCGTCATAGATGTTGCCATCCAGTACGGGCCTCCCGATCAGCCTCTCAAGGCCTTGCTCCAGGGTCCATAAGGCCCCAAGCAGATTTCCGCTGTCGACGGTTGACACGTAGCGGGGCTCAAGCGGGGTCAGGGTCTTGATGTCGTACCAATTCAGCAGATGACCCTCATAGCGCTCGAGCTTGGCGATCGTCTTCATGGTATGCGTCAGCTTCTCGACGACCTGATCTATCGTCAGGTACCCGAACTCTTGTGCGGCTATAGCACTGAGCATCCAAAGACCGATATTTGTCGGACTGGTGCGCATCGCCAGCCGGTTCTGATGAAAAACCTGATAGTTGTCAGGCGGAAGCCAGGAGGTCTCATCGGTAACAAAGTCTGAAAAGTAGCGCCAGGTTCTTCGTGCGACATTCCTCAAAAACTCCATATCCTCTGAGGGGAGCGGGGATAGATTCCGGTTTGTGTTCAAGCGAAGACTCAAAAGCCATCCGAGTAAAGGGGATAAAAACCACATTACGAGCCAGGGGCCGGCCATCACCAGGTTGGACGGCATCCAGTGATAGACCGTCCATCCCACGATCCCGCTGAAGACGCTCGCAACCCCCATGGAAGCAACGAACTGCGGCAGCCTGCTCGAAGCACTTCCATGGCCCCCCTTGGCTGAAACCCATTCGAGCAGCCAGTGGTGTGAGACGAGACGGCGATACAACACCCGGGCAATCGCGTCCAGAGCCAGGCCTGCCTGGTGCGGAAGCAGTGCAGCCTCGACAACCGACCTCAGCAGATCGTGTGTCAACTTCGAGAAGGAGAAACTCTTTAATTCGAGGTGTGAGGTCATTAATGTGAGATGTTGCGCGATGGGGTGAAAGAGCAGCATCACGGCGACCATGAGAGTAGAGATCCATCCTGCCGATGAGGAGACCAGCCAGGAGGTTATGAGCAGGCCCAGAGCTGCGACAGGCACCAGGCTCCGGCGCAGGTTGTCCAACACTTTCCAACGGTTGAACCAGGAGAGCTGGTTCGGCCCCCTCCGTTTTCCCGGTTGGGGTACGCGCGGCAGAACCCAATCTGCGATTTGCCAATCTCCGCGAATCCAACGATGCTGCCGGCCGGTGTAGCTCAGGTAATCCTGCGGGACGTCGTCATAAAGCTCAATATCACTCGCCAAGCCGACCCGGACGTGGGCGCCTTCAATCAAATCGTGGCTCAGCAACCGACCTTCGGGGAATCTCCCGGAGAGCACACGACTGAAGGCGCGTACATCATAGATTCCTTTGCCATGGTAAGAGCCTTCACCGGTAAGATCCTGATTGACATCGGAAACAATCCTGGTATAAGGGTCGATTCCGATCGGGTCGGAGAACAATCGGCTGAAAGGCGTGGCGCTGGTGCTCGGCAGGGATGGGCTCACGCGAGGTTGGATGAGCGCGTAGGATCCGGCCAAGATATCACCGTCGGGACTGAATCGAGGCTGGTTCAGTGGGTGCGCCAGTGTCTCGATCATCCTTCGGGCGGTGCCGTGGGGAAGCTGGGTGTCGCTGTCCAGCGTGATGATGAACCTCACGTTGAAAAGCAGATCCTGATCACCCACGTATACCAGTTGCTGCTCGTCTTCAGAACGCGTTCCGTCGATCAAGCGGTTTAGTTCTTCCAACTTCCCGCGCTTACGCTCCCAGCCGATGAATTGACGTTCGGTTTTACTCCACGTTCGCTCCCGATGAAAAAGGAAAAAACGCCCGCCGCCATAACGATGATTAAGGGCTTCGAGGCTTTCAAGGGCAACCTGAAGAAGTTGTTGATCATCCTCGCAATGTGCTTGCTCACAATCCGTGTAATCCGTGAAGAGGCTGAAGAGCAGATTGGCCTCCTTATTGGCAAGGTATCGGATTTCGAGCTTTTCCACCTCTTTCCGAATCTTCGCCGCATCCACCAGCAGGACGGGTACAACGACCAGCGTTCGGAACGCGTCAGGAATCCCCGCAACCTCGAAATCCATTTTCGGAAGAGCGCGTGGAGGCAGCAGCCGCATGAGAAGGTAATTCAAAAAATCGAGCGAAAGCTGGCTGGCGGGGATCAACAAGAGGAGCGCGATTAGAATCTGGATGCCCGGCAACTGTCCGTGGAGGCCGAACCGGAGGATCGAGAAGATGAACGCGGCGGAGAACAAGAGGAGCCCTATCAAGTAGACCGCGGTGTGATGGCGGTAGATCCATCGCAACGCACGGAAGCGCAACGTCTCGTGTCCCCGTATGAGTCTCGCCAATACGTGCCTTTTTTCACCGATCAGATAAGTCCCGACGTGGATGAGCCGTTCATCCTCCATCGCTTCGCCGACAGCCTGCCCCGCAAGCTCAATGGCGCGTTGGGCGACCTGAGCCTCAGACTGACCGGAACCGCGGGCCAGCTCCTCAACAGCCCGGCGATATCGATCACGGGTATCGAAATCCATCTTGGGATATACGCCTGATGGGTCCCGCCGAAGCAGCTGCTCCACCCTGCTGAGCTTCTCGAAAATCTTTCTCCAATCCTCCAGGGCGAGCTGTCGCAAGCTATCAAAAGCATTCCCGATGGATATTCGATCCTTGGTCTGGCGGTTCTGCTCTTGCAGGTTGATATCGTGCAAGGATAGTCGGAGCGTATGCTCAAGCCAGCTCTGGACCGGCACCAGAGCGGCTTCTTCGTCGTACAAATGATCGATAAGTTGAGAAGTGAAATAGGGGCTTGGGCTGGATTGGTTTTCGGCGAGCTCCGCCAGGACTGAAAAGAGCTGGTTGGGATCCCGCCGGTTGACTGCGATGAGTCTATTCGCCCAGAAGTCTGCGATTTCACGCTCCCGCAGCTCTGTCCGGGCTCTCACGGCGAGGCTCAGGATACTCTCAATCAAGGCGATACGCAGCATCTGGGGCATAGCCCAGAGTTCACCTATCGTCAGCGTGTGCACGGATTGATAGGCTTCAATAAACGCAAGGGTGTTCTCCTGATCAAGACGCAAATCCGTATGGGAGACGAGTGCCTTCGCCAAGCTGTAGATGCGCGGCAGACCCCGGTAAGGCTGTTCAGTGAGCGCCGGCAGCGTGTGGTAATAGCGTCGGGGAAGGTTCAGCTGGACGTCGCGGGCGTTGCTCTCGATAACGTACTCATTGTCGAGGAGCCATTCGGCTGTTGGAGGTGTGTTCTGTTCCAGTTTGCTCGCTTCCGAGAGATCCGAGCAAATCTGATGGATCCGTTGACGGGCCTGTTCGACATGCTTGAGCAGTTCTGAGTTCCGCTCCGTATTTGGGTCCGCAGGATGATCATCAGCCAGCCGTTTGGCGTGCTCCTGGATCTGCTCCGGGGACAGCAGCACCCCTGGGCTCCTCGCATTTTCGATCAGTTTCTCGCGCTTCGGGTGCAGAACAAAAATCGTGGGCACTGTCTCGCCGCTTCCCAGCAGTACCGCCGCCGGGATTCGCATTGTATTGACCGGCGTCTGGAGAATCAGGGCTGTTTCATCGGCCACCAGCCAACGTGAATGGTCCTCAAGCAGTGATCGATCTACGCCGAACCTCGATCGCCGTACCCACATCCCGCTGAAGAGGATTCCGATGAAACCACCCGCAAGAATCGGAATCAGGGCAGAAAGGATCCCGCTCAAAATGGGCTCCGGCCGCTGGACAGTTATGGAGGTAACATAGGCGAGGATCCCGAAGAGGACAAAAGCCATCAATGCCCCGAAAGTCCGGCGCCTTGGGAAGGGGTCCCTTGTGTGGACAACTCCATCCGCAGTCTTGCTTACCACTGCGGCGCGGCGGAAACCCTTCCTCTGCAACTCCCTGTATGCTCCGCGAGCTTCGTCCCTTTTCACGAAGTAGCCGACAAGTATGCTTGTCTCCATTTTCTGTCCTTGAATCATCGTTTGGTCCAAGCTTCCATGTCACAAAGGGATTTGAATCGCAAAGCGCCGCTCGGCGTGGCCTGCGCTCCTTTTATCAGGTGGTTCTATCTCGATCCTATAACCGGCTGTTATTTTATTGAAAGTACTGTCGATCTTTTGCCGCAATTCGATTATTCGTCATCTTGTCCATTGTTGCAACACCAACGGATGTATCCACCAAGATCGAAGGAACTATGATCATGTTGTGGAGAGTCGATCAGGTTTCTTCCGCCCAACGGGCATACAGAAGCCCGACATGGGTAAACCAGAAGGATGACTTGTAGAACCTGTGCAGTAAGCTTTTTTCTTCTGTACTCAGCTGACCTGCCAGTTGCTTGAATCTGGATTGCCACGCCGCGATTACATCAGGTTTTATATAAGAGCCCCTACTCCCGTTGGCCTTATCACTCAGGTTTTTCGATGCCCGGTAGGTCCATCTGATAATCTTGAAGAGCTTTCTAGCCACATCTCTGTCACCAACCGTCAATACCATATCCCACGCACGAAGTCGCCATTCACTGTGATTCACCGCAGCCAGTAATGGCAGCATGTTTCTCTCCATCTTCAAACCTTTACATCCAGGACTTGATTACGAGGTTTATAACCGTAGCATCGGGCACTTCCTCCAAGATTTCGCATTGTCTGTTCAGTTATACTTCGCCGGTGGAGAGTCTGTACGGCCTGAAAACACCCCCCTCCCCGATCGCCAGGATTGCTTTTTTGTCCAGCCCCATCTCTGTGAGCCTGTTCAAGAGTTGGTTCCATGTTCCCGAAAGCCTCTCGGTTTCATGTGTGTGGTGATGCCGGGTCTTGTACCAGATATCGTATGTCTTCACTTTCATCTCTTTCACTCTATCCATAGTTTGCTATTGCTCTGTAGCCCTGGAATTTCTGTAGTCTCGTATCGACTGGTTGAGGCTCTCCCCTGTGATTGTCTGGTACTCATTCAATATCCGATCTATCCTTTGGTTCCTAAAGGAAGCCTTCAGCGCTGCGGCTCCTTCGAGTTTCGAGTTTTCGGACGTGGCGGCTCCAGCCTGCGCTGCTTTCCTGATCATCCTGATCCTTCTGACAGCACGTTTTCGCTCGAACTCCACTCTGGAAACCGTCGCTGTGTTCTTGCGGCTGCTCAGGTAATTATGCCAGGCAGAGCAGTATCTAAGGCCATAAACTGAAGTGCCGAGGCGGTCCCCGCAGTGGGCACAGTATCTCTCTCTGCGGTCGAGCTCTTCGCGTACTCGTCGATTTAAGTTCTTGATTTCCCTTCTCAGTCGCTCCATGTCCTCTGCCGATAAATCCTTGAGCATCTCCACGTTAAAAAACTTCATGTCTCTACCTTTATTCTCTTTCATTGAGAATCCCACTTCAGCCGGCACAGCAGCCACTGCGCTGCCGGTCGCAGATGAGTCTATGCTTACTATAGTATAAGCTAGTTTAGCTATATAGTCAATAAAAATAATATTATAAATTAATGCTCTGAAACGTTGACAAATTAGAATATCAATGTTTATTATCCAAATATGAGCGTGAGAACAAATCAGAACCATCCACGGAAAGAACAAAGGATGGTCTCCATTTTCATCAGGGACATCCCCAGGGAAATCCGTGACAGCTTCAAGGCGCTGTGCGTGATCCGCGGAATCACGATGAAACAGGCGATAGTCGAGATGATGCTGGAGGCCTTGGAGGGATCTCCGATCCCCGTTCCAGAACTTCCGAAACAATTGCTCAGGTAAAGATGTTCTGGGGGATCTCCGAAATCTCAATCAGACAAACACTCGTCCCTCGACTGAGGAGCTGCTGGAAACGTTTATCATTCATGGCTATAATCAGTCGATAATGCAAAGTTTTAATAGATGCTAGTTATTTAAGAATTACTGATTAATTAAAATTATTAGAAGTATTGACTTTCAAGGATGCTAAAGTATATACTTGATGCTAAAGGGCATCGTTCGGGGAGTGACAACTTCTGTGGAGGAACAATAGATGAGCAGCACGACCGTTTTCACGCTCAAGAATGTCCCAATTGAACTGGCAAACGCGTTCAGGGCTGCTTGCCACCTAAACGGTAAACGCTACCGTGAGGTGCTTCTGGAGTG
>Ga0180437_10011261_pt1 | contig 10760 bp, 4 predicted proteins | sample SS_ome_4_FD_132410 | JGI IMG/M metagenome (GOLD analysis project Ga0180437, IMG submission 132410) | Hypersaline lake sediment archaeal communities from the Salton Sea, California, USA - SS_3_D_1 metaG | ecosystem: Environmental > Aquatic > Non-marine Saline and Alkaline > Hypersaline > Sediment... | reverse complement strand
GGTCGAAGGCGTGCATCGACCTTCCGTGCGTGCCCGCCACGAGAGTGCGGGTGGGCGCATGGATTTTCAGATCGTACACCGGGACGGCCGGCAGGTTGGTGCCGAGCATCTGCCAGGTTCCACCCTCGTCGGCCGAGTAGAAACACCCGACGTCGGTCCCCACGTAGAGGAACGCTGGAACGTCGGGATCCACCAGGATCACGTTCACGGGCGCGTCCGGAAGGTTGCCGGCGACGGCCGTCCATGATCCGCCCGTGTTCGCGGTCCGGTACACGTGGGAGATCTCCTCGTCCCAGCGCAGCCCGGAGAAGGTCGCGTACGCGATCGCCGGGTCCGTCGGGTGGACGGCCACCCGCGTGACCCACCGGTTCGGGAGGGCCGAGGAGACGCGGGTCCAGTTGGCGCCGGCGTTCTCGGTCACCCACACGTTGGAGTCGTCCGTCCCCGCGTAGACCACGTCCGGGTCCGAGGGCGACACGGCGATGGTCGTGATCGTCCCGAAGGAGGCGCCCTGATCGCCGTTGGTCAGGTCCGAGCTGACGGCGTTCCACGAGCCCGCCCCGTTCGTCGACCAGTACACCCGGTAGGTGCCGTAGTAGAGCGTCTGCGGGTCCGAAGGATCGAGCACCACGGGCGTCGACCAGTTCCGCCGGTCCGAGCTCGAGATGCCGCTCATGGCCCAGCTCCACGAGCCGGCGAAGTTGGTCGACTTGTAGAGGTTGCCCCACTGGTACTCGGCGTAGATGGTGTTGGGGTTCGAGGGATCGACGATCGTGTAGAACCCGTCGCCCCCGAGGATCATGTCCCAGTCGTCCACGCCCCCGCTCACCGTGCGCAGCGTCCCGTTGTCCTGCGTGCCGCCGTACAGGCGGGCCGGGTTCTGGTAGTCGATCTCGATGGCGTAGAACTGGTTCGTGGGCTGGTCGTACAGCTTCGTCCACGTGCCGCCCGAATTGGTCGAGACGTAGATGCCCCCGTCGTTGCCCTCGAAGATCCGCGTGGGGTCCGACGGGTCGAAGGCCATGGCGTGATGATCCACGTGGTTGCCCGGCCCGACCTCGGTCCAGCTCCCCCCGCCGTTCTCGGAACGGTAGAATGGCACGCCCATGGCGAAGACGCGGTTTGCGTTCGACGGGTCCACGCGGACCTGCCCGAAGTACCACCCGAAGGAGCTGTAGAGACTCGAGAGAGCCCCGTCGTTGGTCCGCGTCCACGAATCCCCGCCGTTGGTCGATCGGTAGACGCCGGCGAAGTACCCGGGATCGTCGGCGTAGATCGCGTACAGCACGTCGGGGTCGGACTCGGCGACCGCCAGCCCGATCCGCCCGACCGAGGCGCCCGACGGGAGCCCGCCGGAGAGCTCCGTCCACGACTCCCCCCCGTCGGTGGACCGATAGATCCCGCTCGTCACGCCCCCCGACCTGCGGTAGGTCAGTCCCCTCACACGCTCCCACATGGCCGCGTACACGGTGTCGGGCTGCGTGGGATGGATTGCCACGTCGACGGCCGAGGTCGAGTCGCTCACGAACAGGACCTGGGTCCACGACTCGCCCCCGTCGGTGGACCGGTAGATTCCCCGCTCGGGATTGGTGCCGAACAGCGCGCCCGTGCCGGCGACCCAGATGCGGTCCGTGTTGAGAGGATCGATCACGATCCGGCCGATGTAGCGGGTCTCCTCCAGCCCGAGGTAGCTCCAGGTGGCACCCCCGTCGACGGACTTGAACACGCCCATCCCGAACCAGCTGAAGCTGGACGCGTTCGCCTCGCCCGTCCCCACGTAGACGATGTCAGGATCGACCGGGTCCACCGCGATCGCCCCGATGGTGAGGACGGCCTGGTCGTCGAAGATCGCGTCCCACGTGGTCCCGCCGTCGGTCGACTTGAACACGCCGCTGGACGCCATGGCCGCGTAGATGACGTTCGGGCTGGTGGGATGGATCGCCAGATCGGTCACCCGGGCCCCGATGTTGCTCGGCCCCCTCTCCGTCCACTCGGCGCGGGAACCCCGCTCGACCGTCATCCTCATGGCCTCTGCGTCGGCGAGGGCGTCTTTGAGCTGCTCGAAGTGGATCCGGCCGTAGGGGTAGGCGCGCTGGACGAACGACCACTCGTTGGGGAAGGCGCCCGGTTCGTAGCGCTTGCCCTCGGCCGCGAGCCGGGCTTTTCGCTCCGCCTTGTCCCGGGCGATTCGTTCGGCGATGTCCGCGGCGCTCAGCTGTGGCGGGCTTTGGAACCTCTCGCCCAACCACCAGACGGAGGCGACGAGCACGGCGGCAGCAGCCAGGCAGATCACGAGGGATTTCCGGCGCATGGCGGTATCCTCCTTCGAGCGAACCCCTGCGAGGGCTCTGCGTGAGGGTCTCGGGGAACGTAGAGAATCTGTAGTGATTATAGCAGGTCTGGGCGTGGGTTTCCAGGTCGGAGGCGGGTGGGGTTCGGGGAAGGACGCGAGCGAGGGGGCCATGGGCATGGCCCCCTCGCTCGCCGGGTGGGTAAACGGCAATCCAAGCGGCTACCGGTAGAGCGCCTTGAGCCCGCTCCAGCTCAAACGGTCCACGGCCACAGGGGCGTTGCAGTCGGCGTAGACCACGGTCTCGGGGTGCGTCCCACCGATCGTGCAGCCGTGATCGCCGTCGACCAGATCCAACAGGTACTCGGCGCCCGGTCCGGTCACCTTGTTGCCCTCGCTCGGGTTCGTCGTGTAACTGGAGGGCGCGTAGCCGATCTCCAGCGGCCAGTAGCCGGCCACCGAGTTGGCGTTGAAGACCATCCAGCCGAAGCAGTACACCCCGCCCTCGGCCAGGGGCATGATTCCCCCCTCGTCCTCCGCCAGGCCCCCGACTGCGGCTCCCGTAGCCCACGGATCCCCGAACACGGTGGGATAGGTGCCGCAGTAGTCGATCGCGGGCCTACCGCCCGGCGTCGGCCAGCCGGTGAGCGCGAACTCCAGCCCCGTAACGGCGTCGAAATCGTAGGCCAAGAGACAGACGTAGACGTACCCGAAGGACAGAACGTCGATCTCCTCGGGCGTGGCCGAGTTGACGATGTCCTCACAGTCCATCGTCTCCGGGACGAGACCGCACTCGAGGTAGTCGTCCGACACAATCACGTGCATGGCCAGAGACACACTGGGGTTTGGACCTGCAAACGCGGGGGCCACGAACAGCAAGAGTACACCACCGACAGCAAACGCCTTGGTCATGGGACAGCTCCTCTCTGCGCAAAACCCGTCACCGTTCCGCCATCTCTCATCCTCGTCCTCCCCCGTCCACCCACTCATGAAGATCGGCCAAGGCTGCTGAAGCTTGAGCAATATTTCTGGCCCCCATCGGGCACGTGAACGGGGAGGGGCGCGCCCCTGGAAACAGCACGGAAAGGGGATAAATGAGCGACGGCCGGCCGGCTGTCGCACGGAGGGTAGGCTGCGATCGTCCCTGTACACGCCTGGCCGTCCGGTGGACGCCGTACGGCCAGGCTATAGAGGGCGAACGTCAAACACAGGGTCCTTCAGGAGACCCACCGGAATCGACGGTCTACTTGAGCATCACCATCCGGGTCGTCCGGCTCTCGCCGTTCCAGGTCAGCCGGCAGAAGTAAACCCCGCTGGCGACGTCCACGCAGCGCTCGTCGGTCCCGTTCCATACCACCGAGTAGACGCCGCCGGCCCGCTCCGCATCCAGCAGCGTTCGGATCCGCTGACCGAGAGCGTTGTAGACCGTGAGCGTGACCCGGGAGGGATCCGCACCGGCCGGGACCGAGAAGGCGATCTCCGTGGACGGGTTGAACGGGTTCGGCACGTTGGGCGCCAGCTGGAAGCCCCGAAGATCGGCGAGCGGGACCTCCGCCACAGGCGTCACCCCGCAGCCGATCCCGAGGGCTCCGATGAGCCCGCAGCCCGGCGGGGAGTTGTCCACCGTGCACGGCGAGTCCTCCCAGAGGGTGAAGTCCCCGTTTTCCCGATCGCAGAAGAGGGGATCGGCGGCGAAGTTGTCTTGAATGCCGGCCTGGGGCGCGATGCACCCGACCCAGTCCCCGCCCACGTTGCCGAAGAAGTCACAGCAGTGGACGTCCGGCGTGCTGTCGCTGTCCAGACAGCGGATGCTCTCCCCCTGGGGAGAGAAGGCCACGATCGTGTTGGCTACCATCGGCGCCGTGCGGCACCAGAAGTACATGCCGCCCGCCTGGGGCGCGCCGTTGTCGGAGAACGTGCAGTGGGAGACGACCGTCGGCGCGGTGTAGTAGCCATAGAGCCCGCCGCCCCGGGTCGAAGCGTGGTTGCGGTCGAAAACGCACCCATTCAGCATCAGGACGCAGCGCTCGCAGTAGAGGCCGCCGCCGTCGTCGGCGTGGTTACCCCGGAACACGCATCCCTCGAAGACCGGCTCGGAGTCGCAGCACCGCGCGCCGCCGCCGTCGGTCGTGGCCGTGTTGCCCTCGAAGAGACAGTCGAGGAGCTTCGGGGACGACTCGTAGCAGTACATCCCGGCGCCGTACTGGACGGACGCGTTCTCCACGAAGGCGCAGTGCTCGAGCGTGGGCGAGGCGTAGTGGCAGTGCAGGCCCCCGCCGCCGTAGCCGTCGGTCGTGTTGCCCGTGAACAGGCAGTTCCGGATCGTCAGGAACGACTCGGCGCAGTACATTCCGCCGGAGGTCCCGCCCGTGATCGTGAGACCCTCGATCACGGTGGCGTCGTCGGCGCCGATCACGCTGAAGACGCGGCATTCCTCGTTGGCGTCGACGGTCACACAGCCGGGCGCTCCCGTTTCGCTCGTCAGGATGACGCCGGACTTCATGACGATCTCGTGCTCGAAGTACGCGCCGCAGTGGACGAGCACGGTCTGGCCCGGTTGCGCCCGGTTCAACCCGTGCTGGATCGTGAAGAACGGGCTGTCCTCGGAACCGTCGCCGGTCACGTCGCTTCCCCATGTGGCCACATGCCAGACGTCGAGCTCGCAGCCCGCCGGTTCGGACCCGATGAGGCCGCACACCGGCTGCGCATCCGGCCCGCAAGGCGAGCCCACCTGGAGACGGTAGTGCCCGGGCGTCGGGGGAAACACCTCGCAATCTCCCGGGAGGCAGAACATCGGGTCGACGAAGATGTTCCCCGGCCCCCAGGTGACGGTCCCCGGAACGATCTCGGCGACTCCGGCCGAGTCCACGTCCGAACACGTGAACTCCCCGGGGAGCTCGAAGGCCGCCTCTTCGAGTTCGGGGATGTCGGCGCAGTTACCCCAGAGGATCGTGTTCTCGACGAACAGCTTCCCGACCCCGAGCGCCCCCTTCATGCCTATGCCCCCCGGCGTCCCCGACACCCGATCCCAGAGGTCGCCCCCGACGGCGGTCAACAGAAACTCGGCGAAGTAGAGTCCGCCGCCCTTGTACGCGTAGTTCGCGCTCACGGTGCAGTTCTGAAACCGACACTCGTCGGCGCTGACGACGAGCCCCGCGCCTGCGTACGCGAGGTTCTCACAGATCAGGGATCCACTGATGGGTACGCCAGACGGACCATCGGTTCCTCCTTCCGGTTCCGTCAGGACGAGCACGCCCCCGCCCAGGAAGGAGATATTGCCGCGGAAGGAGCAGTCGGCGACGCTCGTCCCTCGCCCCATCAGAGCGGCGCCTCCCCCCAGGCCCATCACGGGGAAGGGCCCGTCCGGATCGTCCCAGAGCTCCCCCAGGAATTCCGCCAGCGTGAGACCTTCCGGCCACTCGAGGCTCGACCGAAGCTCGGTCAGATCCGTGAGAAGGAGGCCGGTGGAGTTGTCGTGGATCTTGCAGCCGACGAGCCTCAGCGAATCGCCGTACTCGAAAATGCCTCCACCGAAAATGATGACCTCCGGTGCCCCCTCAACGGGGATCTCGAACTCCACGCGGTTGTTCCGGATCTCGCATCCCTCGATCGTGGTTGCAGCGGTGTACAAGCACGAGACCCCCACCCCCGCCCCCTTGTACATTCCCTTGATTGGACCCAGGAAGAGGAAGTTGTCGCGCACAGCGCAGCCCACCAGCGTCGGCGAGCACGAATCCCCGAAGCAGAGCCCCGCGCCCCCGGGCAGGAAGCCCTTGCCCTCGCCGTTGAGCCGACGCGTGTAGGTCTCGAGAAGCTCCGACAGTTCCGCCCTGGCCGGCGGCGGATCCTCGACAGGCTCGACCGCGAGGACCATCGGAAGGACGGCGTTGCTGTCGACGGTGCACGTCTCGAACCTGGGCGATCCACCCTCGGCCGCGCAGACCCCTGCGCCCAAGTACATGGCCAGGTTCCTGGCGATCGTGCATCCCGAGAAGAGCGGCGAGGCCTCCTTGCAGACGACGCCTGCGCCGACCATGGCCAGGTTCTCGACGATCTTGCAGTTGGTGATCGTCGGGGAGCCCCCGACGATCACGAGGCCCGCACCTATGCTATAGGTCGCGTGGGTAACCGTCACCCCTTCGAGCGCGGACTCCGCCCGAGTGGGCAGGATGACTGTCTCGAACAGAATCCCCCAGTGGCCTCCGTCCGTCCCCCCTTCGCAGTCCAGGATGCACAGATCCGGGTCCAGGCTCTGGGAGCGGATCGTGATGGCCTTGTTGGAGACCACCAGGTCCCAGTTCCCGTCGCCCGTGAACACGCCGTCGGCGAGTTCGATCACATCCCCGGTGTCGGCGAAGTTGATCGCAGCCTGGATGGTCGGGAAGTCTCCCGTCCCATCGGGCTTGATGAGATACGTATCCGCGGCCGCGACCGAGGCCGCGGCCGGCAGGAACAGACCAATCGTGAGACCCACGAGTAGACGCGTCACAACGCACCCCCGGCGAGAACCCTCGTAGACGAGAACCCCCAGGGCCCTGGTGGAACGCTGGACAGAGCGGAATCTTCCCTTTATGTATCTTATCACAACCGATCAAGTATGGCAACAGCTATTTGCGTGAAGAGCAACGCTTCGAGGTGGGACGGACCGCAGCCCACAACGGCCGCACACGTGTGCGCGGAACCGCGGCAGCACCGGGAGACATCCTGCGCAGCGCCGAGCACCGCGGCGGACCCCACGCGGCGGGGGATTGCCCCGTTGTCCGGGCCCGACGGAGATGGTATACTTCTGCGGCGTTTTCTTCCGACAGGGGGCGAGCGCGGGCGTGTCCACGCCGCAACCGTGAAGACCTGGAGTGGATCCTGGGGACGAGCGTGTCGCATACAGGGACGGGGAGCAGGCGATGATTACCATCACGGGTTCCGGGCTGACCATCGACGATGTCGTCAAGGTTGCCCGAGGAAATGAGAAGGTCGGGCTGGATCCGGACGCGGGGGAGCGAATGAAGGTCTGCCGGGCCATGCTGGAGAAGAAGATCGAGGCCCGCGAGATCATGTACGGGGTGAACACGGGGATCGGAGAGTTCTCCGAGGTGGTGCTCACGCCGGAGCAGGTTCAGCAATTCCAGAAGTACCTCATCTACAATCACTCGGCGGGCATCGGGCGGCCCGCGCCCATCGAGCACGTGCGCGCCGCCATGGTGAGCCGCACCAACGTCCACGCCCGCGGCCACTCCGGATGCCGTCCGCTCATCACGCAAACCCTCGTCGAGATGCTCAACCGCGGGGTGACGCCCCTGGTGTGCGAAAAGGGAAGCGTGGGCGCGTGCGGCGACCTGGCCCCGATGAGCCAGATTGCCCTGACCGTGATGGGCGAGGGCGAGGCCTTCTACGGGGGAGAGAGAATGCCCGCGGCCCAGGCCCTGCGCAGGGCCGGGATCGAGCCGGTAACGCTCGAGGCACGAGACGGGCTGGCCATCATCAACGGGAGCAATCTGATTGCGGGGATCGGCTGTATCATCCTCCACGATGCGGAACGCTGGCTCAAGCAGGCCGAGATCGCGGCCGCCATGACGCTCGAGGCGCTCCAGGCCAATCTTAAGCCCTACGACGGCCGCCTGCACGAGCTCCGGGGGTTCCCCGGAGCGGTCACCTCGGCCGCCAACATCCGCAGATGCATCGACGGAAGCGATCTTCTGAAGGGGATGAAGACCAAGGTCCAGGACGCGTACAGCATGAGGTCCACGCCCCAGGTGATCGGGGCCGCGCGCGACCATCTCCGGTGGACCCGCAGCCAGTTCGAGATCGAGCTCAACGGCGTCGGCGACAACCCCATCTTCATCCCTGCCGACGACACCGTCCTTACAGGCGCCAACTTCCAGGGGACGCCCATCAGCCTCCCGCTGGACATGGTGGGGGCGTCCATCTGCATGGTCTCGGTCATGTCCGAGCGGCGCCTCAATCGGCTTCTCAACCCGGCCCTCAGCGTAGGGCTTCCGGCGTTCCTGACGAAGGGGGCCGGGATGTTCTCCGGGTTCATGCTCAGCCAGTACACGGCCTGCATGCTCATCGTCGAGCAGCGGATCCTCTCCAACCCCAGCTGCATCCAATCCATCCCGGCCGCGGCCGACCAGGAGGATTTCGTGAGCATGGGCATGAACGGCGCGCTCAAAACCCGCCAGATCCTGGACAACGCCATGGGGGTCCTGGCGATCGAGCTCATGGCCGGCGCCCAGGCCCTGGACTTCCGGGAGTTCACGCCGGGGAAGGGGACCCGCGCCGCGCACGCCGCGATCCGCGGGGTCGTCGACCACCTGGACGAGGACCGGCCCCTCTTTCCCGACCACAACGCGCTGGCGGCCGCGGTCGAGCGCTGCGAGTTCCTCCGGGCGGTCGAGAACGAAGTCGGCGAGCTCCGGACTTACTAGAGCACCGCTCCCACCCCAAGCGCGAACCACGAAGACCACGAAGAAAACCGAGGTGGGTTTTCGGCGCGGATCAGCGATCCGCGCCGATAGGAACTCCCTTCGTGTGCTTCGTACGTTTCGTGATCTTAGTGGTGAAAGGCTCTTGGGTCCCCGGTCGCCCTGTCGGGGTTAGACGTCGCGCGGCACATCCATCTCGGCCAGTTCCCGCGCCAGATCTTCTTGGGAGACGGCCGGGGGCGCGTTGTAGGTGAGAATCTTGAACCCGGGGGACGAGACCACGACGGCGTTGTCCGGAATGTCTTTGTAGACGACGGCGTTGGCCCCGATGGTGACGTTGTTCCCGATGCGGATCTTGCCGTAGACCTTGGCGCCCGGGGCGAGGTAGACGTGGTCGCCGATCACGGGCGCGCCCCTCTTTTCGCCCTGCCCCGCAAGTCCGATCGTGACTCCCTGGGAGACGTTGCAGTTCCTGCCCATCACTACCGTGCGGCCCACGATGATGTTGCCGAAGTGGCCGATGTAGAGGCCCTCGCCGATCCGGGCCGTCCGGCCGATCTGGATGCCCCACATCATGCGGACGGCGTCGTAGAGCAAAACGCGCAGCGGGGTGAGGAGCGCCCGGAGGAGCGCATTCTGCCTGGACAGCCACTGGGAGAACCGGAACGCGATCACGGCCTGCACGCCGGGCGACCGGAAGCACTCGATCCACGCGCCCAGGGCCGAGTGGTTTGGCCGGATCATGTCGTAGGTTCTCAGGATGTCGGCCTTGAGCACGTGCATTCGCCTCGAGTTGTCCGATCCGGCTCCGGCCGGCGGGTCCACCCCTCCGACCGTCCGCGCCGCGGACCCGTCCCTACCGGTACTTGGCTTTGATCCCGCCCCAGGTCGTTCTCTCGACGTTGCTGGGATAGCACCCCAGACACTCACCGCAACCGTCGGTGAAGATCACGCTCCCGCCTTGAGTGGTCTGGTAGGGGTGGTTGAGCTCGACCAGCTCCAGGCACGAGGTGACAAGATCGAGCGTGTAGCCGCTGCACTTGGCGTCGTCCTCCGGAACGTCCCCTTTGTTGCCCGTAATCTGAAGACGGAATCGCGTCCCCGGCCCGAACTTCCCGCCTTCGGTGTGGCCCTCGGTCCGGAACGCCACCACGAGCTGGTCCTCGGAGAAATGCGCGTCCGTGATCCGGGCGACCTGATCCCACTTGACGTTGGAGATCTCACTTCCGTCGAGGTCGGCCGTCGAACGGCCCACGCGCCCACCCTGCGCCCGATGGACCGTGAACACCAGTCTGCCGGTACGGTCCGTAGGGACCCTGAACTCCCCGGCCACCCAGTAGAGGGATGAACCGGTCGGGCAGTCGGAGGGGGTGCGGACGCACTCACCGCAGCCGTCGGAAAAGGTCACCTCGCCCGCCGGACTCGCACTGTAGGGATACGAGAGCATGACCACTCGATTGCAGAGCGAATGGAAATCCAGATGGGAAGCTGTCCCCGACGAGGTCAGGACCTCGAGGCGGGTGTTCGACGAGAAACACCCTGCGTTCTGGTACCCGTGGGCCCAGAAGCCCACCACCAGATCCCCGCCCAGCATGGCCGCGCCCGTAATGCATGCGATGGGATCGCAGCACACGTTGGTGAGGTTCACGCCGTCGAACCTGGCCGTGGCCGTCCCCCGCAGATTCCCCTGGCCCCTGTAGACGTTGAAGGTCAGATCGCCCGCCGCCGCGTCCGGGACCCAAAACTCGCCCTTCACCCAGTAGAGCTTGCCTCCCGCGGGACAGTCGTCCCATTCCCAGAAGCACGTGCCTTCCCCGTCCTCGATGAAGAACGCGCCGCACGGGTCCGCCGGGTAGGGGGCCTCGAGGTAGAGAATCCTGGAGCAGGAGGTGAAGACGTCCAGGTGTGTCGAGCCGTCACCCGTGCAAACCTCGAACCGCGATTTACTCGCGAACTTGCCGGATGACAGGTAGCCGTGGGCCGTGAACGTGACAACCAGGCTTCCTCCCTCCGAGGCGATGTCCGTGATGCTTACGACATCATCGCCG
>Ga0180437_10011260_pt1 | contig 10762 bp, 9 predicted proteins | sample SS_ome_4_FD_132410 | JGI IMG/M metagenome (GOLD analysis project Ga0180437, IMG submission 132410) | Hypersaline lake sediment archaeal communities from the Salton Sea, California, USA - SS_3_D_1 metaG | ecosystem: Environmental > Aquatic > Non-marine Saline and Alkaline > Hypersaline > Sediment... | reverse complement strand
TGGAACTTTCAAATCTAAGAAATATAATAAATGATCAGACGAATGAAATTAAGAAGTTACATGATGCTGAAACCAATCTAAAAAATAAGTTATATGAAACAGAACAGATTGAAGATAGAATCTTGACAGAAATGCAACAAGTGAAAGATAAAAATTTAAAAATGGAACTAGAGCTCGATTCTAAAAATGCTGAACTTGTCGATTTAAAAAAGAAAATTAAAATTCTACGACGAGACAGTAAAAAAGCTTAAATCTTATAAATTTTGGTACTTATTTTAAAAAAGAGAAAAAATATAAAATATATTACTTAAAATTAATCTATTTTTCACGCCAAGCGATTCCACACTCTCCACAGCGATACATTTTCCCGTACACTCTCGGGTAGTCGAGAATGATATTACTTTTATCTGTGGATTCATGAATTTTCATTTTGTCTTCATTACCACATTTGGGACATTTTCTACGACCATCAATTTTATCAATTGTAAGTATTGAGTCATCAAAGGTACCTGGAATTCCTGGTCCAGCACTTGAAGCGCTTGTTGCTTTTACCTCAGCAATATCTGATTTAATTTCTTCTGGAGTAAATTCTCTTACTTGAGATTTAAATTCTGGTTGAATTCTTGCTACGGCTTCATCTGCTTCAGTTTCCGGTTCTAATTCAGATTCTGCTCTTAATTGGAATGCATCAGATTCTTTGTAATCTTCACCACGCATTAAAGCACTTATGAATTCTATATCATCTCCTTCTTCAAATATAGTTTCATTCTGTAATCCCGATCTATCTGCATCAATTTGTCTTGCCCATTGCCCTGATTTAACTTTTTCTTTTACATTACATGCATTTCCCTGCCATATATAAACCTTATTTCCCAAATCAGCAATAAAACAATCTTCTGTATCTAAAGAGTCCTTAGAGAAAGGAACTTGAATCATTTTCATCGCATTTATTCCTTCGAATTCCTCTGAAGATACACGATATAAAATGTTTTTCCATTCGGAAAAGCCTGCCCAATCACCAGTACTTACATCTTTCAATAGTGTTTTAGCAACGTTCTTTTCTACGACCTTCATAGCACCGAGAGTATTAATTAATTTCAAAAATTCAGGGGTTTCTTGACCTTGATCAACAGTAATAATTTTTGCGGCGCCACCTCTTTGTTGGTCTAAACTCCTCGCATGGGCCGCTCCTGCAGTTTTTTCATCAACACTACATTTATTTCCAATCCAAACATAGAGAGTTCTTTGATCATCAACGATATATACATCTCCAGTTGAAAATACAGGTTTATTGATTTCTTTCAACTGGCCCTGATCTATCATAAAAATTTTCATTTTTACTCATTACTAAAATTTTTTTGTAAAAGTTACAATGAATATAAACTACATCTTTTTAAGTATTTATAAATAGTGTCAAGAAAAAAAATAACTTAATTTAGAACCGCTTAAGAGCCTCATCAATTCTTTTAACGAATTCCCGAATATTATCGAGATCAATTGAACAGAATGCAATTCTTATACCATTAACATTTTCTTGGGGTTTCTCTATAGGGATCACTCCCACCTTATAATTTCTTAGTAAAAATTCTGTAAAATCGTTTGCTTTGAATTTATTAGGATTTAAATTAAGGAATATGAAAAACCCCCCGGAGCTTGGGTCCATCGAAATATCTTGATTATTAATCTTTTTTAATTCAGAAACCATTAATTCGTATCTTTTTTTTAATAGCAGATGGACTTTGTTTCTCATTTCCAAAATACTTTTAATTCCTTGCTCTTTGAAGAGTTTTATCATAAGAGCCTGATAAAAATGATTGCTGTTTGAGATTATAATTCTATCAAAACCCGAAAGAATATTATCTATTTCCTTCTTTAAAAGATTAAATTCTCCCTCATTCTTTGTCCAACTTGATTTTAATCCTATCGTTAAAAAACCTATCCTTGCGCCGTATAAGAGTAATTCTTTTGTAGCACCATCTAATTTTACAGGGATGATATCTTCATCCAATAGTTGCAAATTATAAAAAATGGATTTATCCATTCCATCCTCAGTATAGATATATGGTTCATAAGCATCATCAACTAATACTACTATAGGTATGTTTAAACTTTTCTGCTTTGTAACGAGAAGTTCAACAATATTTTGAGCTTCTTCTTTTGAAGGAACATAGCCCGTTGGGTTATTTGGAAAGTTTAAAATGATTATTATTTTATTCTGTACTTTAGCTACCTCGTCAATTACTGTACTAAAGCTTTCTAAATTGAATTTTTGGTCTTTAAAAAATTCGAAAGGTTTAATCCTTGCTCCCAAATATTTTTCTACAATATTATCATAATTTCCCCAACGTTTGTTGGGAGTGATTATATATTCTTTAGGATTAAGAAACAAAGAACAAGCTAAGAAAATACCATTTGTTACTCCTGAAGTAACAATAGGCAAGGTAATATATTCTTCTAGTTTCTTAAGTTCTCTCTGATGGTTATTTTGAGTGATTAGTGATTTTTCTATTATCCAAGCTTTCCATATTTCACGTAAATTACTAATGCCTGGAATGGAAGGATATGGAACTAGATCATTAATAGTCAGATTCTTAAAATATTCTTTAATCCCTTCCAAGTAACAGGGAACCCATTCAGATGAAGCTCCATCAATAAAATCGTTTTCATGTGCATACGCGGCACCAATCGTCCCAATGAGTTCAGCTTCATTTTTTGCACGATCAGACCAATAAAAAATTCCTTGAGGTAGAAATACCCGTTTTCCAACTTCTGAAAATACTGAATAAAGAGGTGTTTTCTTTATAATTTCAAATTGCATATTATCTTTTCTAAATGATAGAGGGAATAAAAATTTAAACTCTACTATCTTATTTTTTATTTAACAAATAATTTATCTAAGATTAACAACTTCAGAGAAATCTTTAACAACATGATTCAATACTTAATTTCTTATTCTATCTTTTTTATAATTGGTTATTTTTCAACTAATTATTGGGTAAAAAAAAGAAATATTGATAAACCCTTCTATTATTCTATTATTATTAATGCTGTAATGATATTGATTCTTATTCTTATGAATTTTTTACCTTTTTTCCCTGCAAATTTATTAGTTGCATATTTTATTGATGCAATAGTAGGTGCTTTTCTTATATCGACGTTATTTAAGCAAAATTTTGTGCAATCTCTAAGATTCTCAAGCTGGTATTTATTTTGGATTATGCTGGGTGTTTACTTTATTTTACTAAGCCTTGGTTTATTTATTGGGGGAATTTGGTCATTTTTTGTATAAAAATTAATATGAAAAGTATATTCTTTGTTTCATTTAGAGAAATTGGTGTTTGAATTTAAATATAAAAAATCATATATAAAACAATATGAACAATGAAAATAATTTTGAGGAACAACCTTCTGATAAAATTTTAGAGAAAAAACCTTTGAAAAAGGCTGATAATGCATTTTTAAAAGGTTGGACTGAATTTACAAACAACATTTCCAATGGTTTTAATACATTACAAAAAGCAATAGAAAATAATGTAAAGGGAAATGAAGAACTCTGGAATCAGAATAAAGATAAATTTTTTAAGTTCTTCGAAGAGATAGGAGATAGTTGGGAAAATCAAATGAACAAATGGAGCAAAGAAGTTGAAGAAACTATTGAGATAGATGCAAAAGAATGGGATGAGAATAAGGATAAATTTGACGATTTTATAAATAAAACTAGGAATGAATGGGATAGTAACATTCAACAGTGGACAAATGATTTAGAAAAAAAGAGAATCGAAAATAAGGAACAATGGGATGCGAGAAAGCAAAAAATAAAAGAGGATATTAAAAACTGGCAAGAAAAGACGCAAAAAGATTGGGAAAAGGGTTTAAAAACATTCAGAAGAGAAATGATTAAGGGCTCTTATATGTTTCTTGTATTTATGATTCCTATCTTAGTTGTATTAATAATAATTGTATGGTTAATCAATTGGGCTATGAATCCCTTCTCATAAGATTTTTCTGCTATAATTTCTTTATTCATTCTATCATGCTTGAGATTTTTATATTCTCTTTTTTAGTTGCATTAACAGGAGCCTTATCTCCTGGACCTTTACTTACATTTACAATTTATAAATCCTTAAAGCAGAAAAGAGGCTATCTAGCCGGTATTTATATAATTCTTGGGCATGCTACTATTGAATTTGCTTTAATAATAGCTCTCTTAGCGGGTGCGTCATTGTTCTTTCAGAATCTTATTTTTCTTACCTTTGTTGGGATAATTGGAGGGATTTTACTAACAATTTATGGAATTCTGATTATTAAGGATGTTAGGAAACAAGAGATTAATTTTAGTTTAGAAATCAATGAGAACAATATTAAGGGGTTCAAGGGTAATAGTTTCTTAGGTGGAATTATTGTTAGCCTCTCGAATCCGTATTGGGAATTCTGGTGGGCCGTGATTGGATTGGGTTTTCTGGTTTCTTATGATGTGAGTTTCGCAAATCCTTTAGGGATCTTATTGTTCTTTTTAGGGCATGAATTAGGGGATTTAATCTGGTATCTTCCCATCTCTACAATTGTACATTTTGGGAAGAGGGTCTTCAATCCTAAGATATATAAGTATGTATTGATAGCCTGTTCTCTTTTTATGATTATTTTTGGGGTATATTTAGCTCTAAATATTATTTTTAATCCCCCTACTATCTAATACGTAGTCTTCTACTCTAAAATGCAGAAAAGTTAGAAATATCCTAGTATCACATGAATATAATAGGCAAACTTGATCACCTTAGATATAAGAATATAAGTTTCGGAATTTATAAATAAAAAATTAAATCTGGTGACAATTTTTATACCTGTTTTAATTTAAAAGCTCCCTTAAATCAATAGCGAATAATAGTTATTGAAATCATAGTTAATATTTGGAATTATGAAAGAAAAAAACATGATCAATTGCCCTGTCTGTGATAATAAATTTATTCCTAGAACATTTTATCCAGAAGAGACAATTTTTTCGACTCATGATGGGAAAAAATTATCTGGTTTTAACGGATATATAAGTAGCTCGGCTGTTAAACCACCAGAAGTGGTTTTGAGCTCCTGGACAACTTATTGTCCTAATTGTAATTACGTCATGAAATTTGTAAAAGAACTTGTCCGAAAAGAAAAAGTATCATCTCAAAATTCAAAAGATATGCAAGAAAAGTATAATAGTTATTACTATGGATTTCCGTATGGAGATTATTCTCAGCATTTAAGAGATATTTCTGACAAAGTAAAAAAACAAATCGAGGCAACCCTTAATGAGTTAAATTTTGATATTTGGGAAAGCTTATATCAAATTGAGGATAATTTCAAATTTTTAGTAAGATTTTTTACTAATTTAGAGGATTATTGCAATTCCACACAAGATTTCTCGATACAAAGAAATATGACTATGAAAATCAAGGAAATTGGACTACCAAAAGATATAGAAATATCGCTTCTCCAGTTAAATAATATTAAAGAAGAAATCATTAAAGGAGATTATGAACTATCGCCCGATGATCAAGAGAATATTAACACAATTTTAGTGAATTTTGTGTGCTTCTTGATTCAAAAGCATATTAAACCTCTTATAAACAATGACATTCTTAATGAGGAATACAATTTCATAAGATTTGAAGATTTAATTGCTGAGATCAAGACTTATTTAGGAAATTATCTCTATTCTAATTTTAATAATAAAACTTTAGCTAATAAGCAAATCCGTACCTTTATGAATTTTCTCTTCGAGCAAATTGAAGCGTAAGGATTATCTAATTAATTAAAAATAGCATTTTATAAACAAAGAAAATTCGAAAATCGTTCACTCATTTTCGAAAATTCCTAAATTTGGATCGAGGAATTGGTTTTGACACATGGGACAAGAGTTATATTTGGAAAGCCAATCTGCAACACAGAGATAATGGTATGTGCTTGCACAAAAAGGGCATGTTATTAATTTATCTTTTGCAAAATTAATGTTTTTATGGCAAACAGTACACTGCACATTTGAGGCAGATACTCCCTCTCTCACTTTAACTTTATTAGATAAAATCTCTTCCATTTTAGATGCTTCGATCTGATACAATCCTAAACTCGTTGTCAATTGGTTAATTTTAGCATTAATTTCCGTAATTCTTTCTCGTAATTCGCTTTCAGATAATTTATTTGCTAAAAAAGAGGATAATGCGAAATTAATAGGTAGCCCTTCGAAATTTTCTGTTTGCTTAGTGATTTCACTTATTTCTGCAAACATTATTGATTCTTTGTCAATAAGTTCACTAAAGCTTTTAAAAATCTTATTTATTAAAATTGTGAGTAAAAAAGTAAGTTGTTGTTTTTTACGATTGAAGTTGTCCTCCCAATGTTTAATAACTTGGTACATATCTATGTTATGTTCCTTGTAAGCCTCTAGTTTAAAATATACTTCTTCTTTTATCTTGTCGATCTTTTCTTTATAATCCTTTAATAAATCTCTAATTTCCTTTAATTGCGGTAATTCTTCCCTAATAATTACAGAAGTTTCATCTTCATATGAATGAATCAGTTTATTTACTTCTTCGATTTTCTTATCAACAAAGTTCCTCAACTCAATTCTTAAACCTTCATCTCTAATATTACTCATATAATTCAAATACTCTTCTTTACGCCGGTAAATTTCTGAACTTAGATTTCCAATAGATTTTTTTAATGAATCAGTTATATTTTCATAAGGTTTAAGAATATTATCAAACCGTAGAATCCAAGTATCAATTTCATCAATTTTAGACGCAAATTTATCAATTTTATTATAACAAGAATTAACCACTTCTATGAATTCCTCAGGATTATCTACTTGATTTGCTATCTTCTGAAATCTTTTATCTAATCCTTTAAAATAGTAATCAACTAATTTTGGTAAGAAATCTTTAAATTTTTGATTTAGAAGCTCCTCAACATTTATTTTTCCTGTACCACTTCCTGTTAAATCATATTGTTTGTCTAAACTTTCAATCTCTTTGATATCGCCCTCAAGCTTATCCTTAATTAGTGCGAGGATTAAGGGACGCATCTTAATCTTTAAATTGTTTACCACTTCTTTCCTTTCGAGAATATTAATAAATTCTTCTCCTTGATGTTCCTCTATGATGTTCTTTCGATATAATAAAAAGAGTAGGTCATCAAATACGTTAATTTGTTTTTCATATTTACTTAAAAAATATTGGTACAATTCATTAAAATGAAGGGATAATAATACCTCCTTCCATGATTTAATTTTCTTTTGAGTTTTTGCTTCAATTAAATCTTTAATATATTCTTGTAAATCTTTAACTTCTTGCCATTTATTTATATTTTCAGATATATCGTTTACGCGAAACATTAAGTTCTTTATCTTATTACTATTTATCCATAAATAAATTTCATTATTATACTCTTTTTCTGTTTTTATAATGGTACTTTTCAATCGGGGTAAAAAAATTTCAATTCTATCAAGAAGTATTTTATATTTTCCCAATATCTCTTCAAGCTGCTTACCATTTTTTATCAACCGCTTAACATTCCTGATATTAGAGCTTAAATTTGTCAAGTTGTTATAAAGAAGTTCTATCTCATCAGATATTGCTGTTTTTAAATGAAAATAATTATTATTAGACTTAGATATCAAATATTCTTCTGAAAATTGTTTAATCTCACTAAAATATTTTGAATATCCTTCAAGAACTTCCAACTTAAATTCTGAGTTTAAGAAATCTTCTAAATTTTGGCTTTTAGTTTTATCAGTTTGGATTTCTAAAACCTTATTTTTAATACTTGACATTTCTTCTTTATTATATCCCCTTACTTCTCTATGACCATCGAAAGTGTTATCAATTAAGCGCAATGTGAAACACCATTAAAAATTAGATATACTAACATGTAAAAAAAAGAATCATTTAATAAAAATTCAACTTGTATTATCCTTTAGTTATAATAATATTTTAATCTACAAATTCCCATTGAGATAGGCTCCTAATTCGCAAAAATCAACCTATAAGGTCCATCTATTTTAGTCTAAAAAACCAAACACTTACCAATTAACTCTTATTGAGTTCATTAATGTTATTTTAAAATGTAAAAGCCAAGTTAAAAAGATTTGTGAATCTATTCTCCTAACTCATCAATTTCGATGTGCTTCTCTTCAGCACCATCTTTTTTGATAATTAGGATGTCAATTCCATTTCCAGACATGGCATCTCGTTTGATGGAATTTCTAATCGCTTTTTCAACCAATTTAACGCCCTGAGCTATTGTCATTTCGGGTTTGTAATCCGCTTCTAATATACCAATAGATAATAACATTCCCGTACCAGTTGTTCCATAATCTTCAGGGATTAAAGATCCTAATGCATCCAAGGTATATAATTGAGGGCCATCTTTGTCAACTCCTGCAATTACTAAATTAGTATATAAGGGGGCCATTTTTCGTGAATAAAGATAATTTGAAACTAACTTTGCCATGCTCCTCGTAGAAATAGATTCTTTCGCATCTAATTCATATAATGCAGCTTGTGCTCGGAGGATCTTTATTAATATCTGAAAATCACCGATTAATCCGTAACAGGTAATTCCTATTTTCTCCGTGATCTTAAATACCTTTTGAGTCTTTTTATTTGTAACCGTATACCCCCAAGTCGCTCTTCTATCATTTCCTAGCACTACTCCATCTTTACATTTGATGGCTACCCCTGTAGCTCCTGGAACCATAATCTGCTGTTCACTCATGATTAAACCTTTTTACAATAAGTTTGATTATTTATTGAATTATTTTATTAGAATAAAATAATAAAAATTAATTAAAATTTGTGTTTTAAATTATAATTTCTTACCTCTAAGTTACCATTTTCTTTATTTTCTGTCCTAAACTTATTAAGATTCTTTGGCTTAAAATCAAGGAATATACCTCTAAATATAATTAAATTAGGAAATTAATATTATAGCATTTTTACTCGAAAATAGAACCTTTAAACAAGGTAAATTTAAATAAAGTAAAAAAATTTGGAACTTCAAGAAGCCACATATAATCGAGCAAATAAAATCAATAGTTGTTTATTCTAAACAAAAATTCTAACTTTTACGGTTTTTTGTTGTTATGATATAATATATTTTTAGAATAACCGAGTTAAAAATTATAATTCAATTCCAACAAAGACATATTTTTATTGGAATGTAATAAAAATAAACAAGTTCCATTGACCATAAAAAGTTACCGTTGTTCATTTTGATATGATTGATGCAATGACTAAGTTAAAATTAATTTTTACTAGTTAGGTCAATCATGACTTATTAGTGATGATCATCCAAGGAATGATATGATACTAGTTGGGAATGATTGACTTCACTTTAAAATTTTTTAATTCCCCATTCTATGATAAAAATAACCATCTAAACCATCTTTTATCCTTAATTATAATTTGAATAATTTTTACCCTAAAAAAATTAAATCAAAGTTTTCGATTGATCAACCATTGCATGATCAGTGATGATCGACCTTTAATTAAAACCTAAATTTTTTGTCGTACATTTTTTTGCACTTAATTACTCAAATTTATCTCAACTTGTCGCAAGATTTAAATAACTCTTCGGATATATTATTATCTAAGAAACTCTATTAATAATTAAAAAAAAATTAAAAACAATTAAGTTTCGAAATTTAATTAACAAAAAAGTGGAGGAATAAAAAATGGCTAAAAAGAAACATTCTTTTGCCTGGAGTCCAATCAGGCGATTAATGAAGCAACAAGGTGCTTCAATAGTTGCCCGAAATGCAGTAGATTTACTAATTGATCATCTTGAGAAGACAGCCTCTGGTTTAACCGAACAGGCTCGAGCATTTACCATGCATGCTAACAGAAAGAAGATCACCAAGAACGATCTACTCCTCGCATTAAAATATAAATAAACCAAGTATCATATCAGATTGGGCTAAATTTTAACTTTTTTTCTTTTTTTATTTTTTTATTTTCTTACCATTAAAATTTAATAGTAATTTAAGTTACAATTATCTTATTTTGGGGTAATCAATTATTATGATAATAATTGGTCTCAATTTCATTTATAATATTATTTGATTTTTTATTAGATTAGGAAACGGAACGCATGATCTTATTTGACTATCCAAAAAAAAATCAAGATTACGGCTTTAAATGGAAGCCCTAAAAAGAATGGTAATACCGTCACCTTAATGAAGTGGGTTTTGGAAGGATGTCATGAAGCGGGGGCTGAAGTTGAATTAATCCATATCAGAGATCACAATATTCAATATTGTCAGGGTTGTCATACCTGCCTTCAAACGGGGAAGTGCATCATCAACGATGAATTAAGCCAGGTCTATGAGAGATTGAGTAATTCAGATGGTATAGTAGTTGGTTCTCCTGTATATTCGGGGGAACCAACTGCTCAACTTAAAACCTTTTTAGATAGATTAACTCTCTTTAAACTTTATTCTAATATATTTAATAAACAAAAAACTGTTGGGGTTACAACTAGTGGGATAGCTCCCACCAAAAGATTAGCAAAAAATCTAGGTAATTTTTTTGGAAGACGAGTTGGAATAATTGGGGTTAAAACGGCTACCTTAAAAAAAGGATACCAACCATTAATCGACCATTATAATAAAAAAATTCCAAAAAGAGCCCATATGTTAGGAAAAAAATTAGTTAAAAAGATAGAACAAGATAGTAATCCGAGAGGGTTTACTTATTGGTGGATAAATTTTCTAAGAAAACACTTATTA
>Ga0180437_10011259_pt1 | contig 10762 bp, 8 predicted proteins | sample SS_ome_4_FD_132410 | JGI IMG/M metagenome (GOLD analysis project Ga0180437, IMG submission 132410) | Hypersaline lake sediment archaeal communities from the Salton Sea, California, USA - SS_3_D_1 metaG | ecosystem: Environmental > Aquatic > Non-marine Saline and Alkaline > Hypersaline > Sediment... | reverse complement strand
TGATCCAGGAGGGCGTGATCATAGGGGAGGGCCCGGAGGAGGAACTCGCACAGCGGTTCACACGAAAGATCCGGGTTCGCGTGCAGGTCCGGGGTGCCAAGGCCGAGATCGAGGATTGCCTCCGGGGCCTGCCGGAGGTCGAGACGATCGAGTGGGGCAAACAAGAAGAGGACCGATCCAGCTTCATGCTGAGTCTCGCGGAGGATATTCGGCATACGATCAGCCTTACGCTCGCAAGCCGAGGATTGGGCGTGCTCGAGATGGCGCGGACAGACCTCGACCTGGAAAACACCTTCTTGAGGCTCATGGAGTCAGAGGAGAAGCCTACGTGAGAGTTGTCTGGCTCGTGTTGTGCAGGGAACTCGGGGCCTATTTCCGATCGTATATGGGGTACATCATCCTTGCCGTCGTGCTCCTCGTCGACGGGCTGCTCTTCAACGTGTACGCCCTGGGCGGGGGATCCAAGTACTCTGCCGAGGTCCTCCGGCAGTTCTTCTACTTCTCGAGCGGGACGACGATGATCGCAAGCATCTTCCTGACCATGCGATTGTTGGCCGAAGAGAGACAGATGGGCACGATGGTCCTGTACGCAACCTCGCCCGTGCGGGATGGCCACATCGTGCTCGGCAAGTTTCTGTCCGCCTTCCTGTTCCTTTGCCTGCTTACACTCCTGACCTTGTACATGCCCCTGCTGATCTTCGTGAACGGAAAGGTCTCTGTGGGGCACATCTTCGGCGGCTATGTGGGTCTCCTGTGTCTGGGTGCAGCGAGCCTTGCGATCGGGATGTTCGGTTCCTCCCTGGCCCAGAGTCAGATCATTGCGGCCATCATCTCCACGGCCATCCTGGTTTCCCTGCTTCTCTTCTGGCTCCTCGTAAACGTGACGGATCCACCGCTGTCGGGCATCTTCAGTTACCTCGCACTGCACAACAAGCACTTCTTCCCGTTCATGAAGGGGACGATCAACACCCGTGACCTGATCTACTATCTTACGGTGACCTGCTTCTTCCTGATGGTCTCGACAAGGGTTATCGAGGCACGGCGATGGCGATAGAAGGGTATCAAGCACAGGGCAAATGGCGAATCCCGGGTCTGGCCTGTACGGCCCCCTATCTGGTGGGCATGGTCCTGATCTATGTGGGGGAGAGGCTGGTGGGGTCCCCCCAGAGTGCCCGGTTCCTCCTGGACGGCCTGGGTGCCGCATGCCTCCTCTGGGCGGTGATGGCCCGTACCGTGAATTGGGTCCGGAGCCGGGGGGATCGCCGGGCCGTGGAGGCGATGATCCTCGCGACCTACCTCGGGGGGATCTTGTCCCTGGCGATGTACGCGATCCAGTTGGATGTGGTGCGGGCAAGGGTGTTCCCCTCGATCGAGGGGGTCCGTCTCGTGAACCGCTACCAGGCGATCCTGCAAGTGCTGTGGCCGATCGTCTGGCTGACTTCGGTCCTTCCCCTGCTGTTCATGGAGATTTCCTACGCATCGATGGCCCGGGCACCCCAGATCGAGCGCAGACGGGTTGCCTTCTCCGCCGGCAGCGGGCTGGCCATCGCGTGGCTCCTTGCGAGCCTGTTCCTGATCAACTACCTAGGCGATTCCCACAACCACAAGTGGGACCTGTCCTTTCAGAGAACATCGAGCCCGAGCGAAGACGCCCGCGAGCTGGTCGCCAACCTGAACGAGCCCTTCGACGTGTTTCTGTTCCTTCCGGAGGCAAACGAAGTCCTCGAAGAAGTGTCGGGCTATTTCGAGGACTTGGAAAAACTGTCCGATCTATTCCAGGTCCGGGTGTACGATCACGTCATGGAGCCGAAGCGAGCCGAGGAGCTGGGGGCCCGCCAGAACGGTAGCCTCGTCTATCGGTACGGTGACAAGAAGGAGGTGGTCCGCATCGGGACCGAGATGGCCGAGGCCCGGGGCAAGCTCGCCAAGCTCGATGAGGAGTTCCAGGCCAAGTTCCTCAAACTCGTGGCCGAAAAGAAGACCACCTATTTCACCACCGGCCACGGGGAACGTTCTTATGATTGGCAAGGGGAAGAGGACCCCCGGGCTCCGGTCAAGGGCCTGAAGAAGATCCTGAGCAAGCAGAACTTCGATGTAAAACCCCTGGGGATCGGACAGGGTTTGGGGGCTCGCGTGCCGGAGGATGCCTCCCTGCTGGTGATCCTCGATCCCACAGAGGATTTCCTCCCGGAGGAACTGGATGCCATCCGAAGGTACCTCGGGGGGGGCGGAAGGATTTGGATGGCATTGGATCCCGATCATTCGAGCAACATCTCCGGTCTCCTCGAAGACTACGGTGTCACGTTTCACGCGACCCTGCTGGCCAACGATCGATACTTCATGCGAGTCCACTACAACGAGGCGGATCGCATCCATCTCTTCACAAACCGGACGTCCTCCCATCCCTCGGTCAACACCCTGAGCCAGAATGCGTCCAAGTTGGCTGTTGTGCTTCTGGGGTCGGGTTACCTGGAGAAGCTCGAGGAGAAGAAGGGTGAGAGTAGGGTGGTGATGACCTTGCGCAGTATGCCCATGACTTGGGCGGACGACAATCGGAATCTGGCATTGGACGCACCGGCGGAAGAGAAGAAGACCTATGATCTTGGCGCAGCGGTGACTGCAGACGTGCCCGAAGAGGAGGCGGAAGCCACAGCAGGTACGGAAGTCTCTTCCGATCGGGAGCAGGTGGAAGAGGGGAAGAAGCAGATGCGGATGCTCGTGCTGGCTGACGCGGATGCCCTGTCCGACAAGGTGATCGGCAATCTCGGCAACTACTTCCTGTTCGAGGATGGTTTGAAGTGGTTGTTCGAGGAGGAGAAGCTGCTGGGCTCGGCGGGAAGGGAAGAGGATGTGCGGATCATGCACACGAAAGAAGAAGACGTGGTCTGGTTCTACACGACCACTTTTGCCGTCCCGTTGCTCGTCCTGGGCGTCGGGGTTTTCTACAACCGATTTCGGTTGAGACAGACACGAAGGGGCAAGAAGGGATGAAGCGCACTTCCCTCGTTCTCTATTTAGGCCTCTTGCTGGCAACCCTCTTGCTGGCCTATCTCACGTGGGTCCAGGAGCCGAAGAAGGCGGGTGGCAGGGTCCCTGTCCTTCGGTGCAAGAAGGGTGAAATCCGGAAGATCACATACGAGACCAAGGACCGAACGGTTCGCTTCTCGAAGAAGCAGAACCCCTACTCCGGGGAATCCTCCTGGTGGGTGGAGATCGCCCAGATTCCTGCTGCTCCGAAAGAGGCCGATCTCGAAGAGGAGACCTCTTCCGGGGTTGCGCCCGTGATCGATTTGTTCAAGGCGAACCAAAGGCTGGAAGAAGGGTTGGGCGGATTCTGTCCCTGGAAGGCGCTGCGCTCCCTGGGAGAGCTGGGAGGAGAGAAACGGGAGGAGTTCGGCCTCGCCGAAACCGCCGAGACCCTGATCCTGGAGCTGGCTTCAGGAGTGCGTACCTTTCAGATCGGGGGGACGACCTTCGGGCCCAGGGATCGTTATGTGGCAGACGATGAGACCGGTGAGGTCTTTCTGGTTGCCGGTCAGGCGCTCCGTGATTTGCTCGGCCCGAAGAGCCGCTTCATGGAAAGATCCCTCCATACCTTCCAAGCCAAAGAGGTTGCCCGTGCCAAGGTGCGTGCCGGCCCGAGGGAAAAGGAACTGGTTCGCCCGGCGTCTGAAGAGGGCACGGAGCAGGGGTGGGCGGACAGCCGTTCCCCTGAGGAGACGAAGGACCTTTACAGGAACTGGATCCGCAAGCTCTTCGCCCTGCGTCCTACAGACTATGTTCCCCCGCCCGAGGGCGTGGAGGTTGGAGGGTGTGTCGCCCCGTCGGACTCCGCGCAGGAGCTGCGTCTCACCTTCTACAGTCGAAAGAAAGAGATCGGGTTCCTGACCGTGTACAAGGGGACCGACGAGAAAGGAGACGCCACGTATTACGCTTGTTCGGAGCACTCGGAGACCGTTGTAAAGGTCCCCAAAACCCAGGTAGAGACCCTCCTTGCGGATCTGCAAGACGTCCTATCCGATTAGCCCGGATATTTCATGAACAATGCCGAGAAAATTCAGTCATTCTCTGGTGACAATCTGTATCCGTAGCTTGGGCCGGGAAATCCTATGTGAGCTGTGAATTCGGATAGGAGTTCTCAAAAACTCTCGGCATTGTTCATGAAATGTTCGGGTTAGCGCAATTCCAGGTAGGTCATGGCGAGTGTTCGGTGACAGAGATGTGGCGTGCTATCCGTGCGGCTGATTTCGTGAGCTGTCCTCTTCCGGAAGACCTTGCCCGGCGGACTCATCCTGACGGGGGGCTGCAGGCAGGGTAAAGAAGAAGGTGCTTCCGTTCATCTTCTGGCTCTCCACCCACATGTCGCCGCCATAGTGGGTGATGATTTCCTTGCTGATGGGCAAGCCCAACCCTGTTCCTTTCGGCTTGTCCCTGAGTGTATCCGAAGATCCCTGGTTGAACTTCTCGAAAACCCGTGCGAGGTCCTTCTCCTCGATCCCGACGCCTTGATCGGACACACGAACCAGGATCCATCCGTTGGGTTCCCCGGACCCCTCGTCCTCGAGCGCTTCCGCTTCAATCCGGATCTCTCCTTCCTTGAGAGAGAAGGTGATGGCGTTGTGCAGGAGGTTCGCGATTACCTGCTTCGTCCGGTCTCGATCTGCGAGGACAGAGGGCAGATCAGAGGGCAGATCCAGGATCAACCGGAGAGATTTCTGATGAAGGGACGGAAACTGGATTCTTGCGGCCTCCCGGACGACCTCTTCCAAGGACATGACCTCATCGCGGTAAACCATCCTACCCGAATCGATCTGAGAGAGATCGAGCAGGTCGTTCACGAGCCGTGACAGCCTTTCGCTTTCTGAATTGATGATATGAAGGAATTCCTTCTGGGTATTCGGGTCCTCGTCCTCGTATTCGAGAAGGATTTCCGAGAAGGATCGGATCGATGTGAGGGGCGTGCGAAACTCATGTGAGATGGATGACAGGAAGGAGTCCTTCATCTCGTCCAGCTTCTTGAGTTCATCCAGTGCCTTCTGCAAGTCGGCGGTCCTCTCCTTGACCCTTTGCTCCAGCTCCTGGTTCAGCTTGTTGATCCTGGCCTCTGCCCGTTTACGTTCGATGATCTCCTTCTTGAGGATACCGGTCCGCTTCTCCACGAGTTCCTCGAGGTGTTCCTGGTATCTTCCTAACTCGTCCTCTGCCCTTTTTCGGTCCGTGATGTTCGTGGAAACCAGATTCAGGGTAACAACGCGGCCATTGCGCTCGATTGGCTCAACGCGCGTCTCGTAATGGGCTCTCCCACCGTCAGGTGCAGGCCCTTCCGTTCTGTAACTCTCCGCGATGCCTGTTCGGAAGACTCGTTCGTAGACTTCTCGCATGATGTCGTGGTACACGCGCGGCACGTATTCAAAAACGGTCGTTCCGATCGCCTCTTCGGGCGTGAGGGCTCTCAAGGTCTGATTGACAAACAGGATCTTCCCGGTGCGGTCCACATTGAGGATGAAATCAGGGGAGTTTTCGACGAGGGAACGCCAACGTTCCTCGGATTCCCGGAGTGCCTTCTCTGCCCCCTTTCGCCTGAGGGCCTCCTCCTCCAATCCCTTTACCCTTCTTTCCAATGCCTCGTAGGTTGGCTTTCTCTGCACTAGAAGATTCTCCATCTTTGCTGAAGAGAGAAGGAACGTACTTCCCAACTAATTAGTTTTTCGGATGATTTCTGGAAAATCCTTACATTTCTGGGTGATTGGGGGGAACGGGGGGTTGGGTTCTGACTTCCGTGAGGCCAGGGGAAGGAATGATGAAGAATAGAAACCCGTCTTGGAAGGTGAGTTTTCTTTGTGGGACGGGCACTTACCCCTTTGGGGAGTGAAGACAGAATTGCACTTCTTCGTTCGATCCCTTTCGGGTTGATGTCCTGAAGGATTCAGCTCGCGTCCGAGTGACCTAAAAGATCATTCCTCCGGGTTGATACCTCTTCATGCTTTGAAACACTCTTTGCCCATCCGCCGGTGTGCCGCAGACGATGTTGAAACGGTGCTTCATCCCTCTCCACTCCCAAGCACGATGAGGATTCAACTGCAGGCGAAAAAGGGACGCCGCCGTCGAGAGAATCGGGCGAGGTCCAGAGGGTTGCCTTGGCCTCGATGAAAGAAACAACGAAAGCCGCGGATCCTGCTTGAATTGTGTTTGGAGTTGGGTTTAGATGAAGGATCAGGAATGGGCGCTATCCGTGGCTTTCCGTCTCGGAAACAAGAAGTGGATCAGGAATGAGTACTAGCGAACACGCCTTTTGTGTGCTGGCCTACGAGGAATCCCCGCACCTGGAAACTTGCATCGCATCCCTTCTCGCCCAAACGGTCCCCAGCCAGGTTGTGCTCGTCACCTCCACCCCCTCCACCTTCATCGAGGAACTGGCTGTCAAATATGAGCTTCCCATCCAGGTCAACCGTCACCACAAGGGCATCGGCTCTGACTGGACCTTTGCTTATCGCTCAAGCCCTGCCCGGTACGTCACGCTTGCCCACCAGGACGATCTCTACCTGCCCGGGTATACGGAGCGCTGCCTTCAGCGGCTCAGCCAAGAACGAGAGACCTTGATCGTTTTCACGGACTACTGTGAAAAGGTGGGCAATCGGTTGCGGAAGACCAACCTCAACCTCACGATCAAACGGCTGGTCCTTTCGGTGGCATTCGCTTTTCACAAAACCCATATTCAATCCCGGTTTAGAAAAAAAGGCATCCTGCGCCTTGGCTCGTCCATACCGTGTCCATCGGTTATGTATCACAAGGTCCAGATCGGGGATTTCTCCTTTTCGGACGATTATCACGTGAATCTGGACTGGGAGGCCTGGCTCCGGCTCTGCGATCGGGAAGGATCGTTTGCCTGGGTTCGGGAACCCCTTCTCATCCATCGGATCCATGAGGGTTCCCAGACCTCCCTGGGAATCCAGGAAAACCTCCGATCAGAGGAGGACAGACGCCTGTTCGAACAGATCTGGCCGAAACCCATCGCCGCCATCCTCCACCGCCTGTACGCGTACAGCTATGTCTCCAATCAGTCCGAGTGAACCGGGTCAGCCCCCACAAGAGAACCTGTTCGGTGTTCATAGAGGACAAACCCGTTTATCTCCTTGATCCTTCGAAGCCGGCCTTTCCCCTCGAGCACGTGACACCATTGTTCATACACTCCCTTGAACATGTCTTTTCTGCGAGACTTGAAATAGTTGTCGAATAGCAGATGGGTGATTCCCTCGGTTTCCAGAAATGTCTCGAACCGGGGAAGGGTTGTGACATGTAAGAACCGGTGCGACACGTGCGGTGCCGCCATCACCACCTCCCGGTCCAGGTACAGGCTCGTCAAGGCCCCGTTGCCAAGAGCGATTCTGGCATCCCGGCCAACATGCTGGTTGATGTATTCGTGCATCTCAAAGACCGGAACCTGGCGCCGCAAGAATTCTCTCTTCCCTTCCGAAGAGAAAGCCGTTCTCCATCCAGGCAAGGAAATCACCGCCCCAATCGAGAGGTGCAGGAACAGGATCCCCCCCACTACGGTCTTCCACAGCACCGCACCCCGCAGCCGGCGAAAGGCCATGTCCATAGCGTATACGGCAACCAGATGCATGAAAGCCGTCTGCGGGAGGTAATACCGGGCTACCCTTCCTTCCGTGAAATCCACCAGCGACAGGGCAAAGACCCCTCCCAGTGCACAAAAGAGAAAGTAGAGAACCAGCTTGTCTCTCCAGAAGGGAAACAGCAGCGTCAAGGGGAAGAAGCAGACGAGAAACAGCCCCATCCGCCCATTCCACTCCCCAGATGTCAACAAGATCCTCTTCATCAAAACAGGAAGAACAAGTATCCTTGTCTTCACGCCGGACAATGTAAGGTAGGGGAAAAGAGCGCTCTCTGTGACCTTCTTTTCCGGTTTGGCCTTCTCGTGGGCGCCAAGCCGCGAAATGTCGTTCCTGGGATCTTCGTCGGCCACCCCCGTATCCCTTGGGCTCCCAATCAGATGAGAGTTGTCTTCCTGGTGATCGCCTTCGGTGAAGGGAACCGGCATTTGATAGGCCGTTCGATAATACAGCCACTGACCGGTCCACATTCGGCATTTGGCCAACCACGGTAGCGAAGAGGCAGCCGTCAAGGAGAGGAACAGCGCAGATGCGAGAAGAATCTTCCCGAAAGATCTGGGACGCTGGGAGAAAAGGGGAATCGCCAGCACGTAGACCCCCAGGTACGGCAGGGCAAGGATCTTCGTTCCGACCGCAGCGCCCAGGAAGAGGGCTGCCAGCCCATAGGGCATCATCTTTCGACCTTGAATCCCCTGCCACACCCACAGCCCGGAAAGAAAGGTCAAGTCGAGAAAAAGCACATCGTTCTTGGCGCTGATGAGCAGATATCCCAGGAGAACGGGAACACCGTAGAAGAGCGAAGCCCCTAAGAGGCCTGTTGAGAAGGACACCATCCAGCGAAGGGCCACCACAAGAATCAAGAAGAGTAGAACACCATGCCCCCAGTTGAGGAGCTTGGCAACCGTCTGGTGGCCGTCAACGAGGAAGGCTACCGTGTAAATCATCTCCGCCAGGCAACTGCCTGCCAGGTACTTGTCAAAGTTCGGATCCGGCTGAACCCTTTGTTCTTGGGCATACTGCATGGCCGCAGGCAGGTGATACCTCATGGCGTCATCGCGGGTCTCTGGCAATAGACTCCCTGTCAGGCTTATGCCGATGAACAGCAAGCACAGCAAAAGGAGCCCGATCTCTCGCCGGTTGAGGGAAAGGACGGCCTGCCCGACCTTTGGCACGATTAACGGAGCGATCCAGACCAAGAAATAGGCGTTTCCTACGATGAGGACGGAAACAACGACTCCCGGATAAATCCTCAAGAAGAGGCCCAGGAACAGAATGCCATATCCGAGAAGGACGAGTCCGAGAAACGGAGCAGAAACCCAGTAGAGGAGATCCAATTGAGACCTCCTGATCAGAAAGATGCCCCCCAGCCCGGTACAGCCGGCGAAAATGAACAGAAAGAGCAGGAAATTCACAGTCTGATCCCACAAAACCGTATGATCTCCGCGATCTGATGGATGAGTTGGACCTTTCCGCCCAGCCAATGATCGTAGAAGAGGACATCCTTTGCCAAGTAGTGGAGGGACAGCACGGTGGCTAAGCCGACCCACCCAAGGGCCACGAGTGTCTTGGCCCAACTTCTTGAATCCGGTTCTTTCGCTTTGCTGTGCATTAGATCCGAGCGCTCATCCACGATTGCAAATCCCTGCCGATCAGGTCCTGGAGTCTCAAGAGATCCCCGCGATAGTCGTCTTCCAGATCTCGTCGTTTCCCTGGAGCCAGCTCTGTCCTTCTTAAGAGCTTGGGTCTCAGCGTATCTCGTAGTCTAACCCAATCATCTTCACCCAGTATCGTGTGTCCAACCTTTCTTGTTATGGTTTGTAGTCTGCTGCGCTTGATGAAGAAGTCGTTGAGCATCCTCGATCTGGGATTCCCGGAAACATTGTACCGGGTCGACGTGTCCGGCACGAAGGCCGGATCCACCTCCAGGAACCTGTAGATATCTCGTACCAAGGATGAAGGATCCTTTTGTAGATCATCAAAGAGGCAGACCTTGACCTTGCTGAAGCCTTCCGAATATGCCTTCACCGGCTTGTAGTAGAACCCCGCGTCCCTGTAAAACCATATGGGCGCCCATCCTTCCCTGATTCGTTCGTCTTCTTGGTCGAGTGCTTCCTCAAAGGACAAAGACTCCCTGCGGTCGCGCACAAGAAACATATAGGCTGAAAAGGCCCTTTCTACAGGGTTGCGAAGCATGATGATGATCTTGGGGTCACTCAAGAAGCGTTTGATGGTTGGTATTGCATCCTTGTAAGGATACAAGTTGTCAGGACTGGCTTCCCCGATCGCCTTTTCTCCGGAGGATTCCCTGAAGAGCAGACAATAGTCATGGAAATCTTGAACAACGTTGCTGTAGCCGTCCCCGACCCCTTTCGTCGGAAAACGGGTGAATTGCGCAAAGATGAACCTGGGCTCCTTGATCCGACTCATAAAGATCTCAGGATGCTGTTTCAAGTAATAGTACAGGGATGTGGTTCCTGCCCTGGCTGCACCGACGATCAAGAAGTTAGGTAGAACAGCCCCTGCCGGCCCGACCATGGGTTCTCCTGTTGCGCTTTGGACACTCAATGATAGAGGAAACGCCTTCAAAGTCAAACAGAAGACCCTCAGCACTTTTCTCCTCTGCTTGTGATGAAGACACCGGCCCTTCTTCTCTTGACCTCGAACTGTTGCTTCCTCTATACTTCGCCTGTTTGAAGCCACGTGTGAAGAAGAGACCCTTTGCCTCTACACAGATCCTCGATCGATACGATGAATGGTGATCCCCTAAAGACTCTTCGTTCCAGTGTGATCATCAGTACCCACAACCGATCGAACTCTCTCGAACGCACGCTTCAGTCCCTTGCCAGCCAAACGCTTGGTGCCGAGGCCTTTGAAGTCGTCGTAGTAGACGATGGTTCGGATGATTCGACCCTGGAAGTGTGCAACACGATGCAGGAGAGAATGAAGAATCTGGTTGTGGTTTCGACCGGAGAGAATGTGGGCTCTTCCAGTGCACGGAACGTAGGGTTTGGTCACGCCAGGGGCGAATACTTCCTCTTCACTGATGATGACTGTATTCCGGATAAAGCGTGGGTGGGATGCATGGCCTCGGCCCTGCGAGACCATCCCATTGTTGCAGGCGCAATTGAAAG
>Ga0180437_10011258_pt1 | contig 10764 bp, 10 predicted proteins | sample SS_ome_4_FD_132410 | JGI IMG/M metagenome (GOLD analysis project Ga0180437, IMG submission 132410) | Hypersaline lake sediment archaeal communities from the Salton Sea, California, USA - SS_3_D_1 metaG | ecosystem: Environmental > Aquatic > Non-marine Saline and Alkaline > Hypersaline >... | reverse complement strand
TAGATCTTCCAATTCCTCTAATTCTTCTTCAACAACTTTCTTACGTGCTTTTTTAGTCCTCTCTTTGATCTTTCTTTTTAGAGGCTCTGCACGCAAAGCCCAATAGTTTTTACTATAATGATAATCTTTATTGCCTATACCCCAGTTTCCTTCACACTTCGGACAAGTTGCAGGAAATTTATCGAGTTTATTATACCCAGGTTGGTTGAAGCTTAAAATCTCACCACAATGATGGCAAATGACTCTTGTTTGAAATGTAAATCGATCATCAATCGTCCATGTATTACTCAATTAAATCACCTAAGACTCAAGATGACATGTGTATTGAAAAAATTGTTTTTAAAGATATCGGCGGGAAGTCCCCTTCCGACAGCTGGGGGTAGTTCACAGATATCTTTTAACGCTTTTAGCTATAATCGCTACAAAATCGAAAAACCATAGCAATCAAAAAGGATACACTCTATCAAGGAAATTCACAAAATGTTTATTCTTGAAAATATAACTTAACATTAAAGAAAAATAGTCATATTCGCTGAGAAACTTAGGAATCAGATTCTTGGCTCTAGTGACACTCTATTTGAGATTTGCGCAATTCATCCCCCTTGTGCTGGGGTCTTGCGAAACTAGTATTAAAAAAATTTTCGCGGATCTTACAGTACTTAAAAAGGATAGGCGTTAAATACCTCGACTATAGTTGTTCCAGACTTCTTTATGCAGTCGTTCGGGAACGCCACCACCTTCAGCAGCCACATCTAAGTCAAATCCATGTCCTACACGGTTGCCATTTTTTAGAGCAAAGCCGATCTTTGCTATACCTCTAGCTTGTCTTTCAGCAGTTCTGCGTTCAACAAAGCCTGACTGGGGGGAGACTTGAAGAACCAGTTTTTTGTTAGCTTCATCTACAACTAGTGTTATGGTGCTATCCGAGGAATTTCCTTCAACGAAGTCTGTGCCTATAAAGGATAGAATAACTTCACTAACCATATCAATCACCTAAAGAATCCACACGTAACTTTTTAATAAATATTCTGATAGTAGTCTCCGCAAAACCAAAAGAACTTTTAAACTTACTAGTAAAATCTTCCTCAATTAAGTCCGATCGAGAGAGTAAAAATGATTCCAATTTATAATTTAGATGAACTAAGTGATGAAGATCGACAGAAGCTAACTGAAAGGTCTAAAGTACTCGAACGCTCAATAATAGAAAAAGTTAATGAAATAATTACTTCTGTAAAAACATTTGGAGACAAAGCTCTTATTGAATTAACTGCAAAATATGATAGAGTTACAATTCAGAACGTTGAAATAAATGAAATTGACATAACAAAGGCATATAATGAAACCCCTGAGAATCAGATACACGCGTTAGAAAGATTATTCAAGCTGCTTTTTGAATATAACACAAAATTCTTTGAGCAGTTTCCAAGACATTTTGAGATTTCATTAAGCAATGAGGTAAAGATTACTAATAGATGGATTCCTCTAGACAGAGTAGGCATTTATGTTCCAGGTGGAAAAGCTAGATACCCATCGACCGTGCTCATGGCAATTGTTCCAGCAATAGTTGCAGGCGTTGAAGAAATTGTTATATGCTCACCGCCAGCACTCTCTGGATTGATTGACAATGGAACTCTTGCAGCAATTCAAATTATTAAGAATCTTTCACAATGCAAAGTTAGAGTTTTTTCTGTGGGAGGCTCACAAGCGATTGCAGCGATGGCTTATGGCACTGAAAGCATACCAGTTGTGTCAAAAATTTTAGGTCCAGGAGGACTTTACCCAACAGCGGCAAAATACATAGTAAGTGGGGATGTTGGAATAGATATGCTAGCAGGTCCTAGCGAAGCTATAATATTTGCCACAGACGAGACTATAGATCCAAAAGCTATTGCTTGTGAACTTTTTGCACAATCTGAACACGGAAGCGATTCTGCAGCAATTTGTCTTACAACTAGTAGAGATTTAGCTGAACAGGTAAAAATTCTTGTAGAAGAGTCAATCAAAGATTCACCCAGGAAGCGATATATAGAAGAAAGTCTAGGAAATTATGGTGCAATCATAGTTACTAAAAATGTAAGCCATGCCATTGAATTTATCAATGAATACGCTCCTGAACATTTGCTTATTCTCTCTAGTGACCCAAAACCTATTAGTAAATTGATAAAAAATGCAGGAACAATTCTTCTCAATACTCCAATACCATTTGAAGATTATGGTGGTGCTGGCTCAAATCATATTCTTCCAACAACAAAAGTTGCAAAATGGAGAACTGGATTGTCCATACTTGATTGCGGTAAGTTTGTTCCAATAGTCGAAGCATCAAGTTCTGCTGTTGAAGATTACGGTCCGATAGCGAAGATTTTGTCAGAAATGGAAAATCTACCTGCTCACTATAGATGCTTTGAATATCAACTTTGAAACTTACCGCTTCTTGAGAAAGAGTTATATATTCTTAAGAAAAATGCAATTGCGCGGGAATTGTTAGGTGAAGCTGATGTGGAGGAATCGTTTCCATCTATTTAACGAAGTTTCTTTCTGATTTTCACTCCATTAACGTGACCTTTGACCCCGCAAATAAGTTTTCGCAATTCATATCGTTAAACAGACTCATAGAGTGTTTAGCTTTTACTCAATTTGGTTAAGGTGTTGACAAAATGCAACAATTGAAATTAGTAATTCCTAAAGGATCACTAGGGGAACGAACGCTAAAATTATTTTCAGAGGCAAATTATGCCATCAAAGGCGATGACAGGACATACAGACCATACATAAATGATCCTGAGTTAAGTGTAAAAATCCTTAGACCACAAGAGATTCCCTCTTTGGTTGAACAAGGCGCACATGATATTGGGATAAGTGGTGAAGATTGGATTCGAGAATCCCAATCAGACGTAGAGATTCTAACAAAACTAGAATATGGACATGTGAAGATCGTATTAGCCGTTCCAGAGATATGGGAAGACGTAAAAAGTTTTTCAGATCTTGTAAGAAAATTTTTTGTAGAAGGAACTTCATTAAGAATTAGCACAGAATATATTAACACAGTTACAGAATATATACTCAAAAATGAAGAATATAAGGAACGATTTGGTGACAAAAAACCATTAGTTATTACCCCTTGGGGTAAAAGTGGTGAAAACCCATCAGTAATCCTGCAACTATCATTTGGTGCAACAGAATCTAAGCCCCCAGAAGATGCTGATGCGATCATTGATAACACAGAAACAGGTACAACCATCAGAGCAAACAATTTGAAAATTATAGAACAAATAGGTGACTCTCAGGCCGTATTATTGGCAAATATGGAGAGCCTGAAAGATCCTTGGAAACGAGAGAAAATGTCTGATGTGCTTACCTTATTGCAAGGCGTTGTTGATGCACGAAAACGGCTTCATATATTTATGAACGTCAAGGAAGAAAATGTAAACATTCTCCTTGCTACTTTACCTGCATTAAAACGTCCTACTATCTCTCCTCTTGCTGAAGAAGGATGGGTTGCACTCAATACTGTAATTCCTCGAGATTTATTTATTGAACTGATTCCTAAACTTAGAAAGCTTGCTCAAGGTCTTGTTGTACACACACCAAGACAAGTTCTTTCACTTGAAGAGATAAGAAAACTAAATACTTTCAAATCTGATAAGTAGGGAATTTAAATGGACTGGGAAAACCTCATTAGAGAAGAAACAAGAGCGTTGAAGCCATGGGAAGATCCAGCTCTTGAATTATTAAGCGAAAGTAAACCAATTGAAATAGTTCGTCTGAGTACCAGTGAAAATTACTTCATAGAGAAACAATGGCTAGATACATTATTCGAAGAAGTGATGAAAGAAGTAGACTTAAGAAGTTATCCTATTGAACGAAGTTTAAATGCACGTCGAGCAATGGCGGAATTTTTTGGCGTAGATGTAAACGAAATCGTTATTGGGAATGGTTCTGATGAACTAATTGAGTTACTCCCAAGAGTATTCATTGATCCTGGTGACGAGGTTGTAGCTATCGACCCTACTTTTTCTGTTTACAAAATTAGCATAGAATTGGCAAGCGGACGATATACCCCGGTTCCCTTAGAAGAGAATTTTAGTTTAGACAACAATGAGATAATTAAGGAAATTTCTGCCAAAACTAAATTTATTGTTATGTGTTCTCCAAACAATCCAACTGGCAATCAATTTTCTGAAGAACAAATAAGAGAACTACTTAATCAAACTGATAAAATCGTAATAGTGGATGAAGCATACGTAGAATTTGCAGATTACTCTATTTTGCCTTTAATTCGTGAATTTGATAATTTAATCGTGTTTAGTACATTCTCAAAATCGGCAGGAATTGCGGGTTTACGACTGGGATTTCTATTTACAAATAAAGCGTTAGCATCCTATTTTCTACGAGTTATTGGTCCATTTTCAGTGAATCTGATTGCTCAACAAATGACGATTAAGCTGCTTCAAAATTTTGACTATGTCCGCAAAAAGGCTGAAGAAATTAAAAAAGAACGTGAATACCTCGGAAAGGAATTATCAAAGTTTCCTGTTACAGTCTTTCCATCGAAAGCAAACTTTCTCCTTGTTAAAGTTCAAAGTGATGACCTATCAGCAACAGAAGTCGTCAACGGATTAATGAAAAAAGGAATCCTGGTTAGAGACCTAAGTAGTCACCCATTACTGGAAAATTGCTTTAGGACAGCAGTTGGAACACGAGAAATGAATACGATTTTGATTAACGCACTAAAAGATATATTTGAGGGAATTGAATGAAAAGAACAGCTAAAATCGAAAGAACAACTAAAGAGACTCAAATTTTTGTCAAAATAAATTTGGATGGAACTGGCAAAAGCGAAATTGATACGGGATATCAATTTATGGATCATCTTTTGACTGCACTCTCGAAACATTCCTCAATTGATATTGATATTAAAGCTAAAGGTGATCTTGCACATCATATAATCGAAGACATAGGTATATGCTTAGGTGCTGCTTTAGATAAGGCTTTAAAGGATAAAAAAGGAATTAGGCGGTTTGGAAGTACATATGTCCCTATGGACGAGGCTTTAGTAAGAGTTGTTTTGGATCTAAGCGGGAGACCTTGGCATACAGTTGAATTGAAATTCAAGCGAACACAGGTTGAAGATGTGGTGACGCAGGATATATATCATTTTCTGGTTTCGCTCATATATAACGCTCAGATGAATTTACATCTCACTACTATTTATGGCGAAGATGATCACCATATCGCAGAAGCCGCATTCAAGGCACTTGCATTGGCGCTTAAAGAGGCTGTTAGGATCGATGATTCACAAGCAGAAATCCCGTCAACAAAAGGTGTTTTTTAGTGGTGAATATCGGAATAATCAATTACGGTGCAGGAAATCTTCGTTCAATATCTAATGGACTACGAAAAGCAGGAAGCGAAACATGGATCATAACAACGCCTAGTGAGATAAAATCACTGGATGCTGTTATCCTCCCAGGCGTTGGTGCATTTCGTGATGCAATTAACAATTTAAAAGAGTTTATAGATCCAATAAAAGATACTGTAAACGAAGGAAAACCACTTCTTGCCATTTGTTTAGGATTACAACTCCTCTTTACTGAAAGTGAAGAAGGTGGGCTATATCAAGGGATGGATCTGCTTCCAGGAAGAGTAATCAAATTACCAGATACTGTGAAAATTCCACAAATCGGTTGGAACGATCTAGAAATCGTTAAGAAAGACAATCCATTATTCAATGGTAAATTTCAAATTAAAAACGGTGCGCTTGTTTATTTTGTTCACTCGTATTACGGCAATCTTAAAAAAGAAGACTTAATTATGGCAAAAACGGAATATGGTGTTACTTTCCCATCAGTTATCTCAGATGGGCAAATATTTGCCACTCAATTTCATCCAGAGAAAAGTGGCGAAGTCGGCTTGAAGATGCTGGAAAACTTCGTTGATTTCGTAAAAAGATAGTTTCTTTTTTAATATGGAAAATCAGGTGTTAAACAATGCAAATAATGCCAGCCGTTGATCTCAGAGAAGGGAAATGTGTTAGATTGACTAAAGGTAAACCTGGAACGGAAGAAACATATTATAACGATCCAATCGATGCCGCAAAATATTGGTGGGAACAGGGTGCTACAACTATCCATATAATCGATTTAGATGCCGCATTAGGTTTGGGAGATAATATAGAGATCATAAAAGCTATAGTGAAAGAAGTAGACGCCGAGTTCCAAGTTGGAGGTGGAATCAGGGATATCGAAAAAGCATTGACACTGCACAAACTTGGGGTGGAACGCGTTATCATAGGTACTTCAGCTGTGAAAAATCCAGAAATGATTACAGTGTTAAAGGAAAAAATCGGTTCGAAACACATTATGGTTGCTTTAGATCATGTGCAAGGTAAGGTTGCAATCAAGGGATGGAGAGACGTATCAACATTTACTGCCTTTGACTTAGCTAAAGATATTGAAGACAAAGGAGCAGGATCTATTCTTTTTACAGCGGTAGAAAGGGACGGCATGCTTACTGGACCTGATATTGAAAACACGGAAAACATGGTCCGTTCAGTGAACATACCTGTCGTTGCAGCAGGAGGCATTGCCAAGATTGCCGATGTAATGGCATTGAAACGAACTGGTGTTCATGGAGTAGTAATTGGGAAAGCTTTCTATCGAAATCGCTTTACCTTTAAAGAAGTCCTTAATGCCCTGAGATAGTCCATCGTTAAAATTCTTATAAACTTGTTTTATGCTACTAAAATTAATCGAATTTTGAAGATTTTTCATTAATTTCAGTCAAAGTATATAAGTATGTAATATACATACGCATATTTGTCTGAGAAATATCCGAAACTTAAATTTTAAATAAAGGGGGGAGTTTTTCGTGCCAATGATGAATATTGGCGATATTGAGATGTATTACGAAATCCATGGGGAAGAAAACGAGATTGATTTGGTTTTAATTCAAGGGTTAGGTCTTGATATTCTGTCTTGGTATTATCAGATACCCGAATTTTCCAAAAAATACCGGGTGATCGCCTTTGACAACCGAGATGTAGGAAGAACCACTAAAACAGATATTAGTTACACAATTGACACCTTTGCTGAGGATACCTACCAGCTTTTGAAAAAATTAGGAGTGGAGAAAGCCCACTTTCTCGGTTTTAGCATGGGTGGTATGATCGCACAGACCTTTGCTTTAAAGCACCCTGAAATGGTGAGGAGCCTTAATCTCTGTGCTACTGTTCCAGTCGGGACTGGAAGTGGGGTAAATGTCATAACCGTTTGGAAGGAGTTATATAAGATACTACCCCGAGAAACATACCTTAAGCAAGTGTTTCCGTGGATATGGACCTCAGTCCTCCAAAATGATGAGTTATGCAACACGATACTAGAGCAGTGGGTAAACGCTCCCTACATTCAACCAGCGGAGGCATTTGCCCGCCAGTGCGAAACAATAGAAAAATTCAATTTGTTAGAGCAACTAAATGAAATCAATACTCCTACACTCATCTTAGTAGGAAGTTGGGATATCCTAACGCCTGTATGGTTGTCGGAGTGGATGGATTCTCTAATTCCAAATACAGAGTTGAAAGTAATCCCCGAAACTGGACATCTGTACATCATGGAAAAACCAGAAGAATTTAACAAAGCAGTTCTTGAATTTCTCGAAAAACACTAAAAAAGTCTTTATAGGGATCAACAGTCTAAGAGTAAACCGAACAATCCCTAATCCTTTTTTTTAACTATGGAGTTTTAGGTCAACAATTTCAGGAATTACGTGTAGCCAAATGAAGAGATGAAAAAATATGCGTCAGGATATCACTTTTATTAGTGAAGGACTGCATTGCAGTGGCTGGCTTTACATACCTGATAATTTAGCCTCTGAAGATAAAGCACCTTGTATTGTAATGGCACCTGGATACTCAGCCGTGAAAGAAATGGGATCATCTTACTTTGCGGAGCGATTTGCGGATGCTGGGTTTGTAACACTAGTCTTTGATTACCGCTATTTCGGAGATAGTGAGGGCGAGCCTCGCGGTCAGTTATTCCCGCTTGAACAGCAAGAAGACTACCGAAATGCTATAACTTGGATCTCAGACCACTCTCAGATAGACCCTATGCGGATTGGGATATGGGGATCGTCTTATAGTGGTGGACTGGTCCTATATGTGGGAATTTTCGACAAGAGAGTCAAAGCGATAGTTGCACAAGTCCCTTCTGCCATGAATTGTGAGGCTAGGCGTGCAATGAATCCCGAAAGATGGGACTCGGTAGGCAAATGGCTGATTCAAGATCGTACAGAGCGTTATAGGACAAGTAAAATTAATTATATCAAAGTGGTGGCTCCAGAGGGGGAACCTTGTGTTTTAAGCCAGCCTGGGACATATGAAGCATATATGGACATCAGCAAAACTGCACCCAATTGGCGCAACCAGATCACAGTACAGTCCTTAGAAAAGCAACGTGAATTTGATCCAGTCAGCTTAATTCATATGATTTCGCCCACACCTCTATTAATGATTCCTGCTGAACACGATAATCTACTTCCTCTCGATCCTGTAGTTTCATCCTATGAGCGTGCTTTGGAACCTAAGTCCATCAAGATTTTGCCTTGTGCTCATTTCGATGTCTACAAAGAGCCTTGGTCTGTAGAGGCAGTCGAAGCCGCTATTGACTGGTTCAAAACTCATCTTTAATTATTGAAAGCACAGTTTTCTGTATATGAATTTGAAAAAGTAGTTAAAAGATTTAATATCAACGACAATTTTTTTATTTTGAAAAAATTGCGTGATAGGAGAATTTCACGTAGTTCAGAATAGTTCACAAGTAATACTGAAACTCAAAGGATAACGCTCGATCATCGCAATATTTTCGAGGGTTTAACAGATATTGTACTTAGTAGAGATGATTTAGCTGCACATACAAAGTGTAATGAAACATATAAAAATGAAGTAAATATCTGTAAGAAAACAACGCGGTACATTAAGGGGAGGGTCATCCCGAAAAAAACTCCAACTGAACTGGCACTTTCTATCCTTTAGAAATCTTGGGTGTCCCACCCCCCACAAAGTACCTAGACTTTTCAAAGGTCAAGATGTTAACAATTCTTGTCCGAACTTCGTTATTTTTTGTAATGTTTGTCTAATATCATCCTCAGTAGTCCGAGGGTTTATCGTACACATTCTGAGAACTACCCTGTCTCTTAATTGAGTGGTAGCGACCATAGCATATCCATCGATTATTATTTTGTCAACTATGCTTCTATTTAACTCGTTTAGCCTTTCATCAGGTAAATCACTAATAAATCGAAATGTAAGAATCCCCATCTGTGCTGGCGTTACAACTTCGAGTAACGGATTTTCTCTAATAACATGTTCGGTATACTCGGCTAATTTGAATCCCTTTGTTACAGCACGTCTAAAAGCATCAAGTCCAAAGCATTTTAGTGACATCCACAATTTCAAGGCACGAAAGCTTCTTGTTAATTGAGTTCCATAGTCACAAAAATTAATTTCTTCTTGTGATCTATCAGTATCCTTCAAGTACTCTGGTAAAATACGAAAAGTATCTTTAAGTAGCATACTATTTCGAACAAGTAGACAACTGATTTCATAGGGCTGGAAAAACCATTTATGAGGGTCAATAACAAGAGAATCTGCTTGATCTATACCTTGCAACAATTTTTCCCCTTTCGAATTTAAAATTCCAGCCGCACCAAATGCACCGTCTACATGTAGCCATAAATCGTCGTTCCTGCAAAAACTCGATAAGTCCAGCAAGGGGTCAACAGAACCTGTATTAGTAGTTCCTGCATTAGCAACAACGCAGAAGGGAACCTTGCCATCTATCTTATCTTCTGTAACTTGCTGTGAGAGCAAGTCAATCGAAAGTCGAAAACTATCATCAGAGTGGATTTTACAACAATTCTCTTCAGAAAATCCAAGAACTTTTAGACCTCTTTCAACGGATGAATGAGTTTGATCGGAGAAATAAACAACAGAGTTAGCAATTCGATCTTTTAATTTTACGCGTCTAGCTACTGCAATTCCTATCAAATTGGCAGCCGACCCTCCACTTAAAAATAATCCTCCCGCTTCTTCAGGCATTCCAAAAATTCTTCTTAACCAATCAACTGTCACTAATTCAATTTGAGCTGCTGAAGAGCTTTCTAGCCATGTCCCAGCAAAAGGATTAAACCCAGCAACTAGAGCATCAGCTAGAACGCTTATAAAATTATTTGCAGTTGGCACAAATGCAAAGAAACGGGGATGATCTGTATACATAATATTTGTAAAAATTTCCTTTTCAACAATTTCGAGAATATGCTCTGGATTCGTGCCATGATCAGGAATTGGCTCCCGAAATGTTTTTTCCATGTCTAACCGAGAGGCCTTTCGTGTTACTGGTTTATTTCTAAGCTCCTCAAAATGCTTGACAATTATGTCTACGGCTTGATAACCAAGTTTTTTCATTTGATCCTTCGATAATTGAAGATAATCTTCAGACTCTTGATTCAATTTTAACACCTAAACTCGCAAATAATAACTACTCAGAAAAACTTGTTCATCCCACTTCATCCGACTGTGATTTCCGCGTGAACTACCCCACCCTGACGGATGGGGCTTCCTGCGAGTCCTCCGAACCATATCCACATCTGGGACTGGGTACTTTCGTTTTACCTTTGGCTGTGTGTCGCAGATTATCAAGAAATGCTTGATAGCCTGTCCACTTGGCATTCTGTGATAGGTAACGTTTCATGAGCACCACACAACTATTT
>Ga0180437_10011257_pt1 | contig 10767 bp, 12 predicted proteins | sample SS_ome_4_FD_132410 | JGI IMG/M metagenome (GOLD analysis project Ga0180437, IMG submission 132410) | Hypersaline lake sediment archaeal communities from the Salton Sea, California, USA - SS_3_D_1 metaG | ecosystem: Environmental > Aquatic > Non-marine Saline and Alkaline > Hypersaline >... | reverse complement strand
GATTGCATGGTGAATATCGCCCATTATTTTCTGAAATTCCTCTCAGATGAATCATGCGGCAAATGCGTGCCCTGCAGAGAAGGCCTGAGACAGATGCTATATATTTATGAAAGGATCATGGAAGGTAAAGGCAAGGAGGAAGACCTGAAACTTCTCAGTGACCTTTCAATACTTATGAAAGAGGGTTCCCTGTGTGCCCTTGGTACTACTGCTCCCAATATAGTGCTTACTACTCTTAAATATTTCAGATACGAATATGAAGCCCACATTTATCACAACATGTGTCCGGCAAAAGCATGCAAGCCTCTTATACGCTTTGAAATAGATGACAAGAAATGTGCCGGTTGTTCAAGTTGTGCCAAGGTATGCCCGGTAGATGCCATAATCGGTGAACCAAAAAAACCATACCGCATCGACCAGGACCTTTGTATAAAGTGTGGAAGCTGTATGGAAAGCTGCCCATCAAAATATAATGCAATAGATAAGTTTACAGGATTAATTGAAGAAAAAGTCCCTGAGGGCAGGGAAGTCAAAATATTATAAATACTCATCTTATAAGCAAATATCATGGATAAGCGGGGGGAGATAAAATGGAAGTTAAACAGATACAAACCAAAAAAAAGGTAAAATTATTTATAAATGGAAACGGTATAAAAGTCGAGGAAGGGACTACCGTACTTCAGGCTGCGCATGAATTGGGAATACACATACCCACCCTTTGCTATCATGAAGAGGTCAAACCCCATGGTGCCTGCAGGTTGTGTTTGGTAGAAATAGAAAGAAATGGGCGTTCAAAAATAGTAGCTTCCTGTGCCTATCCAGCTGAGGAAGGTCTCGTAGTACATACCGACAGCCCAAAAGTAGAACAGATCAGAAAAAACCTGGTCGAGTTATACCTGGCATTATTCCCCTTTAACCCCGAGATAAAGAGCCTGGCAAAAAGATATGGACTGACTTTTACCAGGTATAAAAAAGAGTATAATTACTGTATTGTATGCGGTCTATGCGTGAGATATTGCGAGGAGGTCAAGAAGAGGAATGCTATCGGCTTCATAGGCAGGGGTATAAATAAAAGAGTGGCATTTATACCTGAATCTTCATACTTTAAGAACTGCCAGGAGTGCATGGAGTGTATGGAAATATGTCCCACAGGAGTCTTCCCTTCAAATTATGGCATGGATAGGATCCCGCAGATAAATGATAATTAAAACTTGTTCTGGTTTTTATTAAAACCGTAGCCTGGATGCATATGGGGTATTTTATTTCCTGATCCTGTTTTTCCTTATTTTCTGGGGTAGTACTATTATAAGCCAGTAAACTACAGCCACCATTATGGCACCGCCCACGATGTTTCCCAGTGTCACAGGGAGGAGATTTCCTAAAAAACCTATGGTATTAAGTCTTTCCAGATTTATTTCAGGCTTCATCTCAAGTACTTTTCTTACCACTTCAGGATTTCTTCCCAGTAATATGCCAAAAGGTATAAAATACATATTGGCGATACTGTGCTCGAATCCTGAAGCTACAAAAGCAGTAATGGGAAATATTATGGCAGATATCTTGCTTATAACAGTCCTGGCGCTGAAACAGAGCCACACTGCCAGGCAGACCAGGGCATTGCACAGGATGCCCCTGAAAAATGCTTCCACAAAAGTAAGTTCTATTTTACCTACGGCTGTGATGACAGCACTGGCTCCAAACTGGTAATCTTTTACAGTCCATAGGTCGGTAAAATACATGAGGAAGACAAGGCTTATGGAACCGATAAAATTACCGACATAGCTTACCACCCAGTTCTTTAATACCTGCTTGTAGGTCACCACCCTCGACGCCAGGCCCATCATTAAAAGGTTGTTGCCGGTGAACAATTCAGCTCCGGCAACAATTACCAGTATAAGTCCCAGGGAAAAAGCAAGCCCTCCGATGAGCTTTGTGAGGCCATAGCTTAATTGGGAATCAAATGTGACCAGGGTATAAAATTCTGCACCCAGAGCTATGAAGCTTCCTGCCAGGACGGCCAGCATAAACAGGCTCAGGAAACTCAATTCTGCTTTGGCCACGCTGGCAGTTTCTACCCTTTTTTCCATGTCAAAGGGTTGATAGTCGTCAAAGCTGTACTTATATTCGCTCATAGACATCTCCTATAAGATAATACCATTATAAATATTATCCTCAGGGCTTGTTCACATCTCTTGTGCATTCTTCACAAAGCCCAGAAAAGAATATCTGGAAGTGATTTACCTGGAGCTGGCAGTTGTTAAAAATATTCTTGGCAGCATTATCGACCAGCCTTACCTTGACAGAATTGTTAAGGCACCTGTTATTCGATACCAGCTTACCGCAGTTATCACAGACTAGATAAATACCTGAATTATCATCAGAATTGCCAGGAAAGAGATAAAATGACTTATTACTGGCAATATTTACTTTGTGGATCAATTTAAGACTTGAAAGAAGGTCAAGTGTCCTGTAGAGAGTGGCGATTCCGATTTCCGGGTGGTCCTTTTTAAGTTCCAGGTAAATATCATCTGTACTTCTGGGAGATCTCTGTTTGCTTAAAAAATTTATTATATTCTTTCTCTGGCCGGTGATCTTATATCTGTTTTTCCTTAGGATCTTGATCCATTCTGTTTTTACGCCTTCCCGTTCCATCCTGTTTTTTATTTCAGTTTCCAAAGCGAACCTTTTTTTACCATTCAGCAAATACAAGTATGTAACCATTACAGTCTTTTATGGCAAGCTCCTGGATACCATATGATGTAGTGTGAATATCTTTCAATATATCAACCTTGTCCATTATCCTGTTCCTGAAACCCTTCAGATATTCCATCTCTATATACATGATGGCATTGCAGCCCACTCTTGAACAGTCAAAATCTTTTAGAGATCTCTCAATACTTTCCTTTGACTGGAACATTATCTCTACATCCTCGCAGGCCATCATGGCCCAGTCAAATTTACCTGATTCAGGGTCTGTGAGGATTATCTCAAAACAACCCAGTACATTCTGGTACCACTCGATGGTGGCATTCACGTCATCTACAATAAGGTTCGGTGTCATTTTCTTTAACATTCTGATCTACCCTTCTTATATTTGCCAATTATAAATGAATCTTATTGATAATCTTATTGATAATCAATATCAGTTAACATTTTATATGCTATCCTTTTTTTGTCAATATAAAAATGATAATATTTAATGCAATTTCTTATATTTACCCTAATCTGAGATAATGGATGAAGAAGAACTGAAAAAGCTCTTGGACGTGACCAGCAGGGTCCTGGTATTCACTAAACTCAATCTCTCGGTAAGCAGGCTGGAAGAGGTACCGCCCAGGGTGCTTGAGATGAAAGAACTTACTGACCTTGACCTGGGCATAAACAGGATATCTTCCATTCCTCAAGACTTTGGGCGGCTAAATAACCTGAAAAGGCTTGACCTGCACCGGAATAAGCTGCAATCACTACCCCGTTCTTTCGGGGACCTTGGGGACCTGGAATATCTAAAGCTAAACGGTAACCGGTTGGCCAGCCTGCCGGATTCATTCGCTATGTTAAAAAAACTGAAATACCTGTACCTTTATCTTAATGATTTCCAGGATCTTCCCCCCGTCATCTCCCGCATCACCGGCCTCAGGCTTCTTGATATGAACCGGAACAGATTGTCAGCTATCCCCGGGGATATAGGAAAACTGACTGAAATGGAAAAACTGGATCTAAGGCAGAACAGCATCAGGAATATATCATCTTCGGCAGGCAGATTGAATAAGCTCAGGTCTCTAAGGCTTGACAGCAACAGGATCGGAGCACTGCCAGGAGCGATAGGTGACCTGTGCAGCCTGGAAGAACTCAATCTGGCTAATAATATGCTGGAAGGGCTTCCTGACTCAATAGGTAAGCTTAAGAACCTCAAAAGCCTGGACCTTAGCAATAACAGGCTGGTAAACCTGCCGGAGGCAATATCCGGCCTTGAAGGCCTTACCCGGTTATCTGTGGCAGGTAATTCTCTAACTTCCCTGCCCCGGGGAATAGGGCTTTTAAAAGGCCTGAAGGAACTCTATGCCGGGGATAACCATATCACTTCACTGCCGGAATCTATGGCCGGGATGAAATCACTGGAGCGCCTGGACCTTTATAACAATAAGATAGGCGTGCTCCCTGATATACTGGGTACACTTAGAAATATAAGGATACTGCACCTTAACAGCAATAACATCTGCAGTATCCCTGGATCACTGGAAGGACTATCCCGGCTCGAGGGTCTGGACCTCAGCAATAACCTGCTGCAGGATTTACCTGATTCCATATGCAGGCTTAAACACCTTAAAGGCCTCTACCTGGGCAATAATTCCATCAGCAGGCTGCCGGGATGCATGGGAGGGCTGAGCAGGCTTGTACGGCTCTACATAAATGATAATAATATAAGCTCCCTGCCGCCTTCCATGGATGACCTGGTTTCGTTAAAAGAACTTTACATAAGCGGCAATCAACTGGGACAAGCCCATCTCCCCAAACACCTGGCCTCAAGGATAAAAAGTGGAGGGCTAAAGGTCAGGTAGACCTGTCCTTTTTAAAGACTGCAGCAGAACACCTGCAGAATCCTCTTTTACAAAATCACATAAATATTTAAAATATACAAAAATATGATTAAAAGGGGTGTCTGTGGACGGCTTAGAAAAGAATGTGAACTATATAGATATAAATACATTTATTCCCGGTAAAATAATCTGCGTGGGCATGAACTACAGGTCCCATATAGAAGAGCAGGACGGCAGGTTTCCCACCAAGCCCGTGCTTTTTGCCAAGGCACGCAGCTGTGTCATAAAGGACGGCGACGATATAATATGCCCTCAAGAGGTCAGGGAGCTGGATTATGAGGTGGAACTGGCAGCAGTCATAGGAAAAAAGATTAAGGATGTAAAACCAGAAGGCGTATCGGCATATATTTACGGCTATACCATATTCAATGATATAACTTCCAGGGACCTTCAGAAAACAGAAGGGCAGTGGTACAGGTCAAAGAGTTTTGACACCTTCGGGCCCCTGGGACCGGTAATAGCAAGGAAGGAAGGATTTGGCGATCCCCAGGATAAAAGCCTCAGGTCATATGTAAACGGGGAGATCAGGCAGGACGGCAATACCTCTGACATGATATTCGGGGTATACGAAATTATCTCATATATTTCCCGGTCCATAACACTTTATCCCGGAGACCTGGTATCTACAGGCACTCCTTCCGGAGTAGGACTGTTCACAGAAGGGAAAAAACTGCTCAGGCCCGGGGATGAAGTGATTTGTGAAATAGACGGTATCGGCCGGCTGACCAATAGGGTGGCTGGCCTCCTTTAATTCCAATGAACGAGCTGGTTGAAATCTTTTTTGGAGCTATGGTGGTGGGATTTTCCGGGGCCCTTACCCCTGGTCCCATGCTGACCCTTGTGATTTCAAGCACTGCCCAGAAGGGATTCTGGACTTCTTTTTTTATCGTAGCAGGCCATGCCATACTTGAGCTTGCAGTAGTGGCTGCTTTTTTCCTGGGCCTGATCAGATACCTCCAAAACCCTCTGATAGCCAAAATAATAGGTATTGTAGGGGGAATTTTCCTGATCTATCTGGGGATCGATATCATGGTAGCGGTTATACGCAAGAAATACCTTATAGATTTCAGGTCCGTGATCAAAGAGAGGACCATGAATGTCAGATCTACCGGTATTACCGTGCTCAAGGGCATACTGGTAAGCCTCATGAACCCCTACTGGTATATCTGGTGGATAAGCATCGGGGCGGCATTTATAATCAAAAGTGTCAAATTCAACGTGGGCGGGGTTGCAGCATTCTTTACCGGTCACATAAGTGCAGATTTTATCTGGTATCTTTTTATAGGTTTCCTTATCAGTACAGGAAGGAGGTTTTTCAACCAGAAAATATATAACATCATACTTATAACCTGCAGTATTTTTCTGTTTTACCTGGGCATCAGGTTTATAGTGGATGCCATTATCTGATCAGGGTCCGGCTAGTTCCCCGGCAAACTTCTTTATATTTTCTTCCTTTATTTTCGAGACATTGTCAGTGGTCTTGTATTCCTTCTGCAGCATATTCCTGAAAAAGGGAGCCATTCTGTCCCATATCATCTCAAAACCAAAGTAACCTTTGGCTGCCGCTTTATCAAGCAGCTCTGCAGGGAAACCTTTTTTTATCTCTTCTTCCCAATTTTCATCAGCCCCGCACATGAAGACACCGGTCCTCATGTCCATGAGTGTCCTAAGATTCCTGTTTGTAAATCTTTTTACTGCAGAGTTCATCCTGGCCATTACAAAGGACCCGCCCACCGCCACGGCATCATATGGGCGGGGATCGGCTTTTTTATTCTTTTTAAGGTCCACTATGTCCACATTATGTCCTTTTTCCTTAAGGGCATCACCAAGCATACCGGCACATCTCCCGGTGGTGCCGTACCTGGTGGCAAATACAACCAGTATCTTCATTTCATGACCCCTTCCCCATAGGCAGATAATAATTTATTTAATCACATACCCACTGCCTGTGTCTACAAAAAACTAAAAATCAATTGATTATTATTATATATTTATGCTATTATGCAATTATATATATTATTAACAGGATGTTCATGAAAAAGTATGCCATTAACAAGTGGCCCCCCGGAGAAAGACCCAGAGAGAAACTGCTTGAAATGGGAGCGGATAAGCTTTCCGACTGCGAGCTTCTGGCGGTCCTCCTCCAGACGGGCCTGAAGACCAGGGAAGACAGCTTTTCCGCAGTAGACCTGGCCAAAGAAATACTCATCAGGGGTAAAGACCTGAAAGGACTTATGAATACACTTCCTGCAGAATTTATGGATATTAACGGTATCGGAAAGGCTAAAGCCGCCAAACTGGCAGCTGCTTTTGAACTGGGAAAGAGGACAGCTGCCCTAAAAAACCTTGATAATAACAGTTTTACATGCAGCGAGGAAGTGGCATGCTATTATATACCCATCCTCAGGGACCTAAAAAAGGAACAGTTCAGGCTGGTCCTGCTGGATTCAAAAAACAGGACTATAAAGGAGGAGCTTATTTCGCAGGGTTCCCTGACCTCTTCCATAGTCCATCCCCGGGAGGTGATAAATCCTGCCATAAGGAATTCTGCCGCCTCGGTGATATTCATCCACAATCATCCCAGCGGAAATCCCGAGCCCTCGCTTGATGATATCGAGATCACCAGGAGATTGAAAAAAAGCTTTGACATCGTGGGCATCAAAGTACTGGACCATATAATAATCGGATACCAGGATTATTTCAGCTTCAGGCAGAAGCAGCTGCTTTGATGCAGCCGATAACACTATTCCACCTTTTTCCTTTTGGCTTTTTTATGGAGCCTCTTGCAGGACTGCTTGGTATCTATATGCTCCTGATATTCATGCCTGAAATATCTTATAGTGCTCAGTACGGGATTGGGGGCTGTCTTTCCCAGGCCGCAGAGTGATGTCTCTTTTATCATATGTGCCATCTCTTCCAGCTTTTCAATATCCCCTTCCTCACCTCTGCCCTCTGTTATCCTGGTGAGTATTTCCAGCATCCTCCTGGTGCCTACCCGGCAGGGAGTACACTGCCCGCAGGATTCATCCTGGATAAAATCCATAAAATACCTGGCCAGGTCCACCATGCACTGGTCCTCGTCCAGTACTATCATGCCGCCCGACCCCATCATGGCACCCACTTCCTTTACTTTTTCATAATCTACTACAACATCAAGGTGTTTTTCCGGGATACACCCTCCCGATGGTCCTCCCAGCTGTACAGCCTTGACAGCCTTGCCGTCTTTTCCTCCCCCGCCTATTTTGAATACAATATCTCTCAGGGACATGCCCATGGGGACTTCCACCAGGCCTGAATTATTTACTGCACCGGTAAGGGCAAAGATCTTTGTGCCTTTGCTGGTCTCGGTACCCACACTTGAGAATACCTTTGCCCCCTGGTAAATTATATAGGGCACATTGGCATAAGTCTCCACATTATTTATACAGGTAGGCTTCCTGAACAGCCCTTCATTGGCCGGAAACGGGGGCTTGGGTCTGGGCATCCCCCTTTCCCCTTCGATAGACTTGATCAGGGCGGTCTCCTCACCGCAGACAAATGCTCCCGCCCCCTGATATACTATTATCTGGAAATCAAAACCGGAACCCAGGATATTTTTGCCTAAAAACCCGTACTGCCTGGCACTTTCAAGAGCAGCCTTTACATTCTCTACTGCCAGTGGATATTCCTGCCTTACATATATATAGCCTGTACTGGCGCCAATAGCATAAGCGGCAATGATAAGACCTTCCAGCACGCTGTGTGGGCTTCCCTCCAGGATGCTGCGGTCCATGTATGCTCCCGGGTCTCCTTCATCCGCATTTACTATCATATACTTGGGATAACCTTCTGCTATCCAGGTTATCTCCCATTTAAGACCGGTGGGAAAGCCTCCGCCCCCTCTTCCCTGGAGCCCGGAATCCTTGACTTCCTTTAGAACCTCTTCAGGGGCCATATCTTTTAAGGCCTTGGCCAGCCCTCTGTAGCCTCCGTACAGTATATAGTCATCTATGCTCCTGGAATCTATCCTGGAGTTGTTTCCCAGGAGAATTCTTTTCTGGTTCTTGTAGAAGGGGATATCGAATTCTCTTTTTACCAGCTTATCATCATCTGTCCTGTAAAGCAGCCTTTCTACTGTATTGCCTTTTAGTGTCTCCCCTACTATCTCCGGTATATCTTCCTCGGTGGCACCCAGGTAGCATATCTCATGGGGATAAAAGATAATAAGGGGGCCTCTCTCGCAAAAACCGTGACAGCCAGTCCTCCGCATTATTATCTGTTCTCCGGATGATGATGTGTATTTGTCGAGCTCGCTCTTTAATACCCTGAATACATCGTCTGACCCGGCAGCCTTGCATCCGGTACCGGAGCAAAGGGACACTACTGTCTTGCCCTTTGCATTCTTTTCAATGGTCCTGTATTTTGCTTCCAGTTCATCAATATCTTTTATCTTTTTTGTGTCTTTACCCATTACTCTATCCTGCTTACTGCTGAATATCTTATGACCAGGTGATATCACTTCAGCGAATTCACAATATCCATCACTGTATCAGGGTCGACCTTCTTATATACCTTATCATTTATTATGATGACAGGTGCGATACCGCAGGCCCCCACACACCTGTTGACCTGCAGGGAATAATTCCTGTCGGGGGTAGTCTGTCCCGGTTCTATCTGGAGTCCTTTAATGATATTCTCGGCTATCTGCTTGCCGCCCTTTACAAAACATGCTGTACCCATACACACCCTTATATTGTACTTTCCACGGGGTACCATGGTAAAAAAAGAGTAAAAAGTTACCACGCCGTATACATCTTTTTCAGGAACACCGATCCCTTCTGCCACTTTTCTCTGGACATCCAGGGGAAGAAATCCTATTGAATCCTGTATTTTCTGCAGCACAGGGATGAGAGAGCTCCTGCTTTTGTCAAATCTTGAGATTATATCTTCTACTGCCCCGGCCTCTTCTGCGGTAAGCTCATATTTTGGTAGATCCGAAACTCCCATTTTGCCTCTTCTAAATATTTGCAATGGTAAAATTTTGCATTTGATTATAGCAAATAATACATGATAATTGTAAAATTTTTTACAGGCCCGGCTGCGGGAACAGGTTTTTAGGTTATTAGGAAAGGGATCCATATGGACATAGTCTTTAATGAAAAAGATATCGAAAAGAAAGTATTCCATGACAGATGGGTACGGTTTGCATTCGGTCCCCAGGGAAAAGTAAGTACTGAACGGTTAAATTTGGGTGTCACTTTATTCAGGGAAGGCAAGACTTCACTCACCCATAGACATGACGTTGACGAGGCCCTGTATATACTGTCCGGAAAGGGCACAGTAAAGGTGGGGGAAAAAGAATTCAAGGTAGGATCAGGCGATTTTATCTCTGTACCCAGGGGCACAGACCATACCATGATCACAGACTGCCGCAGTGATCTTAAGATATTCTTTGTATTCTCTGAAAAGATCGTCATCGACCATTGACGACAACTTTACAGCCCCGGCTGCTGCCACGCCCCAGTAAAATAATATTAACTATATTGCAATATTAGAATATATTTAGTAGACTACCAGGTAGTATTACTGTCGATTAAAAGGCATATTAGACCTTAAAAATCTCTTGTGGAGGAAAGATGGATCTGTTTAACCTGGACCACGGAATAATTATAGAGTGCAGCTTCACCAGTATAAAAAAACTGGAAAGTGTTGTTGAGTCGACTAATGATCTTGATTTCGTGGTAGGGTATGGGATAGGAGCAGAGCTTGCCCTGGCTTCCAGCATCGCTGATGCGGTAAAATCAGTACGCAAATCCACAAATCTTCCCATAATCTATGATCATGAAAAATTCGGTGCCGGTGACCCTGATTTCTGCGGCGGCAGCTTTCTGGAGACTGTAAAGGATGCAGGTGCAGATGCTGTGGTGATTTTCCCCTATGGGGGTATTAAATCATTGAAGGCAGCTGTCGATAAGAGCATTGCTACCGGCCTGATCCCAATTATAGGGGGGGACATGGTTCATAAAGGTTACACTACGGAAGAGCATGGCTACCTGGACAGCTCAGCTCCCCAGAAGATGTATATAGACGGAGCCAACCTGGGAGCAAGGCATTTCATGATCCCGTGCACCAGATTAGACCGCATGAGGATATACTGCCACAGGCTGGCCGGTATGGTAGCAGATCCTGT
>Ga0180437_10011256_pt1 | contig 10767 bp, 5 predicted proteins | sample SS_ome_4_FD_132410 | JGI IMG/M metagenome (GOLD analysis project Ga0180437, IMG submission 132410) | Hypersaline lake sediment archaeal communities from the Salton Sea, California, USA - SS_3_D_1 metaG | ecosystem: Environmental > Aquatic > Non-marine Saline and Alkaline > Hypersaline > Sediment... | reverse complement strand
TGGGCGGACCGGTGGACCCAGTGGGCGGACCGGTGGTCGATCTGGGCGGCCGTGCCCTACTTGTTGCTGGCGCCGATGTTCTTCTTCCTCGCCGACCAGGCGACGCTGCAGCGGCTGCTGGCCGCACGGAGCGAGCGGGACGCCAAACTCGCATGGTGGATTGGGTGCGGGGTGTTCACCTTGCTGGTGTCGGCGGCGATGTACGTGGGCATGGGGTTGCTCGCCGTGTATCACGACCACGCCCAGGCCGAAACGCCGCCCCGTTGGGTGGCTAATATCGCAAGCGATCCGGACACGGGCGAACCGTTGCTGGGGCCCGAGACGGCGATCGATGCGGAGAACATCGAGAGACTGATCGCCGACGGTGTGATTCTGGATCCGAATATCGATCAACCGTTCGACGCCCCCGAAGGGTTGGTCAACGCCCAAGGGCAGGTTATCGTCGATCGGCTGGCCACCCGCGCCACCCGGAAACAGGGCGGCGAGCGGCAACTGCGGGCCGGCGGCGACCGGCTGTTCGCACGGTTCGTCGCGCGACATTTGCACTTTGGCCTGGCCGGCGTCGTGCTGGCGGCACTGGCGGCGGCGGCCATGGCCACGATCGATTCAGGGTTGAATGCACTGGCCACCGTGGCGGTGATTGATTTCCATCGCCGCTTCGGCTGGGCCGAACGGTGGCTGGCCCGCCAATCGGGCAAGCTGCCCGAGGAGTTGGATCAGAAAGACGAGATGAGACTGGCCCGCCCGCTAGTGCTGGTTTTCGGAGGTACGGTGGTGGTGATTGCGATCGTGGTGGCCGAATTCGGCAACGCGGTAGGCTACCTACTGGGCACCTTGAACGTCTTCGCCGCGCCGCTGCTGGGAATCTACCTGCTGGGGCTTTTTGCCCGGCGCACGACCGCTGTCGCAGCCGGCGTTGCCATGGGGCTCGGCATGCTGACGACGTTGTGGGCGACGTGGGGCCACCACCTGGCAGGCAGCGAAGCCGCCGCTTGGCCGTTCGCGGGGCCGCTGGGTCCGTTCTGGCCGTTGCCGATCGGCCTTGCGGCCACGCTGTCGGGCGGTCTGCTGTCAAGTTTCCTCGCAGGCACCCGGAAATCGCGCGAAGAGTTGACCGGGCTGGTCGTCGGGCTGGGCCCGCTGGGAGTTCTGCTGGAAACCGAGGACGAGGCGCAGGAAGAGGTCTATTGGATCGAGACCGAACCAGAGAAAGACGCGCCGCAGGGCCCCTGGTCGTAGGAAGAGCCCATTAAGCCCCATCCGTTGGTCGCGCCCAAGCGCCAATCAGTCTCTGCAGCAGAAAGCGGCCTGTCGGCCCATCCGTGCGTTACACGATCCAGCGCACCGGATCGCGTTCTTCGGCGCTGGCCCAAACGCCCAGATCCGGAAACTGCCGGGCCAACACGTCGGCCAATTGCTCCACGGCGAAGCGTTCGCTGGCGAAATGGCCCGGCATCAGCAGCCCGACGCCGGCGGCCTCGGCCTCCAGGCAGGTGTGGAAGCGCGTCTCGCCGAGGACCATGCAATCGCACTCGTTTTGCCGGGCGGCGTCGAGAAACTCGCCGGCGGCGCCGCAGCCCACCGCCACCGTGCGGATCGGCTGCTTCGGATCGCCGACCATCTGCATCTGGTCGATGGCGAGAAACTGCTTCAGGCGTTGGGCCAATTGCCCCAGCACTACCGGCTCTTCCAGCCAACCCCAGCGTCCCGCCCCCAAACCGGTCTCGTCGGGCACCAGGGGCGAGATGCCGCGGAGTCTCAACCCCGACGCCAACCGCTGGTTGATCCCGTGGCGGGCCGAATCGAACGCGGTGTGGGGGCTGTAGACGGCGATGCGGGCGGCGATCAACTCCAGCAGCAGCCGGCCGACCGTGGTTTCGTCCGTCAGCCGCCGCAAGGGCCGAAACGGGATGGGGTGGTGGGCCACGATCAGTTCGGCTTGTTGCTCGACGGCCTCGGCCGCGGTGGCGGGCGTGACGGTCAGGCAGGTCATCACGCGCTCGATCGGCCGGCGGCGATCGCCCACCAGCAGCCCCACGTTGTCCCACTCCTCGGCCAGCCGCGTGGGGGCGAAATGCTCCAGGAAAACGATGACCGTCTCGACCGTATACATGCTACTGTTTGACGACGAAGCGATAATTGAGAATCCGCGGGCCGTCCATCTCTTCGGCCCGCAGCCAAAGCGTCTTGCCCAGCAACTCCTTGCCGCGGGCGAAGTAATAGGTTTTGACGTCGCGGGCCTGTCCCAGGTCGATGACTTCGGTCTTTTGGCGTCGGCGCCCGGGGGCAAACAACTGGCAACGGAAACTTACCAGTCTGGCCGTGTCGTTGACGAACCGCTGCTCGACCTCCAGGATGCCCTCCTCATTCAGTTGGGTAATGATCTGGATGTACACGTCGCCCAGCCCCACGTCCATCCGTCGATACACGCTGAATCGATACGGCCGATCGCCTTGGACCTGGAAGTCGGCGCGGACCTTCTGGCGGCCGCTGCTGGCGTTGAAAGGCAGCGTAATCTCGAAACTCCGCTGCAACTCCTCGCCGCCCGCCAACCGCAAAGCCGTTTTGCGGGGATTGACCATCCAGATCTTCGGCGTGACCAGTTCCACGTGGCCGTTGGCACCCCGCGGAAAGTGGTTCTTCACGGTGAACGCATTCTTGTGGGGGCGACCGAAGACACTGGGGAGTTGGGTTCGGGCGAAGGCGAAATCCATCCTCCAGCGCGTGATCGGCTCGTTGAGGCCGGTCACGAAACTCGGCAGCCGCCCCACCCGGATCACCTGACGATGTTCTCGCTCCGGTGGCGTCACGCTGCGACCCCAGAGGTCGATCTGACGGACGTCTTCGCCCAGATACACCACCTCTTCGGCTGGCTCCTCATTCCAAACGACCATCACGGCTTCATCGGCGCGGGCGAAGATCTGATTGGGGCTTCCGTTGGGCAGTTGGATGCTGCCGAGATACTCGGCGCCGCCGAGGGCCAAGGCGGCGGTGCGCCACGGCAGGAAAAGCTCGCCCGGAGTTCCGTCGTCGTTCATCAAGCCACGATCCGTGCTGAACGGCTGCGGGCAGAAGATGGCTTCGGCGCCGTGGATTTTCGCCGCAGTCATGCGCCGCACCAGGTCGGTTGCCCGAACTTCGATCGAATAGTGCTTTCTGGAAAGCGGCTCGAGCACGATCCAACGCTGCAACTCGGTGCCGGCGGAGGCGTCCAGGTAGGTGCCCAATTCCTGCTGAGTCATCGGCGGATCGGCGGAGAGGGCCAGCGATCGCCAGGGAGTCTTTCCCTCGGGCGCCTGCGGGAACTCGTTCATCCAGCCCCACCCGATTCCCAGGTTCACGTCCTGGCCAATCCGATCCAGTTGCCCTTTGATCTCCCCGATCTTCTTGACCAGGTTCGGATAGCCCACCAAACTGGTGTCCGTGTCGTCGCCCAACTGCCACCAGAGGATGCGCGTGGCCAGCCGGGCCATGACCGGTTCCAGCGACGGATACCAGACCGCGGGGTCGGGGGCAAAAATGGTGGCGACCGCGAGCGATTCGGGATCGCCGTAGCGACTTCGCAGCGACGGGGGCGGGTCGTGCAAGAGGCCGACCAGTTCGATCTCCTGGGCGGTGAGCCGCTCGCCGAAACTGATCAGCCGCTCGACCATCTCGTGGCCGTTCTCGGCGTCGTACCAAAGGGGGTATTTAAGCCAGTTGATCCCCGCCTGACCGACCAGTTGGCTCAACAGCGGCAGCGGCAGTGGCTTGGCGCCATCGGGCAGCGTCCAGCCAAACTCGCCGCCGGCCGTACTGTGGCGAGGCTTGATCACCGCGAGGTTCAGCTCCCGCTCATGGATCAGTGTCTTGCGGCCCCGCATCGTCGCCCGGACTCGATAGAATCCCGGGTCGGAAATCGGCGGCTCCCACAGGGCCTTTCCGATCAGCCCGATCGGCTGATCGGAAAGACTGTCCAGCGAGATCTCGGCGCCGGTGCTGGCCGGCCGGGTGACCACCCGGCGTTGAACTCGGGCCAGCTCGTTGCCCAGCACGTCCTCCAACTGGAAGGTTACTTGCGGGTCCTTGCCGAGGAAGCCGGAAACCGTGCAGCGAACCTCGACCGGCTCCGTCTCGCTGAAGAAGTTGTAGGCCTTGTTGGTTTTCAAGGCCATGCGGGGTAATCGGCCCAGCCACACGTCGTCGAACAGCGCGCCGCCTTGGAGGTCTTCCTTCGCTTCCGGCTGCACGTGCAGTCCGATGATCGCCAGGCGCACGTCGTCGTCTTCCGGCGAGATCGGCCCCAGGCGGAATTTCTGCCAACCCTGCGTGCGGCGAACCTTCTGCGAGTAGTAGGTATGGAGCCGGTGCCGCTGGTCGTTGAGCATCGTCAGAGACAAGTAGGCCTCGTCGTGCTCGAGATCTTCCGTCTTGATGTAGCCTTCGAGCACGTAGCTGAACAGCGGGCTGACTTCGACCGGCGGGCTGTAGGCCACCGCGGCTCCACCGTTCATCTCGAACCGCAGGCATCGGTTCCCCACCGGGGAAGGTTCGTCGTTGATCTTGACCGCTACGTAGTGAGGGAATCCTTGCCCCCGCCGCCGCGTCCACTTGTCGGGCCAGCCGTCGAAATTCTCATCCCAGGATTCGTCGAACGTGCAATGGAAGACCATGTCGGCCTCCGGATAGCGCACCTCAAGCGGCACATCCGGAGCAGTCGCCGAAATCAGCAGAAACAGCAGCAGGTTCATCGACGGCATCTTCCCGAGGCGGCCTGGGACCCTATACAGCGTGTGTCCGATACACGAGCGGCGAAGGGGCAATTTGCCCCGGTGCGCCCCCAAAAAACGGACGCACCGGCCCACTTCCAACTATCGTCCGCCTCGCCCGCATACTCTACCGGAACCGAACGGACCGCTACGACCCGAAAACGGGCCCGGCTTGACCTTTTCGGATAGACGGATCACCATGAAAGTATCGTGTGGGACGGGCCTCGTTGTGGTGGCGCGACACCACGGCACCGGCCGCACGTTGGCGTAGCACGGTCCAGATCTTCTTACCTCAGATCGTCCACGATGCCCCATCCGTTGTCGACCACCTGCCCCCGCTCGCGATGGGCAATCGAGAGGTTTGTCCTGCTGCTGATCGCCGTCTTGCTGTTGCGGACCTGGTACCTGGAAGGTCTCTTCATGCCCTGCCTCGTAACCGGCGGGTCGATGGCGCCCACGCTGGTCGGCCTGCACCGGGAGGTGAGCTGCGGGGATTGCGGACACCGGTTCGATTGCGGTAGCGATCTTCGGCCCGTGGGACCTCGGGCCGTTTGCCCCAATTGCGACCACGCCGGCAATGATCTGTCGGGATTGCCCGACGTGGACGGAGACCGCGTGTTGATCGGCAAGTCGATCTTTCGCGTGCGTGGCCCGCAGCGGTGGGAGGTCGTCGCCTTTCGCCCTCCGTGGCAGGCGGACAAGATCCACGTGAAGCGCGTGGTCGGCTTGCCGGGGGAGTCGATCCGGATCCTCGGCGGCGATGTCCTGGTGGACGGGCAAATCCAGCGCAAATCGCTCTGGCAGCAGCGCGCCATGGCGGTGCTGGTTCACGACGCGAACCGCCAGCCCGTCCTCGAACCGGCGCCTCCGCTGCGTTGGCAGGGTGAGCGCGAAGATAGCCAGTGGCTTTCAGACGCCGGCCGCTTCGGACATCCTCCGACCGCCGAGGAGGAGCCGATCGATTGGCTGGTCTATCGCCATTGGTCTCGAGTTCCCGGCCGGCCCGGCAAAATCCGCGAGGGCCCGATCACCAATCAGTCCGGCTACAACCAAACCCGGCCGCGACGCCATGAAGACACCCATCCGGTCAACGATCTGATGCTCTCCTTCCGGCTCAAGAAGACGGACGGTCCGGGGCGGCTGGTGGTAAAGGCGATCGCGGGCCGGAACGAGTTCGAGGTGAGCATGTATCCGGGCCGTGGTCGTTTCGAGGTCCTGCAGAACGGACGCCGCCTGCCGTCGGGCTCCGGCCAGTTGCCCGACTGGTCCGACGCGTTGACCGTGGAGGTCTCGCTTTTCGACCAGCAATTTCTGCTGGCGTTCGACGGTCGAACGGCGTTCCCCCCCTGGCCGTATGGGCGATCGGCCCCCGTTGAGGACCCGGTGCCGCGGCCGCTGGCCATCGGTTCGCAAGGGTTGGACAAGGTGGAAATTTGCGATCTTAGGGTGTACCGCGACGTCTATTATACCCACCCGATCGGGCCGGGTGGGCGCAGAGACCCGGCCAAGACGTACGAATTGGCAGCCGATGAGTACTTCGTCGTTGGGGACAACAACTCGATTTCCGAGGACAGCCGCACGTGGCCGGATTACGCCCTGGACGCTAAGTTATTGATAGGCAAACCTTTACTGGTTCACTTTCCGGCGAAACGAATCTCCCTGGGCCGCTGGGTTTTTCAAGTTCCCGATCCGGCCAAAATCCGCTATATTCGCTGAGAGAGTCGACGTTCCCCCAAACCAAAGCGGCCGTCAACCCGTATAGCTTTATTGAATTCATAGTTTTAGTGACTCGGGAACTCCTATGTCAAAGCGGAAGCCTGCGGGCAAAAGAGCGCATCGATTGGCCAAGAAGAGCGTGACGGGCCCGGAAGGTCCGCCGGAGAAGGGCGGCAAGGGCCCTGCTGCAGAGGAGCCGGCGGGAAGCCGTATGCCCTCCTCGGCGGCCCTTCGGGAAACGATCGAGTCGGTGGTGGTCGCGTTCGTGTTGGCCTTCCTGTTCCGCACCTTCGAAGCCGAAGCGTTCGTCATCCCCACCGGCTCCATGGCGCCGACGCTGATGGGGCGACACAAGGACCTGCACTGCAAATTCTGCGATTACCCGTTCCGCGTCAGCGCCAGCGAGGAGGTTAACCCGGACACGGGAGCGCCCACCGGCGACTTCGTGGAAGAGTGTATCTGCCCGATGTGCCGTAGCAGGATAGACCTCGGGTACCGTGAAGAGACGCACCGGAACCACCCGCCGTTCAAGGGCGACCGCATCCTGGTGGGCAAATTCTGCTACCAGTTCAGCGATCCGAAGCGTTGGGACGTGGCCGTCTTCAAGTATCCCGAGGGGGCCAAGACCAACTTCATCAAGCGGCTGGTCGGATTGCCCAATGAACTGCTCTGGATTCGCCGCGGCGACGTCTTCACCGGCGAATTGCCTACCGATGACGAAATGCGGCAATTGAGCGCGCTGCCGCGGTTGCGGCAACTGGAGGTGTTGCGAAACTGGACGAAGATCGAGCGAAAACCGCCGGAGAAGCTCCTGGCCATGCTCCAGCCGGTGTTCGACAACGACTATGCACCGGCGATCATCAAGCAGGGCTGGCCGGCCCGCTGGCGTCCCTGGGACGTCAGTCCAAGCCAAGCCGGCGCGTGGCAGGCTCTGGACGACAAGTGCTCGTTCCATACCGACGGAACGGGCGAGCGCGAGGTGTGGCTGCGCTATGAACATCGGGTTCCCTCGGCCGACGATTGGCGGCAATGGAAAACTCAGCAGCGTCACCTGCAACGCGGCCAGCGCTTCACCGCCATCTCTCCCCGGCCGCAATTGATTTCCGACTTTTCCGCCTACAACACGGGACTGGTCTCCAATCTCAGTCAGCAGACGTCCGAGGCCGAGCGTTTGGGACTCCACTGGGTCGGCGATCTGGCCATTCAGTGTACGCTGGAGGTCGGAGAAGTCCGGTCGGAGTCCGACCAGGCGATTTTCGAGCTGGTCGAGGGGGGGCGACGGTTTCAGTGCCGTATCAACGTGGCCGACGGGGCGGCGGTGCTGGCGGTCGACGGAGAGCCTTCGTCCGAACCGGCCATCGAGACGGGCGTGCGCGGCCCAGGACAGTACGAGATCATCTTTTCGAATTGCGACGATCAGCTGCGGTTGTGGGTCGACGGAAGCGTGGTGGCGTCGAAGGAGTACCGGATTGTGGACGAGCGTGTGCCCACCGAGGCCGACCTGGCCCCGGTGGGCGTCGGCTCGCAGGGCGCCGCGCTGAAGATCAGCCACCTGAAGGTCCACCGCGACGTCTACTACATCGCCGTGAAGAACGCTCCGCTGACCGACTATGGCCGCTATATGGACGCGATGTCCCAGATCCCTGACCTTTCTGATCCGCCGCAATGGGCTGGGGCCTTCAGCGCGAGAAACATGAAGCACGTGTTCTTCGCGATCAAGGAGGACCAGTTCCTCGCCCTGGGCGACAACAGCGCCAAGAGCAAGGATAGCCGCCTGTGGGCGCAAGACCACTTTGTCGGCCGCGACCTGTTGATCGGGAAGGCCCTCTACATCTATTGGCCGGACACGCGCTACAAGCTCCGATTACCCCGGTTTGCCCTGCCCGTCTTCCCGAATTTCGCCGGAATGGGATTCGTCCGATAGGCCAAACGCCCCTCGCAATCCACGGAAGGGACCGATGCTGGAAGTTGAAGGACTCGTGAAGATCTACGGAAGCCGCCGCGTGGTCGACGGCGTCGACTTCCGCGTCCAGCGCGGCGAGATCGTGGGGCTGCTGGGGCCCAACGGCGCCGGAAAGACGACCAGCTTCCGCATGACCTGCGGCATGATCGAACCGAACGCCGGTAAGGTCTTCCTGGGCGGCAGCGACGTGACCAACTGGCCCATGTATCGCCGTGCTCGCGACGGTGGCATGGGGTATCTTGCCCAGGAATCAAGCGTGTTCCGAAAACTCTCGGTCGAGAAGAACCTCCTGGGCGTGATGGAAATGCTCGGCTTCGACCGTAAGCAGCGGATGCAACGCTGCGAGGAGCTGCTCGACCAGTTCGCCATCACCAAGTTGCGCAAGTCGCTCGCCATGTCGCTTTCCGGCGGCGAACGTCGGAGGTTGGAGATCGCCCGGTCGCTGGTGTCCGATCCCAAGATCATTCTGCTGGACGAACCTTTCACGGGCATCGACCCGGTGACCATCGCCAGCATCCAGCAGATCATCCGCCACTTGCGCACCAAGGGGATTGCGATCCTGATCACCGACCACCAGGTGCGCGAAACGCTTCAGATCACCGACCGCAGCTACGTGATTCGCGCCGGCAAGGTCCTCTGCGCCGGGCGCCCCGACGAGGTGCTCAACAACCCCGAAGCCCGGCAATACTACTTCGGCGAAGACATCGAGATCGGCCACCAGGGGCCGCCGCCCCCGCATCGTCGCGATCGTCGAATGGCGCATGAGATCCCGGACGGCCAGACCGAAGCCTCATAAAGCCGCGCCCGGTGGTTGCGACTTACTCAACGGCGTTCGTAGTGCCCCGATTCATCGGGGCCAAGAGGGCCAGACCAGAAGAAGTCCGCATGAATGTGGTCACTACGAACTGTTAGTGAGTAGCTCGCCGTCCGCCCATGGCGAATCGCCCGCTCGTTATTGCCCCTCTTGGCAAACCTGCAAGCCGCTGGCTTGCGACGTGTAGAACATGCGTCCGTTGGAGACGGTGGCGCCAACGCATTCCCGCCCGTCCACCGGCGGCCCGGACGACACCAGCCGGTTGCCGCGGAACAGGTCGATCATGTCCATATTGGGGCCCAGCGCGTACGGCTCCGAGAACGTGAACCGCGTACAGGCGTAGCCGAAGTTGAACGTGGAGAGGATCTTGCCGGTATCCTTGTCGATCACGTGGCCACCCTTGCCGGAGGCGTTGGAGAAGATGAACTTCCGGCCCACGGTGACCACGTTCACGGCCGAGGCGACCGGGTCGGACTGCCAGATCAGCGATCCGTCGCGGGCGCTGAGGCACCAGACGTGGCGGTGGCTGGTCTCCTGATTCGGCCGGTTGTATCCGCCCAAGTAGAGTCGCCCGTCCCGGCCCGAGATCGTGCAGCCGGCGGTCACGGAGTACTCGGTGGTCGACCAGAGCACCTTGCCGGTGGCGGGATCCATGGCGGCGGTCAGCCCGGTGGGCCCCGGCCGGCCTCGTCGCTGGGCCGCGTAGCCGAAGAACGTGGAGTAGTAGAGCACGCCGTCCATCAGGCACAGCCCGCAATCGTTGCCCCCGGAGCCGAACTCCGAGAAGTCCTGCTCCCAGACGGTCTCGCCGGTGTTGAGGTCCCATGCCCGCACCAGCGGCTTGTTGTCTTGGGGGTAATAGGGGTTGTTGTGCGTGTAAATCCAGCTCATCACTTCGGCGCCGTCGGGGGCCGCTTGCGGCGTCCCCTTGAAGGTAAACGGCGTAGCCGATCCCTGGGCGGCGTATCGGCCGGAGCCGAAGCTGTAGATCGCGAGGTTTTCGTACACGACCGGGGGCGCCTGCCGGCTCCAACTGGGCGAGCCGGTGAAGGGGACCTCCCAAAGCAGCTTCCCCGTGCCGGCGTCGAGGCAACGCAACCGCGAGCGTTTCATCCCGGCCTGGGGCAGCAGGAGGCGCTCCCGGTAGTAGATCGGCGAGGTGAACGAGAGATAGACGTCCGGGGAGTATCGACGCCACAGCAGCCGGCCGGTTTCCTGCTCGACGGCGAAGATCTGTCCCTCGGCCGTATGCGTATACATCCGCCCGCCTCCACACACCGGCAGATGCTTGAACGTGCCCTCGTAGCGACGAATCCATTTCATCCGCAGCGGCGGCCCGATTCCTTGCTCGTTCGCATTGGTGCTGGCCAGGTTGCCGAAATTGGTGAACCAGTCGTACTTAGCGTCGGTGCGGCCGCCGGTCAACGGGCTGCGAATCTCATGCAGCGCGAGTTCTTTCCGCGGCAATGAGGCGTTGCCCTCGGGCCCCAGCACGTACAGGTACCCGTCCTCGCAGCCAAAGTAGA
>Ga0180437_10011255_pt1 | contig 10767 bp, 9 predicted proteins | sample SS_ome_4_FD_132410 | JGI IMG/M metagenome (GOLD analysis project Ga0180437, IMG submission 132410) | Hypersaline lake sediment archaeal communities from the Salton Sea, California, USA - SS_3_D_1 metaG | ecosystem: Environmental > Aquatic > Non-marine Saline and Alkaline > Hypersaline > Sediment... | reverse complement strand
TAAATGACAGTGCACAACAATAATGAAAAGTCATCCGCGTCACGACGTGAGTTTCTCAAAGGTACGGGAAGCATTTTGGCCGGAGTTGCTCTTGCCCGGGCCATTGGTTCTCGCGCCTATGCGGGCGAGGATAATACCATCAAGGTTGCGCTGGTCGGCTGCGGAGGCCGGGGGACCGGCGCTGCGGCGGATGCGCTTCAGACAAAAGGACCGACAAAGTTGGTTGCCGCGGCGGATGTGTTCGAGAATCGCATCACAAACGCTGTAAAAAAAGTGTTGGAGCGGAGGTCTGCGGACAAGGTTGACGTGCCCGAAGGGCGGCAGTTCGTCGGATTCGACGGCTATCGCAAGGCGATCGATTTAGTCGCGCCTGATGGGGTTGTCCTTCTGGCGACTCCTCCGGCATTCAGGCCGCTGCATTTGGAGTACGCTGTTGAGAAGGGTTGCCATGTGTTTATGGAGAAATCGTTTGCGGTTGATGCTCCCGGTGTTCGGCGGGTCCTAAGAGCGGGCAAGGAGGCTGAGAAGAAGAACCTTAAGATTGCCGGGGGGTTAATGAGTCGGCATTACGTGCCGCTGGAACAGGCGGTCGAGCAGTTGCATAAGGGTATAATCGGCGATTTGATTACGTGCTGGGCGTATCGCGAGCACGCGCCGGTTGGATATTCGCCGAAACCTGCTGGAATGAGCGAACTAATGCATCAGATTCGGAATTACTCGAACTTTACGTGGCTCAACGGCAGCTTTCTACTTGACTGGCTGATTCATAATCTTGATGTGTGCTGCTGGTGCAAAGACGCCTGGCCTGTATCGGCCCAGGGCCAGGGAGGCAGGCAAACCCGAACCAAGAACGATCAGTTGTTTGACCACTATGCGGTGGAGTACCATTTTCCTGACGGGACTCGGTTGTTCGCGCAGGGACGGCACATGGACAATGTGTGGGGTTTCTTCGGTGACATAATCCACGGTACTACCGGGTCGGCCGTTGTTGGCGAAGGCGTCTCGCAGCCGCGGATTTTCAAAGGTCATAGGCAGAACTCCGAGCACGTAATTTGGCGGTATGAGGGTAAGCGGTGGAACGCTTACACACACGAACACGACTTGTTGTTCGAGGCGATACGCAACAATAACCCGTGCAATGAGACCGAGCGATGTGCGTATGCGGCGATGACGGGGATCCTCGGGCGTATGGCTGCAGAATCGGGCCAGATGGTTATGTGGGGTCAGGCGATGGCGTCAGATCTTGAACTTGCACCGGGGCTGGATGACTATACGCTGGATTCCGAGCCGCCGGTTAAGCCGGACGCAAATGGAAAATACCCGATCGCAATGCCTGGACAGATGAAAGTGCTGTAGGGTCATGATAAGTTCGGCCCATTTACTGTCGAGATTGCCAGTGACAGTCATCCAATTACCAGGGGGCTGAAGGATTTCAAAACTACGGATGAGCTCTACACTTGCCTGGCCGGTGAAAAAGAAGTTGAGGTATTGGCCACCGCACGATCGAAGGTTGACGGTAAGGACTACATGATGGCGTTTTCATTTACTTATGGCAAGGGACGCATCTTTCACAGCCCACTTGGTCACGATGCAGACGCTATCCGCAGACCGTTTTGGAAGTATGACATTAGGACTCATAATTCGGAGTCAGGGGTTGTGGCTGGCTATGGCAATGAATGTTACGTTAGTGTTAATAAGAACTTATGAAACTGGCAGAGAATCAGGTGAGCAGCGGACGAAGCGCCACAGGGGCAAGTTTCTTGCGCGCGCACTGATTCGAAAATACTGGCAGGATCGGTCCAAGAACTTCTCCAAGATGGAAAAGACCATCAAACGATGGCAGCAGTTTCATCTATTATTTGATATATCCACTTTCTACAATTTGATAATTACGGTTATGCTGTCGCCTATGAATAGAATTTTGTGGTCCGGGTGAAGTTCTATTGGTTCGCGCATTGTCAGTTCCAGATTGATTTGAGCTTGCGGATGCTGAGGGTTTTTAATTTTGCCTGGCCTGCGGCGCACAGCAATTCGATCATCCTGTTGGAATCGTCGGGCAGCATGCATGTCGAGAGGGAAAAGAGCCCGTCACCGCTGAATATCTCGAGCGAGGTCCGGTCAACAAGGATTTGAAGCTCGATCCGGCCATCAACAGGTATAAGAGGGCCCTGATCACCGAGGCAATAGAGCTTCTTTTCGGGTACGTTGTAGATTACGTCGATGCCTCTGATTCTGAAGCCCACTTTTTCTGCTTTACCGAGCTGGATTTGGGCCCTTATGTCAAAGAGATCGCCGGTAATACCCTCGAGGGGCTGGTCGCCCGGCTGTATTTCGAGGTCTGTCCAGTTATGCTGAGTATCTACGAGAGAGTCAAGCTCGGCGATGGGCTTGCGACAGAGGCGTGGGCCGGCCGGCGTGCTTTTGAGGGAAAGCTCACAGGGGAACGTAAGCTGCTGGTTGAAGGGCATTTCGGGATATTTCCCGCCCCGCATCCAGACGAGTTGTATTGTTCGGCCGTCCTCAGGGGGGATGTTGCTGTAGGTGTAGGCAGCATAGAAGTTCTTACCATGGTCCATGGGGACTTTTTGGTTGGAATCGGGGGCAAATACTGTGCCATCAAAGTTTCCGACCAGATATCGGCCATCAGGGCCGTGGATGATCCATTTCTTGTTGGCCTTGTTTCCGTCAATTGGCAGTTCGTAGAGGTCGGGGAACTCGAAGAAGCCGCCGATCCAACTCGTTAGTCGCCAGTTCTTGAGGTCTTTGGAATCGTAGAAGGCAAAGCCCCTGACGCCGTCTCTTACGTCATAGACGACAAGGACCCACTTCTTGTCGGGTTCATACCACACTACCTTGGGGTCTCGGCCCTCGTGGACGATGACCGGGTTTCCGGAGTACTCGGTGAAGGTCCTTCCGGCGTCATTGCTGTACGAGACGCATTCTCCGCGTCCGGTGCTGGTGAAGAACAGGAGCATGGGGTCTTCGGGGCCTGTTTTGAAGCCTGAGTCGTTGTTCTTATCGATGACGGCAGTTCCTGAAAATGCCATATCTCTGATGCTCTGCTGGTAGAGTGCGATCTTCTGCTCCTTCCAGCGGACGAGGTCGTCGCTGATGGCGTGGCCCCAGTGCATGTTGCCCCATTCGACGCCAAAGGGATTGTGCTGGTAGAACAGATGGTATGTGCCTTTGTAATAGACCAGGCCGTTTTCGTCGTTGATCCAGCCCCTGCGGGTAGTGAAGTGAAACTGGGGCCGCAACCTCTCCTTGTAGAGCGTTTTGTGCTGCGCAATTCGCTCGTTATTGTAGATCTCAGCAAAGCCAGCGGGCTCCCCCATGTCCGAGTCCAGTAATCGCAACTCGATTTGCCTGCCCTTTAGCTCTGAGACATCGAAGAACATCCATACATCTGTTTTCTTGTCGGCCAGTTCTATCTTGAACTCTCTGTAAGAACTACCATCCAGATAGATTCTCAGGACTCTCTTTCTTGCACCGTTCCTAACAGGAAAATTAAGGTAACGCGCGTTAATGTTCATCTTCCTGGTTATGGGTGCGAGTTTCGCTCCTTTTCTTCTTTGGCTGAGGATGATGCTGTCGATGTTGAGGTGGCCCCAGTTTCCTGATTTTGTGTCAACGATTCTTATTCGAGCGATTTTGCCGCGGTGCTGTCGGAGGTCCCAGTTTCGCCATCTGAGCGTCTCTTCGTCTCTGCCAGTATCGGAAAAGGCGATCCCTCCGTCGATTAAGAGTTCTATACTTGTTTCGCCGGTGTCACCGCCGCCGATCAGGAAGTTGATGTAATCACGATTAATCACAAACTCCGGTGAGGTCATGATGCCCTCAGCAGTGTCGCCACCGTGATAGGTGCTCAGAAAGCCTTTGCCTTCAAAACCTGCGACATTCTTCTGGTCTCCGAGCGGCCCGTGAGCGGGTCCTGAGCCGAAGCAGTCTCCGGTATATGTCCAATCGCCGAAGTCATCGCCCTCGAAGTCGGCCAGGATGATGTCGTGTTGGTTCGGGGCTGCAAATAGCATCCGGCACAGCAGGATGGTTATTATTGTCGTTCTCAGTAACATATCTCGTTATCCCTTAAGCCATATACTATCAAAACCCTGTTCATATGTCACGACCTACATGGGAAACGCGAGTTCTTGAACGCCTGACAAGGCAACGACACTACGAGAACAAAACTATCGTTTTGCCAGCTATGAACGGTGGGGTCTCATCGAAGTGGAAAACCAGTGCGTTAGCACGATAACTACAGCATCTGTAAGAAGGATTAATAGAGAGATCGCTCGGGATACGTACCTTATTTGTAGTCTTCGGTTTTGTGGCGGACAATCTCACCCTCAATCATGTATATGACATCCTCGGCGATATTCGTTGCGTGGTCGGCGATGCGTTCCAGGTGGCGAGAGGCAGAAAGCAAGTGAATGAGTGACTCAATCCTGTCAGGATTGTCACGTATTGCCTCCCGAACCCTCAGATACATCTGGCGATTCATAGCGTCAATATCGTCGTCGTCCGCGCAAACCTGATGAGCATCATCCACACTGAGGTTGACCAGGGCATCGAGACTCCTTTTCAGCATTCGCCGGGCCTGGTTTGCCATCCCGGCAAAGTCGAAGTCTATATCGACGGGTGGTTGGTTTGACAAGAACACTGACCGTTCGGCGATATTAACTGCAAGGTCGCCCACGCGTTCCAGGTCATTGTTGATTTTGAGTACGGCGACAATGAACCTCAAATCTATAGCTACAGGCTGATGCAGTGCAAGTATCTTCAGACACTCTTCTTCAACCAGAACTTCCGCGTGGTCGATTTCGAAATCCTCTTCTATCACTCGTCGGGCGAGCTCGCCGTCCCTTTCCACGAGTGAGCGTATGGCATCGCGCACAGAAGACTCTACACGGGCGCCGAGGCTTAGTACCATCTTTTTGAGATTCTCAATTTCTCTTTGCAGGTGCTTAGGCATAATCGAGCTCCTGGGTATGGGGCTAATATCGGTTATCGAACGAAGATGCGATGATACAGCTTGTGCGCCCATCCGTCAAAACAACGTTACCTGTCTTGTCAGCGGCAAGTGTTGCACTCGAATAGTCAAATATGCTCGGAAGCTCATTGACAATCTCGATGCGGATCCACGGGACAATTCTCACGCCTTCGCCGCCTGCCTTGATATCCCTGGGGCCGCCGACGCTTCTGCCGAAGTGGTACGTCCTGCAGCACAGTCGCACACAGGAATCCTGTGTTGAAAGCACTTCGCCCACGAGGATGTGGTTGTGGGCTTCGGCATAGCTCTTGACCGTCCTTATTTTCCAGATTCGCTTGTCTCCTGATCCGCCCATAATGTCAGCCGAATCTTCCCGTTACATAGTCTTCAGTCTGCTTCTTGGCCGGGTTCTTAAATATCCTTGCGGTGTGGTCGTATTCGACCATCTCACCCAGGCAGAAGAATGCGGTCCTTTCACTCACACGGGCCGCCTGCTGCATGTTGTGCGTTACAATGACGATTGTATAGTCGCTTCGGAGCTGGTCTATCAGGTCCTCTATCTTGCCTGTGGCTATCGGATCCAGAGCCGAGCAGGGTTCGTCCATTAACAATACACTCGGCTTGGTAGCAAGTGCACGGGCTATGCACAGCCGCTGCTGCTGGCCCCCTGAAAGTGCGAGTGCAGACTTTTTCAGGTCATCTTTGACCTCATCCCAAAGTGCCGCTGCTTTTAGACTCTCCTCCACGATTTGCTGCAACCCGAAACGTTTCTTGGCGCCTTGCAGCCTGGGCCCGTACGCGACATTGTCGAATATGCTCTTGGGAAACGGATTGGGCTTCTGAAAAACCATTCCGACCTGCTGACGCAGATTGACCAGATTGATGTTCTTTTCATACACGTCCTGTCCGTTCACCAGGAGCTTGCCCTGGATTCGCGTGTTGGGGATAAGGTCGTTGATCCGATTGATGCTGCGAAGAAACGTGCTTTTCCCGCAGCCGCTTGGCCCAATTATTGCCGTGACCATACAGGGGTAGATTTGCAGGGATATGTTCTTCACACCGACGGTCGACCCATAGAAAAAGCTGAAATCCTCGGCTTCAATCGCCGCGCATATGCATTTGGCAGAATCCTGTTGCCTCTCTTTTACACTTGCAGATGGCTTTGCCATAGCGTGTTCAACTCCGATGATTCTTGTATCTGCTTCGATAGTCTTCGATGCGGATATAAGCATTTCTGTATTCCCTCAGGACCTTGTTAACTCTTTTTGCAGTTTGTACTGTCAGACTACTGACCCTTTAGCTTTCTGAATACTCGAGACCGAAGGACGATGGCCAGGCCGTTGAGGCACAGAACCAGTAATACCAGCGTCACCACCATCCCGTACTGCTTGTGGGGTACCAGCGCCGAGATTCTATTTCCGACAGCTATATCCCAACTGCCGTAAGAGAGTGTCCGCGTGGTGTCCAATACCGAATCGGGAACCGGCCCGAGGGCGACGCCGGCCGTAAACAGAATCGGCGCCGTTTCGCCCGCGACCCTGCTGAGACTCAGGATTACTCCCGTCAGGATGCCGGGAAGGGCAGCAGGGAGAGTCACCGCAACAAACGTGCGGAACCGGCTGGCTCCCAGCGCCAGCGAGCCTTCCTTATATTCCTGCGGCACCGTGCGAATTGCCTCCTCGCTCGAGCGAATCATCACCGGCAGCGTCAGCACAGCTAATGTCATCGAGCCGGCGAGAATGCAGGGCTTCGATGGCCCGTCAAACAGAGGAATAAGGAACAAGACAAAGAACGCCATCCCGAAAAGCCCGAAAACTATACTCGGAACTCCGGCCAGAGTGTTGATACACATGCGGATTATTCTGACCACCATATTTTCCGACGCGCACTCCACCAGATAAGCTGCAGATACCACCCCCAGCGGAATCACAAAAAGCATGCTCAGGAGCGTGAGCAGCAGTGTGCCTATGATCTCCGGCCCGACGCCTCCGAAGTAGTGTCCGGAAGCGCTGTCATCGAAGAAATAGCGCCAATAGAACGTCCATCGGGGACGAAGCATTTCTCTTACATTGTCCCTGACGTAAGCAAACAGCGGCTCAAGCTCGGTGCCTTCGAATATCTTGGCCCTTTCAACCTTTACCTTCACCAGAGGCTTGCCCTTTTCCTGCTCGACCCATTTCTCTTCCCATAGAAATCTGTCCAACAGTGCCTTGGCCTGGTCCCAACGGGTGGCGCCGTACTGGTTCATCACCAGTGCCGGCTGCAGCTCGCCCGGCCGTGGCCCAAGAAGGCCCGGCCTGTCATCCGCGCAAAATAATATGTCTTCCACGTCTTTAAGTTGCTCGGCGTATTCGGCGCGCTTGGCCAGGTCCACTCGCGCAGCCGCTCTTTGAAAATCCCCTGCCATCTGAAAATATTCTGCCGCAATCGTATCTCTCAGTCTTTCATCCTGACGGTACTGCATCACATATTTGATACTCTCATCAACCTGCGCCTTATCGCTCGCCTCAAAAGCAGCCTCGAGTCTGTCCCGGATATCTCGGCTAAGGGAGCGAAGTTCGGCATATTGCTCGTGGGGAGTCTGCCTGTAGCGCAGCTCCTGGCCGAAATCACGGTGGATTTTCCTTGCTCGCTCGGTCAATGCTGATGCGTCAATTCCCTTCTTGAACTCATCGACAATCTCATACACCCGTTCGCGGACGGCACGGGCCTGTTGAACCTCGCTCTGAATCTGCTGCTCATCGCCGTGCCCGAAAACCGCAAACTGCATTCTGCGGAATTCGACCGTGCCCCTGAAAACCACCGCACTTGAGCCTCGATAGAGAATTGGACCAAGCACAACCGCCAAAACGAGAACCAGCAGGACAATCGACGCTCTGGTTAGGCCGGTGAAAACTTTATCGAACACATTACGAACTGCAATCTTCATCCTATTGCTTTCCCAGTCTTTTCTTGGCCCGAGCAAGCAGGTACTCGCTGACCATATTGAGAAGGAACGTCATAACCAAGAGCAGCAGCCCCACGGCAAAAAGCGCTCGGTAATGGTCGGAGCCTTTTGCTGTCTCTCCCATGTCGCCGGCGATTGTGGCGGTCATGGTGCGTACGGACTGCGAAAGGTCCCACCAGGGATGCGGTATCTGGCTGGCATTGCCGGAGGCCATCCAGACCACCATGGTCTCGCCGATTGCCCTCATCATTCCCAGCACAACGGCCGCGATGATACCGCTGTGAGCTGCCGGTATGACGACCCTCAGTACAGTCTCCATTCTTGTCGCCCCCAGACTGTATGATCCTTCCCTCAATTCCCGGCCCACAGCCGATATGGAATCCTCGGCGACGCTTATTATCGTGGGAAGGGCCATAACCGACAGCACCAGCGAGGCGTTAAGCGCATTCGTACCTGTGGCAAAGCCGAATCTGTTTTGAAGCCACGGCGCCAAAACGAGCACCGCAAAAAAGCCATATGCCACCGATGGTACGGCGGCGAGGATTTCAATCACAGGCTTGACGAAGTCCCTTATCCCGAAGGACACGATGTCGCTCAGAAAAACCGCAGCCAGAATCCCCACAGGCACTGCGAAAACGAGCGCCCCGATGGTCACATATATCGAGCCTGCTATCAGAGCCAAGGCGCCGAACTCCGGCTTCTCGTAAGATTCGGGATACCATCCGGTGCTGGTCAGAAACTCTATGAGACTGACCTTTGTCAGAAAGGGAAAGGCCTCAATCGCAATGAAAAGGAATATCAGGAACACGGCCAAGACCGAGGTGCACGTAATCAGCAACAGTGTAAGCCGCCCCAGATGAAGGCCGAGGAAGCCCTTCAGGTCCTCGGTCGGCGTAAGAAGCAGCGGCTGACTGCTGTCAGCCGCTGTTTGTAACACCCGACCTGATTTCGCTTTGTCCATGAATAGCTCCCCAAGAGAGCCTGATTTTACGATCGCCTGAACTTAGTAGCGTGTCACCGGAACAAACCCTGCCTCTTCCACCAGCGCCTGACCCTTTTCGGTGAGATGGAAACTCACAAATTTCTGAACTATCGAACCAAGCGGGGGGTACCCGTTGGTGTACATAAACAGAGGCCTGGAGACCGGGTATTGTCCGCTGAGTATGGTATCTCTAGTTGGGACAACGCCGTCGAGATTAACAGCTTTGACCCCGCGGCGAACAAATCCGAAGCCTACGTAAGCGATGGCGCCCTGTGTCGTCTTGACCCGGGCGAAGGCCTGGGGATTCGTGCTGACGTATTCCACGTGCCCTGCCATCTTCTGCTGCTTCATCACAAAATGGTCGAACGTATCGTAAGTCCCGGATGCAGTGTCACGGCTGACGGGTATTATCTTCATATCCGGGCCGCCGAGCTGCTTCCAGTTGGTCACCTTCCCCAAATATATGTCCTGTACCTGAGCCGAAGTCAGCTCGCTTACGGGATTGGAAGGATGCACTATCACGCAAACCCCGTCCATAGCCACGACATGGCCGAACGGAAAGACGCCTTTGCCAACCGCATCCTTATACTCCTTTTCCTTCATTGCCCGGCTCATGGTGGCGATGTCACACCGGCTGTCCACCAGAGCTGCCGCCCCGGTGCCGCTGCCGCTCTTGTTAACAGTTATGGTAACATCCGGGTACATCTTCTTGAAGGCCTCCGCAAATGCGTCGGCAATTGGGCCTACGGTAGTCGAGCCTTCGACGTGCAGCGTCTTTTCGGCTGCCTCTGCCAAGCCGGAACCGATAAGAAGAAGCACTATTGCGAGACTGCAACAAATTGTCCTTTTCATTTCGTGTCTCCTTTACTCTTTCCAGGAATACGCAATAATTGTTTAAGTTGTGTTAGATTAACGTTAGGATATTGTTAGAACTTCAGGATTATGTCCGCCATTAGTCTGTCGTAGTCGAGGTTGCTTCCTTCGGTCCTGTCCCTGTCCGCCAGGATATAGGTCAGGCCCGCCTGCACATTTCTGTGAATCTGGTATGCGGCTTTGAACTCATGGCCTTTGCCGCCGGTTCCGCCGCCGATGAAGTCGGAATCGTTCAGTCTACCGGCCACAGCATCTGCTTCCACAATCCTGTAGTTGTAGCCGAGCTGCCAGGAGCCCGGCTCTTTGGCCTTATTGAGAACAGCCCCCAGAATCCACGCCGTATCTTTTGGGGAATCGGTACCGGTATTGTTGGCGTAGGAGCCATATAGGGCCACCGGAAGGGTGCCGTTAATTTTAGTACCTAATTCGCCAAATACTTCAGCGATATCATATCTATTGTCAAAGGTCGGGGAGCTCCCAAGAGTCAGGCTCGCATTCTGAGCATTTCCGAAACCATAGTAGCTGGCGCCATAAGTGAGTGACATATCCTGCAGGTTCTGGTTGAGCCCCGCCTGAATCGCCCACAGGGACGCGTCGGCACTTGTATCCACGCCATCGACTTCATTCAGCCAGAATCCACCGCCGTTGACAAACAACTCCTGGTCATCGCTGAGAGGTATCCTGTAATTTGCGGCGCCGCCTTCCCATGCAAGGTCATCATCATAGATGAGCTGGTTTTTGCCGACCTTGTGGACCGGTCCCGGCATCTTGCCAAACAGGACATTCAGCCCCTGAGCGTAGGTGGGATGATAGTCCCCGTAGGCCCAATCGAGCCAGATATTCTTCTGCCTGAACTCACGGGTAAGAGTCACATTCGTCGAAGTCGAGCCGTCTGCGAAGCCGCCGTCATTTTCGGCGGTGGCCAGTCTGAATACGGCATCGAATTCGTCGTCGACCTTCGCGTCCATCCGGAGC
>Ga0180437_10011253_pt1 | contig 10770 bp, 19 predicted proteins | sample SS_ome_4_FD_132410 | JGI IMG/M metagenome (GOLD analysis project Ga0180437, IMG submission 132410) | Hypersaline lake sediment archaeal communities from the Salton Sea, California, USA - SS_3_D_1 metaG | ecosystem: Environmental > Aquatic > Non-marine Saline and Alkaline > Hypersaline >... | reverse complement strand
GAACAGTCGTCGAGCGAGCCGATCATAACACCCCCGCCAGAACCTGCAGCCCCAGTTATGGAAAGGGATACAGCGCGGTCTATCCTTAATGCCGCGGGAGTACTTGGGGCCTTAGAGGGCGCAGCCAAAATTAACCCAATAGAAAAAGTATCGGGGATGGCTAGGCACTTTCTTGGCGCCAGCAAGGTTGAAAAACTAGAGAAGAAGACTGGCTTAGCGATAGATGACATTATCGCAGCAGCATTCCCGCAGGAGGAGCAAGCAGGTACCCCGATAGCTCCAGAACAACCGCAAGATCCTCTAGCAGAAGCAGACAAACTACCACCAGAAATTGGAGCAAGTACACCGATAGCTCCACAGCCTGAAACACCTGTAGCACCTGAAACACCCCAGGTGGACGAACGCACACAATCAGCAATCATGAGCGCATTCGACAAAGCTCCTGTGAAAGCATCGAAAGGAAAACAACGCGCATTCGACCCTGTAACAGCGGTTCCATCATCCAATATTAGAAGCATCCACTACAATCCGAAGGAGAAGTACCTCCAAACTCTATTTGGTAGCGGACAAGCCTACGAGTATTTCGATGTTCCTGCGAATGAAGTGGAAAAGCTTAGAGCTGGCTCAGTTGCTGCTAAGACAGAAGGCGAGAATGCATTCCGTCTGTACTACACAGGTAAAGACCCTAGTGTTGGGGCTACGTTCAACGAGATTATCAAGAAAGGCGGTTACGACTATAACCCTATTGAGTCCGAGCAGGTTCGTAGCAAGAACATGCAGGCGGTTCAGAGGGCCGATAGAGTCTATCAAGCCGTAAACTCTGTGGAACAATTCGATGAGATCTTCGAAGCAGCTAAGACACAGCAGCAGCTACCAAAGATTAAAGAACTTAGCGCCTTGGCAGATGACCTTGACCCTGATGTGTTAGAAGCCTTCATTCTTGAAACACGATTAGGGTATAGAAAGCTTAGTCGGGAACGGTTAAAAGAAGGAAAGACTAGGCAAACGGCTACTTCTAAGCGTGTGGTTAAGGCTATCGAGCAACGATATGGCGAGCCAAAACCAAAGCCGAAGAAACGGAGGAAGAAAAGTGGGTAACGAACTGAGAGAGGCAATCCGTGATAAGCTTAAGAAGTACAACGAGAAAGAACTGAAAGTACTTCTTCAGGCGCTCCTCACATCGAAGAAAAAGCGCGGCAAGGTTGGCAAGAAGAAGTCAAAGAAGTAATGTTAGATAAAGCCATTGTAGGAGGTTTCCAATGGGTATCAAAAGAGATGGGCAAGTGCCCGACGGTTATGTAGGTGTTAACCCTGTAGAGCGACCAGCTAACGTAAGAGCGCAGCGAGCGCCAACAACAGCTGATAGACGATGGAAGAAGGGTACACTCTGGTTCAATGAAGCAGCAAACAACGTATACGCGCTTACAAGCGTTTCCTCTGGATCTGCAAACTGGGAGGTCCTAGGTGGCCCAACAGTCGCTGTAGAGTCAGCAGCCGGAGACAGCGGAACAGCCGCACCAGCAGCAGGCGTGCTTACGCTTGATTCCGGTGCAGGGCTTACAAGTGTGGCTTCTGGATCATCTGTTACCTACTCACTAGATGAGACATTTGGTGGATACGCAGAGGTTACACTGACAGCGGCACAAATCAAGGCTCTAGCTACAACACAGATCGAGCTTGTTGCAGCGCCTGGAGCGGGTAAAGTAGTTCAGTTCCTAGGTGCATCGCTTAAGCTTGTGGCTGGATCCGAAGTACTGACCGAGGCTGGAGACAACCTAGCAATCAAATACACTGATGATTCTGGTGTTCAAGTATCAGTAACAATCGAATCTACTGGCTTCATTGATCAAGCAGCTAATACATACACCTCGGCTATTCCAATCGCGGATGCAATTGTTGCAGCTACCGGCGCAGAGAACCAAGCACTTGTACTAGACAACTTGAATGCGAACATCGCAGGTAACGCGTCCGATGATGCACAGCTTGTAGTAGGTATTTCTTATATCGTACACTCACTATAAGGGGGTTTAGATGGCTATACCTTTGCAACCAGAGGCCGCTAAATTCTTGGCGGGAACATCTCTTACAACAAGCTTCCAAAATGTGGGGTCGGCTTTGGCCACCCCCGCACGCATCGTTACAATCATTAACTCCTGCAATCAACTGGTAGTTGGATCCGACGATGGTGGAACGACGAGCGGTTATCGCTTACCTGCGGGAGCATCCGTAACACTCGATGCATCCAACAAGAAAGAAGCGGATGGTGCAGCCCCCGCACTTCCAGCAGGAGCGCAATTCCAATTCAAGCATGGCGGAACAGTGCCAACAGCCGGTGAAGTAACGATCATGACGTGGCATTAAGGGGGCATAATGAGTAATGCGTATTTACTGACAGGTATCGCGTCAAACATTCCAGCATCCGACCAAATAGTAAGCGCTGCAGGAATGCAAGCCACATAAACTAACGTCCCCGAATTAGTGAAGGTCACTGGCTCAAACCTCAACTTTTTTGGTCGTCTATTTAATGTAGATGACCAAGCTACTTGGCATAGATTTGTTCCAAGTGGGGTAGAAGTGGGTTCGACACTTACGTTGCGCCTCGCATTCACAGCGGTTACAGCAGCAGCTAGCAAAAACGTTCAGTTCCGTTTCAGTTATGCGATTGTTGATGACGATGAGACATGGGATGTAACGTACACGAATATCGATTCGGGAGATATCGTTGTAAATAGCACCCAAGACGATCTGCAGATTGTAACTTGGACTGCAAGCCTTCCTGCAGCGTTTACGGCTGGTTCCGTTGGATTCTACATGTTCAGCCGGATAGATGCGTCAGCCGATGAGCTAGTTGGTGCGGTGCGTGTTTTGGATTTCCAACCTGAAATAGCGAGAAACTAGATGGCCCAGGGAGCAAGTACAAGTTTTGCCGGAGCGGATCTCATCGATATCGGCACGACTAATCCGATTAACGGAGCGAGTGCGTTTGCTTTCAACCTATGGATGAAGTGTTCAGACATCACAGCCAAACAGTATTGGCTCGGCCAAGATTATGATTCGGGTCTTACCGTGGGATTTGATGGCACATCGTCGAATATCAATTTCGAGGTGCAGGTAACAGGAACAGGGGGTCACTTCATCCGGCAATCAACAGCTCTCCTAAATACCTTTGCTAGCAATGATACATGGATAAATCTAGGGTTCTCTTATGATTACAATAGTGGAACGCCACAATTCGGTATGTATGCTGATGGGGTCGCATTGGCTAACAAATTTAGATCTTGGACGGACTCGGTTAGTGCTGTGGGTGCCGGTTCCGGAACTTTTGGTATCGGAGATACACCCCTCGCGGGAACTTTCGACTTTGCCGGTAATATCGCATGGTTGACCATCTGGAATGAAGCAAAAACAGAAGATGACATGCTCGAAGTGCTTTATAACCCTATGTCGGTTCCAGCCAATGCAGCGGCTCAATGGGATTGCCTCACCACATCTCCATCTGACCTCTCAGGCAATGGATTCGATGGCACTAACAGCGGCGCTTCTCAGTCGTCAGACGGACCACCAGTACACCTATTTAGCGGAGAAAATTAATGCCCTTTGGAATCTCTCCACAAAACATCCTCAAATACATCGGACCAAAGCTAGGCATCGTACCCACTGTACAAGCTCCTAGGCAACCCACGGTTAACGACAAGAACTATCCCCTGCAAACTCTATGGGCGCTCGATAAGAACCCACAGGACGGAAACCAGGGGGATCAATGGATTCTAATCAAGTTCGATACTAACGGCGATGCGATCTGGAGACAGCTAGAAGTTAGCGTTACACCTCCGACAAGCGATTTAAACGCTCTCTCTGCTGACGCAGGCACTGACCCTGTCGTTCCAGACCTTAACGGCGAGATTGCGATTCTGGGCACGTCAGCGCAAGGCGTGAGCACTACTGGTGGATCTAATCAGATTGCAATCACCGTTGCTAATGCAACAACGTCGAGCAAGGGTGTCGCGCAGTTTACCGCGGCTGATTTTTCGGTCGCTTCAGGCGTAGTATCCCTTAACGCTACGGGTGCGGGTAAAACTCTTACAGGCAACAGCGGTGGCGCTCTCTCTCCCACAGCTAACAACTGGAATATCATCGGAGCTAGTGGCTTTACTTTTGATGGAGCTGGAAGCACGCTAACTATGAATCCTCCAGGATCTATAGCAAGCGCATGGACAGAGGTAACCGGAACAAGCCAGGCGCTTACGCCCGGTGGCTGGATCATGAACAACGCCGCGCTGGTTACTGGGACACTCCCGGCAACATGCGCGGTCGGTGACATCATTCGCATAGTCGGGAAAGGAGCAGGGCTTTTTGCTATCGCCCAAAACGATGGCCAAACGATTCATACGGTTTCTGGAGACACTACAACAGGCGCTGTTGGTTCATTAACCGCGATCCAGCAATACGCTGCAATAGAACTTGTATGCACGGTCACAGACACAGACTTTACAGTCTTGAGCCAAACCGGAAGCTTCACAATAGTATAGGATAATCATGGCAGTAACCAATTCACCTAATATAACAGAAACGGGGATCACTTCACATGATGGATCTGGCCTTTTTAAAGGAAGGACCATTACCGGATCTAACGGAATAACAGTGACTAACGGTAACGGAGTTAGTGGAAATCCTGATATCTCTGGCTCTGGACTGGGTGGAGTTGTTTCATCTCAACAATTTACAGCTTCTGGCACATGGACCAGACCGTCTGGAGTTACGAAGGTGCTCATGTTTGTAACGGGCGCGGGTGCTTCTGGCAGTAATGCAGGAAGCCCACCAGATACAGGCGGCGGTGGTGGTGGTTCTGGTGCTACAGGACTGAAACTATTAGATGTTTCTGGAATTGCTAGTTCAACTATTACAGTTGGTTCGGGGGGTGTTTATGGCGGAGCGGCTGCAGCAGCATCTTCATGGGCTGATGGCACCAATACAATTACAGGTGGTGCTGGAGCTGCTCCTGTCTCGAATAATGAGCGTGGAGGCCTGGGAGGAACCGCTACGGGTGGAGATTTAAACATTGCTGGTGGTGATGGAAGTGCCGCTGGTGGTGCACCGGATGGAGGCTCAAAAAGCGGTAATGGTGGCCTTGGCGGTGCGAGCTGGTGGGGTGGAGGCGGTGCTGGTGGTAGTCCTGGAAGCAGCGGCACAGCTACCGGAAAAGACGGAAGAGTTTATGGTTCTGGAGGCGGCGGCGGTGGTGGTGACGCTAATGGCGGTGGTGATGGTGCTGATGGGGTGGTTTACATACTAGAATTTAGTTAAAGGTAAATAATGAAGCTATACGATTTTGGAATGGTGCTATTTTTGGCAGTTGCTGGGTGCATTACATTAAGTGCCTTTTTGGTGCAAGAGAAGGATCGGAATGAGGAGCTTAGAGAAGAGCTTCAAAAGTGTCATGAGGAATGTGATTATTACTATGACATGTTGGAAGGTGGTGCATAGAGTGTGTTTTGTGCTAATCCTGCTTCTTGTGTTTACAGGAGCATGCAGCCAGCTCAACAAGAAAGCGGGATTGTCTGACAATAACCAGATAGAAGAAAAAATTGAAGAGCTGATAGAGGAGCAAACGGGATTGAAAATAGATCTCACTCCCGAATCTCCTGAATCTTAATAACGCTTTCACTCGTTAAATAGGTCTAAGTGCTCATCTTTTGGTGTTGGGAAACACTCGGCAGCAGCTCGACGCAGTAAATCGCTCATTGTGACACGCTTTTTCTCTTTCAAGCTCAGGCGATAACACATCATTTTCAAGAATTCATGTTGTTTCCTGTCGATCACAGTATGAACTCTCACAGGATCATCAAAGATCTTATCGCTACGAGCCATGGGCATTCTCCTTAAAGAACGTAGCTAAACCGTCCTGCATATTCTTGTTAAACGAGTCTCTCCAGTCCTTGTCAGTGATGTAAACATATGACATGTATTTTTGTTCTCCAGCTTCATTTGTATAGCCACGACTGGGCATATTAAACCACATAGCCCCATCACTATTACGCAGTACCGTTATTCCCCGGATTTCCATCTTCCACGGCTCTATTAGTACATCACAAAACCCCATGGTCGGGGGCTTGTCATAGCTTTTGTATCGTAAGACTTTGATTGTCATGATAGCTCCTTGATTTCTAGCCAGTGAGTCTCTCCCTTTCGGTACGATTCTTTCTCACTATCAGTTATTCCACGCTCTTTGCAGAGCTTTTCGTAATTGACGTTCCCCTTCCTGCTTCTCTCCACAATCTTTAGTCCAAACCCATGGCATGGACCAGAGTCGCTGAAATCTAGAACCTTTGGCTTAAGCTCCTTCATCGCATCATCAACCGCCTTTATTCGGCGCGTAAGCTCATTGCGCTTGTGAAGCAGCGAAAGATACTCTGAAAAGACGGGTTGCGCGACTGGATCGTCTATAAGCAAGCTATAATCGGGCCTTACTCCTGGCCATTCTTTAGCCAGTACCCAACCCCAAAACTCAGTTACCTTTTCGATTATCATCGAGATATGTTCTTCATTCGGAAGTACCTCAATTAGAAGAGGCTCTTTCCCAGGAAAGTATACGTAGAAGTCAAGCGCGTCCACATTACTGCAGAGAATTTGTTGCTGGCAGTTGTCTAGATAGTAAGAAGGGACTTCCATTGTGTCTGAGATCTTTTCAAACGTATTCAAGCCAGGGCACTTGATTTCTAGCGCTCGTTTTCCGTCTTTGCTAATGCCATCCAAGCTTGCTCGAATGAACGGAAGTTCATCACATTCATAACAAGCGGGTTGCATCTTGTGCCCATACGTCAAATTGTATAAACTCCGAGCTTCTGGTTCCAGGCGTATCCCACGCGCCATGGCATCATTTGTGGGGGGAGGTCCAACCTCCCCCATTATCTCTTGCCACAAGCGAAACGCACTCTTCCACGGATTATTTCCCATCACAGCAGAGCATTCCGATGCCCCAACGCCTGTGAGGCGATAATCAAGCCAATCTTGCGACCCTTGTTCTAACTCAACCCTACCCATCAGCATTCTCCTTGATGATTTTCTTAGCTCGTTTGATAGCACTCTGTACGTGCGCGCGCGGAAGCAAGCTAAGCTTATCTTCACCCGTTAGCTCTTTAGTATATTCGATAACTTCTTCTGCAAAGTCTGGAGTCTCTGCTAGTAAAGCGAAAAGCTCGTCAAGCTCAGCAGTTGTCGCTAGATTTATCTCGGGCTTAGGATCTGGCTCTTTCTCAACTTCGATTGCCTGTGAGATTTCCCCTTCTACATAGCAGCCTTGCAATACGTCTGGGAAGAGGCGTCTCCCAAGACGAGACAAGCAACGGGCAAAGAGCATATCAGCAGTGTAGTTTTTCCACGGACCTCTATTAGCAAGACCCGCTTTAACCGCATCATCCCACGAGAAACTAACGACCATTGTACATCCATCGTCAGCGCGGGTGCCTTTTAAAATGCAACCTTTATCGTTATTCGCTGGATCTGCTTCAATCTTGTGTCCAGCCTGTCTAATCAAGCGGTTCATGACAGCGGCGCTAAGCTCGACTTTGCCATTTATAGAGTAAAGTCCACCCTGTAAGCAGACGAACGGTGACAGCCCCAGGAATTGCGCAGCGTGTACGATAGTAATGAGATCTGTGTCGCTGTACTTTTGGAATGCAGGAAGCTTTCTAAGTGTCTCGCACACCTGAAATTGCCCGTTGATCTCTGTTAGCAGCTCTTGAGCTGTTTGCTTCATTAGTGGATTTTTGTTTTCTGTCATGTATAATCTCCATGTCATGTCAATGCGGCTATATGCCGCGCTTTTCTTCTTCTTCAGCTATCAAATCCGCAGCAAGTTCTAGTTGCTTAGAGCAGCGCGTTAAGTTGTTTAGTATGATTTCCATTGTGTCAGTGATGCTTTGAGCCTGTAGTATAAGATCATCCACTGCCCTCAAGCGATCCTCTATTTCCGTCCTAGTCATTTGTAAACTCCGTGGTTTCGTCTAAAATGTTGTAGATCTCACTCTTGATCGAGTTCATATGGAACATAGAATTTGTCACGTTCTCGGTTGCTTGAGTCATTGCTTTGTTTGCCTTGCTTAGTAAACTACGTAGTTCGTCGATTGTCTCAAGTGCTTTAACGTGCTGTTCTTCTGCAACCCATCCGCCTTCGTCAGGAATGTACGCGTCGCCTAGTGTGTCGAAGTAATCCATTATCGCTCCTTTGCGTTGTTGAGAAGCTTAAAGGTAGCATAAGTCGATCAATAACAGCAAGCGCAAATACACAATTGCACAAAATACAGCGCGCTGATATCGTTTTATCGGAGGTGCATCATGACAGACAAAAAGACAGCACATGTAAATAAACCCGTTCGAGTTAACGTAAGCCTATCTGTAGATTTAGCTAAGAGGCTCACAAGAGCACGGGCGGATAAACAGATAGCATATATAGAGCAGGGAAAAGATCTCACACTAGGAGCGCTAGGGAGATCGATCTTTGATGAATGGCTAACAGAACGAGGGTACTGATGGCGGAAAATGCATCTGTTGAAGAGATAGTCGATGACTTTATGGAACTACTAGAAAGCACTAGCGAGAATTTTGACATTGGGTGTGATTACATTACACCGGCGATCTTGCAAGCTATCCAGCAGTTTGCGTTGCACGCTGATAGACAAATGCTCTTAACAGATGTGTTTTTTTTAATTAGTCAAGTGGCGCAGAGTAGCCCTGAAGATTTTAACTCTATAGTGAATTTTTGGGTTAAGAGAGGAGACGCATGGAACAGACTCACACGGAACATGTAAGAGTGAAAGTCGAGGAAAGGCGTTTCTGGTCCCAGGTCAATGAAGCATGGCCGTCTAGAGGCCTAAGGGTGCGTGTTCATGAAATTTCAAGTCGTCGATTTGCAACAGAATCTAATCGCGGAGTTCGAGGACGAATTCAGCATGGATCGTTGGTTAATAGAGCAGATATCAAGCAACAAGATAACCCTAGGGAAGTTCAAAACACATAAAGCACTCAACGGAAAGAAAAAGGTAGCAGAAGTTGAAAACAAAAAAAGTGAGCTGTCAAGAATGCAAGAAGGAATTTGATAAGCTAGAGTCTGAAATCAAGAGAAAGCCTAATCAGAGGAATTTTTGTTCTCGATCTTGCTATGAGAAATTCCGATCATTCAAACAAGTACCGTGCGCTTACTGTGAGACACTGCTAAGGCGTTCTAATGCTCAGCTTAAAAAGTATGAAAAGCAGTTTTGCAATCAGCAATGCAATCATAAGTATTGTCTGAAGAAGAACGATATGACGGGCAAATCTATCGGCAGATGTACAGTGATAGAAGAAGACACCGACGATCCGAGAGCCGAACGGTGCTGGTTACTGGAATGTGCGTGCGGCGAGCGCTTCAGCAGGCGACACAGAGACGTAAAGAAGGGGCATGTTTACGAGTGTCCAAACTGCGTTTTCCGACGCAGTCAGTACTATTTAGGAGGTAAGAAGTACGGTCGTTTGAGTGTGCAAGATGAGTGGGTCTGGAAAGAAGACCCGAATACAGGAAAACGGCGAAGGTGCTGGGAATGTGTTTGTGAATGTGGCAATAAAACAACTGTGGAAGCAGGGTCAATACTTTCTGGACATACGGTAAGCTGCGGGTGCTACATGCAAAAAAACTGCAGCAGATACGTAAATGAAACGCTGTATCCACAAAAGCACGGACTAAGCCGAAAAGAGTTTTATGGGAGATGGACGGTGTTAGTGCATAAATGCCACAACCCGAAGTACGTGACTTATCATAATTGGGGAGGTAAAGGGTACACGGTCTGCGATGAATGGCGTAATAGTTGTCAGTCTTTCTATGATTGGCTTATTGAAAATAAATTCACATCTGATCTCACTGTAGAACTCAAGAAAGGATGTAAAGAATTTGGCCCAACTACGTGCATCTTGGTTCCCATCCAAGTGCACCATAAAAATACCAGGAATAGAAATAGAAGGGAGGATCATGGGATTGACTACCAAGGTGAAAGGAAAACGATGAAGGAATGGGCGGAACACTTTGGCATTAGGTATCAAACACTTGCTTCTAGATATCGAAAGACACTTGATCTTAGCAAATGTATAGGAGATGCGTGGCAAAGCGGATCAGGTCAGCATTTGCGCCGAGATGATATCACAGATAAATCGCTTATAGAGATGTATCAATCCGGACTGTCGATAGCCGAAATCAAAGAGATCACGGGGTTCACGGCGGTATGGGAGAGGTTGAAAAAAACAGACGTTTTAATGCGTCCTAGGAAGAGAAAAAGCACCGTTTGGCGTACAGAGCAAATAACCAAGGCTTTAGACAAAGGCGCAACATTTGAAGAGATTCACGCGCTTAACCTGTACGCAACTAAAGCTAATCTTAAGAAAAAAATGCGGGAAATGGGGGTCGTTATACACGAATACGAGATCCAATACGGGACAAAGGATAACTAATGGAATTTAGCAATCATATAATGATCAATTGGATCAATCGATTTGTCCTCAAGGCAGCCATGGACAATGCCGAGCTATGCTGGCATAGAGTGCGACCAATGCCAGGGGAAAACCTATGCGAGCAGCCGTTTTACGCGTGTACGCAACCTGAATCAATCCTGAGAGTGCTAGACGGGGTTGAAAACAAGCTAGAAATCACGGTGCGTTGTCCGCAGTGCGATAATAGATTTCCAGCAACAGAACGTGCGTTAATAGCTCAAGTGGAAGAGATGTATAACCCGAAGCTTGAGGAAG
>Ga0180437_10011252_pt1 | contig 10770 bp, 8 predicted proteins | sample SS_ome_4_FD_132410 | JGI IMG/M metagenome (GOLD analysis project Ga0180437, IMG submission 132410) | Hypersaline lake sediment archaeal communities from the Salton Sea, California, USA - SS_3_D_1 metaG | ecosystem: Environmental > Aquatic > Non-marine Saline and Alkaline > Hypersaline > Sediment... | reverse complement strand
TGAGCTCCTAGCCCTCGGTCAGTTGTCCCTCCGGCCCGCCGTCACGGCAACGGAGCGGCTGCCAGAGCGAGCCGCGGCCCGCGCGCTCGAATCTAGTCCGCGCCCTCTTGCTCGGCAAGCATGCCGTTCAGGATGCGCTCCAGCGCCATGGTGTGGCTGCAGACGCCGCGCTGTGAGAAAAAGTGGCACTCACACTGCCACTTGCCATCCTTATAGCTCACTGTGTAGCTGTTGTGATCACCGCGGAAGTCGGCCTGGAACTGCTTGAATCGCACCCGATCTCGCTCTTCCGCATAGCGAATCGACTTTTCGATCTTACTGACCATTCCAGAGTCCACGTGCACCTCCTCGTGCCGTCAGGGCATTTGTGGAAATCACGCCGCTAGGCGTCTCTTGACGAAATCGATGTTACCGATAGACCACGGATCGACATCATGCAGCATGGCCAGGTAGTAGCTGACATAGTCCCCAAAATGGATCACCGACAGCATTTGCGCCAGTGCGCTTTGCCCACGGGCCTCTACTGTGTGCCAGCGAATGCCCTCCAGATCGAGCAGTTCGCGCGTGATCTCCAGCCGCAGTCGCACACGCTGGTGGTACAGGTCTGAGGCCAGTAGCACAACCGCCGCCAGTTCGCTCAGTTCCGCTGGCAGCCCGTAGCCAACCACGGTGTTGTGATTGAGCTCGGGCAAGACATCGAATACGCCCCAGGACTTGCTATTCTCGTTGAGCTGCCCCTTCCAGCGACGTGCCACCTCGCTGAGGTGCTCGGCACCATAGATCACTGGCAGATGGCCATGGAGCTGCTGCGCAAGCAGCTTGGCCGCATTCTCAGACGTTGGCACCGTCTCGTTGATCTCCTGCTGCCAGTCACGCATCACCGCAACAGCCTCCGCAACGTCCTCCGCTTTGGAAGCCACCAAGCCTGCCATCTCCAGGATGCCCAGTGGAGTGGTCAGCGAGTAGCCGAGCGCTGCACGAGGCTGCGACTCGTAGGCATACTCGCACAGCGGAATCCCCAGCGCTTTGCTGCGGCGCGCCAGTTCACCGCCCGTGGTGACGGAGACCACACGCGCCTTCCGCTCGACAGCTTGAGCAAAGCCCAGCAGCGTCTCCTCGGTATTGCCCGAGTAGCTGCAGGCGATCACCAGGCTGCGCGCACCGACATAGGCGGGCAAGCCATAGTCCCGGTGCACGATGATCGGCACCTGGCACTCTGGCAACAGCAACGCCCGCAGCAGGTCGCCGCCGATGGCCGATCCACCCATGCCCAGGATGACCACCTGGTCGAGATCTGCAAGCGCCCCAGGCAGTGCCAGCTCATGGACCAGGGCGTAGCCGTGCTCACACTGCGCTGGCAAGTCTTGGATGCAGCTCAGCATGCCCGTTGGATCGAGCGCGGCAAAGCGCTCTGGGGCGTCCAGATCACGCATCAGCTCTCCTCATGTCGTCCTTCTCAGCCTGTTCCACTGCCAAACGGTAGACCTCACGCTTGGGCCAATGAGCCATACGGCACACCTGCGCCGCCGCATCGCGCCTGCTGTGACCGTCTGCGATCAACTGCGATAGTTCCGTCCGCACACGCTGCTCGTCCCAGCGCTCTTGCTGTGGCTCTGGTGCGCCCGCCAACACCAAGGTGTACTCACCACGGGGCGCCCGCTCCTGGAAGTGTGCCACGGCCGCGCTCACCGTTCCACGCCACGTGCTCTCAAACATCTTGGTCAGCTCGCAGGCCACGGCAACCTCTCGGTCACCCAAGGTTTCAAGTATGCCCTGCAGAGAACGCAGCAGGCGGTGCGGGGCCTCGAAACAGATGAGGGTGCGCGTTTCCGATTGTATCGAGGCCAGCAGCTGCTTCCGCGCCGAGGCCCGGCGGGGAAGAAAACCCAGGAAGAGGAAGCTATCCGTTGGCAGGCCAGACACAGCCAGTGCGGCCAAAACGGCGGAGGCTCCTGGCACCGGGACGACCGAGAACCCGTGGGAGATGGCCGCCCGCACCAGGCGATAGCCGGGGTCCGAGACGGTGGGCATGCCCGCTTCGGAGACAAGGGCAACGTCCTGCGTCTCCAGGGCCTGTAGGATCTCACCTTCTCGAACCCACTCGTTGTGCTCGAAGAAACTCACCATCGGCGTGTGGATGTCATAGCGTGCCAGGAGCTTGGCTGTGGTTCGGGTGTCCTCTGCGGCGACAAGCTGGACCTCGCGCAGGACGCGCAGCGCGCGTAGGGTGATGTCTTCCAGGTTTCCAATTGGTGTCGCTACGACGTATAGCACACCCATCAGAAACCATTATAGTGGGCAATGCCCCATGTGTCCAGACGGGTGAATTGAGCTGCACTTCTAGCCCGCAGTGCCGTCCTCAGTTTGCTGCGCATCCTTGGAGCGCTTCAGCCAGCGGCGGATGCTGATTCGCTCCGCCATCTCCGTCATTCCACGCCACCTAGGCGACGACTGCAGCAGGCCCTCCATATAGGCATCATAGGTGCCCTCGCGGCGGTGCTTCATCACAGTCCTGATCTCCGGCATCGTGGCAACGAAGAAGATCACATTGGTAGCAACAGCAAAGGCCAAATAGCGCACGTCCCGCGTCCGCAGCCACATCCATGGGATCATCAGCCACAGCCAGGCCGCGTAGGCGATCGAGACGTCGCCAAGGATCCCCATGCCAAAGAAGAGGCCCAGCAGGGGTGTGACGATCGCGCCCAGCCAATCAATGACGATGAAGCTACCATAGATCACCGAAAACCCCCGCCCACCTCGAAAGCCAAAGTACAGCGGCCAGTTGTGGCCCACCAGCCCACCCAGTGCGACGAGCAGGAAGTAGAGCTGATCAGGGTACACCATCCGGAACACCAAGACGGGCAATGCAACCTTGACCATATCGAGCAGTGCGGTCGCGCAGCCAAGCCTAGCCCCCAAGATCATCGAAGCCGCATTGGCTCCAAGAACCTCGACCTTGGATGTGTCGGGTGTCCCAACAACGGGCACCGCGAGATCCTCGATATTGGCCTCTGGCGCGAACCACCGCGTCATGAGGCGGGCGAAGGATATCGAGCCAAGAAGGTAGCCGACGAGCAGTGCAAGCAACGCAATCGGGTCCATTTCAACCTCCCTCCGGAGCACGTATCAGCACGTCAATGCGTTCCTTGATAGCTGAGATGGCCAGCGGGTCATCGTTCCAGGCCCGCATGTTCACCAGCGGCACTGAATCTGGCACCTGGGCTTGGGAAACCAGCGCCGGTATGTCGCACTGGCTGTGAATAGCATCTGCGCTGATGGCGGCCGGGAAATACAGCACCTTCTTGACACCGTTCCGGACGAATTCCTCCACCTTGTTGGCGGGCTTTGGCTCCCTGAACTCCATCCATGCCAGGCTAAGGTTCTCGGCGTGATAGCCATCTTGCCTGAGAAGCTCGAGTATTGCCTCCCTGAATTGGATCTCTTGCTCTGTCTCGGTGGGCCAAGCTTGATCCCACTCGTCAGGCTGTCCGTGTCCCACCAGCAGCACGCCTACTTCCGACTTGGCGTGCGGCCCAAGGTACTCGTTGGCCCTGCGGACGAACATACGATGCAGGGTGCTCGAATCCCACAGCGGATCGGTGTATTGCACGGGCACACCAAACTCCTCCTCGACGTGCAATTGGTCGACCAGCGCCTTCCCCTCTGCCGTGTGATTGGACACGGTCACAAAAACCAGACAGACGATGATCCGGCTCGCGCCCTCATTGAGCGCCGTGATCACTGCGGCGTCGGGGCGGGGATCATCGTCCAGGAAGCTCAAGTAGAAGCGCGTCGTGGTGTCACCATGAGCACGGAAGGCCTGCTCAAGGCTCTTCATCATGCGGCTGTGCATTTGCCGGTGCTCGCTTCTACCCACCTGGAGGTACTTCTTGCGCAACTGGTAGAGGAACAGCGGTCTGATGAGAAAGGGGACGAACTGAATCCCCTGTTCGTCGAATTCGCGAAACTGGTTGATCCAGCCGATGGGGTTGCAGGTCTCGGGCTCTCCGTGGGTGAAGTAGACCACGGCCGTGTGCCCCAGCCCAGGGTCGTTCTTGGACCTCGTGAGTTTGGGAACCGGTCGAGGGTCCTCCGTTGAGAGCACTGCGCGAGTGGCAAGCGCATAGCCGGCCAATGCGCACCCCAACGAGAGGGCAAGCGCCAGGAGAAGCTGGACTCCGCTGAACCCTGCGACGAGCATGGCCACCCACAGGCACACGGAAAAGCCAGCCGCAAAAGCGTACCGATCGAGGACCAACGGATGGACGGTGGCCATCCTCAGCAGAAGCACACCGACCAGAAACGACATTGACAATGTGAACAACCAGCGCAACACTTCCATATCTCTAACCCTTCTAGCTTGACCGCGGCATTTCTATCGCCTGGCTTCCGCAGGGGACGGGCTGTCGCCTTGGTCAGACTCGTGCACGATGATCTCGCCGCGGTATCCGTCGACGGTGACCAGCGTGTCATCGGCCAGATTGCAGGCCCCTGGCACGGACACAACCGCGGGAATGCCGTACTCGCGCGCGATGATCGAACTGTGCGAGAGGATGCCTCCTGATTCCGCGATCACCGCTCCCGCTCGGGTGAAGAGAGGCGTCCATCCCACGTCTGAGAATGGAATGACCAACACATCACCCTCCTGCATCTTGTCGAATTCCTGTATTCCGGAAATGACCTTGACCGGGCCGCTGTAGTGTCCTCGCGAGGTCGGCGTGCCCCTCAGCGTGCCGCCCATTTGGGCCGGCAGCGGTATCTCCTGATCGCCATAGACGATGGCTGGAGGAACGACGTCCCGGTAGGCCTCGATTTGGCGCTTGACCTCGCTCACCCTCTGTCGAAAGCCAGCCTGGGATTGCTCATCTGCGACGACTCGACGCACCTGAGGAAAATCAAGGTAGAAGATGTCATCGCTTGCATCGATCACACCCCGGCGGGCGAAGCGCTCGCCTAGGGCCAGGAAGAACACTCGGAAGAGCCCATAACCATAGGCGTACAAGAAGCCCACGGCACCACGATACTGCTGAAGGCGCTGTGTCCTACCGAGCAGCCAACGGAGGAATAGCTTCCTCAGTGGTGAGAGCTTGGTGTCCTCCAAGCGAAGCCTTGCCTGCGCCTTGGCCTCGGGTGGTGTGTAGTTGATCACCATCTTGAGGACCAGACTAGGATTCTCACGCCACGGCACCACGGAAAAGTCGTTTGTGCTATCGCTAAAATGCCCGAATCGTTGCAAGAAGGCCTCAACACCCGCCCGCAGCTCGTCAACGCCCGGAAACTGGCGGAACTCATCATAGCTCTGCCGGGCTATCTCCACCTGCAACTCCTGATCAAGCTGCCGATACAAACTGTTGAGCCGCGCCAGATGCTCATTGGGATCATATTCCTGTCCCCGGGTGTCAGGTTTTGTGGCCAGGCTCTCATAGTCCACGCCTGCCCGCTCGAGCGAGCTCTTCAGCACAGCAGTCAAGACCTGCGTCAGCATGGGTATCACGATATTGTAGTAAGCACTCTCCTGCGTGAGCGCGTACAAACGGTCAATCTCGCTGAGGAGCTCCTCCTCGCTGAGCATTCCAACACGGTCCATCGGCAAGGCATCGTAACGCGGTTTCGTCGTCCTCAGGAATGCTTCAACTTTCGAGCCAACCAGCAGTTTGTCAATGACCACCCACAGCATTCGTGGCAGATAGGCAACAACCTTGCGAGACGGTTTGAATGATGGTCTCTCGGGTCCGCCCAACTCGATGCCTGCCAGCAACTCCAGGGTCTCGCGAGGCAGTCCCATCTTCTCCATCACCTGACCCAGAGCCCCCATGTTGAAGTAGGCCCTGTAGTAGAAGGACCTGGCCAGGCTGTAGGGGTCGAGGTCGTTGGGACCGATCAGCTCGGTCAAGAACCGCACCCAGCCACTGTTGACCAAAGGCACGTTGACCGACCAGATTAGCGGCTTGATCATCCCAGGGAAGAACTCCTTGGACAGATGATTTGAGTAAAAGTCCAAGCCTTCAATAGCGGTGATCGGGCGCATCTGCACCCAGTACAGCTCCTGACCGTCGTATACCCATTCCAGATCCACTGGAGCACCGAAAGCCGCGGCTGCACCCTTGGTCCGGTCGACGACCCGCTGAATCAGGTCTGTGCTGATGCCCTCCTCCTCAGACTCGAGGATCCACGCTCCCCACTTGTTGACCCAGCGCGCGGGTGTGACACCCTCTTGCACCAGCAGCTCGCCGCTCCCCCGCACAGCCTCCACAACGATCTCATCCATACCCGTCATCGGATTCTTGCTGAAGGCAACCCCTGAGACAGCGGCAGGAACCATCTGCTGAACAATGACTGCCATGCTGAGCCTGTCGGGCTCCACGTCCGACTTGGCCAGATAAGCTCGCACACCTGGGGCCTGTGTAGAGCGCCAGACACTCTCAATCGCGTCCACGAGGCCGTCCGCGCCGTGCACATTGAGGATGGTCAGGAATTGGCCGGCGAAAGAACGATCGAAGGTATCCTCCACATTCGCGGACGAGCGAACTGCGTAATGCCGCGTGAGATCCAGCTTGGCCAAAAGCTCTGCTTTCACGTCAGAAACAACATCTGAATCGCCATCGCGATAGCGGAGATAGGCATCCCAACTGCACACAAAGGTCGCAGGCGCCTGGAATCCTTTGCTCATCAGAAACCTAAGGTGCTCTGCCTTGGTTCCGATGCTGCTTGGGCATCTGGGATCCCCAAGATCGAACACGTATTGTGCGGCCATCGCACCTCCCGCGGCTCTTGCCGACATAAGGACAGCCAGACGTCCCAGCTGTCACAGTCCCGACCGACTCAAGTTGTGCGCTTGCCTCCGATCTCCTGAAACCACTTGGAGTACGAAGAGCATTGCGCCCTCCCTGCATCGGTCACGCCCAAAGACGGGCATCACTCAAACTGGATGGCGGCGACGATGGGCATGCTCGAGGCCCGCCGAGCGGGCCATACCGCGGCCAGCTGAGAAACCACCAGCGCAATGAACAGACTAACCAGGATGCTGCGCACAGGCCACACAAAATCCAACTCATAGGATGTGCTGACATTGATGGCTCGCAGAATCGTCGCCGTGAGCACGAGTCCCCCCAGCAGTCCGAAGACCGCTCCGACGAGCCCCATCATGCCTGCCTCAGCAAGAATCATCCTGGCCACCTGACGGCGCGTCATGCCTACACTTCGCAGCATGCCAATCTCTTGCGTCCGCTCCAGGACGTTCATAGTCAGTGTGTTCACAATGCCCAACGCAGCTACGATCACGGCAATCAGGGCTAGCACATCGAAGACACTGTTAGTCTGCCCAAGCAGCGACATGGCGCGTGCCTTTAAGGCGCTGTTCGATTCGATCGTCAGGTGACGTCGCCCGCCGTACAGGTCGTCGATGCGCTGCTGGACTATGGCCACATTCAGGCCCGGCTTGGTGCGAACCAGGAAGGCACTCACATCATTCAAGCCGAAGTAGCGGCGCATGTCCTTGCGACTTCCCTGGAGTACGAGCCCTCGATTGTAGTAGTCAACAACCACTGCGCCAATGGTCAAGTCCCGTAGCCCTCGCCTCGTCTTGAGACGCACTGTATGGCCAGGGGCAAGCCCATACTTGTCGGCCAGCACACTGGAAACGAACACCACGTCGCCTTCAGCCAGCCGGTCAAACAGTATACTCGGATCATCCTGCCCAGATACAAATGCCAGCGACGTGACCTGCGGATGAGTCACGGGATCGATCGCCGTGAACACGAGCCGTTCGTCCCCTCCCGGTGCGTCAGTCCATACGACCTCCAGGTACCGCACCGGGGTGACGGCCTGCACGCCTTCTACGGACCCAAGCCGGGCCGCCAGGTCGATGCGCATGGGCAGTGGTGAGTGGATGAACAGATCGCCACCGATATACCCCTGAACCCACGCCCCAATGTCATTCACGAAAGTGGTCGAAACGGCTCCCACACTCAGGATCATAGCCACACTGACGAAAAGCGCGGCAACTGTGAGTGTGGTCCTCAGCTTCGCACGCTGTGCGTTGCGGCTTCCCAGCTGTCCCTCCTGACCATACAGGCGAACCATCCACGGCCGGGCAAGCCGCTCCCACGCCGTCACACCGATAGGTATGAGCAGCGTGGCTCCCAGTAAGAGCAACACAATGAACGCGTTTCGCAGCCAATCCAGTTCTGTAGGAATCGGCATCCGAAAAAGGACCATATACGAGCAGGCCAGCAGGCTCACGCCGGCAATCCAGACGCGCCCGTAGCCCCGGCCTTCGCGCCGGTTCCCGCGAACACGCAAGGCTTCGAGAGGAGAGATGCGCCCCGCTTCCCAGGCCGGAATGAGCGAGGCAACTAGCGTCACGCCAAGACCCACGCTTAGGCTCAGCACCACAGCCGAGGCCGGAATCCACACCGGCTTCACCTCCTGGGCCAGCAGGACCTCCATGAGACGAATCAAACCACGCGACAGCAGCAAGCCTGCCGCGATTCCCAACAGCGACCCGCAGACACCCAGCAGCCCGGCTTCCCCCAAGATCTGCGCCATTACTTGGCGTGGCGTCATGCCGACCGTGCGCAGCATTCCGATCTCGCGTGTGCGCTCGACAACGGTCATCCAGAAAGCGTTGTAGATGAGAAAGGCCCCGACAAAAAGGGCGATATACCCGAATACCTGCAGCCCCACTCTATAGCCGGTCAGCATCTGCGACACACGCTCGCCCTGGGTGGCCGGGTATGTCACGGTGTAGGCGTCGCCGAGGCGAATCTGCAACTGACCCCTTAGCTGCTCCAGCGCGCCGCTGCTGGCCCTCTCATCCGTGACCACGACATCGATCTGATCCAGACTGCCCAGGCGGCCCGAGAGCTCCTGCGCTGTCTCAATGGGGAGCAGGCCAAAGGCGCCGCTGTTCAATTGTCCGGGCCCTTGCTTCGCGATCAGGCCAACAATGCGCACCACCTCAAGGCCCTGAGTTGTACGCAGGCGAATGTCATCGCCTACAACCAGATCGTTGTCCCGGGCGTACTCATCGACCAGAACAAGATCGTAGGCATTGGGATCCGTCGAAAGAAAACGCCCCTCCGTTAGCGCATAGTAACGCGCTTGGAGATCCAATTCGGGATCGATGCCGTACAGCAGCAGACCGCCACTTGAAGCACCGAACAGGCTGATGCCGAGCTCGGACGGAGGTGCTTCATCGGCGAGCGAAGCGCGCAATTGCAGAGACGGTACCGCAGCTTGTACGCCCTCAGTCAAGGCCACACGGCGCAGGAGAGCTTGGTCAAAACCTTGCTCATCAACATTGGAGGCCGTCACGATCAGGTTTGCCTTGCCCGAGGCTTCGCCAAATAGCGCCGTTATCGACTCCAGCGCGCTGGCATTGCTGATGTTGACGGCCAGGATAATGGCCACGCCGAGCACAACGCCCAACAGGGTGAGGGCACTGCGTCCGACACGTGAACGCATCGACCTCAGCGGCAACTGTAAGACATGTGAAATACCAGCCCGCATCCGCCTTTTCACTTTGTATTCGGTCTCATCTACGACGCTCTTCTGCCCCGTAGGTCCGTCCGCAGCAAGTCTGTCCGACCTCGCGCTGCGAAACCCTTATCTCACCTTGGAAGCTCCTCTTCAGTTGCGTAGCATTATAATAAACGGCGAGTCACTATTCAACCCTCCCGCCGTGCATGTTTTGCCCAAAGCAGACGGTATCAAGTATAATTGCCACGGGTACGTTCCATAACGGAAGCGTGCCGGAGTCTGGCGGGCCTTGGATCACCTTGCGGAGAGAGCCAACAGCCATGCAAGAACTGCGTGAGAGGATCGAGCGCGAAGGTCGTAACCTAGGACGGGGCATCTTAAAGGTTGATGGCTTTGTCAATCACCAGGTTGACGTGGAGCTGATGGTACACGCGGGGCAGAAGCTGGCCGAGCGCTTTGCCGCTGCCGGCGCCACCAAGGTGCTGACGGCAGAGATCTCGGGCATCGCCCCAGCGGTGACCACCGCACTGGCCCTCGGCCTGCCGGTGATCTACGCCCGCAAGACCAAGCCCATCACCATGCCTGACCAGGTGTACCGCGCCAGTGCGCCATCCCACACCAAGGGCCACTTTGTCGAGCTGATGGTGTCACCCGAGGTGCTCCAGGAAAGCGACCGCATCCTGATCGTAGACGACTTTTTGGCCTCTGGCCAGACCATCTCCGCATTGGGGCGCATTGTGCAGGCCAGCGGGGCCCAGCTGGTAGGCATCGGTGCGCTGATCGAAAAGACCTTTGAGGGCGGCCGGCAGCTGCTGGCGTCTACATTCGACGTGCAGATTGAGTCATTGGTCACCATCACCGACATGAGCACTGGCGCTATCGTGTTTGATTCGTAGCGCGGGAGAAAGCACGTGTCAGGGAGCAGAACGGCTGCCCAGAGCGAGGCAATCGCTGTACTGGACTTTGGCTCTCAGTACAGCCAGCTCATCGCGAGGCGCGTGCGCGAGTGCGGCGTCTACTCCCAGATCTACGGTTTTGGCACGCCGCTGCAGGAGATCGAAAGCCTGGCGCCAAAGGGACTGATCCTCTCTGGCGGCCCCGCAAGCGTCTATGACGAGAGGGCGCCGCGACTGCCAGAGTATCTTGGCCAATTGAACAAGCCCGTGCTGGGCATCTGCTACGGCATGCAGCTGCTGGCCCACGACCTCGGCGGGCAGGTCGCTTCCGCTCCGCGCCACGAGTACGGGCCAGCCAACCTTCATCTGGTCGACCCGCCCAGCCCGCTCTTTG
>Ga0180437_10011251_pt1 | contig 10772 bp, 7 predicted proteins | sample SS_ome_4_FD_132410 | JGI IMG/M metagenome (GOLD analysis project Ga0180437, IMG submission 132410) | Hypersaline lake sediment archaeal communities from the Salton Sea, California, USA - SS_3_D_1 metaG | ecosystem: Environmental > Aquatic > Non-marine Saline and Alkaline > Hypersaline > Sediment... | reverse complement strand
GGTAATGGGATATCATCGCACCGATCCACCCGCACCAGTTCGCCGGCTCGCTATTGTTAGGATAGACCAGCCGGCTCGGTGTATCCCAGATGTTGAAACTAAAACAACTGAAAAACACCAGAACACAGCCTCCGAGGGCGAACGCCTTCAAGGCAATACCAAAAAGATTTCTGCCGTTCAAGACCGCCTGCCTTTCTGTCAATGCTGTTGCACCCGCACTGAACGAACCCTCTCCGCAGTGCAGACGCATTGAGTTCATCGGTTTGCGGCGGCAATTTTCTGTAGTATTGCCGCCTTTGAGGCAACAGATAGTATTATCTGCCTCAACATAGAAAAGCCCCGCGGGACTCACGTCCAGCGGGGTTTTCCTCACGCGCCGCTCTGCCGCTCCGCGGAAAACTTCTTCGTTGCCAGCCTCCTAAGCCGTCATTTGGATGGAGGGGCGGCGGCCTGTTGGTCCTTGGGCTTAACCTCTAACCGGGGAACCTGCACTATTATGCCCATGCGCCCCAGCTCACCCGCCACTTCTGGCTGATAAGGGTTAAGACTAAAAGACCTCCGCAAATTCGCCTCAGCTCGCGCATTATCCCGCTTGCTGAGATAATAGTAGCCAATATGCTTGTAAACCTCCGCCGAGTCCGGTGCCAATTGCAGTGCCTGACCGTGGCATTTCAGGGCCCATTCATCCAGATAGTCCTTCTGAAACGCCTTCGCCAGTCCCAGAGACGCTGCAGCCGAATAACTCGCCCGGTCCATCGCCGCCTGGGCGCTACTGCTCGCCTTGGCCGCATCGCCCTTGTCCTGAAACAGCTTTACGAGACCCGATTCGGCATCCCAAAGCACCGGATCAAACGATATGGCCACGCGGTAAGACGCCTCGGCCTTGCTCCACAAGCCGTCCCGGTGATAAAGCCGTCCCAGTTCGTAATGAGCCCGCGGACTCTCGTATTTGCCGTCGATCTGCCGAAGAAGTTCCGCCTTGCGCTGCTCCGTATCCAGCAGACCGACTCCCTCATCTCTCTGCCTGGATTTTTCGCAACCCGCTAATATCAGCGCCAGAATCGCCAAAAGAGTCGTGATTTTTGATTTGTGCGTCATTTTAGCCTCCCTTCAGAAAGCCTGACCGCTGTAGCCGTTCGATTCCATCCTTTCCCTATTTTGCCGTCTCATGTGATATTTTCAACGAAAAAATCGGCCCCAAATGAATATTCTGCGCTGGTTATCAGCATCAATGCGCAGAATCCCGCCCAGGAGACTCCATGCTTTGCCAAAAACAACGGGCCGCCATATCTTCTGCCTGAGTCGGCAAACCCGCTACACGTCCAGATTCTGAACCTCCAATGCGTGGTCCCTGATGAAGTTGCGTCGCTTTTCGACGTCATCGCCCATAAGAATACTGAAAAGGCGGTCGGCCTCGCCCGCATCCTCGACCTTGACCAGCAGCAGCGTCCGTTTCAACGGATCCATCGTAGTGCTCCAGAGCTGGTCCGAATTCATCTCACCAAGGCCCTTGAACCGCTTGATTTCGATTCCTTTGCCGCCGATCTGTCGAATCGCCTGACATATGCCGCCCAGCGACGCCACCTCGTACCTCTCCTCGCCGCACCGCACGTCGAATTTTGTCGGCAGCGACTCGCCCGACACCGTCCGTCCCACGCGCAGCAGGTAATCGTTCAGCTCGAGCCCATACTCGCTCTTGAGCCGGGCGTCTATTTCATTAAGTCGCTCAACTTCGTGCAGCTCTTCCGCTATCGCCCGCCCTTGCGCGTTAACCCCGTAATTCTCCTCCTCGATCAACTGGTCCGCAAATTCCGCCAGCCTCTTCTCATAGGATTCCTTGTCGTAACAGAATTCGCTTTCCTGCCCGCTCCGGACATGATAGGTCGGCAGCCGCGTCCCGTCATAGTAGCTTTCGAGGAACTGCCTGAATACGATTCCTCTACGCTGCAGCACCGCGATGCTCCGGTCCATATCATTGAGCATCTTCACAAGCCCCTCCAGTCGCTCCGCCGAGATCTCCACGTCCGCCTGCCCGTCATTGTGAACCAGCAGCACCGTACCCTCAAGCCCCTTCTGCTCCATCTTCTTGCGCATGGCCTGCTCATTGAGCACGTATTCCGATTTCTTGCTGCCCTTTGCCCGGACTTCGTAAAGCGGCGGCTGTGCGATATAGATCTTGTCGTGCTTGAGCAGTTCCGGCATCTGCCTGAAGAAAAACGTCAAGAGCAGCGTGCGAATATGCGCCCCGTCCACATCGGCATCCGTCATCAGGACTATCTTGCCGTAGCGGCATTTGCTGATGTCGAATTCATCGGCGCCTATCCCCGTTCCCAGAGCGCTGATTATGGTGCGTATCTCCTCGTGCCCCAGCATCTTCTCCAACCGGGCCTTCTCCACGTTGAGTATCTTGCCCTTCAGCGGCAATATAGCCTGCAGGTTCCGGTCTCGCCCGCCCTTGGCGGAGCCGCCCGCCGAATCCCCCTCGACTATGAATACCTCCGTCGTCAAGGTGTCCTTGCTCGAACAGTCCCAAAGCTTGCCGGGCAGATTCGCCCCGCTCAACGCGCCCTTGCGCCGCGTCAGTTCACGGGCCTTCCTCGCCGCTTCGCGGGCCGCAGCCGCCTGTATTGCTTTGTTGAGTATCTTTTTCGAAGTCGCCGGATTCTCTTCGAGGTAAATCGCAAGCTGCTCGTTAAGCATCGTCTCGACGAAACTGCCCACCTCCGGGTTCGAAAGCCTTACCTTCGTCTGCGCTTCGAAATGAGGCTCGGCCACCTTGACCGAAATCACCGCCGTAAGACCCTCCCGCAAATCCTCGCCCGTCGTCGCAGTCCCATCCTTGAGCATGTTGCTGCTGCGGGCGTATGCATTCATCGTCCTCGTCAGCGCCGTCTTGAACCCCGACAGGTGTGTCCCGCCGTCTACGTTGCGAATGTTGTTGGCGAAAGCAAGCAGGTTCTCTGTGTAGCTCTCGTTGTACTGCATCGCGATCTCGCAGGCCAGACGCGCACCCGCGTCCTCCTTGGCGAAAAAAATCACCTCTGACGCGGGGGTCTTGCCTTCGTTTAAATACTCCACGAACGCCCTGAGTCCGTTCTCGTAATGAAACCGCTCCTTCTTCTGCACGCGATCGTCCTGGAAGGTTATGTTGACGCCCGCATTAAGGTAGGCCAGTTCGCGTATCCGCTTCAGCAGCGTATCATGGTTGAACTCGACAGTTTCGAATATCTCCTCGTCCGGCAAAAATGTTATTCGCGTGCCCCGCTTGGTGCTGTCGCCGAGCTCCTTGACAGGGCCCTTGGCCACTCCCCGCGCGCAAGCGAAATGCCAGTGCTTGCCGTCGCGGAACACGTCCGCCTCGAGCCATAAGCTCAGCGCGTTGACCACGCTCACGCCCACCCCGTGCAGACCGCCAGATACCTTGTAAGCCTTGTTATCGAATTTCCCGCCGGCGTGCAGCGTGGTAAGCACGACATCCAGAGCGCTCTTCTTCGCCTCGGCATGCATGTCCACCGGAATCCCCATGCCGTTATCCTCGACAGAACAGCTCCCGTCCGGATGGATATGCACAAGTATCTGGTCGCACCGGCCAGCCAGCGCCTCGTCTATCGAATTGTCCAGCACCTCGTATACAAGGTGGTGCAGTCCGCCCTCCTGCCGATTGCCGATGTACATGTCCGGCCGCTTGCGAACCGCATCAAGCCCTTCGAGGATCTTTATGTTACTGGCGTCGTATGTATGGTCCAGCATTTCCTTCATCTGATTTCTTCTGTCTCCGTTGTTGTCTTGCGCCGCGGCCTGATTACCAGCTTGCGCAACTGCATTCCTCCGCAGTACCGCCCGACCTCCGCCAGCAGTGCCGCACTGAGCAAACGTAATTCGTGCATGTACGGGCCGGGTTCCACCTCTACCTCAAGCACCCCGCCGCGAATCGCGACTATTTCGCAATGGGCCGCCAATCCCCCGGGCAAAAGCTGCCTCCAGACGTCCACCACTCCCGCGTTGCGACGCAAACCCCCGAGCCGATGCTTCATATACGTTTCCACGTTCGCGCCCAGCGGCTCCGCCGTTTGACGCCAGACAGGCGTGTTTCGGCCCGCCTGCCGCAGAATCCTTTCTTCGTATGCCTGATCCCTCATCGCTCGTGTCCTGCTTGCAAAGCCGTGCACACCCGCAACTCGGCACAGCACCGGGCTACAGGTTCACCGGCATTACGATATACAGAAAGTCCGGCCCGCTCTTGATTAGCCCCGGCCTGTCCGGCTCGCCTAACTGCAGCTCAAACTCGTCCGTCCCGATTACTCGCAGAACGTCTATAAGAAACTGCGGATTGAATCCTATCTCCATCGGTGCATCTGAGTACGCCACCGCCGTCTCGATCTGCGCATCGCCGGTCTCTGGCGCACGGCTGGATATAACCATCGTGTTCTCGCTCAGCGACACGCGGACGCCCTTGCTGTCCTCGTTAGCCAGCAGAGCCGCCCGCCGAACCGCACTCAGCGCGGCCGCTGTGTTCAATATCACCTTCTTGGTGTAGTCCTTCGGGATAATGTCGTCGTACTTGGGGAAATTGCCCTCCACCAGATTCGAGCTTATGACGGCATTCTCGCATACGAGCGCAATCTGATTGTCCACGAACCGCACGCCTACCGTCGCCTCGGCATCCCCGCCCACTCGATCCAGCAGCGACATTGTCTTGGATGGCACTATAATACGCCCTTCGGACAACTTGCCCTTGACCGGTGCAGGAAGGTGCACCACACTCTTGGCCAGACGCCGCCCGTCTGTCGCCACCAGAGTCAATTTCTTGCCGCTCACCTCCCAGAGAATCCCGTTGAGTGCATATCGCGTGCTCTCCTTGGCCGCCGCAAACACGCACTGCTCGATTCCAGCCTGAAGCTTGTCCAGGTTCATTTCGAAGTCGACGCCCTTCTCGAACCCTATCACCGGCGGATACTGCCCCGCCTCCTGTCCATATATCGTAAACTGGCTATCGGCCCCCTTTATGTGAACCGCCGACTCGGATGCCTCGAACGCCACCACCTCGTCTACGCTCTCACGTATGATCGAAGTGACCTTGTCGGCTGGAACAACTATTTCGCCTTCCGCCTCGATATCGACCTGTGTAACCCGGCTGGTGATCCCAACCTCAAGGTCCGTCCCGCAAATCCTGACACAGTCGCCCTCGGCCGTAAACCGCACACACTGCAATATGGGTTTCGGCGTCCGGCTGGGCACAACGCTCGTGACCAGCACCAGCGCCTCCTGAAGCGCCGCCCTGTTGAATTTAACTCTCATGACGTCCCCTGTCCAAATCACTCCTGAAATATGAACGCGCGAGTCAGATCCCGCCACAAACTGCTAATCTACCCCAAAAAGTCCGCCGTGCAAAGTACTTTTCGCCCACGCTGCCGCAATAATTTCAGCACTCCGCGGCCCCCATTCCCGTACTTCCGCTATTCCCATGCGAACCTGCCGCCCTTGGGCCCCCAACTCGGTATTCACCTTATTGTCCGGTTTGGCTAACTTCCCGATGACAAGCAACCTGTCTTTTGTTATGTTTGTAAGGCTATGAGTATGGTGAGTTTACAGGCTGTGGGAAAACGCTTCGGACATCAGGTCGTAATGGACGGCCTGGACCAGACATTCTTCGCCGGCGAAAAAGTAGGACTCATTGGTCCCAATGGCTGCGGCAAGACAACACTCCTGCGACTGATCCTCGGTGAAGTCCAACCGGATGTCGGTAAAGTCGTGCGCCGCAAGGGTTTGCGCATCGGCTACCTGCCTCAGGAGGCCGCCTTTGATGGGCGCCGCACCGTCATGGAAGAAATGCATGCGGGCCTGGACGACCTGCTGGGCGTCCAGGACCGCCTCCATGCCCTGGCCAGACGCATGGAAACCCTGCACGGACAGGAACTTAAGACTGCCATGACCGAGTACGACCGCCTAAGCCACGAATTCGAGACTGCCGGCGGCTACGCCCTCGAATCCCGGATTAAGACTATTCTCGCAGGCCTCGAGATTGACAAGGCGCTTCATGATGCCAAAACCGCCGCCCTTAGCGGCGGCCAACTCTCACGTCTGGGACTCGCCAAAGTCCTTCTCGCTAAAACAGACCTTCTCCTGCTGGACGAACCCACAAACCACCTCGACCTCCAGGCCACCGCGTGGCTCGAGCGCTTCATACGCAATTACGACGGGGCCGCCATCGTCATCAGCCATGACAGATACCTGCTCGATGCGGTGGCCCAGAAGATCGTGGAACTCGATCGGGGGCGAACCACCACATGGAGGGGAAATTACACAAATTATGTTGAAACCAGGCACAAAACGCTACTCCAGAAGCAAAGGGAGTACGAAAAACGCCGCGAAATGGTAGATCGGACCCTGGATTTCATAGCCCGCAACAAAGATCAGGAGGGGATGCGCAAGACCGCCCGCGGCCGCAAGAGGCGACTGGAGCGCCTTTTACACGAACAGCCATACTTTCTGGACAAGCCTACCGACCCCAAAACCATTTCTTTTGGCTTTGCTGCACCAAAAAGCCGCAGCGACCTGATCTTGCGCTGCGAGTCTGTTTCCAAGGCTTTTGGGGACGTAGAGCTCTTTAGGGACTTGACTCTTGATGTGCTTGGCGGCGACCGCCTGGGCATCACTGGCCCCAATGGGACAGGAAAAACCACGTTTTTGAGGCTGGCACTGGGGGAGATGCCCCCGACTGCGGGCACGATACGGATGGGATCCACGCTTTCCGTGGGCTACCTGGACCAGCAGGCAAGAGTGCTGGATCCGCGGCAGACGGTGTTCGACGAGGCAAGATCCGTGCGGCCGGACATGACGCCCGAGGCCATTCGCGGACGGCTAGGGGCCTTTTTGTTCAGCGGAGACGATGTTTTCAAGAAGGTGGCCGACCTCAGCGGCGGGCAGCAAAACCGCCTCATGCTGTGTAAACTAGTACTGCGCGAGCCTGATGTGCTTGTCATGGATGAGCCTACAAACCACCTGGACATTGCCAGCCGGGAGGTCCTGGAGGATGCTTTGTGCGAATACGACGGGGCGGTCATTGTCGTGAGCCATGACCGCTACTTTCTAAACCGCGTCGTCGATAAGCTGCTGATAATGGGGGTGGATGAGTATGGCGACCGGAAAATCGGCGGTTTTGAGGTTGTGACGGGGGAACACGTATATTCTACTTATGCGGGCCTGCTTACCGCTCGCGCTGAAGCCCGGGACGCTGCATCCAGAAATAAAGGGGGTCATGGGCCGGCTACATCCTCCAAAACGAGGCCTCTCGGCACTGAAAAGGCCGTTCCCCCTGATTTGAAACAGTTTAACAAGTATACTGTGGACCAGCTTGAAGATATGATCATGTCCCTTGAGGTGAAACAGGTAGAGTTGCAGGAGGAATTTGGGGATCAGCGATACTATACAAACCCGGAACTCTTGGCTGCTTTGCAGGATAATCTACGCACCTGTAAGGCGGACTTGGATTTGTTGTATCGCGCCTACGACTGGCGCCTTGGATGATGTTAGTGCCCGCGTGGAAAACCTGTGCGGCGATGTGTTCGGTTTGCGCGGCAATATCAGTAGTGATATCAGGGATCGAAAGGTTCTGGCTAAGAGTAACAAAGGCGGGGCCGCGTGCAACAGGAAATGTCACAGGTTATCCGCAGAAAAGGCGGCCCGCAAGGAGGGTCTAAGTGGCTGTCTTTTAAGCACTTGCGTGTCGCGACGCCGCAATTAATTCACAATCCCGCAGGGCATATGACTACTACTAATACTGATTAGTTCTTATTAGATAATAAACGTAGCAGCACTAGGAACGCAGCTTTCGCTGTTACAGAGAAGGCGACTATTGAGCAAAACAGACATGACGGCCTAACAGATAGAGTCAATATGCGGCCCCCCGCTTGCAGTTAGATATTACCCCTATAACTGGCAAATCCTAAAGCCACCGGCGACCTGCTTCGGCGCTAGTAAGAAGCAACGGTGTGAAAGAGGGCGCGACAGGATGCTTTATCGTGGAGATGTCTTCCAGATAAAGCTACGCGTTATACCTATTCTGTGCCGTACTTATCGGGCAACATAAGGGAAGTGACGCCCCAAATGGTAAGGGGCGCGGCGCCTAATCTAAATCAGAGCAACAGATGGGGTTAGCCCTTCTGTTTTTTCAGATACAGGGCTACGGCGAGAAGAACGGCCCCAAAAATACCAAGTCCAAGCATCCACATGTCGCTTCTCCTTAAAGGACGAGAGATCCTATTAGCGAGGTACTATTGATTACGGCACCTGATTTTCTTATGGAGGAGCCCTCGTGTCAATAGCATTTTTCCACGGGGACCATCTTTTTGCGGGGGCTATTCACGCAGATAGGCGATTTTCATTGCCGAAAGTACATAAGGTGCTATAATTGCAGGTTGAACCACGGCGGGGGAACAAGGCCGTGATAGGGAGAGTTACATTGAAGATATCCCTGACAAGAGTGGCGGAAAGCATTCGGGCCCGGGTTGTGGGCGATGCTGTTGGTGCGTTCAGCGGTGTTGCGGCACTTGATGTTGCGGGGGGCGAGGAGATCACATTTCTGTCGGATAGTCGTTACCTGGCCCGGCTTCGCGCGAGCAACGCAGGTGCAGCCATAGTAGGGGCGGAAATAGCGGGCCTTCGCATGCCGCAACTCGTGGTAGAAAATGTAGATGCAGCACTATCTGATACACTCTTGCTCTTCGCGGAAAAGGGAGAAATATGCGGTGAGGGGGTAGATCCGACGGCGCGGCTCGGGTTAGATGTTAAGCTGGGCAAGGGTGTAGGGATTGGGCCTCATGTGGTAATAGGCGACGGCGCGGCCGTGGGCGATGGGACGTTAATAGCGGCTGGGTGCAGCGTTGGGCGGCGGAGCCGGATAGGTGCGGGTTGCCGCCTGTATCCGGGCGTGGCCGTCTATGATAACTGCATAATAGGCGACAGAGTGGTAATCCAGGCGAATTCAGTGATAGGTTCTGTGGGTTTCGGGTACACGGCGGTAGATGGCAGGCCGCAACTGGTGCCGCACGTGGGGAACGCCGTAATTGAGGACGATGTTGAAATAGGGGCCAATACGTGCGTGGACAGGGCGAAATTCGGGAGTACTCGCATAGGGGCGGGGACAAAGATTGATAATCTGGTGCAGATAGCACACAATGTGACTATTGGGCGGTGCTGTTTGATAGCGGGGATGGCGGGCATTGCGGGGAGTTGTCGGCTGGGCGATGGGGTTGTGCTGGGCGGACAGGTGGGGATTCGTGATCACATTAGCATCGGGGATGGGGCGATGGTTGGTGGTAAGTCCTTTGTTGTAAAGGACATAGGGGCTGGCGAACAGGTTTTCGGCTTCCCTGCTATTGAAAAGGGAAAGGCCATGCGGGTGATGCACAGCACGGAACGGTTGCCCGAACTGGCGGGTCGGGTTCGGCGGCTGGAGGCGATGGCGGAAGCCCCGGTAGAGCCGGTGGCGGTTGGCGATAAGGCTAGTGACAGCAAGAGGTTGCGGTGGGTTGCGGCGGCGATTGCCGCTGGGATGATGATTCCATTGCTGGCGATGGCGGTGCGGCATGGCCTAAGGTCGTGGCTGGATCCCGATGAGGTTCGGGTGGAGAAGCTGGTGGCTAAGTACCAGGATGGGGACGACTGGTTTTTTGTAACAGCAGATCCTGATTTAGAGAATCTGCGGACGAACCGACGGCTTTTTTTGATTGGAAAAGAGGGTTGGGCGGTGGAGAGGATGCTGGCGTGGTATGGGGATGATGGGGACTGTTATTTCCTGGTGCCGGCGGATACTGTTGAGGAGCTGAAGGCGGGGGGGTTGCGGGAGAAGCTGTATTTTGTGAAGAGGATGGCGATCAAGGACCGCATGTACGCGCTGGTAACGACGGAGACGGGGCGGGCGTTTACGCGGTTGTAAAGTCTTGTGGGGTAAGGTTTTGGGGCGGGGCGGTCAGTATTCTTCGAGGTGGACGAATTCAGCGTTTTCGAGCCAGGTGGTGGGTCTGGAGACGAAGTCGACGATGTTGTTAAGGAGGAAGTAGTGCTTCTTTTCTTCGGAGGCGAGGCGTTCGAGGACCTGTTTTTGGAGGGGGTCGTCGACTTGTCGGGCCTTTTCCGTGTAGAAATCGATGCTTTTTTGTTCGAGTAGTTGAGCTTCTTTGTAGAGGTCGATCTGTGATTGGTCGACGTGGAGGGTCTGGCCGGTCTCCTTCATTTCCTGAAAAACGTTCTTTGCGCGGTTAAGAACGCTGGTTTCGCCTGGTTCGGGATTTACCATAGCGATTTCATGGAGGATGTTGAAATGGCCCACTTCTTCGTCGGCTAACATGGTCAGGATATACCTGATCCCGGTGTTCTGGACGTTGCGGGCGAGGTCGCGGTAGAATTCCTCGCCGTCTTTTTCCATCTGCATTGCGAATTCGAAGATATTCATAAGTCTGCCCTGTTAATGGACTTGTGTTAGCTTTCAGTTTTGTTATCGGCGTTTTTGGGTCGGCGGATTAAGAGGTTTTCGGACCAGCGGGGCCGCCCTTTCGGTTATACGGCGAGGGGGTGTCTGGGGGCGCTGGGGCTTGTGGGGATTTTGCGGATTTTTGAATGCAAATTGAAAAAGCGTGAGTTTTTTTAACAAAAAGTGGCAAAACGCGCTTTGGAGTTTGCTATTTGGTGTCAGAAAGTTGTCAGAAGTGACAGCATTCTCAGGTCGTGTATATAGTCGGGTGAGAGATGTGTAAAATAGGAGTGGAAAGGGG
>Ga0180437_10011250_pt1 | contig 10773 bp, 20 predicted proteins | sample SS_ome_4_FD_132410 | JGI IMG/M metagenome (GOLD analysis project Ga0180437, IMG submission 132410) | Hypersaline lake sediment archaeal communities from the Salton Sea, California, USA - SS_3_D_1 metaG | ecosystem: Environmental > Aquatic > Non-marine Saline and Alkaline > Hypersaline >... | reverse complement strand
GTGCTCCGCCTCTTCCACTTCCGGCGGTGGATTGCTACCCATACACGCCAACGCCGTCGGTAACGCCACAGCCAAGGCAATCGCCCGATCAGCATGACCACCCTCGCCAGATGGCGCTTCCAACTTGTACCCAAACGACTTCTCCACAATTCGCAACTGATACAAATCGTCCCGCAACCGCGGCGCCTCGTACAACTCAATCTCCCGCCCACGAAATACCGTCAGCAAATCCTTCGCCATCTGGTTGCAGTTTTTCCCCACAAAATCAATCGCAACCATCGGCACCCCCTCACGAGCTAACTCCTGCGCCATGTACTCCATCTGGTGCGGATCAAAATTCGCCTGAAGAAGCCCGTAATCCTCATAAGCCTTTTTGATCGCAGCCCGAAGCAACGCTAAATCAATCCGCCCATCCAGCCCCGGCGCCCACGACTGGCACCGCGCAAGACGAACCACGCTCCCGTTAAATCTCGTCGCCAGCACCACCAACGCCGCGTGATCCTGACGCACACCCGCATCTATCCCCGCCACACACACCCAGCCCCCAGCGGCAACTTCCGCAGGACTCATCGGATCACTCCGAACAAACGCCGCCTCAACATCCGTCTGGTCAAGCGCATCGCCCTTATCCGCGCTCCATACCCCACACCACAAACGATTGAACCGCGACGTACTATTCCGACCACGAGCTTCCTCAATATCCGCCTCAGTCAGCCACGGAGATGGCTCCGCCATCTTCTGAAAATACCACCGACCCGCCCCAGCCTGCCCCCTGTACGTCTCACGCCAATCGTACTGCCACGTGTTCAAGTACCCCGCATTCGTCGCGATAATCGTAAAATTCCCAGGAACCTTGCCCGCATTGTCCAGCATCGTCTCCGCAAATTCCCGCTCCGTAATGTGGCTCAACTCGTTGCAAACCGTCACGTTCGGCCTCGACCCATGAGCACCGGCTTTCGTGCTCGTCAAAAACTCACATACCGATCCAGTTCGCGTCCCTATAAACTTCTTCGCATACATCTCAAAATACGACCCCATCCACGAATTCAACCGCACCACGTCACGCATCGCCAACCATGTTTCTTTCGCCTGATCCATGTGGTCGGCCCCCAGCTCAATCAACAGCGGCACCTTCGAAAACAACAACAACCACAGCAAACAACACCCTACATCACTATCCTTGCTCGCACCCTTCGTCCGCTCAATCCACGCACCACGTAACGGCGGCCTCGCACCCTTCGCCACCGACTGCAGACACGGCGATATCGCCCGAAATGCCTCAACCTGAAAATTGGCCCATATCCCATCAAACCTCTCCGGCCCATCCCCACCAGGTATCACCAAATCAGACAAAAATAACAGCGGATCGCCAGCATACCCCCGTACCTCCTTCGCCGTTACCGAATCACCCATCACACACCCTCAAACGGATCTAATACACGCTCAGGCATCCGACCCTGTATCTCCTTCAATATCTTCTGCATCCGCTCCCGACTCGCCCGAGAACCATCAATCGCCTTGATCTGCTGCTGATAGTCCAACCGTATCCACGGCTCCGCTATCATCCGATCAAACAATAAAACCAGCCGATAGTTCGCACAAAAACACCCCACCAAATTAATCTCATCAACATCAAACTTCTCCGGCTCCCTGTTCTGTCGCTTGTAATCCAACCACTCACACTCAATATACTCCCGCACCGCATCATGCTTCTCCTGTAAATGCTCCGTATCCGAGGGCCACGCCTCAGAATGTAAACCCAATCGCAACGAATTCAACCGACTCTTCGAATACCTCGCACGACGACTCTTCTTCATATCCAACCCTCCCGCTTCGCGATCTTCCATACCGTCCCACGACTCCACGGACGACCGCTCCGCGTCGGCACACCATCCGCATTCAACACACGCGCCGCCTTCGCACACCCAGGACCACGACGTACACCCACCCCCACCCGACGGGGCTTCCTCGTCACCAAACGACGTATCCGCTCCAATACCGCCTCCTCCCCACCATAACGCTCAACTCCCTCTACACCCATCTCATCCAACTCCTCCTCCGTCCAGTGACCATACGCCGGCAACCCGTCCACCCTACCACCAGACTTACGCTTCAACGCCTTCCCACGCGAAAGACGACGCACAACCAAATTCTTCTCCAACTCCGAAAATACCCCCTGAATCTGTACCAACGCCCGACGCATCGGATCCTCCAACATCGATGCCGTTACGTCCTCGCCCGTCGTCGCCGACCATAAACTCACACCACTAGATGCCAACTTCGACAGCAACAACGACTGCACCATCAAATCCCTCGCCAATCTGTCCAAACACTCCACCACTACCACCCGTACTCCATTCCCCAATATCGATCCCAACATCTCCACAAACGCCGGCCTATCATCCTCCGCACCCGTGTACGCATCCTCATACCAACCAACTACCTCCATACCCAATACACAAGCAAATCGCTCTATCTCCTCACGCTGACGACCAGGACCACTACCACGTAACTGACCAACACCAGATACCCGTACGTAACCATAAACACCGCTCCATAAATCCGACATCTCCCGACTCCCGTAATTGCAGGGGGCGCCCTCTCACCGCCCGCCCCACCCCCGCTGATTGATCGGGGAAGGGGCAGGCCGCAACCGAGAGCGGTTGACACCTTGCCAACCGGGTGGACACTCTCGGGCGCGTGAATGTCGCCCTAAGCCGTTGCAATTATACACCTTGCGACGCCTCTGTCAACAGTGGGCGTCAACGGTCTCAACAGATCGGTGACCTGGACATTTTGGCCATGCTAAATACATGGGTCGCTCCGGCTGCCGGCGGCCGCGAAAAATACGCCGTTTTACCTCTGCAGTCCTGTCGTATTACACCACTTCGCCGCCTTCAGATCCGCAGGTCTCTGCTGGCTTATCTGTTGAGTTACATGCACGCGCTTGCTGGGGGTCCTGGGCTTCGCCCTGTGCCGCCTCTTGGGCGTTGGCCTGGAATCCGGCTTGTAACCGTTTAGCCTGTTGTATTGCCCAATATGCCATTTCTCCCATTGGTTGTCTCCTTAGCATGGGTCGTCTGGTGGTGTTGTTTGCCTCAGAATCGGCTGGTAGCAGGACGTGGGGAACTGCCGTGCGTAGGCACGAATAATCCGCCAGTCGTCCATTGTGTTGATGTCCAGCATTTCCGGGCTTCGCTCGTAGAGGCACAGATCAAACGAATCTGGGGCGAACCACTCGGCCGTTGGCCGGTCGAGCCACGTCACTGGGATAATCATTCCCCAGTGGGTGGGGACGAAATACTCCTTGGCTTTGTTGATGCGGCCTGACGGCAACATCTCTGAGATGGAGCCATGCACCGAGACGATAATTGAGTCTGTGCAGGAGAAAACCGACCTTATAGGCCGATCGCGGAATAGCCCGTACAGTTTGGCCGCTGTTTTCGGCGATATTAGCGGGAAGCACGCGTTCCAGTACCACACCCACTTATAGTTTTGGGCTGCCAGCCTATCGGCCCAGCCAGCGAAACGATCTGACCCATCGGTAGTGTCGGTGACGGATTCGGGGGATCGCTCGAATACTGGCACCTTGGCCTCTTGAGCCTCGCGGATGAGCGTGGGGTCAGCGACGGCCGCCAGAACGTCCAGATCACACAATTCCGCTGTTTCCTTGGCCGTCTCAAGCGCCCTGCGGGCCAAATTTACCCCATTGAGCGATAACAGCAGTTTTTCCGGCAATCGCCGGCTCTGAAGCCGCATCGGAAGCAAAATACAGCAATCACTCATATGCTATGCCTCTACTTAATTCTAGGGCTTTTTCCATGGAGCAATAAGGTGGGGGGTTAAAAAAAGACATTTGCGACAGGTTGTAAACCCATCCGTCTTCGGCCCGAACGGCCTCGCAGAATAGCGTCAAATGGGCCTGGACTTGCTCCTCGCGGTTGTCCCAGGAACCGGATTCCTTGGTTTCGTAGAAATGTTTTGGTCCAACGTAGCGGTAGCCGTCGATCCCCACGATAAAGAAATGCCGGCAGCCCATTTGGTAGGCTATATGGAGCATGAGATTTCCGCTTTTCTGGGCGTGGTAAATTCGTCCGATGGTTGGCGGCCCCAAAATATCGCCGAAATCATAGCACACATGGATGGCTCCTGGAGGAAGCACGCTTGTTTCGTACAGAATCAGTTGGCTCGCCGGCGTTACCAAATGGCCATCGTGGGCGAGGCGATTTTGATCGGTGATCACGTAGTAGTCCGGCGCGAACAATCGCCCTATCCGGTTGCAGCCATACGTGATGCAGAGACGAACCAAATCTCCATTACAGTCAAACCCATTGATGGAAGGCCCGTCTCCGAGGATCAGGGCAGCCCTGCCGAGGTGGCGGGACATGAACTCTGGTGGTAATGTGTTTTTCATGTATTTTCTCCTAGTGCGGCGGGCCGGATTCGAACCGGCTTTGGCGGAAGCTCGTTATTCCGTCGCTCATTCGCTCCGCTGATGGCCTGGCGGAACGCGTCAACCTCCACAACTAAAAACGGGCCGACGAAGACCATCTCGCCGCCGCAATCGCAACGATACGACCGCAACTCACGATCCGTCGCCACGGTTTGGCCGCACTCCCTGCATGTGTAATGGCGTAGCACCTCACTCCTCCTCCTTGGCCGCTTCGGCCAGAAACTTTTTCCACGCACCCATCAGTCCACCTCGGCCGAAACATGTTTGTTTGTGACCACGCAGAAACTCTATGTAGCCCCAAGCCCCCTTCGCCTCAAAATCGTAGGCACCCGCGAACCATTCCTTGGCCGATATCTGATAACCAGGTGCCTGACAAATCGGACAGCATGGTATGATGTGCCCCTTCGCGACCTCATGCCAGTTATCTGTCCAGTATCCGCACGGCCCATACCATAAAAACCTGTCGGGGTCATTGGCAGATACCATACGGCCCGTCTCATCTAAGTACAGCGCCTTCATCACTCCTCCTTGGCCGCTTCGGCAGCCTCTAACGTGGAATAACACCTATCCAAACTTACGCTCACAGGATACCCCTCAAAACACAGCACCATAAGTGCCTTCAATTTAAACACGCCCTCCGTCGTTAACTCCGCACCGTTGGCGTAAACCAGCTTTCCGATGCAAAACACCTCCTGCCCATCGGCAATCAGCACACCGTCTGCCGTCCGCATCAACGTCGCCTCCTATCCATTTTAGCAACCATGCACTCCACTCGCGGTGGATCACTGCACACCGGCTCATACGTGCTCGCCGAGCGTCGCATCGCAGCCAACGTCTCCTCCCGCGCAGCCAACGCCCGGACAGCTATCTCCTCCTGCGTCGGTAGCCCTGGCGTTTCTATGTGCCCGTACTCGTCGTCTGTCGGCCCAGTGGCGCTCCGGGGTCGCTTGCAATTCCGCGGCGAAAGCCCGAGTGCCTTTCGCCGCTTCCTGCACGCGTCCCTACTCAGCCCGTAGAGCCGGCCAATCTCGGAATATGTAGCTCCTGCCAAAATCATCTTGTTAACCGCCGCTGACGCTTTTTTCGTCAATCCGTTGTGTCGCATCACCTGTCCCCTTTCGTGCTTGAGACTCCGTTGTCATCGCGTCTGCTAACGCGAAACAGTTCCTCGCCACATGGGCATCACTCCCGCCCTGCATCCGTCGTAGTGCCTGCCCCGCGTACCATTCGCGGAGACTTGCAGTGTCGTATCGCGCGCAATATCTGCCCGCAAAAAACCCGACATAGTACGTCACAAACAGCAATGCCCAAAGCGTAACCAATGTTAGCCAGTCCATCATTTTTCCTTTTCTGCCACTTCTCGAAAATGGCCAACCAAACACCCAGCGGAGCAAAAGTGCAGCTTCTTCGTACCGATCATGCAGCCAGCACACGTTGTGATGGTGTACCACTGCTCGAATTCCAGACCGCCGATAATCAGCTCGTCGCTTACGCTTATCGCTTCCTTACCGCACTCGTCGCAAATCCGAACTATCTGCCTACGTTCACTCACTCCTCCTCCTCCTTGGCCGCTTCTGCAGCCTTACGTGGTCGTTCGTACCATAATCGCAAAAAACCATCGCCATCGCGGAAACTTTGCCCATCGATAACCGTCGCTTCCGCTCCTAATCCGTCTGATAACAGCGGGTTGCCTCCTCGGTTGTCCGCGTGATCACGAAGAGCCGCATCAAGATGGAAGACTGGAACCATCCTCAATGCACCCGCCTCTCGGTCCATCACGGCAACGTGGTAGAGGTAGTTCTTCCGGCGGCGCGAACCGATGAAATGGAACGTCCGCAGCAAGTCGCCGGGATAGATCGGTATGCCCTGCGAGTCGAAACACTCGCCGGGTTGTTTCAGCCACGGTCGTTCCATCACCGTCTCCTCCTATCAAATTTGGCAACCATCAACTCCACCCCGCGGTAAATCACTGGCGGCCGGCTCATACGTGCTAGTCGAGCGTCGCATCGCCGTCAACGTCTGCTCCCGCGCAGCTAACGCTCTCGACGCTATCTCCTCCTGCGTCGGCATCCCCGGAACCTCAATGTGCCCGTACTCGTCGTCTGTCGGGCCAGCGGCAATGCATTTCCGCTTCCGGTGCCGAGGCGGAAGACCGAGGTACTCCCGTCGCTTCCGGCACGCATCGCGGCTCAGCCCGTAGAGCCGGCCAATCTCGGAGTATTTGGCTCCGGCAAGAATCATCTCATTCACCGCCTCGCTCGCCTCTTTCGTCAGGCCGTTGTGTCGCATCACCTGTCCACTTTCGTGCTTGAGACTCCGTTACCATCGCGTCTGCCAACGCGAAACAGTTTCTCGCAACATGGGCGTCACTCCCGCCCTGCATCCGTCGCAACGCCTGCCCCGCGTACCACTCGCGGAGAGTCATTTCGCCTGTTGTGCGTTTCTCCGTGCTGCCAGCCAAAAGCGCTTTTAGCTCTTCCACCCTCTGCTGCCACTGCCGCACATGCCCCGCAGCCAACTCGTCATTATCAGTTGGCCACGCCGAATAACAATGCTCGCTCTGCACAATCGTGTACCCGGCATCATGCGTTATTATCGGTTGGCTTTCCACGTTCTTCGGCGGGTTCACCAGCCGGGCTAACTCGAAAATATCTTTGTCCATCTCAACCATCATCTGAAGCACCAACTCGGCATTCCGTATCGCTTCCGCCCGCTGGGGGCCATTTGTGCGTCGCATCACCTGTCACTTCTCCTTTTTCTCCTGAAGTTTCCGATACGCCTCCCGGCATTTATCAAGACTCTGCTCCAGCCCCGCCACCTGTTCCCGCAACGCCCCAATAGCCGCTTCCAACTCTTTCAGTCGCTCGTATTGCTCAACGTACTCGCCGTGGCACAACGCTACGCTGTGAGCAATTCCACGGTAGCCCTGCCGTATCTCGGCAAGCTCCCGCCCGAATACCTCCTGGATGCAGCCGTTCGCTCGGGCTACCTCTCGGAAACGCTCGCTGAGCTTAGGTTGCTCCTGCATCAGGCCCCGTCCTCCTCCTTGGCCCGAAGACGCTCTATCTCAGTATCTTTCGATTGGATGAGGGTAACGAGATCGCCCACTACCTTGATCGGTTGTCCTAGCATATCTTCAATTTGGGTTATCACAAATTCGTGGTGTGATTTGTACGCTCGCAGCCGCTCGATCTCCTCCTGCTGAAGCTGGATGACGTACCGCATGTAAAACACGGTGGCCTGGCAGTAGTTGTCGCCTTCGATCCACTCATCCGTCATTCGCTCCAGTGCGTCGGGGACACTGAGATGCCCATAGCCCATACAAATGGTTGGCTCACACATATCACTCCTCCTCCATCTCCTCCCGCTCCATCGTGGCTATCTGGTCCTCGATTAGCGGAAGCACGTCGCTAATCGCCTTAACCTGCCTCTCCAATGAGGCCACTCGCTCGCGCCCATCCTCTAGGGCCCGTTGCCAGCCCCGCAGTGTAATCGCATCCGACCATTGCGTCTTATCCCGTTCCCAGTGCCATGAGTAGTGCCAAATACTATCAATAGCAGCGGCGGCCACCCGCTCCAGACTAATCGTGTGCCCGTAGTCGTCCAGCTTTCCGATGTTCTCCGCAATCAGCGGAGGGCATTCTCTCGGTAATCCCATCACTCCTCCTCCTTTGCCGCTTCCAGCAGCATTCGCGCCGCTTTTTTGCCTTGCCACACCGCCTCTGCCATGGTGTAACCGCTGCGTCCCAGAAACACCAGCGTCGCACCCAGTAGATACCAGTCCCAGCGGCTCATCGTGTCGCGTGTGTCTTCTCTCAGAGAAACGGCGTCGTTAGCCTCCACAAGGCCGCGGTCCTCTGCGAGCCAACGCGGAACACCCACGGACGTAAGTTTGCCCCCCTCTTCGTATATTTCCGTGAGTTTCTTTGGCAACTGCACTTCCCTGCCGTCAAAGTCCAGCCAGAACGAATTTCCACCAGCACGCCAGCCGCATGGCGGGTTGAACACCACCGTTACAATGTCCTCTTTCATCGTTACCTCCATTCTGAAATTGCGCACCAAGGCCCCATTCAACCGATAAGGTCTCTGTCTCAATCTCGCCGCACCCAGGGCGCCGTCTTAGGGGCCAATCATCACACGCCGGGGCCGTTCATCCGGCTGACCGAGCCGGGTCGTTCCGCGAACACAGTCGCGGTATGCAGCCAGTCCCGCTCACTGCCAACTGAGGCTCTATGCCGCTGGCGGGACTCTTGCGGCAGGGGAAGCTAGTCTTGCGGTTGCTCCAATGCCACCAGGAAATTGGCGGCGGCGTTTTCCAACAACTTCCGTTCCTCCTCGAAATACAGCCCCTTGGGAATGGCACCCATAAACTCGGCCACGTCCTCGATTTTTTTCAGTTCCGGTTTCGTGAGCCGGATTTCCTGCCGCCCGCCTTTAACTCTGATTTGCATTATTGAATTCTCCTATTACGTAACAACGATAAGTGTAAGCCCGCTTAGTATCATTAGGTATGGTTTTGCGGATATGTTCCTCATAGCGAACAAACTCGATGGCTCGATTAATGTCGTGGAACTCGGAACGCCGTTGGTCGTTCCGCTCCGATACCCAGTACAACAGCCCGCAATTCCCGTAGGCCCAAAAGAGCCGGGCCACCTCCGGCAACTCTTCGTCGGGCACGTATTCCCCATCTGCACATGCCCAGCCCCAGGTGTCGTTCATATTAAGCGTCTGTGCCAGCTCCGGCGGTTCGTCCGGGTCGGCACCGAAAAACACGTCGGCCGCTTCGAGCAGTTTGCGTGCTTCAGCAATGTTCATGGGTTCTCCCTGTTAGTATGGCTCACCAATGCTAGCCATCTCTCGGATAAGGCGGGAACCACCGTGGCTCCCGCGAACTATTGGATAGAGTCTATCCACACGTCGTCCGCTTTCGTCATCGCCGAAGCGAAGCATCTCGTAGCGTCGGCCGGCGATTTCCACTGTGCGTGGGACTCGGTGGCTGGTGCCCTGTTCTTCGTTCAACCGCTTGAAGATACCCACAGCCTGCCGCCACGTTCGGCCTGATCGGCCCGCCATGTACAAAGCGGAGACCATCAGTTGCTCGGGGCTCTTGGCCTTCGGCTTGGCCTTCTCTTCCCGCTTGACTTCCCGTAATTCTGTGCCGTCAAACTCCAGCCCTTGGGCTCGGCGTTCCCGCGGCGTCGGTTCGTACCCGCACGAACGGCACTTTCCTCCCCGGTAAATGGCCTGACACATGGGGCACTCAATGGTCGGCCTTGCCCCTACTTCCCCGGCTTCTTTTGTCCGAATGTCCAAACTCCAGGGCGGATCGTCCTCGAAGAAGCCATGCCGCTTAATGTTTCCCCCGTGGTCCAATATCAGCACGTCTTTCTTCGCCGGGTGACACCGCGACCCCCGTCCTATCATTTGTCTGTAGCGGACTATTGAGCCAACCGCCACACACAGTTGCACGCATCCGATCCGAGGAATATCCGTCCCCCGCTCGACAACTTGGACGTTACATAGGTAGTCGATCGAGTGGTTGTTCAAGCACCGGAAGATAGCAGCCCGTTCTTCGTCTGGCGTTTCACCATCCAAGTACTCCACACTCAGGCCGGCGGCAGCAAGTTCCCGCATGGCATCCCGCGCGTGACTCCGCCGCGGGAAGAAGCCCACCGTTGGCCTGCCATCGGCGTACTTCTTCCAGTCTCGCACCAGATCCCCGGACAGGCCGTCCATTGCCGCGGAAACGGAGTCGTTGGTAAACTCACCGCCACGCCGGACCAGCAGCCCCAGGCGGCCTTCTGTGGCCCTGAAGTATCTGAAGGGGGAAAGATAGTGGTTGTCGATAAGCCATTGCGTAGGAGGCCCAGGGACGATCTCGCCGTACACGTCAGCCAGTCCTTTGGCTTCCGGTGTGGCCGTTAGCCCGAGCACATAGGCCCGGTTCTGGCCCAACTCCTCCCGCCGGTTGTCATGGTACTTCAAAAACGTAGCAAACTTAGGATGGTGACTGTGGGCCTCGTCCCAGACGATCAGGTCGAAGGTAATGTCGGGCCGGTAAACGTCGTTCTCGATAAACCAGGATAGCAGCGTATCTATCGACGCAACCTGGATTCGGCTCCCGTAGGCTGTCTCCCGCCCAGACATGATAACCCCATGCGGCAAAGGCGGGTCTTCCTCAAAGGAATTGATAGCGTTATCCACGAGCCCACGCCGGTGGACGCAGAATAGGCTCTTGCCGCTCTGGTGGTCCAGCGGTTTCCGGTTAGCGCTTCGGCCCAGTATCCACTTTGCCATGCGGGTCTTACCCACGCCCGGCG
>Ga0180437_10011248_pt1 | contig 10775 bp, 5 predicted proteins | sample SS_ome_4_FD_132410 | JGI IMG/M metagenome (GOLD analysis project Ga0180437, IMG submission 132410) | Hypersaline lake sediment archaeal communities from the Salton Sea, California, USA - SS_3_D_1 metaG | ecosystem: Environmental > Aquatic > Non-marine Saline and Alkaline > Hypersaline > Sediment... | reverse complement strand
GTCCCGCGAGCAGAAAGAGGGCTACAGCATCGACGCGCAGCTTCGAGCCATGCGTGACAAGGCGGCCAAACACGACTGGAACATCGTCCGCGAATTCGTGGTCGCGGAGTCGGCCAAGCGTGGAACCGACCGCAAAGACTTCAACGAGATGCTGCGATGGACCAAGCGGAATGCGAAGCGCAAGCAGATCGACGCCATCTTCGCCCACAAGCTGGACCGCGTCTGCCGCAACATGCGGGATGCGGTCCGGCTGCAGGCGCTGGAAGACGACCACGGCATCAAGCTGGCGTTCGTGGAAAACGAGTTCGGGCCCGGCGCTGCCGGGGCCTTGTCCTTCAACGTGATGGCGGCCGTCGCCCAGTACTACAGCGACAACCTGCGGAGCGAAGTGATCAAGGGCATCGACGAGAAGGTCCGGCAAGGGTGGCCTACCGGCCTGGCCCCCTTCGGCTACTTGAATGTCCGCGACAAGAGCGAACCGGTCATCCCACACCCTGAACGGGCGAAGACGCTCGCCCGGATCTTCGAACTCTACTCCACGGGCCAGTACACGTTCGAATCCCTGGCCGACAAGCTGGCCGCCGAGGGGCATGTCTATCGGACCAGCCGACCGCGTTTTCACCGCACGGCGCTGTCCACGATCCTGGGCAACCGGTTCTATATCGGCGAGCTGCATCGCGGGGGCAAGGTCTTTCCAGGCCGATACCGGCTGGTGATCGACCGGGCAACGTTCGACGCCTGTCAGGACATTCTACACGGCCGGAACCGGCGCACCGGGCGTCCCAACCTGATGTACGCCGGCGGTCTGATCCACTGCGAGCATTGCGGCTCTGCCATCACGGGGGAGCGGATCCGGCGAAAGCAGCGCGACGGCAGCATCCGGGAGCACGTCTACTACCGTTGCGCAAACAACCACCCGTTGGAGGATCACCCACGGTTCCGCTGGCGAGAGTGCGACCTGGAAGCGGCGATCATCGAACATCTCGAAGCCTTCCGCTTCCCCTCGGAAGAGTCGGCCGACTGGTTTCGCGAGGCGTTAAAGGCCCTCTGCGCCGACAAGGAACAGGTCGAGCGTCACCAACGCCGGGCCTTGAAGAAACGCGGCACGGAGCTGGCCAATATGCAGGAGCGGCTGCTGACGGCCTTTCTGGCCGGCACGATCGACGAGCCCACGTTCACGGTCAAGTCGGCCGACCTGAAGGCCCAGCAGGCCGACGTAGAGCACCAGCTTGCCCATCTCCCCAAGATGGACGGTGACCAAGCAGAAAACGCGCTTAAGACGTTCGAATTCAGCCAGAATCTGGTGAAAATCTGGCGCGGTTCAAACTCGGCCGTCAGACGCGAGTTGTTGGATTGCGTGAGTTTGAACCGTACATTGAGCGACGTAAGTCTAGTGATAGCAAGGAGAAAGCCGTTCGACATTTTCGCCGAACGGCCCTTTTTACGGAATAGTCGGGGCGACTGGATTCGAACCAGCGACCTTCTGACCCCCAGTCAGACGCGCTATCCAGGCTGCGCCACGCCCCGAAGTGATCGGATGCCGAAAACACCCACCACCAATTCAAGTATTGCAGATTCGGTCCGATGTTGCAACGGCTTGCGGCCCAGTGCGGGGGCTCGTATTCTGCCGGGAAACGGGCAACAATGGTTAGTAGTGTTATGCAGTGCTTGTCCGGCGATTCCTGGGGATGCTGTGGCGACCCGCGTGCCGCTTCTCCGGAAAGGAAGATGATCTTGCCACCGTTTCCCGATCGGCTTGACGCCGCCGTCCGACGATGCGGAACCCCCGTCCTGGTCGGACTCGATCCACGAGCAGAACTGATGCCGGAAGGCCTGCTCCTTGGGGGGGGCATCGACGCTTCCAACTTGGCCGGAGCGTTTGACGCCTTCTGCCGAGGGGTCATTGATGTGGTGGCCCCGTTGGTCCCGGCCGTCAAACCTCAGGCTGCCTTCTTTGAACAGCTCGGGCCTTCCGGGATGGCCGTTCTGGCCGAGGTCGTCCAATATGCGCAACAACAGGGACTGTTGGTCATTCTCGACGCGAAGCGCAACGACATTGGCTCCACGGCCACCGCCTACGCCCGGGGAATCCTGGGCTGCGGCGGCCAAAGCCCTTGGGGGGCCGATGCCATGACCATCAGCCCCTATCTGGGCGACGACAGCCTGCAGCCGTTCGTTGATGTGGCCTGCGAACGCCACGCCGGTTTGTTTGTCCTGGTCAAGACCTCCAATCCAGGCGGCGGGATGTTCCAGGACCTGGTCGCCGAGGGCCGACCACTGTATCGCCACGTGGCCGCGTACGTCGAACGGCTTGCCCAACAGACGGCTGCCGCCTGCGGCTACGGGGTGGTCGGGGCCGTGGTCGGAGCGACCTATCCGGAACAGCTGGCGGAACTGCGGAGCGAAATGCCGCACACTTGGTTTCTGGTGCCCGGCTACGGCAGCCAAGGTGGTACGGCAGCCGACGTGGCCGCTGCGTTCGACGAACAAGGATCGGGAGCCATCGTCAACAATTCCCGCGGCATCATCTTCGCCCACACTCGCAGCCCGTACTCCGAGCGCTTCGGTCCGACCCGATGGCAAGAGGCCGTCGAGGCAGCCACCCGGGAAATGATCGAGCAACTCCGCGGCCAGACACCGGCGGGGAAGCTGGCCCGGTAACTGATGAGTGCGCCCCCACAGTTACCCGAGGGCGTAAGTCTGCTACCTGACCGAGCTTAAGCGTCACGCGGACCAACTCGCTGCGAAGCCCGAGCGTTGGATGCCCTGGAACTACCGTTCGATGCTCGATGAGATCAGCCGTTGCAGCGGCGCGGTCGACGGAACGCTCGGTGGACCGCCGGGCGTTTGTCCTTCGATCGATGGCCCGTCCGCTGCCTGCCCGTCCGGTGCCCACGCGCGCTGAAAGGTCCGCGTCTGACCGTTCGGATCGATCATCGTTCGCTCGCGAGTTCCCTTTGTGCCGTCCCACGTTCGCGTCTCGGTCCGGCTGAGCGTTCGGCCGTCGCGAAGCACCATGGTCCGCGATCGCTCGTAGTTGTTCGGATCGGTTCCGGCCGTCGTCCATTGGTGCGAGCGGAGCGGCGTTCCATCCGGGTTGGTCCAGACTTGTTGACGGCGGTAAGTGTACCCGTCGTCGGTCACGCTTCGCTCCCACGACTGGACCATCTCTCGGCGAGGATCGGTCACGATATGTTGGCGATAAATCTGACTGCCGTCTTCCGCCGAGCGGTAGCGATGCGTCGAACTGACCGTGCCGGCCTGGTTGGCCTGCGTTCGTAGTCCCAAGGGATCGGCTTGGACGCAGGTTGATCGGGTGGGGTCGGATCGGTCAAGACGGGTACGGGCTGGGGCTGACCACCCGTGGCGGGCGGTTGGGTAGCCTGCTGAGCCAACGCGGGGGAAAGGAAGACTTCGCGCCCCAGTTTCCATCACTCCCGAGTAACGCGGGCGGAGGAAGCCGTCAGTTGGTGACGGGCTCGGCCTCAAGCACGAGAACCTCGAAGGGCGCCAGTTCGATCTGAGTCGGCCTGGAAGGCGCGACGCTCGCTTGGTTCAGGCCTCGGCTCCCGCGGACGACCTTCAGCACCAGATTCGTCAAGTGCGTATCCGGCAATTCCAATGCATTCGCCAAGGTCAGTGCGAATGTCTGCGATTTCTCGCTGGGATTGCGCAGCGTCACGATCCCTTTCCGCGGCTGCCACGACGCCCAGCCGTAGACTTCGTCCTTGCCCGGATTACCGCCGATCCAATGGGTATCGACCAGCACGTCGCTGTTGGCGCGCGACCACCTGGCCGCCGCGGCCAGTTCGTCCCACATGGTCGACGTCAGCACGTGCGGGGTGATGTACAACTCCTGCAGGCTCGTGCCGGAGCCGAAAAACGACCAGATCTCATCGGCGACCGATTTCTCGTTGCGCACCATCCGCGACGGGTTTCTGCGGTCGCTGATGCACGGGCCGTGGAGCATCAGCGAATTGAGCGGATAAAGCGGACCCAGCTGTACGATCCGGTCGTGGCAATACATGTCGCGGTACGTGATCCACTGTTGGCGGGTGTCGCCTTGGCCGTGAAAACCGGTATCGCCGCCCTGCCGCCAGATCGAATCGGCGTAGAATGTCCAGAAAGGGCTGGCCCACGTGCCGACGGTGGCGCTAATGAATACGTCGGGATTTTCACGTCGCAGCGTCCGCGTTAGTTCAAGAACGGCGTCTACGTCATCAGCCATTTCCGCCCTCGCACCGGTCGTTTCATTCCCCCCGCCCATGCCGTCGAACTTGAAGAAGACCACGCCCTGCCGGCGCATCATGTTCAGGCAGACGTCGCGAAACGCCTTTCCGTACTTGGCCCCCGCCATGGAGAAGCCGTTGGCGTTGGTCTCGTAGCCGTGCGATTTCCCAAAAGCGATGCGCAGGTTCTTTGCCCTGGCGTACCCGCCCCACGGCGACATCCACACTCCCTGGGCGGCGCCGTACCGGGCGGCGGCGTCTTTGAGCTTCTTGAAGCCGTCCGGGAAGCCTTTGTGGAACTCCCAGAGCGAGTTGAAATCGTCCCAGCCGTCGTCCCATACAAACGCGTCCATTTTCACCCCGCGGTTGCGGACAAGCTCACGGCCAAAGAACTCGATGGCTTCGAGGCATTCGGACTCGGTGATGCGCTGGCTGGGGCGAGCAAGAACCACGTCGTACCAGTTGTTGTAATGCAGGAAGGGCCGATAGGGATGAGCCCGGCGGCGCTGAAGGTATGCCAGGAACCCGCGCCGCAGTTGGCCCGGCTCGACGACGCCGAACACCGAGGTATAACGCCACGTTTGTCCCGCGCCCAGCGCGTTGCCGCGCGGCAGGGCACAGCGCACACGCGAATCCTTGCCCACGGTGTTCCGCGCCAAGGGGTGTTCGACGGCCAGGAAGAAGCCGCCGCACAGGACGACCGAACCGTCGACCTGCCCGATTTGTTTTGCCCCGTCGATCGGCGCGTCGACAAAGACCAGTTCCTTGATTCGTGTGTCCCGGCTCGCGGTCAGTTCGAGCGTTTGGATGAGATAATGAGCCGTGTCGTCCAATCTGGCCGACCACCGAATGGCCAGGCCGGACGCGTCATCTTTCATGCTGGCGAGAAGTATGCTGTTCTCGCCATGTGCCGCGGGGGGGCTTGTAGGCGCCGCCAGATCGACGTTTCGGCCGTCGTCGAGCACGATGCGGGGCAGGTGGCCGGCGTCCAGGTGGAGTATCTGCCCGGAGCGCTTGTTGGTGAGCTTAAGCGCGGCGACGCGGCCGTCGGCAAGCGTCCATCCGGCATCGAGAACCCGGTTGGCCAATGCCACGCGCCGGTCATTCGTCGAAACCGAGGCATCACCGGGCGTCGTCGCCGGATCGTCCAAGGCCCAAAGCTGCCCGGCAAAAACATTCAACAGCATCGCCCCCATCACGGTGGTTCGTCGATTCATGACGGCCCTTTCCGACCATTGCGGTCCTATTTCGCCTCCGCCCGCTTTCGCGCGTGCGCCAGAGGAGGGAAAAGGTGTCAGGAACCTTTTGTGCGAAGCACCCTCCGGGCCGTTACGGCAAAAGGTTCCTGACACCTTTTCCCGGAATCACGCATAATTATTTAGAACGTCGAGGGCGGTGCGTGTTCCTCAGCCCTTCCCCATTTCTCGTTGGGAGCACGTCCCATCCGCAGCACCAGTCTTCCACCGTCAACCAGATCGGCGTGATACAACCAGGGCTGATGCAACGGGCGGCCGTCCAGCGTGGCGGATTGGATGTAGATATGGTCCTGGGAGTTGTTGATGGTTTCGATGACAAATGACTTTCCGGAGTAATATCGAGGATCGAGGTGGATGACGACCCGATCAAATATCGGGCTGCCGATTTCATAGAAGGGTCGGGGCGAACAACCACCGTCGACTTGAAAGAGTCCCATCGCGCTCATGACGAACCAGGCGCCCATTTGGCCCTGGTCTTCGTCGCCCGGATAGCCGTCGACCGGTCCGGTGCCGTAATACTTGTCCAAGATCGCGCGCACCCACCGCTGTGTTTCCCACGGTTTGCCCGAGTAATTGAACAGGTACGCCGCCTGCATATTGGGTTGGTTGCCGTGGTTGATATAGTATTCTTCGACACGTTGGATGCTGCCGTCATAAACGGCCGCATGGAACCGATGGGGCTCCGATTTGACGAAGCCGTTCAGGAGCCTGCGGTTGAATTCCTCCCGCCCCATCAAGCCAATCAACCCGTATACGTCGTGCGGAACAAACCAGGTAAATTGCCAGGAATTGCCCTCCACGAATCCCTTGCCCGAGAAGGGGCTGAACTCTTCGACCCAGCGGCCGTCGGCATGCCGACGACGGACGTAACCCACGGACCGGTCAAACACGTTTCGATAGTTCCTGGATCGCTTCTGAAAGTACGTATAATCGCCGTCTTTGCCGAGCGCCTTGGCCATCTGAGCCACGCACCAGTCGTCGTAGGCGTACTCCATCGTATTGGACACCCGGCCCTTCTCCACCGGCACGTATCCCAGATCCATGTACGGCTGCAGCTGCCGGTTCCCCACGCGTCCGCCGCCCGGGTGAGGTTGCCCGGGCGTCATCTGGATCTTGCGCATGGCTTCGTAGGCCTTGTCCACATCGAAATCCCGGATCCCCTTCTGGTAGGCGCCCACGATCAGCGCAATCTCATGCGAAGCCACCATAATGCTGGAGTATTCGATTCCGGTGGGCCCCTTGGGCAGCCAACCGCCCCGATCATAAATCTCCAGCAGCGAATCGACCCATTGGCGGGTGATTCGGGGCGTCATCAACGCCCAGAGCTGGTTGAGATTCCAGAACGTGTTCCAGAAGGCGTCGCAGCCGTAGACCGGCGAATCGGGCGTGGCGGCCTGTTGGACCTTCTCGTACATGTCGACGTATTTTCCGTTCACATCGCTCCAGATCGTGCGGCCGCAATAGGATCGATACAGGTTCGTGTAGAACTTGATCCTGTCCCGTTTCGTGCCTCCCTGGACCTCGATCCGGCTGAGCAACTCGTTCCATGTGTTTCGCGCGCTGCTGCGGACCGCGTCAAAATCCCACCCGAACGGCTTTAGCTCGGTGTCAAGATTCAGACGCGCCTGTTCCGTGCTCACGAGCGAGATACCGACCTGCATCTGCACGGTCTCGCCGGCGGTCGTCTTATAGTTCACGAACGCGCCGACGTCTCCCTCCCCCTCGAGTTCCTGGACGTCATGCCGAACGTCGTCGCCGATCCATCCGCCCAGGGAATCCATGGGCTTGCTCAAGCGGATGGCGAAATGGACCGTGTATTCGTTCCAGGGCGCCCAGGAAGTGGCGCGCTGTTGGGAAAACCCTTCGATTTCCGTCTCACTTATCTTGCGAATTCGGACCTTGAGCACCTTGAAGCCGTACTCGGTGGGGAATTCCAGATCGAGCAGGATTCTCGCCTCATCGGATGCGGGAAAGGTGTAGCGATGGACGCCCGTTCGCGTGGTCGCCGTCAGCTCCGCGCGAATCCGGTAGTCGTCCAGCGTCACCGCGTAGTATCCGGCGGCGGCCTGCTCGGTATCGTGTCGGTAGCGAGACCGATATCCCAGGTCGGGGTCCTTTTCCAGGCCGGGCTTGGTTTGGAGCGTTCCGGTCGTGGGCATGCACAGCAATCCCCCCATCGTCCACGAATGGATGTGGCTGAAACCGGTGATGTTTTCGACGGTGTATTCATGACCCGCCTTCCAATGCACTTTGCCCGGCACGTCGCCCTGGTTGTCCGGGCTGAGCTTGACCATGCCGAAGGGCATGGTCGGGCCCGGAAACAACAGCCATCGCGAGTCCGACGTGCCGAGCAACGGGTCCACGTAATCCACCGGTTCCGCGGCGTATAGGGTTGCCGATAACAGAGCGATCAAAGGCAGGAACATCGCGCTGCTGAGATGGTTCGGCGAGTTCTTGGTCATTGCTTCACCTCGGTAACCGTGTTCTTGCCGAAGTCATAATCCCAACGGCGGGCGCCGTAGCGCACGGTGACGACGTCGCTGCCCGCCTTGTTCTGCAGGCAAGGACTGCTGTAGGCGAATTCAGGATCCAGGTCGATGGTTTTGCCGTCAACCTTTGGCAGGATATAGGCCCTGCCCTCGTCCTTACGCATTGCAGGCGTCATGGCAAAGAACTCCAGCCTGGATGAATTCGGACCCTGGTAGTCTACTTTGTTGTCATGATACTCCAGCGGTGCCGTCAGGATGGCCTTCTGGAACTTCTCGAAACGCCCGTAGTCGGCCCTACGGCCGGTCTGGATAATAATGGGCGAATACATATCATTCGCATACATCTGCCGCTTGAGTGAGTCCGTCCAGAAGTATCCGCCCGAAACGACCTTGACTGCTGCATAAGCTTCATGGTTGTTCACAAACACCCAGCCGTTCTTCTCGGAAACCTTGCCGGGCAGCGCGTCGAAAACGATGCGGGTATCACCCGGTACGTACGGGCCGTCCGAGCACATCTGGGTGATTCTGACATCCTTGTGCTGCACATTCCATTTTTCTCCCGTGTAGGCGTCCAGTGAAATCGCAGAGAGATTGCGGAAAACAACGCCGCTCCACCGGCCCATGGAACCGTTCTTCGCACCCAGATTGGGATCATACATCCCGCATCCCGCCACGTATTCGGGAGTGCACCAGGCATAGTGGATCGCATGGCACTGCTTGCCGCCATAGGTTTCACGATCGTTGATGATTTCGTAGGGCTTGGCTGTTGTGCCGAGTTTGCGCAGAAGCACAGCCGGCTCCGGCGCCTGGTAGCCGCTGGCGGCCGGCATGGTGAGGAAATATGAACTACCGCGCTCACCGTAGAGCATGGCCTGGATCGGGTCCCACCTGTCGCCCAATCCGCCTCGCTTGGCCCGGCCTTTCGTGCCGCCGCGCAGACCCGAGATCGAAATCTGGGCCGATTCCATCAAAATCAGGTCCATATACATTCTGGCCCGTTGGCGGATGATCGGGTCGGGCGCCAGCTCCATCAGATTGAAGTAGTGCGGGTAGGTTTTGTAGGTATAGGCGGACGACCCTAGCTGGTACTGAATGCCGTACAGAGCCCAGTGCTTCAACGCCTCTCGATAGAACCGAATATAGGCTTCGTAGCGCTCTTGCAGCGTATCGCCGGCGACCAGTGTTTTGTGGCGGTAGGCCGGATCGTCCTTCAGTACCGAAAGGACCAAGTAGTCGCGTATTCGGATGCAGAGCGGATAGTCGTCGTTCCATGTCATCAGGTACTGCCCCGTGCTCAACGCTTCATTGATCAAGCCCGTGTTCAGCGCCCTCTTCTGTCTGGTGCTGTTCAACTCATTAAAGAAACACTCTTTCAGCGTTGCTTCCGTGTCAGGTTCCAGTCGTCCGGGGAACTGAGCAGCCTTGCTGTGGCAGTTCATAAAGATCCAGACGATATTGCCCGTGGATGAGCCATAGCCGTTCTCAGTCTGCCTTCTGATAATAGCATTGGCTTCAGCCAGATTCTGTCCCGTCATCATCGCGGATACCGTCCAAGCGGATTCGCTCCAGCCTGATATATGCGTACCCACTGCGGCCAACTCGGCCATGCTCTTACTTGCTTCCCTCTTCATATACTCTTCTCGCCAGGCAAGACTCTTCTCGTGAGTCGTCTTGACGAGCTTACTCTCCAGGTCGGGAATGGTCCTGTAGAGTCCCTCCGGCTGGATACCCTTGACGCGGGCGATTGCACGTGCGGCCGCAACGCGAACATCAAGGTCTTCGGCAGGATCTCTGAAGCGTGCTTCCAGCGCGGGCAAGGCGGCTTTCGCCTTGGGCCCCATCATTTCAAATGTCTTCGCGGCCGACCAGCGGACGAACCAATCCGAGTCGTCCAGGGTGGCGGCTACCTGAGGCACACATTCGGGGCCCATCAGATCCAGAACCATGCTCATGTATTTCCCCGCGGTCTTTTCGTCATGCTTCATGTTTTCCAGCAGAATGGGAACAACCTCTTTTCCGGGCTTCGTCAGCGCCGCTATGTAGTAGGAGAGCCAGTATTCGCCCTGCGGGGGATTCTGCAGCAGTTCGTTGACTCGTGCCGCTGGTGAATCCGGCCCCAGTTTTCTGGTAATGAAAAGGTCGATCATCGGATCATACCCGTATGCTTTTTTTAGGGACGGGTGTGCTTCCTTTCCAATGGCCGCCAGAGCGCTGATGAGATTAAGCAGGCGCCCCGAAATGGCCGTAGAGCCTTCATAATCCTCTTTGAGAGCGCTTATTAGCTCTGTCTCTAAACCTGGAATGACATCGCTGGTGAGTGTCTCGGGAGGCATCTTTTGCAGCTCTTTGATGATGGCCACTCCCGAGCTCGTGGGACGATCGATGGTTGCCCCGATTCTACTCGCGTCCAGATTCAAGGCCTGCGCCAGCTGAGCAGCTGAGAGTTCGCCGTCCCTCAGTTGACTGATCACGTCCTTATCGGCGTGCTTCACTTTGCGCTTGGTCTGCTTCTTTTCCTTCTTCTTTGTCTGAGCTTCTGCAGGCTGCTTTCCCCCTTGCCTCATGTCTTCTTCTTGTTGTGCCTGCGCACTATCCGTCACGACCAATGCCGCGATGCACAGTGAGAGGGCAATGGCCTGGAGAACCTGTCTAGCTGTCATTCCCGTCATGTCCAGACCTCCTAGTATGACAGCGCTACATTAGCTCAAGACCTCCATGTGGGATTGCCGATAACGGCATACAAGACATGGAGGTGCATGATGACGACTGATGAAATCAGGGCGTTGGAGCCCGGTGCGCGG